>JGI2924J29684_1078292_pt1 | contig 39539 bp, 48 predicted proteins | sample BenlonsequencITS_FD_29684 | JGI IMG/M metagenome (IMG submission 29684)
TCGTTGACCCAGCCGATACCGTTGCCGTGGCGGGCGTACCCCTCGAGGAGCGCGGGCGTTCGGTCCGGCCCCAGCTCGAACCGGGTGAAGTGAACGCCGATGGCGTCGGCGACCCGCGCCGCGACGGTCGACTCGCCGGCCGAGCCGGCCGCGAAGCCGTACGCCCGATCGGGCTCGAGGACGGCCGCGAGCAGTCGCGAGTCGCTCCCCCCGGAAAGCAACAGCCCGTGTCGACGGTCGGCCCGAATCCGATCGCCGATCGCGTCGGTGAACCGGTCGACGAATCGATCGACGAAGCGGTCGATCGGTCGGTCTCTCGGCTGTGGGGTCGGATACCAGTACCGCTCGCACTCGATTCGGTCCGGGCTCGCGGCGTTGACGGTCACGATCGACGCGGGCGGGAGCTGGGCGACGTCCTCGAAGGGGGTCTCGATCCCACGGACGGTCTTGTGAGCGAGGTACTCAACGAGGGACGCGGGATCGAACGCGGCCGGAACGTCGGGATGGCCGACCAGCGACTGCACGGACGACGAAAAGCGGAGGCGATCCGTGTTCGAGTGGTAGTAGACCGGTCGACTGCCGAGCAGATCCGTCACGAGTCGTAGCGTTCGTTCCTCCCGTTCGAGGACGCACGCGACGAACTCGCCGTTCAGTTCGGTCAGCGCCCCGAGCCCGTCGGCGGCGTAGGCGCGGGCGCAGTAAGCCGGCGTCGAGACGCCGATCGGCCGTCGCTCCCAGGAGCCGTTCCGCCGACGGCCGTAGACGGTGCCGATCACGACCAGCGTCGCCCCCCGTTCCGGAACGGAGATCGGCTGCGGTGACGGCTCGTGGGTCGCGGCGACGCAGGTCAGTCCCGCTTCGTCGGTGCGTGCGATCTCGCCGACGCTTCCGCGATCGATCCAGTCCAGCAGCGGATCGATCTCCGGACGGTGCTCCCCGAACGCGCCACAGACCCCGACCATCGTACCCGTCTCTGGGGAAACACCGGGAAAGTGGCTTCGGCCTATCTATCCAACTTGCGGTGCTTGCGCCTGCAGACGTCCGTCAGCTGTCGCTTCGGAGCAGCGTGGCGAACTCCCGGGCGAACGACTCGACGGCCTCCCAGTCGGTGTACTCGTAGTCCCGCGCGGTGTCGGTGTCCCCGCCGGATCGCCCGGCGATTCGGCGCATCACGAACCGCTTGAGCAGGCCGTACTCGCTGTACTTGAGCGCCCCCGCGACGGCGAGCGTGCCGTCAGGATCCCATCCCGTCTCCTCGAGGAACGCTTCGAGCAGCTCCGTCGCGGGCGCACGCTCCTCCGGATCGTCGTGAGCCGCCGTGAGACTGACCGAGAGAAAGGCCGAGGGACGCCGGTTCAGCGTCTCGAGGTGCTCCCGGACGAACGTCTCGACGGAGGACTGGTGGCTGCCGAGGTGGATCGAGGCGCCGACGACGATCCCGTCGTAGGCGTCAGGCTCGAGGACGTCGGGTGGGTGAGCGAGGTGGACCAGCGTCGGATCGTGGCCCTCGGCCTCGAGGACGTCGCCAATGCGCTCGGCGACGGTCGCCGTCTGGCCCTCGGTCGTTCCGTAGCAGAGTAGCACCGTCGCCATCAGTGGCCACCCCGGACTGTGTGAACGCGCATACGCGCCCTTCCACACCGATCCCCATCAAGCCCCAGCTGCGGTTCGCTCAGAGCGCGAGCCGATCCCCCAGCGCGGGAGCCGCGGCGTCGAACCCGTCCTCGCGGAGGTCCGCAGCGAACTCCTCGCAGCGGTCGCCGTGATTGACCAACACGTGTGCGTCCGCGTACTCCTCGAGGAAGGCGAGCAGTCCCTCTCGATCCGCGTGGGCCGAGAAATCGTACTGCTCGACCTGCGCGCTGACCCGCATCGAGCGGCCGTCGATGACCGCGCTGCCGGTCTCGTAGAGCTCGCGGCCGGGCGTCCCCTCGACCTGGTGACCCGTCAGGGCGATCTTGTTGGTCGGGTGCGAGCGGACGGCGGGAACGTAGGTCATCGCGGGGCCGCCGTGGAGCATTCCGCTCGTCGTGACGATCACCGTGTTCTGCTCGGCGATGCGTTTCCGCTGGCCGTCCCGGCCGTCGACGAAGCGGGCGTTGCCCTTCGCCCGCCGGAGCAGGTCGGGATCGCGCAGGAACTCCCGGTTGGGCTCGCGGAGGAACAGCTCCGTCACCCGTTTCCCCATCCCGTCGACGTAACACTCGAGATCGTGTTGCTCGCAGAGACAGAGCATCTCCTGGGTGCGCCCGATCGCGAACGCGGGGACGACGACGGTGCCGCCCTCCCAGAGGGTTCGCTCGAGGCTGTCGACGAACGCCTGCTCGATCTCCGCGCGTGGCGGGCGGGTGACGTCGGCGTAGGTGCTCTCGCAGATCACGGCGTCGGCCGGGGGTCGGGCGGTCGTCCCCGAGAGGAGCTGCTGGTCCTCGGTGTGGAAGTCGCCAGTGTACAGCAGCCGCGTGTCGCCGTCCGAGACCAACACGTGGGCGCTACCGGGGACGTGACCCGCGTCGAAGAACGTGATCTCGTAGCCTGCGGCCTCGAAGGGGTCGCCGTAGCCGTGGGTCTCCGACACCTGCGTGAGGCGGGCGAGTTCGGTCTCGGTGAACGGGCAGTTGTACGTCCCGCCGTGGAGCTCGAGCGTATCCCGCGCGAGCACCATCGCGAGCTCGGAGGTCGGCGACGTCCAGTGGATCGGCGGGCGGGCCTCCCCCGACAGCAGCGTCGGGATCGAGCCGACGTGATCGAGGTGGCCGTGGCTGACGACGACGGCGTCGGGGTCGACGTCCTCGATCGGAAACGACGGCGGGTTCCCCGAGTCCATCCCGAAATCGATCAGCAGGGAGTCGTCGACGAGAACCGCGCTCCGGCCGATCTCGCGAGCCCCGCCCAGCAACCGAACGTCCATGCAGGGGCGTTCTCACTCGACTCGCTTGCCTCCGTCGATCCGCCAGCTCAGCGGTCGTCGCCGAGCGACCGACCGACGAGAAAGAGCAATCCGATACACAGTACGACCATGACGGCCTGGGAGCCGGCCGCGATCGGGCTGTCGACGGAGCCACCGGTCGCGAGCGTCCAGACGTCGGTGAGTCCTCGGGTGCTGCCCGCAACGCCGACAAGTCCCAGCAGTCCGTAGCCGTACGCGACCGCTCGTCGACGACCCGTTGAGCGACCGATCCAGCCGAGGACGACGAGAGCGACGCCGAAGATCGCCGGGATGAGCGCCGTGATACTCGCGAACCCGGTCCCGACGTACGCGGCGATACCGAGCACGACGAGGACGGCGCCGATCGCGATCCCGCCACTGAACAGTCCCGTTTCGTCAGTTGCCATGAACGAAACGACTCCGGGAGGGGTAATACTGGTTACGCTCGCGTGGCGACGAACGGGACGTCGCGTGGCGGGCAGGCTCAGGACGGTCCGTTCGAGCGCGCCTCACCGGGGGGTGTCTCACTCGGGGACGCGGTCCGGCGCAGGAGCCCGATGAGGTAGACGTCGACCAGACAGACGATCAGGATCGCGAGCGGGACCGCGATGTCGGTGTAGCTAACCGACTCGACCTGGAGGGCAGTGACGACGAACGGGTCGCCGAGATCGAGCGCGCCCGAGACGGACCGCGCGCTCAGAAAGCCAAGCGCGAGGACGTAGAGCACGAACCAGATCGCGCCCCGTTTCCACCGGCCGAGATACCAGTGGCCGAGCCCGGCGACGAGGACCGTCAGGAGATACGCCGGCCAGATCGGTCGGCTAAGCCCGGTCATAGGTACCGGTTCGGTACGGAGACCAATCCCTGTTTTCCTTTCGCACGGAGATCAGTCGCCAGGACTCGGGTCCGGGGTCGGCGCCTCGTCGGCGACGACGCTGTCGGTCCAGGTTCCTCGCAGGAACCACGCGGCCGTGACGAGTGCCGAAACGACGTACGAGATCGCGACGGCGTACCAGACGCCGATGACGCCCATCTCGAGGACGACGATGGCGACGGCGGCGATCGGGATGCGGTAGAGCCACAGCTCCTGGATCGAAAGGAGCATCGCGGCGCGGGTCGAGCCACTGCCCCGGATCCCGCCGAGCATGATCTGGAAGGCGCCGAGGAAGAGGTAGGAGGGACCGACGATAGTGACGTAGGCGGCGCCGTAGGCGATCACCTGTGCGGACTCCTCGCCCTCGATGAAGATCGCCGTGATCGGTTGGGCGAACTGGTAGGCGACGCCGATCACGACGGCAAAGATCGAGAGAACGAGCGCCGTGCTGAGCGTGACCGCCTTCTTGGCCCGGTCGACCTGGCCAGCGCCCAGGTTCTGGCCGACGACGGTTTCGGTCCCGCGAGCGAGCCCGAGCGCGGGCAGGAACATCAGCGACGAGAGGCGGTTGACGATCCCGTAGGCCGCGACGGCCTCGGTGCCGGCGATCGCGATCAGCGCCGTCAGAACGGTGATCCCGAAGGCTCGAAACCCCTGCTCGGTCGCGATCGGTCCGCCGATCTCGAGGACCTTTCGGACGGTCTCGCTCTCGAGGCGGAGGTCGGACAGCGACGGCTTCAGCCCGACCCGGCCCGAAAAGAGCAGGTACAGGCCGACGACCGCCGCGATCCCCCGGGAGAACACGGTCGCGACGGCGGCGCCGGCGACGCCGTACCCCTCGAACCCGGTGGCCTCGTAGAGCGTCGCCTCGAGACCCGTCAGGCCGACCCAGGCGAACATCGGGTTGTCGGCGAACCCGAGGATGAGAAACGGATCGATGACGACGTTGATGGCGACGCTGATCACCATCAGGTACAGCGGGGTTCGGGTGTCGCCCCACCCCCGCGAGAGCGCGTCGAAGATGAAAAACCAGAACATGAACGCGACGCCGACGAAGACGATCCGCGTGTAGGTGACGGCGTAGGCGAAGGCGTCGCTGCCGGGTTCGGCGCCGACCAGTCGGATCAGCCACGGCGAGAGCAGATAGCCGAGCGCGCCGAAGGCGACGCCGACGATCGTGACGAACGACAGCGTCTGTCCGGCGACGTGGGAGGACCGAGTGAAGTTGCCCGCACCCTTGTGCTGGGAGATCAGCACCGTCCCCGCGACGGTCAGGCCGCCACCGACGCTGACCATCAGGAAGACGATCGCCCACGAGTACGACAGCGCGGCGACGGCGTCGCCGCCGAGCCGCCCGACCCAGTAGGTGTCAGCGAGGTTATACCCGACCTGCAGGAGCTGACTGGCGACGATCGGTGCCGAAAGAACGAGCAGCGGCTTGAACAGGCCGCCGTCGATGACGTTTACCGAACGATCCGTTCCCGTCCGCGACTCGCTCACTCCCGATCACGCTCGGCCGTCTCGTCGTCCGCCTCTCTCGTGTCGGCTCCCAGGTCGGCGGCGAGCCGATGCTGGTGGTCGTTCTCGGGGAGAGTCCGCGGGTCGCGATCGGCCGGGAACGACGCGTCCTCGGCGAGCAGGTCGTCGAACACCCACGTCGCGGTTCCCTCACGGACCTCCTCCAGATAGGCGTCCCGCCCGATCGTCAGCTGGCGGATCCGCGCGCCGTCGAAGGCCGCGATCAGCACCGCCGCGGTCGTCTCGGGGTCGTGGTCCCGGAACTCGCCGGCCTCGAGCCCGTCTCGGAGGATCTCCTCGAGGATCTCGCGAAGCTGGTCGTCGCTCTTGCGGAGCTTCTCGCGGAACCGGTCGTTGTACGGCCCCTGCGTGCGCAACTCGAGCATCGCGACGTGGAACGACTGGCGATCGTTCTCGCCGGGACCGTAGAGAAACCAGTCGACGAACGTCGCCAGTCGCTCGACCGGGGGAAGATCCCGGGTTTCGGCGACCCGATCGTCGAACCGCTCGAAGAGGAACTCGAGAAAGTCCGCCAGCAGGTCCTCCTTGGAGTCGTAGTGGTAGAACAGCAGCGACTTGCTCTTGTCGGTCCTGTCGGCGATATCCTGGGCCGTCAGCTCGGTGTAGCCGTGTTCACAGAGCGCCTCGTAGGCCGCGCGCATGATCGAGGTACGAACGTCAGGGTCAGTCACTAACTGACTAGTTAGTCAGCGACGATAAAGGGTATTTCGGTTCGAAGCCGCTACGGACGGTACCGTCGTACGCCGAACGGTTCGTAGCCCCCGAAGGCGACCTCCAGCGATCCGATCCACCAGTTCCAGCGCTCGGGCGGCCCGCCGTCGGGCGCGTCCGCGAGCTCGTCGAGGACGACGTCCTCGGTCAGCGGGATGTCGGTGTCGTCCTCGTAGCGACCGGCGTCGGCAAGGTCGACGGCCTGGCGGGCGACGACGCGGGCGCCGCCGCTCGTCCCGCCGAAGCGCTCACGCAGGCGGTCCTCGAGGCGGTCGCGGTCGATGCTCACGCGGGGGAGTACGCACTCGAGGTGGTAAACGTCGGCGGCCGCGGGCGGGGGCTCGTCGAGACCGTGTTTCGATGTGTTTTTGGGCACCCGCCGTTTTTCACCGGGCATGGCAAGTTTCACAGTCGTCGTTGGCGATCCGGACTCCGGGTCGACCTACCAGCTCGAAGCGGACGATCAGGACGCGAACCGGTTCATCGGCAAGTCGATCGGCGAGGAAGTCGACGGCACCGCCGTCGGACTCGACGGCTACACTCTCGAGATCACCGGTGGCTCCGACGAGGCCGGCCGACCGCTCAGCCCCGACGTCGCCGGACCGAATCTCGAGGAAGTGCTGATGAAGGGCCGCCAGGTCGGCTACCACCCCACCCGGGACGGCGAGCGACGCCGCGTCACGGTCCGTGGACGGGAGGTCTCCGACGCCGTCGCACAGATCAACGCCTCCGTGGTCGAATCCGGGAGCAGCGACATCGACGAGCTGCTGGGCGGCGACGACGAGTAACGACTCACGTTCTTATGGCAGATAGAGTTTCGAGCGATCATCCGTCAGTGCGGACCGTTCGCTCGACGCGTACCGAGACCGCGACGGGAAGCAAACTCGAGATTCCGGCCGAGGACCGCGACGCGTTCGTGCCCGACGAGGTCGTTCGGGTCGTCCTCGACGGAACCGAACGGTTCGCCCGTATCGAACGCGCACTGACGGGCGAGGAGCTCTCCGTTCCCGGCGTCTACGACACGCCGGAGCTGGCCCGGAACCCCGGCGAGGGAGCCGACCGACTCACGGAGTGGATCGACGACCACGACATCCGTTCGGGCGGGTCGGTGCTGATCGACGTCGTCGAATCCGAGTTTCTCTACGGACTCCGCGAACCCGGCGAGACGAACTTCTACGACGCCCGCGAGCCGCCAAACGACAGCCTGAGCGACATCGCGAGCGATCTGGAGTAAGCGGTCGCTACCGCTCGGGCGACGAAGACGCCGCGAGAAACCGTTCCAGCAACAGCCCGAAGGCCAGATGCTGGTGCATCGTCCGCTCGAGGGTCGCCTGGACGTACTCCTCGTCGACGACGGCGTACTCCTTGGTCCTGACCTTCGCGTGCATCTCGAGGACGTCCCGATCCTCGAGGGCGTGGAGACACGGATACACCGTCCCCGGGCTGAGCTGTGCGTCGAACAGGTCGGCCAGATCCGCGAGCAGCTCCTTTCCGTGGGTCGACCCGCGAGCCGAGACAAGCACGAGCAACAGCTCCTCGAGGTTTTCTTTGACCAGCGAGTCGTCGAACGCGACGTCCTCGGTCGCGAGCGCGTCGGGTACCTGATCGAGCAGTTCGTCGAGATCGTGTTCGGTCGCCGCCGCGTCGACGGTGTCGGGAGCGTGCCCGGACGCACGGGCGCTCGCGGCGGTTCGGTCGTCGAACGCGGCTGCGATGGAGGGGTCGTGTTTACTCATTGACAGTCACCGTGGTGTCGGAGCTGGGTCGGCGTCGATCTCACCGGCGCGCGCCGGTCGAACGACGGGCTTCGGTCGCCACAGCGGCGGGTTTCCGTCGGCTTCGATCGAGCGGTTCGTGACCCATCGACTACTCTCACCACGTATCGAAGCGTAATAAATACCAGGTTTCGTGAAAGTCAAAGAATAGTATATTGATTTCCGCCTGTGGGATAATCGACGTCTGAGGGCTCATTCGCGACGGTATCGCTATTCTCGACAGTTCTGCCGAAAGTGTATCTGCTGAACCATAATGTCTCGTGAACGATCTCCGTCCCGTTCGGCTCCCGGCCGTCGCGGCGTCGGTAGGTGCTACGTGTCGTCGACAACGCCGACGAGCCCGTCGGGACGCTCGTCGGCGTCGAGTTGCCGGTCGGTCCGCTGGTTGGCCATCCGTCCGACCAGCGCCTCGTCCGCCAGACTCTCGCCGTCGATCCGGGCGATGTAGGCGAGGCTTCTGGCGTGGGCGGCAAAGACCGTTCCCTCGAGGGAGTCGACCGATTCCTCGAGCGTCGGCGACGCGTCGGCCTCGCCCGGCTCCCGGGACATCCCCCGGACGTACGAGACGAGTCGCTCGCGGGCCCGTGGGCCGATCCAGCCCACGTCCTCGTAGTAGCGCAGACAGTTCAGCGCGCCCGTTGTCCCGAACCGATCGGTGAGAAACCGCATCCACCGGATCGTCGCGTCCGTTCGGTCGGCTGAGGGGTCGAGCGTCTCGAGGTATGGGGTCGAGTCTGCCATCGGTATCTATCGAACGATATATCTAACTGAGCATGAAGGTTCGTTCCGTTACGAGCGGTGAGTCGTCAGACGGTGACGACGAACTCGACGACGTACTGGGTCGTGGCTGCGACGACCGCCCCGAGCCAGGTCAACAGGACGAAGTGTACCAGTCCGCTGATGAGGTGACCGCGGTCGGTGAGCCGAATGATCACCGCCGACAGCGCCGCGTTCAGCAGGATCGTAAACGTCAGCAGGTACTCGATGGCGCCGATGTTGTACTGTTCGGTGTGAAGCAAGCCGTCGGTGAAGTCGCCGGGCGCGGGCCCACCCGCCACGTCGCTGCCCGCGTCGGCCGTGTCGCCGAGATCCATCTCGTCCGTGATGTCCATCATGATATCGACGACCTCGAGCCCGATGAAGAAGGCAAAGACGCTCGCGGCGGTGATGCCGTACAACACACCGATGAGCGTCATCGTCGCCTGCCGTCGTTGGTCGCGGACCTTCAGCACCTGGTTGTAGTTCGTGCTGATGATCTGGCCGAGCAGCTTCGGGTCGCCACCCATCCCTCGCCCGACGACGTACATGTCGCCGAACTTCTGGATGAGATACGACCCGGTCTCGGCAGCGAACAGCCGCCAGGATCGGATCCCGTCGATCCGCATGTTGAGGCGCTTGTAGAGCGCGTCGATGTTCTCGGTCAGCGCGCCGAAGTCCTTCCGTCGCAGACTCGCGAGGACGCTGCTGGTCGAGGACTGTTTGACACTCTCGACGGCCCCGAGCGTTCGCACGAAGCTGGGAAACTCCCCGTCGCGAGTCTTCACTTTCTGTTCTTCCTGGCGCATCTTCCAGCCGGGGTACAACAGCGGCGTCACCGGGACCGCAAGCAGGATCGACAGCGGGACGTCGACGTCCGGGACCGGGACGAGCCCGGACAGGACGACGACGACCGCAAGCGCCAGCAGGGCACTTCCGCCACAGCCGATCGCCAGCGCGGTCGGGATCCCGCTGGTCGGCCCCGGGCCCGCGGTGTCCTCGAGATACCAGACCGGATCCGCGGGGGCGATCAGGTGGATCGCGTAGACGAACCCCAGCTGGACGATCAGGAACATGACGATCGTGCCGGCGATCAGCAGCGTCGGGTTCGCCCCGATCAGGATCGGCAACACGATCGCGAACACGAGAACGAACGCGACCGACAGCATCATCGACATGTACAGCTCCTTCATCACGTCGAGTTTCGACAGGTCGGCCTCGTACCGGGTGACGAACTGCTGGATGATCGTATCCTGTTCGTCGATCAGGAACTCGCTGATCTGCTGGCCGCCGCCGACCGTGTAGGCGAGCCGTTCGAGGAAATCGGACAGCAGCGGGCTCGCGGTCTGTTTGGCCCGCATCCGGCAGGCGTCGTCGAGGCTCATGTTCCAGGTGTCGACCATCGCGACCAGATGTCCCATCTCGTCGGCCAGGGCGTCGTACTCCTCCTCCTCGGCCAGGATACGGAAGATCTCGACCCGGTTGACGTTCGTCATCGACAACACGGTGATGTGGGTCAGAAACAGGTGGAACCGCTGGCGGATCTGCTTTCGCTTGCGGTCCTCCAGTAGCTTCGGGTAACCCACCGCGACGGCGACCGCGAGCAGGCCGACCAGAAACAGCGGAACGGCGATCAGTAGCGGGAGACCCACCAGTATCGCCAGCAGCGGCAACGCCAGCGAGAGCCCGACAGCGGGAGCAACAACGAAGAGGAGATACCGATCGGTCGACATCTCCATGCGCTCGTAGGCCATCCCGAGCTCGCGAAGCGCCGATCGGGCGGCCAGCTCCGGCGACGAGTGAGTCTCCGAGGACATGCTACGCGAACTGATCGACCCCCCTGATCCGGATCGGCAGCCCCTGGAGGCCGTCGCGCTGGAAGTCCGCGATCGCGCGGTTGACCTCGTGGTAGCCGAGCACGTCGGCATCGATCAGCTGGCGGACGATCTCCGCCCGGCGGTCGAGCTCGTCGTAGATCCGTCGGGTGTCCTGGTAGCCAAGCAGCGTCGCGATCTGTTCCTCGAGGACGTAGGAGTTGTTCCGGCCCGTAAAGGAGACGACGTCGTCCCGGGGATCCCAGCGGAACGCCTGGCGGGTGACGACGCCGTCCTCGTAGTCGGAGTAGCCCTCGATCTCCTGGACGGAGGTGACCCGCCGGAGGACGTCGTCGCCTTGCTTGACCCGGTTCTGGAACAGGGCGACGTCGCAGTTGTCCATGAACGTCTCCGGGACGTTGATCGGGCTCCCGGTAAAGCGCTGGATCATCGAGACGATGTCGCTGGCGTGGAACGTCAGCATGACGGGGTGGCCGGTCTGGGCGGCCTGGAACGCCATCTGGCCCTCCTCGCCGCGGACCTCGCCGACGACGATGTAGTCGGGCCGCGAGCGCAGCGCGGCCGCGACGAGGTCAAACATGTCGACGTCGGCGCTCGCGTCGCCCGACCCCTCCCGAGTGAGCAGCTGCTGCCAGGTGTCGTGGGGCGGGACGACCTCCGCGGTGTCCTCGGCGGTGTAGATCTTCGCGTCCCGGGGAATAAAGGAGAGCGCGGCGTTCAGCGTCGTCGTCTTCCCCGAGGCAGTCTCGCCGACGACGAACACCGTCTGCTCGTTCTCGAGACAGAGCCAGAGGTACGCCGCCAGCTCGGGACTGAGCGTCCCCCACTTCGTGATCTGGAGGATCGACAGCGGGATCTCCTCGCCCTGGCGGATCGTCAGCGAGGGGCCCTGGACCGAGACGTCGTCGGAGTAGATGATGTTGATCCGCGAGCCGTCGGGCAGGGTCGCGTCGATCACCGGATCGGAGTCGCTGACGGGGTGGTCCATCCGCTCGCCCATGTTGCGCAGCCACTGTTCGAACTCCGCGGCCGTCCCGAAGTCGACGGTCGCCTCGATCATCCCGTAGGTGCCGTGATCGAGATAACACTGGTCGGGACCGATGACGTGGATGTCCTCGTTTGCCGTGTCGGTCATCACCGGCTCCAGGGGACCGAGCCCGACGATGTCCCGCTGGAGCTGGTAGCGAAGCCGGGAGAACTGCTGTTCGGTGACCCCGATCGAGCTGGTGCCGAAGGCGCCGAGCAGCCCCGTGGACTCCCCGGTCCGCTCCCCGCCGACCGTGACGACTTCCTCCAGCAGGGCGTCGATGTGTTCCTCGAACTCCTCGCTGTCGGTCGGAGCCGGCCGCGTGACGCTCTTGTCGAGAATCCGACGGCGGATCTCGTCGTACAGCTCGCCGTCGACGTCCTCGAGGACGGGCTCGACGCAGTAGTAGGTCGTCGAGATGCCGACGTCGCCGTGGACGTGACAGAAGATCGGCTCCTCGGGGGTGTAGATGACGTTCGGCCGGGGCGACTCCCACTCCACGTCGGGTTCGTCGATCAGGATCGGATACTCGTTGTACTCGGCGTAGAACGCCTCGAGATGCTCGCGCAGGTGGGGGTGGTCCTCAGTGAGAGCGGCGAGGTCGTCCTCGAGTCGCGGCGTCCCGAAGTCGGACATGTTAGGCGACCGTCCGGGTGATGATCGAGACGCCCCGACCCTGCTGGACGCTGAACCCGATCGTGTCGTCGACGGGCGCGTTCATGTTCTGGAACCGCCGGACGCGGATGCTGCGTCTGACCTCCTTGCCGACGGCGGTCGTCTCGATGTCGAAGTAGACGTCGGCGACGCTTCGCAGCGGGTGCAGGGCGTCCTCGTCGATCCCCGAGGGGTCGACGGTCAACACGATCGTCTTCCCGCCTCTGGTCATCTGCCGGAGGAAAGTGACCAGCCGCTGGAGCACCCGGTTCTCCTCGCCGGCCTCGCTGCCGGCCTCGTAGTTGGGGTCGTGGCGCAACAGCGCCGAGAGGGTGTCGACGTAGACGACGTCGGCCCGCCAGAGCTGCTCGGCGTCGACGAGCCGGGCAAGCAGCTGTCGGGTCGGCCCCGTATCGCGGGTGTCGACGTTCGCGTGCAAGAACAGCAGCCGTTCGGCCAGCAGGAGGTCGACGACGTCGTAGGACAGCGAGTGCATCTGGTCGACGAACTCGCCGGCCCCGAGCTCCGTCGAGACGTAGCTGACGTCGGTCCCCTCGGTCGCCATCCCGTAGGCGAACCGCTGGGAGAGGGCGCTTTTGCCCGCGCCGTCCTCGCCCTCGATCAGTACGATGCTTCCGGTCGGGATCCCGTCGCCGACGGCGTTGTTCACCCGATCTCGATCCGCCAGTCCGATTGAGTAGTGTTCGCTCATGGTTACGTTCGAAACTCGAAGACCGCGCTGGTCTCGTTGATCGTGACGACCGCCCGGTGTTCCCCGCCGGCGTCGAAGCCGTCCTCGAGGTCAGCAGCCGCGAGATCGATCTCGAGTTCGGCGACGGCGCCGGGCCGCCAGTGGTCGTCGCCGTGGAGCTCGATCTCCGAGCCGTCGTCGACGTAGGCCTCGCTCACGACGTACTCGCCGTCGAGGACGACGTCGAGCCCGGAGCCGTCGCTGGCGAGGGTGTTCTCGCCGGTGTTTTTGACGTACAGGGTGACGGTGTCGCCGTCGTAGACCGCGTCGCTGCCCGCGTCGCTGATGATCTCGATGTCGGTGTCGATCGTCTCCGCGGTGTTGCCCGTCTGGGTACTGACCGAGCCGCTGACGTCCGTGACCGCCGTGACGAGCGTCCCGGCGACGCCCGCGGCGACGATCATCGCGGCGATAAACAGGATCAGACTCGAGATCGACGTGCTCGACATCTCAGATCGACTCCGTGATCGCGACGCCGTGTTCGGTGACGAGCTTGATGCGCTCGGGGTCCTCGGGCAAGTCCTCGGTTTCGACGGTGACGGTCAGCTCCTCCTCGGGGAGCCACAGCTCGTGGTCGGACTCCCCGTCGATCGTCGTCTCCCGGTCTGCGGGAAGCGTTCCGTCGACGAGCACCGTCGTGTCGGCGGCCGACAGCGAGGACGCGCCGTCGTTTCGTGCGGTCACCGTCAGCTCACCGTCGGCGTGCTCGACCTCGACGTCGGCGACCGCCGCGTTCTGGGCCTCGAGGGCACGGTTGTCCCGATCCTCGATGGCATTCTGGCGTAAGTCTTGTGCCGACTGCAGGGCGGGGTAGGCCACGCTGACCGCGACGAGGACGCCGACGAGGATAACTGCTGTCGCACCGCTGGTGCTAAATCCCATCTTCGATCACCCGACCGTCAGGGGTCGACGGTTCGTCTGATCTCGCCGATCTCCCGCAGCTGGACCACGTAGGCGTAGCTGTCGGCGTGGTCGGCCGCGGTGAGCGATCCCGACGGGTCGGCGTCGACGTCCGCGAGCCCGGGCCCCGACAGGACGGTCTCGAGGTGGGCCCGGACGTCCTCGTCGATCCAGCCGAGTTCGACGTAGTACGACAGTGCCTCGAGGGTCGCCCGCGGGCCGCCCGACTCGAGCAGCGTCGCGAGCCACTCGAAGACGACGACGTCGGTCGCGTAGGTGTCTGGCAGCGTCCGGAGCGTCGGGGCGTCCGCGGGGGTGTCGATCGGCTGCGGATCGGGCTCGGGTTCGGGTTCTGGCTCGGGCGCTGGATCGTCCTCCTCGAGGTCGGCGACGGGTTCGACCTCGACGTCTTCCTTCAGGTCGTCGAACGAGACGGTCTCCCCGTCGTCGGCGCTCGCGCCGCCGAAGACCTCGAACCCGCTGTCGGCCTCGCCCTCGCCGGTGAAGGGGTTGATGTCGTCGGTCACCTGATCGTACAGTCCCAGCAGCCGTCGCACCCGGTCGTTGAGCTCGTCGACCTGTGAGACGACCTGCTCCTGGGAGTCCTGGATCGCGTCCAGGCGCATCTCGGTGTCCTCGATCGACTCCTCGAGGCTCTCGGTCCGGTAGCGCAGGTCGTCGACGACCTCCTCGTCGACGCCGCCGTCGGCCTGCTCCTCAGGGTCGTCGTTGGACTGGGTGAACGAGCTCGCCCAGCTGAGATCGAACCCGTCGTCGTCGGGCTCGTCAAGCGGCGCGGGCTCGAGGGCCGCGAACTCGTCGTCCTCCTCCGGGGGCGTCTCCTCACTGTCGATCGTCAGCTCCGGTTTCTTCTCGAGGGGGTCGTCGATAGGGTCGTCCTCGTCCGGGCTCTCCGTCGCGGTCTCGTCGTCCTCGTCTTCGGGGACGTCTTCGTCTTCCGGGGCGTCCGCCTCGGCGTCCTCGGGTGTCGTGTCGGTTTCCCAGTCGGCGGGCTCGAGCGAGTCCCGCTCGGCGGACTCCCTGCCGCGGCCGAACAGGCTCATGAGCCAGTTCCAAGCCATCCTACCGGTCCTCCGTCGTTCCGAGGACGTCTGCCCCGGACAGTATTTTTCGCGCGGTCTCGTGGTTAGACATACTCCTCTCTTGTGAGACCACCGCTAAAATTCTCGCCACGAGTTCAGTCCTCGTTTCGAGCGGTGAGTCGAGCCTCGAATCGAATCGTGAGCTGACAAACATCTTGATTATCAACCTGTTTGAGATTCTACCGGGGACGAACCCCTGCAACCGCGTCGCCGTCGACATCGCCCGGGCCGTCCTCGGGAGACGGTGCAGCCCTCGACTCGCTGTCACGCCGCGTGGCCGCGGGCCGAGCGCCCGAGGACGGCAGCCGCCAGCGTGGCGGCTCGGACGCCCGTTCGGACCCCGCCCGCGTTCGCGTGGGTGGGCGTTCGAACGTCACGTTCGGATCGGACGTCCTCGGGATCGCGTGGCACGCGGAGACACTAACACAACCAATGTTCGAACAAATTACAGACAACGACGAACGCGGTCAGGTGGGTATCGGCACGCTGATCGTGTTCATCGCGATGGTGCTGGTCGCGGCGATCGCGGCCGGCGTCCTGATCAATACGGCCGGCTCACTCCAGAGTCAGGCCTCCGATACGGGTACAGAGACCCAGCAGGCGGTGGCGAACCAGATCGAGGTGACCCATGCAGTTGGGTACGTCGGTCACGATGGCACTGTCGCTGATGACAACACTGACGCCGATGAAGATGAGATCGGGTACGCTGACCTAATCATCAAGCAGTCGGCCGGTTCTGACGTCATCGACCTCGAGTCGATGACCGTCCAGTACACGAGTTCGTCTGCTGATGCAACGCTCGAGTATGAAGACGACTTCGGCGATGAAAGTGGCGATTCTCTCGATGACTTCCTCACTGAGGATTCTGACGACACGTTCGCAACGATTGAGGCTGGTCAGAACTCTGACGAGGGAGAGGTTAACGTTGTTGAGGCAGGAAATGCTCTGACGGACACCAGCGATCGAGCGCTTCTCCGGCTCAACGTCGATGCGATCGAGGACGACTACGCACTCGAGTCCGGTGACAGTGCGACGGTCGCACTGACTGACCAGTCTGGTGCGCAGTTCACCTACGGCATCACGACGCCGCCGAGCTTCGTCGATAAGGACGTGGTGGAGGTCTAACCATGTTCGAGCGAATCCACTCCGAGGACGAGCGCGGTCAGGTCGGGATCGGTACGCTGATCGTGTTCATCGCGATGGTGCTAGTTGCGGCGATCGCAGCCGGCGTCCTGATCAACACGGCCGGCTCCCTCCAGAGTCAGGCCTCCGACACTGGTTCGGAAACGCAGCAGGCAGTGGCGAATCAAATCGAAGTGACTCACGCTGTTGCTGAAAACCAGTTCGAATGGGATGACGTAGACGATCCTCCAGGCGATCTATCTGATGATACTCAGGTTGAAGCCGTATCGATCCCTGGTGACGACGTAGATACCGGGGCAGAGTACCAGGTCAACGACGAAGAGACCTATAACGAGCTTCGGCTATCGGTCAAATCGTCGGCCGGCTCTGATGTTATCGATCTTTCGTCGATGACCGTTCAGTACACGAGCGGTGAGGACTCACACACACTCTCTCACGAGAGTCAGGTAGAGGGAATCGATAACCCAGATACTGAACTCGCCGAGGGAGAGAGCTTAGAACCGTTCTTCGTTACCACAGAATCTACCGATCGAGACTCCGAAGAGACGTCTCTCACTGAAACGGAAGATCGAGTTGACGTTATTATCCCACTGATTGGTGACGAAGGTGAGGCTGGTGGTGTATTGGAGAACGGTTGGACTGAAGACCAGAACCAGCCGTCCGCTCTCGAGCCTAGTGACAGCGTCTCGATTCAGCTCGTCGACCAGTCCGGTGCCGAATACACCTACGGTGTAACGATGCCCCAGACTGTCGACCATCCAGCAGAGCAACCGGTTGTAACGGTCTAACGTGATACAATGGTTAACACACAAAATTCAAACTCCGAAAATGATCGCGGTCAGGTCGGGATCGGAACGCTCATCGTGTTCATCGCGATGGTCCTGGTCGCAGCGATTGCGGCCGGCGTTCTGATCAACACGGCCGGCTCGCTCCAGAGCCAGGCTTCCGACACCGGTACAGAAACCCAACAGGCAGTGGCGAATCAGATCGAAGTCGTTCACGCGTATGGTGATACCGATGGAGAAGATACCGTTAACGACCTTCATCTTGTCGTGAAGAAATCCGCTGGATCAGATGTGATCGATATGGAGTCGATGACTCTCCAGTACACGAGTGAATCCACAGCTGAGACGCTCGAATACGGTGATGCAGATGGTGACGGAGAATTCGGGACGGCTGGACTAGCGGACACCGAAGAGGACGGTACGGCACTTACCGACACTAGCGATCGGATCGAGATATCCATCGGAATTACCGGGACGTTCGATGGTGATGAAGAATTGAACTCCGGAGATAGTGCGACTATCGAATTAGTCGACCAATCCGGAGCGAAGTTCTCGTACGGTGTAACGGTTCCGGCAACGTTCGGCGGTGACGTTGTGGAGGTCTAACTAATGTTCGAAACAGTCGCAAACGACGATGACCGAGGTCAGGTCGGAATCGGAACGCTCATCGTGTTCATCGCGATGGTCCTGGTCGCAGCGATCGCGGCCGGCGTTCTGATTAATACGGCCGGCTCGCTCCAGAGCCAGGCCTCCGACACCGGTACAGAAACCCAACAAGCAGTGGCGAACCAGATCGAAGTCGTTCACGCGTATGCGGAAGATACAGAGGAGGGTCCTGACGGATTCGACGAACTTAATCTGATCGTGAAGAAGTCTGCCGGTTCGGACGTAATCGATATGGAGTCGATGACCGTTCAGTATACGGACTCGGACGACTCGTTGACTCTTGCACACGATGAGGGCTTCGAAACTGAGGCTGGTACCGATGACAGTGACGACGACGCTCTCACTGCAACTAGCGATCGGATTCAGCTAACGATCGACTTGGATGATTCTGAGGACGAACCTAACGTTCTGAGCCCTGGTGACAGCGCAACGGTCGAGCTCATTGACCAGTCCGGTGCACAGTTCAGCTACGGTGTGACGATGCCGCAGACAGTCAGTGACGATCAGACCGTCGTCGACGTCTAATCGCCACTCCGACTACCACACCCATCGAATTTCGGAGCCGACTTGAGCACACACCCGAGTCTGCTCCTACAGCATTTTTAGACGTCAGGCTGGCTAACCGAGAGTGCTCTTCTCGAGCACCGATAACTGAAGGCTAGTTGAAAATTGACTTGAAGCAAGCATCCGTCGCTCACAACTCACCACTCGATATCGCCCAGAGATTTTTACAGGTATACTATTCACTAATAGTATGATCGACGACGGTACGTCCTCGAGACGGCGGTTTCTCGGGACGGCGATGGCCGCTGTGGCGACGGCCGGACTGGCCGGCTGTACCGGTTCGACCGGACAGATCCAGCCCGAAGAGCCCTCGGAGCCCCGCGAGGGGAGCCCCGAGGAGTTCTACTACTTCCTCGAGGACAACGACATCGCGGTCGAGGACTTGGCCCGCGAGGACGACGAACTCTTTCTGACCTACGACTCCGACGCGGCGGACGTCGAGGAGTCCGACGAAGAGATCATGGTGATCTACGAGGTGTACAAGCTGGCGCTGATCCACCGCGGCTCGGAGATCGAGTTTCTCTACACCGAGATCGCGGACCCCTTCGACGGCCAGGCCCACGGCTGGGGGATCGACACGGAGTGGGTCCATCGGTTCGACAGCGAGGACGACGCGGACGAGCCGGGCAACGAGTCGGTCACTGACGAGACGACCAACGCGAGCGCGGGCAACGACTCCGCGGGCAACGAAAGCGAGGGGCTTGATATGGACCAGGTCACCCTCTGGAGCAACATCATGAACACCAAAGTGTACGAGGACGACGTCGAGGCGGTCGGCAACGAAACGGACGCGAACGAGACCGCGGCCAACGCGACCGACGACGTCCTCGAGAACGAGAGCGACTGACCAGCCATGACCGAGGACGGCCCCCGCGACGAGGGCGTGCTCACCCCCGAGGAGCTCGCGCTCGAGCACGATTCCGTCGCCGAACTGGGCGAGAACCGGTTTCTGGTGCGCTCGGAGGGCGACGCGAGCCCGGAACGGGCGCTCCCCGACGGCCGCGGCGGACACGATCACGCGACCCCGCGGGTCGGCGACACCCCCGAACCCCACGCGGTCGACATCGCCCTGAAGGTCGACGGCGAGGTCGCACGGTATCGGACGTCCTCGAACGACGTCCGCGAGGTGTTCGCCGAACTGCTGACCTGGTATGCGACCCAGCTTGACGCGGATCTCTCGCCCGAAGAGACCCTGCGGCTGATGCTCGAACACGCCGACCTTGAGCGCTGACTCGGGACGCGACGGATGACGCGTCCTTTTTCCCCCTCGAGCGACGAGAACGGCCCATGAGCAATCCACGCGAGGAGTTTCTGGCAGGGGAGCGTCCCGACGACGTCGCCCTGTTTCTGGCCGATTCGTACGTCGAAGACGACCGCCTCGAGAAGTTCGGCGACCCCGTCGAGGACGGGACCGTGATGATCGTCGACGGCGAGAGCGGGCGCAACGCGTTCAAGGCCGCGACCGACACCGACGCGATGAGCTTCGCCAAGACCGCGATGCAGCGGGAAAGCGAGATCAACGACGACCTCACCAGCGGCGAGTGTCCCGACACCGACGAGGACGGCGCCCACGAGCCCCAGTTCGTCTTCGCGTTCGCCGAGGAACAGAACGAGGACGTCGGCGGAATCTACGCCGAGGGCGCGGTCGTCCACGCCTACGCGCAGTGTTCCTGCGGGACGGCCTACTCGGATCGCTGGAACGTCGACGACTGATCGACGCCCGTCGACTGGGACCCGTACGACGACGAGCACCGCCAAGGAGCAGCCTTTTCCTGCCGGCCCGGCTACTCGCCCGCAATGAGTTCCTTCGAGACGCCACACGAGACCGACCGCGGCTTCGGGCTGTCGCGTCGCGAGGTAACCGTCGTCGGCGGCGCGAGCAGCCTGATGGCGGTCACCATCGCATTGATGTACGCCTTCGCGATGACCCCGATCGCCGAGCTTAACCAGCTCGTGTTCTCGGTACCCATCGTCGGCGTCATCGTCTACGGCGCGGCGATCACGATCGGCGACCTGATCGCCGAGCGAGGCGTCAAAAACGACAACATGGGGTCAGCGTTTCTCGGGATGGTCATCCTCCAGGTCGCGTTCGCCGCCTTCGGCGCGGGCGTGATCGCGTTCGCGCCGCCGGATCTCCGGGTGACGATCCTCGGTATCACGGCGGTCATCACCGCGATCATGATGGCCGTGATCTCGGGGTACGTCTACGCCCGCTCGATCACCTTCGAACACTGGGGGCGGTTCTCGACGTACGCCTTCATCGGCGGCGTGATCGCGATCCTCGTCGGCAGCTTCGTCCTCCCGGAGCTGCTGCTGGCCGGCTTCGCGCTGTTCTTTCTCGGCTTCGTCCTCCGGCTCGGCTACGAGATCTGGCAGGTCCGGGACAACCACAACGCCTCGGTCGGCCTGCAGACGATCGGCGTCTACGTCGCCGTCGCCGGGGTGTTCGTCCACGTCCTGCAGCTCGTCCGGGCCTACGTCCTCTCCCAGGAGTAAGAACGGCTCGCCGAGGGCCTACGCCGACTCCTCGTCGACGTCGTCCGCGGTCTCCGACGCTTCGTCCGATTCCGCGACGTCGCGGAACGCGTCGAGTAACACCTGTTTTGCGACCGCGCCTCGCGAGGTCCAGTGCATCGCGTAGTCGAGCATGTCGTCGTAGATATCGGGCTTGCAGCCCGCAGCCTTCGGGTGGCCCCCGCCGTTGACCTGGCCCGCAACCTCGTGACAGCGCTCGAACGCGTCGGTCCCCCGGATCGAGGCCGAGCCGGCGGGTTTGACGACGATCGAGGCGTCGGCACCCCGCTCGCGCATCGCCTCGGCGACCTCGTTTTGCGAGCAGCGCCCGTAGGTGATCCCGACCGTGTACCCCTCGATCTCGCGGAACTCCGCGCGACCGACGGCCTGCTCGATCAGCGCCTCCTTCTCGACGCGGCGCTCGGTCAGAAAGTCCGCGACCCACTCGGGCAGATCGACGCCGTACTCACGGACGACCTCGACGTACTCGGCGGGGTCGGTCCAGTAGGCGTAATCCGCCAGATCGTCACTGCGGGGATCCTCGCGCAGCCAGAGGTCGTGATCCCGCGTCACCGCCGCCAGCTCCTCGTACATCGGGGAGAACTCGTACTCAAGCGAACGGTAGACGACGTCGGCCGAACACTCCTCGTCGGAGTCCCCGACGACGAGCTCGACCCCTGCGTCTCGAACCGCCGCGGCGACCTCGTCGTCCCACTGGTGGTGGTCGTACCACGAGACCCGGTCGGCGGTCTCGGTCGCCGCCGCGAGCTCGTCCTCGACGTACTCGTACTTGTCCGGACAGAGGTCACAGACGTAGAGGTCGATCCCGTCCTTGCCGTACTCGGCGACTCGCGCCAGCGCGTCCTCGACGTCGTGGGGACTCGCCGGGACGAGCGCGACCTCGTGGGGCGTGGGCTCGGGCTCCTCGAGGGGGTCTTCGGCTTCCCCCGCCGCGAGCGCGAGGTTCTCCTCGTGGGCGTCGTCGGCGGCGTCCGACTCGTCGGGATCGGGGACGTTCCGGACGTCGTCGTAGGCCTCGCGCAACAGGGCGACGCAGGCCAGTCCGTCGGCGTCCGGGTCCGCGACGACCGCAACCTCGGCGCCCTCCAGGGCCGCCCGAGTCTGTTCGTCCTCGAGGTCGTCCTCGAGATCGTCGGGGAGGAAGAATCCGGTACCGGGAAGCACCGACTTGCGGGCAGTCGGTAGATCGCCGCTGTCGATGAGTTCGTCGTACATGTCTTCCACTGGGCGGGCTGGCCGGAAGTAACCGCCGATCCACACCCCGTAGCCGCTTCAGGCCCCGGCTTCGGCCCCGCCGGTCTCGAGCTGGCGAACCGTCAACACCGGCGCTGGCGAGCGACGGACGACCCGTTCGGCGACGCTGCCGAGCAGGAGTCGGTTCTCGCCGTGTCGACCGCGCGTGCCCGTGGCGATGACGTCGGCGTCGACCTCCCGGACGTACTCGCAGATCTCGGCGGCTGGCCGTCCCTCCCTGACCGCGGTCGTCACGTCGTCGTCGGTTCGGTCCTTGACCGACGCGATAGCCGCGTCGGCGGTCGTCTCGAGAGCGGTGCGCAGCTCCTCCCGGAGCTGTTCGGGCGAGGCATCGACCTCGCTGGCGTCGATCACCGAGAGGACGTGGATCTCGGCGTCGAACTTCTCGGCGAGATCGAGCGCGACGTCGACCGCGCGGTTGACGCTGTCGGAGCCGTCCGTGGCGACGACGACCGTATCGAACATACCGGCACGTACGAGCGCCAGGGCTTAAACGCTCCCGTCACCGGCGGAGCACTCGTGTGACGCTTGCGAGCCCTCGAGCGAGAACGGTGGGGAGTCTTTTTGACGCCGGAACACACACTGCCGCTATGGACGCCAGCGAGTCGTTTACCGTCGACACGGTCCTCGCACCGGTCGACGGGAGCGAGGAATCCGCGACCGCCGTCGAGTACGCCGTCGCCGTCGCCGACCGCTACGACGCGTCGGTCCACGCACTGTTCGTGCTCGGCCGCGGCGTCGTACAGGGGATAGACGCCGGCACCGTCGAGGAAGAGGCCGTCGCCGACAGCACGCAGGGCTTTCTCGACGACATCAGTCACATCGCCGCCGACGAGGACGTCTCGCTGTCGACGTCGGTCGACAATGGGTTCTCGACGACCCGCAAGACCCGCCACCCGGGCAACGTCGTCCTCGACACCGCCGACGCCGTCGACGCCGACTTCATCGTGTTGCCACGAGAGCCGGTGACTGGGGCCTCCGCCGAGGTCCTCGAGAAGGCTGCGGAGTACGTCCTGTCCTACGCCAGCCAGCCCGTCCTCTCGGTGTAGCCGCTACGCCAGCAGGATCCCCATCTCCTGTTCGAAGTTCTCGGTGCCGGTTGGTTCGAACCCGACCCGCTCGTACAGTGCGATCGCCGGCGCGTTCCAGCGCTCGACGGTCAGCCAGACGTACTGGATCCCCAGCTCGCTTGCGTGACCTAGCAGATGTTTCAGCAGCTGGGTGCCGATGCCGGACTCCTGGTAGGCCTGGAGGACGAAGATCGCCAGCTCCCACTCGACGTCCTCGACGTCTTCGACCGACTCGGGGTCGTCGACGTCGGGGACGAGGACGGCGTGGCCGACGACGTCCTCGCCGTGGCGGGCGACGACGTTGACGCTGTTTTCGGCGATCGTCTCGAGCCAGTTGCGGATCCGCTCGGCGCCTGTCGGCGGGATCCCCTGGGCGCGGTCGGTCGGGTCGAACTCGACGTACATCTCGACGGTGTCGTCGAGCACCTCGCCGGCGAACTCCTCGACGGCGCGGTACTCGATCTCCCGGTCCGACTGGTCGGTGTCGGTCGTCGGCGGGGCGGGAAACGGTCCCGACGTCGTGTCGGGATACACGCGATCCGGCATCGTTATCGCACCAGCTTGACCGTCGTCGGGGCGTTCAACAGGACGAACTCGGTCAGCGATCCCAGCTGGATCTTCCCCATCGGGCTGATCGTCCCGCCGCCGATGACGAGCTGGTCGAACTCGCCCTGTTCGGCGTAGTTGACCAGCGAGCTGCCCGGCTCACCCTCGAGCCGCTCGATCTCGGCGTCGACGCCGGCCTCCGAGAGCAGCTTCTCGGCCTGCTGGTACATCTCCTCCTGGGAGCGTTCAGTCTCCTCTTTTTCGAGGACGACGATGGTGAGATCGTCGCCGATCTCGGTGGTTCGATCGATGGTTCGGCGCAACGCCGTGATCGATTCGTCGCTTCCGGCGAGACCCAGCAACACGTTCATGGCTACGTGTGTGAGCTAATGGACGAAAACGGTTGTGCCGCCCGCGGGAGCGACCGCGTGACGACGATGTTAAGGGCGCGTGGAGAATACGTTGACCGAATGAGTGACGCAGCGCTCGATGTCGTCGAGTTCGTGCTCACGACGAGCGTCTACTCCGACGACAGGACGCTGGACGAGAACGATCTCCCGCCGTCGTACCGTCGGGTGTTCTGGACGGGCGGGAGCGACGACGGCGACGACGAGGACGGCCGAACCCGCGGGGGGATCACCCGTCCCCTCTCGGCGACCAACAGCACCGCACGCGAGGCGACGGGCGTCGATCGGCCCTGGGAGGCCGTCTCCGGGCTGATGTTTACCGACCGGGACGAGTTCTCCGGGACGATCACGCTCACCGAGCAGGGGATGGCCGAGCAGTGGTATCTCGAACGGGTCGACGAGGAGCGCCTGCTCGAGAACCCCACCCTCGCGAAACATTTCGACGAGGCCGACGGGTACGACGTCGACGTCAGCCACGAGGACGCCCGCGAGCGAAACCGGCCGATCCAGGCCGACCGGGTCTGGATCGACGGGCTGCTCGAGGAGTACTTCGACGAGGAGGAAGACGAGGAGATGCTCGATCTCGTCGACGTCCGGGCCCCCGAGGAGGTCGACGTCACCCTCGACGACCTCGTGCTGACCGAGGGCCAGGAGGCCGAGATCGACAAGATCGCGAAGGCGATCGAACACCGCGACTACCTCGCGGAGATCGGCCTGCGCGAGATCGGGAAGCTGCTGTTCGTCGGTCCGCCGGGCACCGGGAAGACCTCCACCGCACAGGCGCTGGCCCAGGACATGGATCTGCCGTTCGTCGAGGTCAAACTCTCGATGATCACCTCCCAGTATCTGGGCGAGACGGCCAAAAACGTCGACAAGACCTTCGAGGTCGCAAAGCGGCTCTCGCCGTGTATTCTGTTTATCGACGAGTTCGACTTCGTCGCCAAGACACGGCGCAGCGACGAACACGCCGCCCTGAAGCGGGCCGTCAACACCCTGCTCAAGAGCATCGACAACATCTCGCTGATCCAGGACGACGTGCTCCTGATCGGGGCGACGAACCACCCCGACCAGTTAGACGCCGCGGCCTGGCGGCGCTTCGACGAGATCGTCAACTTCCCCAAACCCGATTACGACATGCGAGCCGACATCCTGCGGGTGATCACCCGACAGATGCGCATCGACGAGTTCGACCCCGAACTCGTCGCCGAGGCCACCGAGGGGATGACCGGGAGCGACCTCCGGATGGTGCTCCGGGAAGCCGTCCTCGAGGCGCTGACGGAGGATCGGACCGCGCTGACCCAGGAGGACCTGCTCAACGCCGTCGAGGAGTTCGAGGAGCGGGACAATCTCAAGAACATGGACATGATCGACGGCGACCACGACGCTCTCGTCGCGGGCGGGGACGTCGGAAGCAGCGGCGACGATCACGGTCACGACCACGACCACGATCACTGACCCCGTTCGGTGTCGAGAACGCAACGACCAACTGTTCGGCGTTCGTCGTGCCGGTATGTACGATTTCCACGCCCACACCAGCTACTCGGACGGCTCCTTTCTACCGGGGATGGTGCGAGCCGCCGAGGAGGCAGGACTCGAGGGAATTGGGCTGACCGACCACTGCTCGATCAGCTCGCGCGACCGGGCCAACGCCACCCGCAACCGCTACGGGTTCAACCTGGATCTCACCTACCAGCGGCGCCGCGACGCGATCGAGCAGGTCCGCGAACGGACCGGGATCGACGTCTACGACGCCGTCGAGATGGACTACGATCCTCGCGACGAAGCGGAGATCGAAGCCTTCCTCGCGGAAGCGGACTTCCAGTATGTGATCGGCAGCGTCCACGCCGTCGAGGGCGAGAACGTCCAGGTGGCCTCGAACTTCGAGGGGCTCTCCGAATCCGACCGGGACACCGTCGTCGACGACTACATCGATCGTCTCGTGGCGCTGATCGACTCGGAGCTGTTCGACGTCGCGGCCCACCTCGATCTTATCGAGCGCACGCCGCCGCTGCAGGGACGGACGACGACCGACCACTACGAGCGGGTCGCGCGGGCGTTTGCCGACTCCCGAACGGTCCCCGAGATTAACGCGGGGCGGGCGACCCGCGAGGACCCGATCGTCCACCCCTCCAGGGAGTTCCTCGAGGCGCTCCGAGAGTACGACGTTCCCGTGACACTGGGAACCGACTCACACGCACCCGAGGAGATCTGCGAGCGAACGACCTTCCTCGAGGAGTACCTGCGCGACCGAGAACTCGAGCCGGTGAGCCCGCCGGGGCTGGACGCACACCGCTAGCGCCGACGCCACGCTTTTCCGCGCGCCGTCCGTCGGTTCGGTATGACCTCCGATCGGAACGTGTTCGGCACCGAGCTCGAACCCTGTAGCACCGATCCGATGACCGGCTTCCTGCGGGACGGCTGCTGTCGGCGCGTCGAGGGCGACCGGGGTCGCCACGAGCTCTGTGCGGTGCTCACCGAGGAGTTCCTGCGGTTCAGCAAGGCCCAGGGCAACGACCTCACGACGCCCCGCCCCGAACTCGAGTTCCCCGGGCTCGAGCCCGGCGACCGCTGGTGTCTCTGTCTGGGACGGTGGCTCGAGGCCGAGGACGCAGACTGTGCGCCGCCGGTCGTCCTCGAGGCGACCCACGAGGCGGTCCTTCGTGACGTCGATCCGGACCTGCTCCGGGAACACGAGTACGATCCTCGAGAGCACGACGGGCCGATCGACGGCGACTCCGACTCCGCTCACGAGCGGTCGAAGTAAGCGAGCGATCGGGGAACACCCTTTATACGACGGCTTCGAATGGCCGGTAGATGATCGATGGATCGAACCGGACGGACGCCACCGACGCGTTCGCCCAGCGGGCACAGGCCGAGTACGGCGAGTCGATCCGTCACCTCGTCGCGTTCGGCAGCGCCGTCCGCGGCGGCGAGCGGGGCGTCCACGGCGAGGCGGAGCTGTTACTGGTCCTCGAGGACGTCGAGCCCGAGCGCGAACTCGAGGCGCTGGCTCGCGAGGTCGGCCTCGAGCACGGGACCGTCCTCGAACTGCACGTGTTGCCGGCCGAGCGGTACGAGGAACGCGAGGACCACGAGTTCGTCGAGCGGGCGTTCGCCGAAGGGGAGGTATATGTGTAGGCGACGCGGTTCCGTTCCGAGTGACGGCCACGATCGCACCGACGCCGCGACCGAGGGGGCGCAGTAGGGATGCGCGTCACCCTGCTCGGCACCGGTGACACGACCGGGACCCCGACGGTCGGCTGTGACTGCGAGACCTGCCGGCTCGCCCGGGAGCGAGGACTCGAACGGACTCGCTTCTCGGTCCACGTCGAGAACGAACGCACCGACGAGTCGCTGCTGATCGACTTCAGCCCCGACTTTCGCACCCAGTTTCTCCGCGAGGACGTCCCCCTGCCGGACGCCGGGATCGTCACCCACATTCACTTCGACCACCTCGACGGGCTGGGCAACGCCTTCCGGGTGTTCGACTCGCTGACCGTCTACGCGGCCGACGAGACCGATCCGCGGACCGGCAAGAGTGTCGCCGAGACCGTCGCCGACGACTACCACTACCTGAACACGATCACGGTTCGGCCGACGACGCCGCTGGAGCCGGTCCGGATCTGCGGGCTCGACGTGACGTTCGTCCCCGTCGACCACCCGCCGCTGGTCTGTTACGGCCTCGCGATCGAGGACCCCGAGACGGGCGCGAAGCTGTCGCTCACGGGCGATACGAACTACGCCGTTCCCGAGCGGTCACGGGACGTCCTCGCAGGTCCCGACCTCCTGCTTGCCGACGCGATCGTGCCGGCGCATCTCTGTGCGTCCCACCCCGCAGGCGGCCGCCACGAGGCACCGGACGGGACGCCCTACACCTTCGGCTCGAAACACATGACCCGCGAGGGGGCGCTGGCGCTGGCTGACGAACTCGAGGCGAGCCGAACCCGTCTCGTCCACGCCGCACACTACTATCCCGCCGACGAGGCGTTCGAAGAGCCGCTTGCCGTCGACGGCGAACGGTACGTCCTCGAGTAAGCGACGGAGTTAGAACCCGCCGCCGAACAACAACTCGAGGAAGTCCTGCACCGCGAAGACGGCCAGGACGAACGCCAGCAACACGAGGAAGGCGTTGACGACGTTCAGCGCGGTCGTGTTGCGGTACTCGCCCATCGTCTCGCGGTCGTTGACCGCCCAGAACAGCAACAGCGCGGCCAGAGGCAGTCCGAAGATCCCGTTGTACGTCGGGAAGAGGATGACCATGTCGACGACCGACAGGTCGAGGACGCTGCTGACGATCGGCGACGCGAACCCGCTCGCGGTCAGCCCGACGAAGACGAGCTTGAACAGGCGACTGCTCTGGTCGACGTCGATATCCATCGCCTGTGGGATGATGTAGGCGGGGGTCCACATGATCGGGATGATGCTGTTAAACGCCGCGGCGGTGACGCCGGCGATGAACAGCACCATCGCCCACGTCCCGAGCACTTCGACGAGGGCCTCGCCGGGCGTGATGAACGATTCGAGCTCGGTGAACCCCATCGGCTGTAACACCGCGGCCGAGACGACCAGGATCGCGACAGTGGTGATCCCGCCGACGGTGAAGCCGAGGACCAGATCCTGGCGCGCGTCGGAGACGTCGCCCTCGTCGGTCCAGCCTTTCTCCTCCACGAGAATCGACTCGAGGAAGAAGTTTGGCCACAGCGCGGTCGTCCCGAGCAGGCCGGCCGCGATCGCGAGCGCGCCAAGCGAGTCCGAGGTCGGAACGAACCCGAGCGCGACCCCGCCGAGGTCGGGGTTGCTCCAACCGGCGACGATGAGATACAGCACCATCACCGCCATCATCATCACGATCATCAGCTGTTCGATCTTCTGGTAGTTCAGTAAGCCGACGCCGATGGCAACCAGTGTCGTGACGACGGCGACGGGTTGCCAGGCGATGGCGCCACCGGTGACGAAGGAGACTCCGGCGCCGACGGCAGCGACGAGGCCGAGCGTCCAGGCGACACAGCCGATCGACAGAAACACCGCGATCGCCGTCGCGAGCCTCTTTCCGACCTTCTCACGGACGAATATCATGAGCGGCTTGCCGTGGATTCCGAGCCGCGCGCTCATGTCCTGGGCCATCACGCCGAGCAACACCGCTCCGACGACGGCCCACAGCAGCGTGTAGCCGTGCATGATCCCCGCCTGGCTCGCGATAAAGACCGAGCCAGAGCCGAAGTAGCTGGCGACCATGACGAACGCCAGCCCGTACTCCTGTACCGCCTCGGATAGTTCTCTAGCGATTCTTGCCGTGAAGTTTTCAGTAGTACCCATGAATTAAATTTGCGGTTGTTTCCGTCTGTCGCTCGTTCATCCTATAGAGATAGTACTGCGAAGTCAGCCAAATATAGCAGTTACGCACGGAAAAGCCCCCGCGTTTCAAGTTCCGGGCTACGGCCGAAACAGCGCCTGAATCGCCTGAACTGAGGTGTGTTGAAAGCCGCGCTATCGGTCAGCTGAACCGCTCCAGCCCCGTCTGTGTCCGCCGCCGTCCGCTCGGATCGGCGACCCAGTCGGTGCGGTGGTCTCGCTCGGTCTCGTGGTCGACTGCCGGAGCGGACCCCCGGACGTAGCCGGGACAGTCGACCCCACAGTCACCTTCCGCGTCGACGGCCCGACCCGCCCACTCGCAGTACGGCACCGTCGCCCCGTTCGAGTCGGCGGCCCGACAGCGCTCACAGGCCGGCAGCCCGTACGTGCGCCACCCCTTCCCGTAGGCCCGTTCTGCGAGCCGACGGCGGGTGCGTGCTTTCGCCGCGGGCGAAGCGATCGCGATATCGGTCCGACCGGGGTGGGACTCGAGCGGTTCGATCCCGGGTTCGGCGACCGACAGCGGCGTCGGCTCCCGGAGGACGTCGATCTCGCGGACCGCGCCGTCCTCGCGGTGAACGCGCCAGATCCCGACTTCGTCGGGGATCCGGTTGCGGTGGGCCCCGGTCACGTAGCTCTCGGTGGCCAGTACGACCTCGTCGACCACGCCGAGGCTGACGTCCGTACGCAGCTGGGCCTCGAGGTCGCCCGGTCGGCCGAGATCGGGCTTGTTCTCGATAGCGAGGACGCGGTCGTACCAGTCGGGGTACCGGGCGACCTGGCGGACGTACTCCCGTCCGTTCCGGCGTTCGCGTTCGAAGAAGCCGACTTCGATCGCGCGCTCGGTCGCGCGCCGGGCCCGGTTCGGATGGCAGTCGAAGGCGTCTTTCCAGTACCGCGTGCGGCCGGGGCCGACTCGCGACTCGATCGCCGCCGTCGGAATCGACTCGGCCGTGATCGCCGCTCGATCCGGGAACCCGGGGCCGGGTTCGATCCCGACGATATCGAGGACGCGACCGCCTGGGTTGGCGACGCCGGCCCCGAGCTGGCGGGCGAAGAGCCGATCGCTCCGGCCCTCGAGGAAGGCACACAGCTCGAGCTCGAACGCGAACTCGCTCACGAACGGACGAACGGCCGACGGAAAGAAAAGGGGTCGGATCCGTCGGTTCGCTCTCCGACAGTGTCTCTTCGAACAACAGGATTGATCACCCTGTGGTTCGAAGCCGGACGACGTATGGGGGTACTCGATGCGTTGGGCGTTCGAAACTGCGACGGAACGACGCGGTACGAGTGTCGAAACTGCGGGCGAGAGCTGACGGCAGACGACGAGAGCTGCTCCGGCTGTGGCTCCCGGGAGATCGCCCACTACGAGTTCTGACTCGGTTCGGCGTCCGTACACCCCGAGCAGCCGCAGTACGCGTCCCACCGCGAGCGAAACGCTGATTTACGATCGAGACTACCTCCCGGTGAGGAATGGCAAACCGGGACGACGTTTCCAGGGAACTCGCGGAGTGTACGGAGTGTGGTGCCGTCTACGCGGCCAGACAGTGGCCTGATGGGCGGATCAAGACGATCGGGAGCGAGAGCTGTCAGTGTGGCTCGACGGAGTTCTCGCTCGTCGAAACGGTCGCGGCCGACGACGAGGTCGAAGGGCGGACGCCGGACGAGGCGGAGTAGCGTCCGAACCGGAACGCGTTTGCTCTGCCGTACTCGTCTGTGCTCATGAGCGAAGATCCGTTGACGCGCCGACGAACGCTCGTCGGCGCAGGTTCGATCGCGATTCTCGGAACCGCCGGCTGTCTCGAGGACGACGAATCCGACGACGAGCCGGCCGATGGGGAGTCTGCGGACGCGTTCGACGACGATCTGGTCGACGATCCGGCCGACGACACGGATCACGAGGTCGATATCTCGGAGCTACTCGTTTACGAGCGTGACGGCGAGCAGCTCGCGAACTCCCACGCCGGCCACTGGCACTACGAGACCCGGACGGGCGGCCTGCCGGTGGTCGAGCCGGGGTCGACGCTCGACCTCGAGACCAGGTTCACGAAGGACGGCGAGGACGTCGCTGTCGGCGACGGCGAGCCCTACCAGCCCGGTCTCGAGATCGCCGACGGCGAGCCGGAGGGTGTCGTCGACATCGACGTCGGCCCCACGCTCCTCTCGCTATCGGGTGCGGAGACGGGGGAGACGGCGGTGGTCTTCCAGCTGCTCGAGGACGGCGAGGCCGTCTGGGAGGCGCCGCCGATCGACGCCTTCGTCGAGAGCTGACGGCGACCGAGACCACCGGACTGCTCGGGACTGGTCGGTACCGTGATACGCCCCGAGAACAGTAGGTTTATCAGTCGCACCGGGGAACTTCTACCTAAGATTACTCATCGTCTTATGGCAGGAACTCAACAACCGGAGGTGAACATCGGACTCGTCGGCCACGTCGATCACGGCAAGACGACGCTGGTGCAGGCACTCAGCGGATCGTGGACTGACCAGCACAGCGAGGAGATGAAACGCGGCATCTCCATCCGACTGGGCTACGCCGACGCGACGTTCCGGCACTGTCCCGATCTGGATGAACCCGAACGCTACACCGTCGAACAGGAGTGTCCGGACGGCTCGCCCAGCGAGCCGCTGCGGACCGTCTCGTTCGTCGACGCGCCGGGCCACGAGACCCTGATGGCGACGATGCTGTCGGGGGCCTCGCTGATGGATGGCGCCGTGTTGGTCGTCAGCGCCAACGAGCCCGTTCCCCAGCCCCAGACCGAGGAGCACCTGATGGCGCTGGATATCATCGGGATCGACAACATCGTCATCGCCCAGAACAAGGTCGACCTCGTCGACTCCCAGCAGGCCCGACAGAACTACCGGGAGATCCAGGAGTTCGTGGAGGGGACCGTCGCCGAGGACGCTCCCGTCGTCCCCGTCTCGGCGGGCCAGGAGGTCAATCTCGACCTGCTGATCCAGGCGATCGAGGAGGAGATCCCCACGCCCGAACGGGATCCCGGGACCGACCCCCGGATGCACGTCGCCCGGAGCTTCGACATCAACAAACCCGGGACGACCGCCAAGGACCTCGCCGGCGGCGTCCTCGGCGGGAGCCTCATCCGGGGCGAGCTCGAGGTCGGCGACGAACTCGAGATCCGTCCGGGACGGGAGGTCGAGGAGGGCGGCCAGACCGAGTACGTCCCGATCCAGACGACGGTCCGATCGCTGCAGGCTGGTGGCGCCGACGCGGAGTCGGTCACCCCCGGCGGGCTGCTGGGGGTCGGCACCGGACTCGACCCGTCGCTGACGAAAGGCGACGCGCTCGCTGGACGGATCGCGGGTCCGCCGGAATCGCTCCCGCCGACCTGGGAGCAGTTCACGATGGACGTCGACCTGCTCGATCGCGTCGTCGGCAACGTCGAGGACGCGAGCCAGGAGGGCGACGCCGCCGACATCGACGAGATCAACACTGGCGAACCCCTGATGATGACCATCGGAACGGCGACGACCGTCGGCGCAGTTACAAGCGCCCGCAGCGGGGAGTGTGAGGTCAAGCTCAAACGCCCCGTCTCGGCCGAGCCGGGCTCGAAGATCGCGATCAACCGTCGGATCGGCGCCCGCTGGCGACTGATCGGGCTTGGAACGCTTCGCGAGTAAGACGACAGCGAGCATGAGTACCCGGGTCGCCCTCGACACGAGCGCGTTGATGATGCCGGTCGAACTCGACGTCCGGCTGTTCGACGAGCTCGAGCGGCTGCTCGGCGCCGCCGAGCTGATCGTTCCCCAGCCCGTCATCGAGGAGCTCCGACGACTGTCGGAGAAAGGCGGCACCGAGGGAACTGCGGCGTCGGTCGGGTACGACCTGGCGACCGAACGCTGTCTCGTCGTCGACACGGAGGAATCGTACGCCGACGACGCCTTGGTCGAACTCGCCCGCGAGGGCAGCGTCGACTACGTCGTCACGAACGATCGCCCGCTGCGGGACCGGGTGCTCGAAGCGAGCATACCGGTACTTGCATTACGCGGGAGAAACAAGCTGGCAATCACTCAACCATAGATGTACAAACGGGTCAGACTAACGGATACGATCGAAGTACCGCCGAAAGCGCTCGGTGACGTCTCGCCGAAGCTGGTCAAACAACTGCTGCAGGACAAACTCGAGGGACGGATGGACGAGGAGGTCGGCAGCGTCGTCTCGATCACGGAGGTCCACGACATCGGCGAGGGTGCCGTCCTCCCGAACAAGCCCGGCGTCTACTACGAGGCCGAGTTCGACGCCGTCACCTTCGATCCGGACATGCAGGAGGTCGTCGACGGCACGATCGTCGAGGTCGTCGAGTTCGGCGCCTTCGTCGGAATCGGCCCCGTCGACGGGCTGCTCCACGTCTCCCAGATCAGCGACGAGTACCTCGCGTTCGACGGCGAGAACCAGCAGCTCGCCTCCAACGAGTCCAACCGAACGCTGGGCGTCGACGACGCCGTCCGGGCTCGTATCGTCACCAAGAGCATCGACGAACGCAACCCGCGCGACTCGAAGATCGGTCTCACCGCGAAACAGCCCGGGCTCGGCAAGCACGGCTGGCTCGAGGAGGACCACGAGAAGCGCGAAGCGACCACGGGTGAGTAACAATGGCATCCGATCGACTCGTCTGTCGCGAGTGCCACCGGGTCAACGACCCCGACAGCGACACCTGCGACTCCTGTAACTCATCGTCGCTGACCGAGGACTGGGCTGGCTACGTCGTCATCGCCCACCCCGAGGACAGCGAGATCGCCACGGAGATGCAGGTCACCGAACCAGGTGCGTACGCGCTGAAGGTCCGGTAACGTGACTCGCGACGACAGCGACCCCGACCGCGCGGACGAGCAGCTTCTGGTTTTGCCCGACGAGCTACGCCACGAGCTCAAGGAGCCGATGGGCCCGATCGAGACCGACGCCGACGTTCTCCTCGAGGACGTCTCGGGGCCGCTGATCGCCGTCGGCGACGTCGTCACCTACCACATCGTCCGCGCCGGCCGGGACCCCGACGTCGCGCTCGTCGACGAACGGACCAAACGCCAGCTCGTCGAGGCGGAGATCCGCGAGACCGTCACCGAGCGAGTCAACGTCGAGGCCCGGAACCCGCCCGCCGAACTCACCAGCGACGTCCTCGAGACGCTCCGAGAGAGCCTTGAGCGCGAGGAGCCGACGACGGTGCTTGTCGACGGCGAGGAGGACCTGGTCGTACTCCCGGCGATCATGGTCGCGCCCGACGGCGCCAGCGTCGTCTACGGCCAGCCTGACGAGGGGATGGTCCACGTCGTCGTCGACGACGAGGTACGCCGGGAGGTCCGTGCCCTGCTCGAGCGCTTCGAGGGCGATCAGGAACGGTTCTGGGAGCTGCTCGAGGAGTAGACGGAAGTCGGAGACCGATTCTCGGGAACGCCAGTTCGTCGCTGGACGCTGCGTATAAATGGTGGTACGTCTTCTCTACAGGCAGCCCCTCAAAAAACGTTCAGGCAGTCGAGGGCTCGGCGAGTTCGCGGAGTCGCTCGAGGTTGGTAATCGCCGATTCTTGGTACTCAGCGATCCGTTCGAGCGCGTCCTGCATGCGTGGGTCCTCGAGGTGTTCGTTCATTCCCCGCGTAATGTTGAGTCGACATCCTTGTCGCCAGTCCTCGATGTCGGGTTCCGCCTGCCACGCGACGAGGGTCCGTTGGATGACGAGGGTTTGGCGGACGAGCTTCTCCGCGTCGCCGAACCCGGGGTTGGGCGGGCACAACCGGTTTTTCTCCGCGTCGTCGTCGCGGTTCGCCTCGACGTAGGCGGTGATAGCAGCGCTAAACGGAATGACTCCGGGAGCGTGAATATACTGAAGGGTGATCCGGTCGGGGGCGAAGATCGGCCGAGTCGGGGGAGTATCGACACCGTGGGCGGTGCAGTCGACGTGCACATGCTGTGGGTTGGTGGGCACGGTCCCATCGTCGAGTACGATGCGGTCGGCCTCGAGACGCTGGACGTATCCTTTGCGGATGACGTTGCGAATCTGGCGCAGGTCGTCGCGTTCGTCCTGGCTGAGGATCGCCCCGCGATAGGTTTCGGGTTCGATCTCGGGATCGAGCGGGATCAGCACCTCGTTGGCTTCCAGCCGGCGGAACAGGTCGGGGACGTCCTCGGCCTCCGCGGCAGCTTTCGTCCACAGCGACCACATCTCCATGAATAACGGCACGCGCTCCAGGGGTTGGTATTTGCGCCGGGGGGTGGTCCAGGGGTCGCGTGGTCGAATCCACCGGATCTCCGCCGGTGGAACGCCCTGGTTGAGCAGCCAGCCGCAGGTGTCCATGGACGTCTTCCCCGCCCCGATGACAGTGAATCCGTCGGCTGGATCGGTGAGGTCGACGAGTTCGTTGGGGGTGACCAGCCGCACGTCCGGGTCGATGTCGAACGGTGGTGTGTGGGTCGCGGGGATGGACGATTCCACGTAGGTGGCGTCCACGACCCGGCGCCGGACCTCGACCTCGGTCGTCTCGCCGGTCAGCCGCGACTCGAACCGATGGCGACCACCACTGGAACCGATGTAGTTGGACATGCCGAAAAAGCGGACCTGCCCCGAGCCGAGCAGCTCTTCGTCGAGTACGCGGCGGTAGTAGTCGCAGATCTCCACACCGGTCGCCCGCTCGTAGAAGCCGGCGTTGGGGCCGTCCTCGTCGACCTCGTCGTTGCCGAGCCGCCGCGAGTCGACCCCATAAATCGCAGACGGCTGGTGGAGCCGCACGAACGGGTAGGCGTCGTTCCAGTGGCCACCCGGATTCGCCCGTCGGTCCACCATCACGACATCGGCGTCGGACTCCTCGATCAGCGTGTCCGTAAACGCCATCCCCGACGCCCCCGCACCCACCACCAGATAATCCGCCTCAGGCGCTTCCATGTCGAACCACCCCGGTCGTCAGACGCTCAGCGCGATTGCTCCCGAAAGAACCACCCTTGACCTGCTTCTCTCCGGCTTCGAACTGATCACTGGCGTCTGTCATCTGATGGACCAATCTGCGAGACGAAGTCACAAAGAGCTACTCTGTGATGGATCTGCAGGGGTTGAGCAATCTGCAGACGGTGACGGACGCGGCGCGAGTAAAAGAGTTTACTATACATAACGCGAGTTTCACTTCCTCCTTTGAATGAAGAAATCGTGCTGCCAACTACTACTGATGCTGAACCCCAATGCTTATTTCTAAATATAGGTATAAGAGATCCAATGGTTCTGGACCGGTGGTATCCGGAACGTGCTCCGACGTGGGCGGACGTGTTCGTCGTAGGTCTGGCGCTGGTAGTGCCGTCGCGGCACCTGATCAGGACAGACCCCATCCTCTGGAGATGGGTGGCTATCGGGTTTCTACTCGGACTCGGTTCCCTTGGGCCGCTGGCTAACTCGGCGATCGGTCTGCAGGCAGGAAGCTGGTTCCGGAAGATCGGTGGCGCCGGACGGATCGCGACGACTGCGTTGGCCGCACTCGTTGTGGCAGTTACGATGTATCAGTTCGATATTTTGACTGCGGTCGTGGCCAGCTTCGGGGTCGGAGTGATCGCATCCGTGCTCGTATACGCCACAATGTATGTAGCCAGAGCCGGTGAAATAGACGGCTGGTACTGAGGGTTGCTCCCAGTTCGTTCGGAGACGACGTGACGAATTGACCAGTTCGAACTACGCCATAGTTTTAATCGGACCACAGATTCGACCATCCTCCCTGACCGACGACAGGGAGTTTCCACACCCACCCCAACCGATTCGTTCGTTCGTATCCGCTCACTCACTCATCCACTGGCAGAGGTTGCTCTGCCAAGCCATTCGTTCGTGTTATCTGCTCACGGGCACGGAGTGCCCGTTCGCACGGTACGCGGGCCCGTCGGTCTCGCGTACTCGCGACGACCTCGCACGGCATCGGACTATCGCTCGCGGTAGTCCAGCGTGCGCCACCGCAGGCCGGTGGGGCTCGAGGATGCGTTTCCTCTGCCGGACCTCGAGTCGAAGAACGACTTCTGTTCGATTACTGTCGAATCGAGCCACCTCGAGCCCGCCAGCGCCAGCCGTAGTACAGCGTCGCTGCGGCGAAGCCGATCGCTCCGACGGTGTAGGTCGTCGCCGGGGTCAGGGCCGCGGCGGTCCCGGTGAGGACGGCCAATCCGCCCGAAAGCAGCAGCTGGAACTCGAGCGTGCGATGGCGGTCGACGAGGACGCCGGCGGCGACTGCCCCACAGGCGTAGAGCCCGATCAGGCCGGGAACGAGTCCGGCAACGCCGCGATTACCGAACCCCGCGTACAGTAGAACGACCTGGACGAGCAGGAGCGGACCGAGGACGAGGACGGCGAGTAGCTGCCGCTCGCGTTCCAGCATCCGCTCGTCGACCGCGTTCCCGGTCTGCATACTGCGATCTAGTGTCGACTGTCTACTAATTCTTTCCACCGGAAACGAGATGACGGGCTCGAACGTCGTCCTCGCCCGCGATCGATACTCGGGACCTTCTTACCGTCCGAGTGAGACGTACAGAATATGTATGATTTCGTCGTCGTGGGCGTCGGCCCCGCCGGCGCGCGTTTCGCGCGTCGAGCCGCCGAGCGCGGCCACGACGTCCTCGCCCTGGAGCAGGGGACGGTCGGCACGCCGCTTGCCTGCTCGGGCCACGTCAGTACGGACATCTGGAGCGTAGCGGGCGAGGACGCCCGCGAGGAGCTGCTCCAGAACGAGATCTACGGCGCGCGCTTTCACGTCGGCGGTCCCCGCAGCGACGCCTACCCCTTCTACAAGGAGGAGGTCGCCTCGAACGTCATCGACCGCGTCGGGCTGGATCGTCACCTTGCCGACCTCGCTCGCGAGGCCGGCGCCGACGTCCGGGAACACCATTCGGTCACGAGCGTCACCGAACACCACGACCGCGTCGAGGTCGTGGCGAGCGGACCCGACGGGCCCGTCACCCACGAGGCGAAGATGGTCGCGGGCTGTGACGGCCCGCGCTCGCGGGTCCGCCAGGAGCTCGGACTGCCCGAACCTGACGAGCTGCTCCACGGAGTGCTGGCGTTTTCCGAGGAGGACGATCACGAGGACTTCGTCGACGTCCACCTCACCCCGCCGACGTTTTTCGCTTGGCGGATCCCCCGTGGCGAGGCCGGCGTCGAGTACGGTCTCGCGGCTCCGCCGGGCGTCGAGGTGACCAAACACTTCGAGGAGCTGATCGACGGCTACGAGATCGACGTTTCCCACCGGTGTTCGGGGGCGATTCCGATCGGCCCTGCGGATCGAGTGACGAGCCGTCGGGGCTTTCTGATCGGTGACGCCGCAGCCCAGACCAAACCGTTCACCGGCGGCGGGATCCTCTACGGGACGACGGCCGCGGACCACGCGGCCCGCGAGATTGACCCCGATCGGCCGACATCCGTCGCGGCCTACGAGCGCGCCTGGCGCGAGGACCTGGAACGCGACCAGCGGCTGGGGCACTGGATCCGTCGGGCCTACTCGCTGCCCGAGCCGATCCAGCGGATCGGGCTGGGCGCGCTGTCGGGCGAGATCGGCGTCCACATGGATCGTCCGACGTCGCTGGTCTCGCCGACCCACCTGAAGGCGATGCTGTCGCGGCTTCGGCCGTGACTCCCGTGCGGCCGTACTCGGGTTCGGACGTGCCACCCCGGAACCGCAGGCGACGAATCGAAGCCCCTCGTCTCGAAACCGCCGACAGATGACCGAACGGCTGGCGGCCATCGCCGCGTTCGTGGCGAGCGTCCTCGAGCGGCTGGGGATCATCGACGCCGAGCGACTGCGCCCGACGGTCGAGCTGGCCTGGCCCCGGATCGTCACCGGGGTTGCGATCATGTCCAAACAGACGGCTGACCTCGCGATGGTCGGGATCGCCGTCGGCACCACCGGGACCGCGGGACTGGCCTTTGCGCTTGCCTACTGGGAGATCGTCGCGATGCTCGGACTCGGCCTGGCGGGCGGGACCGTCAGCCTCGTCTCCCAGAACTACGGCGGGGCAGAGAACGAACGGGCGTCGCTGGTCGTCACCCAGAGCGTGATACTCGCCGTCGTTCTCTCGATGCCGCTTGCGGCCGCGTTCCTGCTCGTCCCCGACACACTGATCGGCCTGTTCGACGGCGACGCGGAGTCGCTGGCTCACGGCCGCACCTACCTCGTCTACGTCGCGCCCGCCGTGCTCTTCGAGATCCTCAACCTGATCGCCAGTCGCACCTACACCGGTGTCGGCGACACCTTCACCGAGATGATGGCCCGCGCGGGCGGCGCGGTGCTGAACGTCGTGCTCAGCGCCCTCTTCATCTTCGGCCTCGAGATGGGCGTCGCGGGCGCCGCGCTCGGGACGACCCTCTCGACGGGGTTCGTCACGGCCGTCCTCGGG
>JGI2924J29684_1078291_pt1 | contig 39429 bp, 35 predicted proteins | sample BenlonsequencITS_FD_29684 | JGI IMG/M metagenome (IMG submission 29684)
CCCCAAGAAATTCTCGGCGTCATGGCGCACGAAGCTGGCCACATTATTGGCGGTCACAATATTACCCGTACACAAGCCATGGGATCAGCACAGGGCTCTTCATGGATCGCACTAGGTCTTGGTGTTCTAGCTGTTGCAGCAGGCGCACCAGATGCAGGTATCGCTTTGATGGCATCTTCCCAACAGGCAGCAGCCCTGACTTTCTTTAAATACACTCGAATTGAAGAAAGCTCTGCCGACCAAACTGGGTTAAGGTTATTAGAGCAAACAGGCATCCCAGCTGATGGTCTGGTCTCCTTCATGGAGAAAATTCGCGTGTCTGAAGTTATGTCGACAATGCGCCAAGACCCCTATTATCGCACACACCCAGAAACTGGGCCGCGTATTGGTGCATTACGTCATCGCGCAGAAACAATCACAGCCAAATCCGCTCCACTTTCACCCGATTACCAGCGTGAACTGGATATGATGCAAGCTAAGTTGATTGGTTTCTTGCAGCCACGTTCAACTTACATCAAATATCCATTGACTGATTTATCTACACCGGCGCGTTATGCCAGAGCCATTGCCGCCCACCGTAATCATGATGAAACAGCTGCTTTAAAAGAAATAGCTGCACTTGTAGAAATCGAGCCAGACAACCCATATTTTGAAGAACTATTTGGACAGATTTTGTTTGAGAACGGCAAGTTTGAAGATTCAATTCCTCACCACAGAAAAGCTTTAGAACTTTCAACAAAACACTCTCTATTATATGTAAACCTTGCCCAGTCTTTAATTTCTTTAAAGACGAAAGAAGCAAACGAAGAAGCAGAAACCCTGCTTCACCAAGCTCTCATACTAGAACCAGATAATGGTTATGCTTGGCAACAAATGTCATTCGCACTTGGTGCATTGGGTCGCAATGCCGAAGCAGAACTCGCGACGGCTGAATCAGCCTATGCGATAGGTGACTATGTCCGTGCGAATGTATTTGCTAGTCGTGCCAAAGAAGACTTAGCTGAAAGCACACCAAAATGGCGTCGAGCTGATGACATCTCGGCCATCACTCAGGTTCAAATGCGATCAGGTAGACAGGGCAACCGTTTCAGTCAGCAGCTCACAGTAACTGCTCACTAAGTTGTGATTATCTGCTAATATATTCGCAAGTGTTTACACACTATGTATGAACCAACAGCACAAATTTTGCCTAAAGGACTGATAACGAATGAACATGGGTTCCACAATAAAAACGACACTCGCGAGTGCCGCGCTCATATTTGCGGCATCTTGCTCACAAGCGGTATCGGAACCCGCGGGCAAAGTTTCAACAACCGATAAAGCGGCAATTGAAAAAATCGTTCATGAATATTTGGTCGCCAATCCTGAAGTCCTCGTTGAAGCCTTTCAAGCCTTAGAAGCGAAACAAGAGCTAGCAGAAGCAGAACAAAAAAAGCAATTCCTGCCCGCTTTCCTTGCACTGGAAAACGCGCCGATCCTTGGTGATAAAGACGCGCCAATCACCATTGTGGAATTTTTTGATTACAATTGCGGATTCTGTAAAAAATCAACGGATTGGGTGATGACGCAAGTCGCTTCCAAAGATGTAAAAGTAATATTCATGGAATTGCCCGTTCTAGATTCTAGAACTAAAACCTCAGCACTCGCCGCAAGAGCATCTGTAGCTGCCAGCATGCAAGACAAGTATAAAGAACTACACATTGCTATGATGAAAGCAAACGGCCTAACAAAAGGCAGGATACTTTCAATTGCTGAAAAAGAAGGGCTAGACGTTCAGCAGCTCTCTAAAGACATGGAAAGCGCTACTGTATACCGCCTTTTAGAAGATACGATGAAACTAGCCGAACAAGCAGATATACTAGCAACGCCGAGCTTTTACGTGAATGGGAAATTTGTATCAGGTGCCAACTTCCCTATGTTGGACAAATACATTTCCGAAGCCCGTGGCTAATTATGTAAGCATTGATTTTTAAAGAGAATATCAAAATAAAACGGCGGCACTATCTAAATAGTGCCGCCGTTTTAAATTAGATAAAAGCTAATCCTATCAACGTTTGGCTAAATCAAACCAGCCAAAGGCGAAGAAGGATCCGCATACATTTTCTTCTTCATACGCCCCGCCAAATAAGCTTCGCGTCCAGCGATAACAGCGTGTTTCATAGCTCGCGCCATCCGAATCGGGTCTTTCGCTTCAGCAATTGCCGTATTCATCAACACGCCATCGCAACCAAGCTCCATTGCAATCGCAGCCTCTGACGCTGTTCCAACGCCGGCATCAACCAGCACAGGCACTTTAGATTGCTCGACGATCAAGCGAATATTTATCGGGTTTTGGATTCCCAAACCAGATCCAATCGGCGCGCCTAAAGGCATTATCGCGCAACATCCCACATCCTCAAGGCGGCGTGCATATACAGGATCATCCGTGCAATACACCATGACCTCAAAGCCTTCTTTTATAAGAACTTCCGCAGCCCGCAGTGTTTCCACCATATCAGGATAAAGTGTTTTCTGGTCAGCAAGCACTTCTAATTTCACTAGCTTCCAGCCACCCGCTTCACGCGCTAAGCGTAAAGTACGCAGTGCATCTTCAGCTGTAAAACAGCCCGCAGTGTTGGGAAGATATGTAAATTTTTCAGGGCTTAAATGATCACTCAAACGCTCCTGTGTAGGGTCCATCACATTTACGCGCCGAATAGCAACCGTTACGATTTCAGCCCCTGCAGCCTCTGCTGCTTTTGCATTTTGTTCATAGCTAGCATACTTACCCGTCCCGATAATCAAACGGGAATTAAACTCGCGCCCAGCAATTGTTAGAACATCTTTGGGGTTGGTCTCAGCGTGCATCAGCCGCCTCCTACAAATTGAATGACTTCCAAGCGATCGCCAGCTTCCAATTGCGTAGAATCGTAAGCGGATTTTGGAACGATTTCGAGGTTTCGTTCTACAGCCAGACCTTTTTCTGGCAATCCCAAGTCCTTCAAGAACTGACCTAAAGTCAGGCCTTCATCCAACTCTTTTGAATTTCCATTGAGAATTAGCTGCATATTTTGCCTCTCTTCTATAGTTTTCATCGTATTTCTTTGTTTTTACATAAGAACGTGCTTGCGTCTTTAGTCTCATCTTGCGAGTTTGCAGAATTACGAGGTGCTTATGAGTCTTATTCTTTATTGTCTAAATGGTCCAAACCTAAATCTACTTGGAACGAGAGAACCTGAGATTTATGGGAAGGAGACATTACAGGACATAGAAAAAATCGCTAGTGACAAAGCCAGTGAATTGAACGCGAAACTTACCTTTCGTCAATCAAATCATGAAGGCGAACTAGTGGATTGGATTCAAGAGGCAAGAAATAAAGCTTCTGCGTTGATTTTAAATGCAGCTGCCTATACTCACACCTCAATTGCAATCCACGATGCACTCAAGACACTGGAAATACCAATTATTGAACTGCATTTGTCCAACCCACACTCTCGCGAGTCATTTCGCGCAAACAGTTATGTCGCTCCATGTGCAAATGGAGTTATTGCAGGCTTTGGATCTGCCGGATATAGCCTAAGCGTTGAAGCGGCTGTCTCGCTCGTGAACAAACGGAGCATTAAATAATGGCTGATAAAGTCGAAAAGCTAGATACGGCACTTATCCGTGAACTCGCTAACATCCTAACAGATGGCAATCTTGGCGAGATTGAAGTTGAACATGGCGAATTGCGTATTCGCGTTTCCATGCCAGAACCGGCTGCAGTTTCTTACGCAGCTTCAGCGCCAATGATGGCACCAGCTGCCGCTCCGGTCGCTGCACCAGTAGCGGTTGCGGCACCAGCTGCTGCACCAGCAGACAATGCAAATGCGGTTAAATCTCCTATGGTCGGTACTGCATATTTCGCACCTGAACCAGGTGCAGCCCCCTTCATCGAAGTCGGTACAAATGTTAAGCAGGGACAAACTATCTTACTCGTTGAAGCGATGAAAACATTCAATCCAGTAAGCGCTCCTAAATCTGGTGTTGTAAAAGAAATCTTGGTTTCTGATGGTCAGCCAGTTGAATATGGTGAAGCTCTTGTGGTGATCGAATAGGCCACAATGATGATAAATAAAGTTCTCATAGCAAACAGAGGTGAAATCGCACTGCGAATTCACCGTGCTTGTAAAGAAATGAACATTTCGACCGTTGCTATCCACTCAGAAGCCGACCGCGATGCAATGCATGTGCGTCTGGCCGATGAAAGTGTATGTATCGGACCTGCAGCTTCTGTGGACTCATATCTCAATATTCCAGCGATCATGGCTGCGGCTGAAATCACTGGGGCAGATGGTATTCACCCTGGATATGGCTTCCTTTCAGAGAATGCCAAATTTGCTGAAATCGTTGAAGCGCACGACATTGCTTTCATTGGACCCACAGCCGAGCACATCCGTCTAATGGGTGACAAAATCGCAGCTAAAGATGCCATGATCCGCACAGGTGTCCCCTGTGTACCTGGGTCTGACGGCGGTGTAGCAGATGTGGCTGAGGCTCAAAAAGTAGCCAAACAGATAGGTTATCCTGTTATTATCAAAGCTTCTGCTGGTGGTGGTGGTCGCGGCATGAAAGTCGCACTAACTCCAGATGAATTAGAAACAGCCTTCCGTACTGCACGGACTGAATCTAAAGCAGCTTTTGGCGATGATGCTGTATACATAGAAAAATACCTTCAAAAGCCACGTCACATTGAAATTCAAGTGATTGCGGATACTCACGGTAATGTTGTTCATCTTGGTGAGCGTGATTGTTCTCTGCAACGTCGTCACCAGAAAGTATTTGAAGAAGCACCCTCTCCTGCACTTACTGAATCTGAACGCGCAGAAATTGGTAAGCGAGTTTGTGCGTCAATTAAAAAGCTCGGCTATCGCGGTGTTGGAACAATTGAATTCCTCTGGGAAAACAATGAGTTCTACTTTATTGAAATGAACACGCGTTTACAGGTTGAACACCCTGTAACTGAAATGATCACTCGCAAAGACCTTGTTCAAGAGCAAATCCGAATTGCCTCGGGCGAAAAACTATCCTTTAAACAAAAGGATGTGCAATTCATCGGTCATGCTATCGAATGCCGGATCAATGCAGAACACCCAGTCACATTTGTACCATCTCCAGGTACAATCAAAGACTTCCACGCCCCCGGTGGCTTAGGCGTTCGTCTCGATTCCGCCATGTATACGGGTTACAAAATCCCACCTCATTATGACAGCTTGATAGGTAAACTGATCGTGCATGGTATGACACGTGAAGAATGCCTTCTGCGCCTAAAGCGTGCTTTGGATGAGATGGTAATATCTGGTGTGGAAACGACTCTTCCACTTCATCTTCGTCTCGTGGAAAATGAAGATGTCGCAAAAGGTGAGTATGATATTCATTGGCTAGAGCATTTTCTGGCTAGAGAATCCTAAGGCAAAATTATGAGTGGTGGCTTCGGCCCAGATGATTTGCTGAATCTATACCGTCGCGGCATCTTCCCCATGGGGGAAGATGCCGACGACACTCAGCTATTCATTGTTGACCCAGATCAGAGAGGAATAATTCCTCTCGATGCATTGCATATATCTAAAAGTTTGAGAAAAACGGTCTCAAAAGATGAGTTCCGAGTGACTTTTGATACCGCCTTTACAAGTGTGATGGAAGCATGCGCAGCACCATATGAAAACAGAGAATCCACCTGGATTAACACGCCTATCATCAACCTTTATTCTGCTCTACACCGACAAGGATACGCGCATAGCGTTGAATGCTGGAAAGATTCAGAATTAGTCGGTGGACTTTATGGTGTAAGTTTAGGCGGAGCCTTCTTTGGCGAGAGCATGTTCTCTACACGCTCCAATGCATCAAAAGTCGCTCTTGTTCATCTCGTGGCGCGTTTATTGACTGGCGGCTACATCTTATTAGACACCCAATTCATTACCGAACACTTGTTAAGCTTAGGTGCGATAGAAATTCCACGCCATGAATTTCAAAATAAATTAGCAATAGCACTAAAAGCGAATGGTGATTTCTATTCTGATTTTGGTGCTATTCAATCCTCATCAATGGACGACTTCGGGATAGAAATTGAATCTATAAATGACCCAGAGCGCTCGACAGGAACCGCTTCTAAATCAGCTTCTTCGACGAATATTGGTTCTGGATTAAAATCATCAATTGAAGGCAATCCCATCGATGCAGATTCATTGATATCTGATGATGGAAGTGCTTCTTCTGGAATAGCATCAAACCCCAGATTGGATTCTTCATACAAATCCAATGGCTTTGCTTCGGTTCCCGGCAAAGCAGCACTGCAACTGATTACCCAAACATCATAAAGCGAATGCTCCAACGCATTTAACCCCGGAGAACTCGCAAACATCCATCCAGAGAAAAGCCGTGGATCATCATCCTTTGCTGTGCCGGTCTCTGCATTCACTCCCATAGATATCACTTCAAGATACGCAGCTGCTTCTGGTGGCTGATCTTCCGGTGGTGATTGATGGCAAGCACGGACAGTTAGCCCAAGACCACCAAATTGGACAGTCTCGTCCAATTCGATTTCAATATCTGTTGCCTTACCTGTAATTTTCTCAAGCGCTCGCACCTTCACACCCGGTCGTGGATCGAGTGCAAATGCTGTTTGAGTAGCCGAAATCAAAACACCAACAGCAACAAATGCAGAGCACAAACCTAATTTACGCATTTTCGTGAACTCCACAAATTTCTATCAGAATCAATTCAATCATCATTCCCTGATCATATGCCTAAATGTGTTAGGCATATGTCATCAAATAAATTCTACATAAAATATTACTGGGCTGCTGAATTATTAGCAGATATTGCCTCGGCAATATTCTTCAATCGCCCATCAAGAGATGTCGCAAACTCAGTCAACAAAGGTCCAAGTTCAACGGAACCACTTGTGTAGAGTATTTCATCACCAGGTTCGAGCATTGCTAATCCGCTACCAGGAAGCAATGCAATATGAGGCCCAGACAAAAACCCATCTGACGCTATTTTGGCAGTTGTATCTTCGTCCAATTCAATACCTTCAGCAACATTCATGGTAATCTTAGGAACGAGACGTGCCTTGTCTAACTCAACATCCGTAACCACGCCGACTTTTACGCCCATCAAACGTACATCTGTTCCTTGAAGAACTCCATTGATTGGACCAGTGAACTGAGCAGTCAGTTCATAACTTCCATTTCCAGCTGTTTTTTCTGATTGTTGTAATGAAAACCACAGAAAAACACCCGCAGCTGCAACAACAGCAATACCTACGATTGTTTCAAATAATGAATCACGCATCTGGATCCCATGCCTCGTAATCACCGGCAGTTTTAGTGCGCTCGTCTGAACGCCACAAACTACCTTTAGGTTTGTAAGCTAACAAAGTCCCAGTCAAATTTGGCTGGTGTTGAAGCTCAAAAGACTTTTTCACCAATGGTTCTTCCGTTGGAGGTTTGTCAAAAGTATGGTGCATCCAGCCGTGCCAGTCTGGAGAAATACGCGATGGCTCTGCTGCACCGTTATAAATAACGTAGCGCCGCTTGCGACCTTCCTGACTCGGCTTCTTTTCTTCATAGAACTTATTGCCCCATTCATCATCACCGATAAACACGGCACGACGACCGATATCAAAACGAGTTCCAATAGTGGTGTTTTTCCACCAGCCAATAACAGACATGCGCGCTCCTTAAGAGATTTGCGGCGAATGTAATCCCCTCAAGGCATTACGTCCAGCGCCAACAGCCATGAGATTTCATCAAACCTGTGTCATACAAAATCTTGTGGGAAAATCCACACATTAACACAACATATATTGCACTATTGAAGCGATTTGCGCACATTCACTATATTCAGGGAGATGATTTATGGCGCAACGCAGGACAAAACAGCCGACTCAGTTACTAGCCCCCCTCATGGCTGCTGGAGAAATCTGGTTAAAAACAGATAGATCAGCCTCTATGAACTCAGCTGAAGCAACAGATTACCTTAATGGCCTAGCCACTCTAGACTGCGAATCTAATGCAAAGTCGACCATCACAAACGCATTGTCTAAAGGCCGAATCTCTCCACTTCTACCACTCGGTGCGGCAATCGGTAGCGTCAGCCCTGCCCCAATTTCATCCGGTGGTGCTGAAATGGCCATTGCAGAAGCAGCGACAGTAGCCGCTGCACGCGCAGCAACAGCACAGGGATTTGCTTCTTTAGCCGACGCCTTAGAAGGTTTAAGTATTGATACAGACGATGACGGCCTGCCAACAGCGGATGCACTCACTGATGCGCTTCGTTGCGGCGCAGATGCAGATCTTCTTGAAATCGCGTTATCTACCCCTGGCGGACCGCGAGCTGCTGCAACAGCCCTAAGAAAACAGGCAGCAGCCGCCAGAGATACAGGCACAGTACATCTAGGACTAACGAATTGGTCAGATGCGTCAGCCGAAAAATTAGCCGATGCATCAAACCGGTTAGCTGGTTTAAGGATTGGGCTTCAAGTCAATCATTTGTCCAGAACGGCTCCCAACGCAAAATCTCCTACCTTGATTCTAAATCTGGGTGCTTATTTTGACGATAAAACATTTGCAGAAGAAACTCTCAGATCAGATCTTGTCGATCTAAAATCAACCTTTCCTGGCCTAATCATTATAGTAGCCGGCTTAGCAGCTACGATTATGTCAGAAGGCCTAGCGTTCGATTCACTTCAAGGTCGAAACCGCGCTACTGAAATCGCAGTCATATTGAAAGAATATCAAGCCGCCGATGCAAAAGATAAATCCGGTATTCAATTTGCTTTCTTACGGCCATCTCCAGATGCAGTGGCATGGCTGAACTTAGAGAGCATTGGTGTTGACCCCGTACAGTCTCTGATTTCAACCACAGAAGAAGACGAAAACCGTTTTTCTAAATGCGCCGGACTTGCGCTCAATTGCGCAGCCACCGAAGGACAGCGCCAAGATGTTGCATTGCGCGTTTTAGGAGCGAGATCCCTTGACCAAATTGATGGTCTAGAACGCAACCGCTTGTCAGAACGCGGCCTTACCAATGAAGCACTAGATCGCGTTGAACAAGCAATACGAGACGGCTTACCGCTGCGCAGTGCCTTTTCACGTTGGGTGGTTGGTGACGACACAATCAAGAAACGCTTGGGACTAGCTCCCGAAGCATTCGAAACAGACGGTGAAGCATTACTCAGAGCATTGGGTATATCGGCCAGAGAAATAGAAGAAGGTCGCGCTGCTGTAGAGGGGCGACGACGCGCAGTCTCTGATCCAAATTCAGAACTAGCACATATATTTTACTTGGCGCGGCAAGCAAAAGCAGGAGCATGCATTCGATTTGCTTTGAGTATCAAAGAAGTGTTCGACGTGCCTATTTTGCTAACAGTTCCATCCAAAGAAGCTGCTGCGGCCAGCCGGCAAGATTTACAACTTTGCTTTAGTGCAGCCATCGAAAATGATCTCAGTCTACGGATAGAACCGTCGAAGCCAGTCATTAATGCAACGGTTTTGGAACGCTTGGCAGAAGCAGAAAAACGAGCATCCACACCTCCTGCTTTTGTCCAGAGCCAAACTATCGCTGCCCCTCCTACCAAGCCAGAAGTACCAATCCACATTCAAGCACCTGATACAAAAACAGACCCAAATACTTATGCAGCGCGTCGTCGCCTACCTGACAGACGCAAAGGCTATATTCAAAAATCCACTGTGGGTGGACATAAAGTCTATTTGCACACTGGAGAATTTGACAATGGAAGCCTTGGTGAAATTTTCATTGATATGCATAAAGAAGGCGCGGCTTTTCGTTCCTTAATGAACAATTTTGCCATCGCGATTTCAATCGGTCTACAATATGGTGTGCCTTTAGAAGAGTTTGTCGATGCATTCGTCTTCACACGTTTTGAACCAGCCGGTGAAGTCACCGGAAATGATTCAATTAAATCAGCAACCTCAATTCTAGACTATATTTTCCGAGAGCTTGCAGTGTCTTATCTTGATCGAGAAGACCTTGCTGAAATGGACGGTCTTTCTTCAGACGGCCTAGGAAAAGGTGAAGGTGATTCCACACGAAATGCACCTACTCCTCAAGAAGCTGTGCAACTCATATCCAAAGGGTTTAGTCGCGGTGCAATTCCTGACAATATTGTATTCCTTGATGCTGCATCCTCCCGCACCAAAGATGATGAAACGGTAGAACAAGAATTATCAGAAGAGCCCCCAGTTCATGAACCTGAATCACCTGTTGTGAATTTAGAATCTCAACAAGCGGACCAGCCCGATTACCTTGGTGATGCATGCCCTAATTGCGGTCATTTTACACTCGTAGAGGATGATGGTGTTGCAATTTGCGATGCTTGTGGAGCAACAGTACAAACAGCATAAATGAAGCCTATTTATTCAAACTGGCTTCATTATTGCTGTGTTATAACCATCTCGTCGTTGATGATTAAATAGGTCTCACTATGAAACGCGCTCTTATTGCTGTTGCACTGACAACTTTTATTGGTCTTCCTGCTTTCGCACAGGACGCGAGCCAGATCGCTACCGTAAAACAAGGTGCTGCTAGCTGCGTTGGATGCAATTTATTCCAAGCAGATTTTTCTATGGATGATCTTTCTGGCAAAAACCTAAGCGGTTCGCGGCTGCGTCAATCCAACCTTGAAGTCGCCACTTTAGACAAAGCTAATCTGTCTAAAGCTGACCTAAGTGTTGCGAATTTATTTGGTGTGCGTATGCAGGGCACTAATCTAAAGAATGCAAACCTAAAAGATGCAACGCTTGTTGGTGGCTGGTTCGGCGGTGCTGATTTTACAGGCGCAAATCTTGATGGCGCAATACTTTCAGGTGCTTACCTAAAAACAGCCAGAGGCCTGACACAAGCACAGTTAGCAACAGCGCATTGCGACGCTTCTACTGAGCTTCCCAAAGGCTTAAGCCCCAATATGTGCAAACGATAAATTCATAGAAAAGGGCAGTTGTTTCAAACAACTGCCCTTCCCTCTTAATCTGATACTTTAAATCTGATTATTTATTTTCTACTGGCACCAAGCGCAACGAAAGTTCTCTCAGCTGAGAGTTTTCCGCAACAGACGGAGCACCTAGCAATAGGTCTTGTCCTTGTTGATTCATTGGGAACATAATCACATCACGAATATTATCAGCTTCAGCCAATAGCATCACCATACGGTCAATTCCCGGTGCAATTCCGCCGTGTGGAGGCGCACCATATCTGAATGCATTCAGCATGCCGCCAAACTCTTCTTCAACGACCTCTGGCCCATAACCGGCAAGTTCAAAGGCTTTGATCATAATGTCTGGACGGTGGTTACGAATAGCACCAGAAGAAAGCTCTGTTCCGTTACAAACAATATCGTATTGGTAAGCTAGAATTTCGAGTTTCTTCTCGTCAGTATCCGCAGCCTCCAACACTTCTAAACCACCTTGTGGCATAGAGAATGGGTTGTGCGAGAAGTCCACTTTCTTGTTGTCTTCGTCCCATTCATACATTGGGAAATCGACAATCCAGCAGAATTTAAAGATATCTTTTTCTACAATATCTAGCTCTTCACCAACTTTAAGACGCGCAGCACCCGCCAGTTTGTATGCATCTGTTTTCTTACCAGCGGAGAAGAAAATTCCATCTCCTGCTTCAAGTCCCAATTGCTCAAGCATTGCAGCAAGGTGAGCAGGCTCAAAATTCTTCAGCACAGGGTCTTGGCTATCAATACCGCCGCCATCTGCCTCTTTAAGACGTGCATAACCAAGTCCAGGTGCTTGCATTTCTTTTTTGGCCCATTTGTCCATCTCGTCGAAGAATTTACGAGATTTCTCAGCAGCTGCTTTCGGCGCTGGAATGGCAATAACTTTACCACCGCCAGCAATGATTTTAGCAAAAATACCAAAACCAGTTTTGCTGTCATCGACGAAGAATTCTGTTACGTCGCCAAGTTCGATTGGGTTACGAAGATCTGGTTTGTCAGATCCGTATTTCGCCATCGCCTCAAGATAAGGAATACGTGGGAATGGAGCTGGCGTTACAGTCTTGTCGCCAGAAAATTCTTCAAATACGCCGTGCATAACAGGCTCAATAGACGCAAATACATCTTCCTGTGTTACAAAGCTCATCTCAATGTCGAGCTGATAAAATTCCAAAGAACGATCAGCACGCAAATCTTCATCTCGGAAACAAGGCGCGATTTGGAAATAACGATCAAACCCAGACACCATCATGAGCTGTTTAAACTGTTGCGGAGCCTGCGGAAGCGCATAAAACTTGTTTGGGTGCATACGAGAAGGCACCAAGAAGTCACGCGCACCTTCAGGGCTGGAAGCCGTCAAAATCGGTGTTTGGTATTCTGTAAAGTTCTGCGCCTTCATACGCTCACGTAAAGATGTGATCACATTTGAACGCAGCATGATATTTTTGTGCAAAGTCTCGCGACGCAAATCTAAATAACGATGCTTTAAACGAATCTCTTCTGGGTAATCTGGCTCCCCAAACACAGGAAGCGGCAGTTCATCTGCTGCAGATTGCACTTCAAGATCGCTAATGACGACCTCAATAGCACCTGTATCAAGTGACTCATTGGCAGTTTCTTCAGAACGTGCGACCACATTACCTGTAATAGACACGACACTTTCGACACGAATTCGTTCTAAAGTGGCAAAATGCGCATTATCTGGCTGAACTACGCATTGCGTCAGACCATAATGATCGCGTAAGTCTATAAATAACAGACCTCCATGGTCGCGCTTACGATGAACCCAACCGCTAATGCGTACGGTTTCACCTACATGTTCGGATCTTAGTTGGCCGCATGTGTGCGTACGGTAAGCGTGCATTTTTTGGAGTCTCCGTTGAGAAAGTTTGGCGGACAAGCACACCGTTACGGCCTGCTTGTCAAGCGATAGCGTTTAGGAAGGAGCTGGTGTGCCATCTAACACCCGCGATGAATTGAAACTAGTAGCAGACACTGACGAGCTAATCAAAGCCTGTGAGGAGCTGAAAAAGGGCGAATTTATCGCCGTAGATACTGAATTTCACAGAGAATCGACCTTTTGGCCGAAACTTTGTCTCATTCAGGCAGCAACTCTAGAGTTTGATTGTCTTATCGATCCGCTCTCACCAAATATAGATTTAGCTCCATTTCTAGATTTAATGGCAGATACGTCACGTGTGAAAGTTTTTCATGCTGCCCGTCAAGACATGGAAATTTTTACAAAATTGATCGGGACACCACCCGCACCTATTTTTGATTCGCAAGTAGCGGCTATGGCGTGCGGTCTTGGCGATTCTGTATCCTATGAAAATCTTGTCTCTCAGCTTTTAAAAGCCCGTGTTGATAAATCTTCTCAGTTTACAGATTGGCAACGCCGTCCGTTGACTGAAAAGCAGCTAGACTATGCGCGCGGTGATGTAACCCATCTTCGCCACTGTTACGTTAAGCTGAAAGCAAAATTGGAAAAACTGGGCCGCATGGGCTGGATTGAAGAAGAAACAGAAATTCTCGTCAACCCTGACACCTATGACACCAATCCTAAAAACGCGTGGAAACGAATGAAAATCCGTAAACCACGCAAAGATTATTTGGCATTAATCGCTTCAGTTTCCGAGTGGCGCGAGAAATTAGCTCAAGAGCTAGACAAACCACGTTCGCGTATCCTGAAGGACGATGCTGTGCAGGAAATAGCGCAACAAAAGCCAATTGATGTAAATGCCATGGAACGACTACGCGCAGTGCCCAAAGGGTTTGCAAAATCAAAACATGGCCAAACGCTTCTTGAAGCGATCAATGCAGCTATTGCTGATCCTGATGCCTACGCACCTGAAATTCCTAAACGTCCGACAAATACCCAACCACCTGGCGCAGTGGGAGACCTTCTCAAAGTCTTGCTTAAACATGTTTCCGAAGAAGCAGATGTAGCCCCTCGTCTGATAGCAAATGCTGCGGATATTGAGCGCATTGCTTGTGATGTTGAACCAGATGTTCAGGCTATGCGGGGTTGGCGACGCGAAGTATTTGGAAATCTTGCTATCAAGTTGAAACAAGGCAAAATAGCCATCGCCATATCTGATACAGGCGTGAAAGTGTTCGACGTTTAAACCAAAGATCTCAGGATTTAATATTCCCAAAATCCTCCTCGAACTTCGTTTTGAGGAGGGCGTTAATATATGCTCAATCTAACCACTTCATCACAATATGAAAACTAGATTACAGATTTTGTCTTATTTGGCAGACCTCATTCTTTAATTTTTCCCAATATTCTAAAGGGTAGCGTCGCATACCTTTAAGCCAGATTTGTCGATCAAATCTGTGTTTGCGCAAGATAATTTGAGTCAAATCTTCACTTTTTAAAGGACACCACTCCCCAGCAACAGACCAAATATTTAGCCTCATTGCCGGATAAACTTCATTCCAAAAAATCTGTTCCAGCTCTTTGAGTGAATAATCAGTCTTAGCACATGTTTGGGCAGCGGATAATAAATAGTCGGCTTCCACATCAGCATCAAGAAACAATACATGCATGGCTACCCATGCTATTTGCCGTTTCTCAAGATCTGCTTCTGGTGGCAACATGATAGCCCCTTGCTTGCTCCTGACTATAGCTCAGCGGCAACACCTGAAAAACTCAACCGCGGTTCCATTCCCATAATGACCGCTGCCTGCCCTAGTCGTTTGCGGACCATTTCAGACATCAAATTTTTCATTTTTTCATCAACATCCAAATTAATACTGCCATCTCTGATTTCCAATCGTGAATACTTAAGAAGATCAGCAGAGCGACCAGAGAAATGCGCACCAAGCCGCATAAGTGCCCCTAAGCCACGCGCTTTACCTGACATGTCTCCATCTAAAAGCGTAGCCGACAGAGTGTGTTGAAAATTACGCTGATATCTGCATGCAATTGCCAAAGCCACAGCTGCTCTTTCTTCATGGGTCCACCCTGAAAGCGGCGCGGTTATCATCTGTTCAAATGCCATATCAGCTCTGTAATCTGGATGCATTCTAGACCCTACATCTGCAGCCAAACAAGCAGCTTCAGACAAACGTTCAGGCAGCATATGCCTTGCTGCTTGTTTCAACCAAAGACCCAATGCTGCACCAAAATCCCAATTTGACGGCGTCTCAGCAATCATGGCCTGCATACCTGATAGAAGCGGATCTTGTCTCTGCAATCCCTTATCCATCTGCTCAAATACAAGTCCTTCTCGAACCCCGTATGAACTTGTGACCACTTTGGAGAATTTACCTGCTCTCAATACACCATTTAAAACAGCCGCAGCAGCTGGCAAAGTCTTGGCTCTTTTCGACGACACATTATGCATCATAGCGAGTAGTTTTTTATCCGGTGCCTGCAACTTTTCGGTCAAATCAAGTAATTGATCCGCATCAATTTCATAGGATTGCAAAATAATCAGCGGATAATCATTCAATTCCATATGCATGCGCGCAATTGCACGCCATGCACCGCCAACCATATATAAGGTATCTCTGGATGAGGATAATTCAACAGCCCCTTCCAATTCAGTATCTATCCGTTTTCTAAGCTTCTTCGACAGTGTCACAAAATTCACCGGATCAGGTGTTTCGTGTTCCATTTCACGCAGCCATTCAGGTGGGAGCAAAGCTAATGGCCCTAACGGATATGTTGTTCCTCCAGTATAATAGCCATCATTTATAACAGACAGTTCAAGACTAGATCCGCCTAAATCACCGCTAACACCATCCGCAATTGGCTGCTGCGCAATCACACCAGTCGCAGCCAGCCTTGCCTCATCAATACCTGACATGACCCGAATATTCAGCCCAATTTCATTGCGAACTTGTGCACAAAATGCTGGACCATCTACCGCTTCACGTACAGCAGCGGTTGCAAAAGGTAACTCTTCATCAACGCCTTGAACTTGCATTAAGGTTTTAAATCTTGCCAATACTGACAATGCAGCTTCAACGCCTTGCGGATTCAGATACCCAGATTCTGTAAGTCCACGCCCAAGGCCAGCCAACACTTTTTCATTGAAACGTGCTTGGATCGCTCTGCCGACGACGTCATAAATGACAAGCCGAACAGAATTCGATCCAATATCAATAACCCCAACCCGACGTGCTTTCGCAGTGAATTTCAATTGCGAATTTTTCTGCAATACGTCGGCGATTCCCATACGATTGTCGCTTTATCCTAAAGGTTTCAATTTTGGTGGCGGCGCATATTCTAAAGCACTACCACGCCCGGAGAGACTTTGGTTTTCCATAAAGTATTCATGCACATTGAAATGATCTTCGCTTAATTCAGCATCATCAAGCGTATCAATTACACGTATAAAATGTCCATCTGATTGAAGTGCCCAACTCTGCATACGATCATTCAAGTTAGCGACCATTATTTGATCAAGAATCTGACGGTGAACAGTGGGATTTTCAATCAGTGTCATTGCTTCGACACGGCGATCTAGATTACGCGGCATCCAGTCGGCAGATGTGATATAAATTTTAGCTTCAGGCGACGGTAGACCATGTCCATTTCCAAAACACACAATGCGTGAGTGCTCTAAAAAGCGACCAACAATCGATTTTACCTCAATTGAATCGGACAACCCAGGAACACCCGGTCTCAAACAACAAATCCCACGGATAACCAGCTCTATTGTGACACCGGCCTGACTTGCTTCATACAATTTATCGATAATTTGTGGATCAACGAGTGAGTTCATTTTAGCCCAAATTGCTGCCAAACGTCCTGCTTTGGCATGCTGAATTTCCGCTTCAATGTGATTGAGCATCTCAGTCTTCATATTTAGAGGAGACATGAAGATTTTTTCAAGATGATCAGGTTCAGCATTTCCCGTCACATAGTTAAACAAGCGTCCTGCATCACGCCCGTACGCTGGAGACGCTGTAAACAATGATAAATCGGTATAAATACGTGCCGTAATCGGGTGATAATTTCCGGTTCCAAAATGTGTATATGAACGAAGTTCACCATTCTCACGGCGCACGACTAAACTAACTTTGGCGTGAGTTTTATATTCCACAAATCCATAAACAACCTGCACACCGGCACGCTCAAGATCACGCGCCCAACGCATATTCGCTTCTTCATCAAAACGCGCTTTGATTTCCACCAATGCGGTGACATTTTTTCCATCTTCTGCGGCTTCAATAAGTGCAGCGATGATGGGGCTGTCTTTTGATGTACGATAAAGTGTCTGCTTAATAGCCACTACATCAGGATCGGCCGCCGCTTGACGAATAAATCCAGCAACAACATCAAAACTTTCATATGGATGATGAACGAGAATATCTTTCTCGCGAATTGCCGCAAAAAAATCACCATTGTGCTCACGAATTCGCTCAGGAAAACGCGGCTCATATGGCTTGAAAAGTAATTCAGGGCGACGATTGTCAATGATATCGCCCAGTTGTGCGATTCCCATAATACCGTCCACCTCGACGACATCTTGCTCTTCAGCTTCAATTTCTTTGATCAAGAATTTTTTCAACGCCTCAGGAGCCTTGGCATTGATTTTCATGCGAACAATACGGCCACGACGACGACGTTTTAACAGTATTTCAAATTCGCGAATAAGGTCTTCAGCCTCTTCCTCAACCTCGATATCGCTATCACGTACAATTCTGAAAACACACCGTGCTTTTTCTTCGCAATCCCGAAACAACATGTCCAAGAAATGAGGTATTGTATTTTCTAGCGAAATAAAACGCCGCAATGGTGTGCCGTCAGCGCGTATTTGCTCTGGCAATTCAATAAAGCGATCAACTTGCGTAGGAATAGGAACCAAAGCCTGAAAAGGTGTCGTTTCCCCTTTTTTGAGCAATGTAAAACCAACAGCAAAACCAAGATTTGGAATAAATGGAAATGGGTGAGCTGGATCAATAGCTAAGGGTGTAAGAAGTGGAAAAACTTTATCTGTAAATATTTGTTTTAATGCGCCACGTTCATCGGCTTGCAGTTCATCATGATCGATTATCTCTATACCTGTCTCACGCATTTCTTTGCTGATAGACCGATAAAGACGCTGTTGCTCATTCATCAACGCACTTGTGCGTTCATTTATTCGCATCATTTGTTCACTTGGTGTCAAACCATCAAGGCTCGTTTTCGTTACACCAGCCCGCATGTATTCACGCAAACCAGCGACACGCACCATAAAAAATTCATCTAAATTATTGGCAGAAATTGAAAGGAAGCGAAGTCTTTCTAAAAGCGGGTGACGTATATTCTCGGCTTCTTCCAACACGCGTGTATTAAAATTCAACCAAGATAATTCGCGATTAAAAAAGCGCTGAGGAGACTCTTTTAGATCCTCACAAACATCATTGGAAATTTCAGACACTTCATTTTTTGAGACTGACTGTGAAGCTTTCTTACGTCTAACAGGTTTGCGAATTTCCGTTGGAACCGTCATTTGCTTTTCGCCTATCAATAATAATTTCTATTCAAAATTCGTACTTTGCTCTAGGGCTGCGATAGCCTTTCGAGCGGTTGTTCTATTTAGAGCTTTGCCAGCAGCAACCAACTCCAGTTTTTCAACAATTTCATCAATCACAAGATATGTTCTAGCCAAACGCTGAACCAAATAATCAGCGGTTTCATCTGGCAACTTCATAAACTTCGATTTGCACGCAGAAACAAGCCGAATCTTCAACGTCTCTTCATCTATTGCACCAAATTTCACAACAGGAAGAGCAGAAAGGCGGGACTGCAAGTCCAATGGCTTCATATTCCAGCTAGAAGGGTCTGTGGATCCCGAAAGGAGCAGAAATGCACCACGACTTTTACACAAATTCATGGCAGCTAGAAGCGAGCCGCCATTCGAACATGAATCAGCATTATCCACGACGAGCGCTTTCACCGACAAACCGGAAATCTCATCAATTTCTGCCGCAGATAAATCAACACCTGTGACATAGGCTGCGCCCGTGTCTTGCGCCCAATTGCGCAACATCCGTGTTTTTCCCGAACCAGCACTTCCAATTAGGCACATCTGACGTTCGGGCCAATATTCCCATCGAGACAAAGCAAGTCTCGCATCTTCAGAAGCAGGCGTCGCAATTAGCGGCTCTAAATCAGCGTCTAGCTTCGGAAAATCCAAAACCAATTGTTTTGATTTTTGAACTCCGACAAATTGATCATAGTTTGGCTTGTTTGTCGGCATCAGTACGCAACGGGCTCCAGTGACCATCCATTTTGTTCTGAAGACAAGATAACTCCGCCTGTTCTCAATTCGGCGGCTAACTGATCTGGACGGCCAGCATAAGAAAAGGACACATCGGCACCACGCACGGAAACCTTTTCAACCAGTACATTTTTAATCAAGCGAGAATTTTTTAGAGCCTTCTGAATACTCACCCACCCTTGTTGAGACGAATACCTTGCAACAGCAGATACTGATGTTTCACCAGTTACTCGAACTATGTTTTGAGTTTTCCAGACATCTTCAAGATAGCCAATGCTACCCGCCTTCGCTTCTTCTAAAGTTAGAAATGGACCAGCTGTTCCTAATGGCATACGGCTCGAATATTCTTGTCGTAGGTCATAGAGACTCACAAAATAATTCAGTCCGACCTGTTTAACGCGTGCGACTACACCGCGCTGCGCAGATACATTATAAGCATCGGACGCGATATCTTCCCAATTTACATCATTGAGGTAAATTGCCTCTGAAACTACAAAAGGCGCTAGGACGTTTGCATCTGAGCCATTCTCCCAAACGCTTGCCCACTCATCTGGATTTACGCCGCTATCAACCTCAGGAACCATCAAAGCGAGCGATGCCTGACTATCAACGAAGGGCATGTCATAGACGCGGAGGAATGCTTTTACCGCTCGCTCATCAAATTTTACGGCAAGTAAACCTAGATAGCGTGTCGCTGATTGCTTTTCATCTTGAACATCAACAGCAGCAACCAAACGCGCAGCAATACTGCTGTTAATGTAGAGCGCCTTTGCATTCGCGCGATCTTCTGCTGTGGTAATGCGTTGAAGCAATCGATTAGCTCCAATTACACGTGCCTGATCAAACGCTGTTGCACGCGCTTGTATAGAATTTTCAGCCGTTACATCAACGGCAATACCCTTGACGAGATACACATCTGCAAAACTAGCACCTGTAGCGAGCCAAAGCATCGACACAGCAGCAACAACATAGCGAACAAAACGATTCATGATAAACCTGATAACAGCCAAATGTGCCAGTTCAAAGACGTTTCACCATTTCTAAGGGCGAAAAACGCATTGATTTTCGCCGATGAATAGCAAAAGCTCGCGAAAACTTCGTTTCCACCACTGGCGAAGCCTTTCAGCTCATGTTAATTGCGCGACCCATGACAACACATGACAAAACCCCGCTCACCTATAAAGCCGCTGGCGTCGATATTGATGCTGGTGATGCGCTCATAGATAAAATCAAACCTCTTGCTGCGATGACTCGTCGGGCTGGCGCAAATGCTGACCTTGGCGGATTTGGCGGTGTTTTTGATCCCAAAGCTGCGGGTTTTGAAGATCCTGTATTGGTTTCTGGTACAGATGGTGTCGGAACGAAGCTGAAACTGGCTTTTGAGACAAATAAGCATGACACGATCGGGATCGACCTTGTTGCTATGTGCGTCAATGATGTCCTTGCCCAAGGTGCTGAACCACTGTTTTTCCTAGATTATTTTGCGACTGGACATTTAGAAACAGGCGTTGCTGAACAAGTTGTGACTGGCATAGCCAATGGTTGCAAGGAGTCTGGTTGTGCACTGATTGGCGGTGAAACAGCTGAAATGCCGGGCATGTATCAGGATGGACATTACGACCTTGCAGGCTTCGTTGTGGGTGCTGCAGAACGTGGATCTTTATTGCCTGATACAGATTCAATGCAAGCTGGGGACGCGCTAATTGCGATTGCTTCTTCAGGTCCCCACTCTAATGGATACTCGCTTGTGCGCAGTGTGGTGGAGCGTTCTGGCCTGTCTTTGACTGATTCTTCGCCGTTTAGTGATGGAAGTCTGGGTGAAGCGCTTTTGACGCCGACGAAATTATATGTGTCTGCGCTAAAGCCAATTTTAAAAGACAAACTAATCAAAGGACTAGCGCACATAACAGGCGGCGGGATCACAGAAAACACACCGCGTATGCTGCCTAAAACACTGGTGCCAGCCATTGATTTTGACAAGATTCAAGTTCTTCCCGTTTTTGAATGGATGCAAGAAGTTGGTGCCATTGATACCGAAGAAATGCGCCGCACATTCAACATGGGTGTGGGAATGATTGCGGCTGTGTCCCAAGAAAATGTGCAAACAGTGCTAGATCGCTTAAACAATGCTGGTGAAACAGCGTATATTATTGGTGAGCTTGCTGACGCATGAATGATGTCTCCGATTTAGTGGATGAAATCGCTATAGAAGAAGCTGTTGATCCCAAACGCATTGCAATTTTCATTTCGGGCACCGGCTCAAATATGGAAGCTTTGCTCGATGCATGTGAGGAAGATGGCTATCCTGCATTGCCGGTTTTAGTGCTTGCTAATAAAGCCTCCGCTGGTGGCATAGAAAAAGCAAAAGCGCGCGGCATTGCAACATCGATTGTTGACCATAAAACTTTTGGTAAAGACCGCGAAGCTTTCGAGCGCGCCATTCAGGCCGAGCTTGAAAAACATAATGTGGAATTTATCGCGCTGGCCGGTTTCATGCGTGTGTTGACCCCTTGGTTTATTGAAAAATGGGAAGGGAAAATGATCAATATTCACCCTTCTCTTTTGCCTAGCTTTCCCGGACTACACACACACCAACGCGCCATTGATGCCAAATGCCGCCTTGCCGGGTGTAGCGTGCATTTTGTGACGGCGGGCGTGGATGAAGGCCCGATTATAGGTCAGGCCGCTGTGCCAATTTTTCCAGATGATACAGCCGAAACCTTAGCAAGCCGCATTCTTATCACTGAACACAAATTATACCCTGCTTGTCTTGAGGCTGTTTTGTTGGGTGAAGATCAAACATCTTATGTGCAGATGAATGATGATCCAGACGCGCCCTTTATTATCTCTGCGCCGTAAAAGGGCTTAAAGCGGGCTCTGTTTTAGACGGATAGATCGGCATTTTGCGATAGCTTGATTTTCTCGATTTTTGTTGCGGTTGAGCCGCGCGGCGTTTGGCTAAATATCCCCATGCAAAAACATGAGATATCACCAGCAAGCATAATTCTTCTGTTGGATTGACTGTGCTTAAAATAATGATGGCACCATAGGCCAAAAACGAAACCAGCACAGGGATTAATAAAGGTGTGTCCGCCGCCATTTTTTTGCGCAGGAAGGCCACAACGCACACAGAAATCAAAATCATAAATGGCAGCAATATGCCCAAGCTGATGAGAGCTGAATATTTAAACAGGCTTGCAATGCTTAGCGTGGGCAATGTCATTTATGGGCTCCTATGTCATCAGGTGATGTCGCATTTTCCTTAGATTGGGGATGTTCTCACCTATTGTACAACTGATAGTCTTTCCATTTGGTTCCCAAAAACCTGTGATTGCTTAAAAGACATGCACAAAAATCTGCATCAAGCCTTCGGCCACTGCAGTTTGAGATATATTTCACTGATAAAAGGCGGTAAGGCGCACTTTCAGACAGCAATTATAGTGCTGATCTCAAAGATCAGCGTTTAAGCCGCCCGAAGACGCGCCTCACATGATGGTTTTAGCCTATCGCAAGGCCACTGAAGAGGTGGGCAATGCCCCCAAGACTTGATCAATACGGCACATGCATTGACCTATCTCCCTTCAGCCCTGCCACCTAATCTGCGTGACCGTCATCGCAAACCGGTTTGAACAAGTCCATCATTCCAATATCCCCCATCGGTCGCGAGCCGCCCGAGATATTGGATGCGCTTATTATGAAAAGGTTTGTCTGGGGTGGGATAAGATTGGGATAACTCGCCCCGCTCTTTCCCGCGAAGGCGGGAATCTAGGGTGAGGCTTCCAGTGGTGACGGAGATCCCTGCATACGCAGGAATGAGCGGTTTGGGTGTGTCAGCGAGCTTTCTTATTCATAGGCTCGTGGCCAGCGCAAAGTGATGGCTTTATGCGATCCGATTTATGGGCATTTTCAGATAGGACTGACCGTCATCTTCTGCTGGTGGCACGGGGAACCCGCGCGAATATTGATCAGAGGCGAGCGGCTCAAAGCTCAACTTTGAGTTTCGTGACAATGGGCCTATAGATGAATGCAGTCCCGCGCGACGCTTTCGTCACTGTGGTAAAAAGGGGAATGCAGATGACAACCTACCTTTCGAAAAGCGCCTCTAAAATAATGTCTTTGTTGGTTGTCGGAGTTTTAACTGCGGGTTGTGACTCTTTGCAAACCGAGGACGTCGCCCCTGTCAGCGCTTCTCAACACGCACCAGATATTTCTTGGCCGCAAGCAGAATGGGAATATTCGACACTTGAGGCAGAAGGCTTCGATCCAGATCCCGTCAATCTTTTCATTGAAGATCTAGTCGCGGAAAAATATGGCCGCGTTGATCATTTTTTGCTCATTCGGCATGGTCGCATCGTCGCCGAAAAGAAGATCGAGCGGGACTATGCCGCACTGGCCGCGACGCTTGATCAAGATGACCGATTAATGCCAAACTTTAGCAACCCTATCTACAATTACGACGATGCTAATTTGCATCCTTATTATCAGGGAACGAATTTGCATTCCGTTCAGTCCGTTACCAAGAGTATCACTTCTGCGGCTTTTGGTATTGCGATTGACGAAGGGTTTATCGAAGGTACCGATGCACCGGTATTGCCCTTCTTTGACGAATACACATTCGACAAATCTGATCCCCGCAAAGAGCGCTTAACGATTGATGATCTCCTGACTATGCGAACCGGCATTGCATGGGACGATGAAGGTGGTTTTGGGTCTGAAACCGATAGCACTTACGCACTCGAAAACTCCCAGACGTGGATACAGTTCATTCTCGATCAGGCGATGTATGAGCAGCCGGGCACAGTTTTCCAATACAATGACGGCGCGAGCGTACTCTTGGGCAAAATCCTCCGCGTCGCGACTGGTCAGCGCGTCGACGCGTGGGCGAAAGAAAAACTCTTCGGTCCAATTGGTATCGAAGCGTTTCACTGGAAAATATCGCCGGATGGCGAGGCCGATACGGAAGGCGGGCTTTATCTTTCCGCCCAAGATATGGCGCGGATTGGCTACCTGTTCCTGCGTGACGGGCTATGGAATGGCAAGCGCGTCATTTCGGAAGATTGGGTGCGCCGTTCCGTGGCCTCTAACGTTGCGTCTAGCTCAACCGGAGATAATTCCTCCCCCTTTGGCTATGGCTATCAATGGTGGGTGCCTGAGGACGGAAAGGGCCGCGCGCTCGGGTTTGGGGGATTTGGACTTGGGGGACAGCGGATCATGGTATTCCCAAAGTATGATGTCGTTGTCGTGTTCCAAGGTTGGGATCCAGTCGGCGAGTATTGGAACGCCAGCAATGCCTTTATGGAAACAATATTGCCTGCATCGCTTACTAAACCGGAATAGAGGGCTAATTATCCTATTGCCTGATGGTTTTGTTCTCAGTTTTTGGGTGGGGTAAAGTTTACATAACTCGCCCCGCTCTTTCCCGCGAAGGCGGGAATCTAGGGTGAGGTTTCCAGTGGTGACGGAGATCCCTGCATACGCAGGGATGAGCGGTTTAGGCTGTGTCAGCGGGCTTTATTCAAAGGCTCACGGTACAATGCAAAGTGATGGCTTTATGCGATCCGATTTATGGGCATTTTTAGATAGGACTGACCATCATCTTCTGCTGGCGGCACCGAGCCAGCGCGAATATTGACTTGCAAAGACGGCAGAATGAGTTTGGGTACTTGTAGCGTTTTATCTCTTGCTTCTCGCATGGTCACAAAAGCATTTTCATTTCCGCCTTGAAGGTGGATATTGCTAGACTTTTGCTGTGCGACACTTGTTTCCCATTGGGGTGTATCACGCCCTTCTGGCAGATAATCATGTCCAACAAAGATACGTGTATCATCAGGCAAGGATAGAATTTTCTGTATGGATTGATAGAGGGTGCGCGCATCCCCGCCCGGAAAATCTGCGCGTGCTGTGCCATAATCTGGCATAAACAATGTATCGCCAACGAAAACGGAATCCTCGATAATATAGGATACACATGCCGGCGTATGACCGGGTGTGTGCAGCACTTTTATATGGCTGTTTCCAAATGAGATTGAAGCGCCATCTTCAAACAGAGCATCAAATACATTGCCATTTTCTTCTACATCTTTTGCGTTGAAAATCGTTTTAAAAACAGACTGAACTTTGACTATATTGGCACCAATTCCAATTTTAGCGCCTGTATGCGTGCGCACATAATCTGCGGCAGACATATGGTCGGCATGTGCATGCGTGTCTAGCACCCATTCTAAGGCAATAGCCTGTTCTTTAATGTCTGCAAGAATTTGGTCGATTGAATTGGATTTTAAAGATGCACTGGGCAGATCAAAATCCATCACAGGGTCAATAAGCACGGCATGATTTGTGGCTTTGTCTGTGACAAGATATGTGACCGTGTTCGTGGCGGTGTCAAAATAAGCTTTAATATCAATCATAATAAATCTCCTTGCCAATTTATATATTAATACTTGCTAAATTTAGCAATAACTAATATATGAGACTTCATGAACAAGATTGACGCACGCATAAACTCACAGCCTAAGCCAGCTGTCCCACCTGCTGTTTTCAAGGTGATTAAAGCCCTTGTCAGCATTTATTGTCCGGAAATAGATAAATGAGCACGCTTACAAAAATACCGCCCAAAGATACTGCGGCAAAAATCAATGCTGGTGAAGCGGTTTTGATTGATATCCGCGAAGCAGATGAATATGCGCGTGAACATATTGAAGGGGCGCGATCTTTGCCCGCATCAACTTTTGATTCTGCGCAAATCACTTTGAATGCAGGCCAACATGCTATCTTTCATTGTAAATCAGGAATGCGCACGGATTCGCATTGTGAGCGGCTCTCAACCCTAATCGATGGTGAGGCCATGATGCTGGAAGGCGGATTGGATGCTTGGCGTTCAAATGGTCTGCCCACAATTAAAAACAGCAAAGCACCACTTGAAATAAACCGTCAGGTTCAAATCACGGCCGGTAGTCTTATTCTTGCTGGTTTTTTATTGGGACATTTCCTTCAACCCGAATGGCATATCTTGTCCGGCATTATTGGCGCAGGTTTGATGTTTGCTGGCATTAGTGGCTGGTGCGGCATGGGCAAACTGCTTGCGATCATGCCTTGGAATAAAACAGCTCAATAAAAAACGTCACATGATAGAGCTTATCCCCTCCATAATCGTATTGACGCTTCTGAGCGGCATTATTGTTGGCATCTTCCTTGGAACATTTGGAGGGGGTGGCTCAGTATTGGCGGCCCCGCTTTTGATATATCTAGTGGGGATTGAAGATCCTCACATTGCGATTGGGACATCTGCTGCTGGTGTGGCTGCGATTGCGCTGTTTAGCCTGATTGGACATTGGCGTGGAGGACGCGTTAAATGGCCATGTGCTATCACTTTTGCTGTGTCTGGATTGTTAGGGTCTATTATTGGCTCAAGCCTTGCGAAAATCACCCAAGGCGATGTGCTGATGATAGGTTTTTCAGGCGCGATGGCATTGATTGCCCTATCCATGTTCAAAAAGCCTAAATCGATAGGTGACCCTGAAGTTCACCTTACGCCAGCGCTGACAATGAGGTTGGCTCCCATTGGGATGATTGTGGGTGTTGCAGCAGGGTTTTTCGGTATTGGTGGCGGGTTTCTCATCGTGCCCGGATTGATGCTGGCTGCTGGCATGACAATGGCTAACGCCACGGCATCCTCTCTTGTATCCGTTGCGATATTTGGTGCGGCCACTTCAGCAAATTATGCAATTTCAAACATGGTGGACTTTCGCCTGACAGCATTATTGCTTGTTGGGGGCGTCGTTGGCGGGATTATTGGGATTTATCTGGCGAAGTTAATTGCTAATCACACCCAATTAGCCCGCACATGTTTTGCCAGCATGATCTTGATTGTCGCAGTGATTGTCGGCGTGCAGTCGGTCAATGCTGTCATGGCAGGATAATCTTAAGGCACTCGATCACTAGCATATAAAAAGGCCGGACACGTCGCAATGACGATCCGGCCCTTTTTTATTTGGTTCTAAAACTTGTTTACGCGTTTTAGCCTACGATTTCTTCTGGACGGAAGAAGTAAGAAATTTCACGTGCAGCTGATTCAGCAGAGTCTGAACCGTGTACTGAGTTTTCACCGATTTAAACCCATTGGACTGCCGCTTTCCCAGTAATTTCAAATATGCTAGTTGAATTTCTGCATATAAGGCTTGGAGAATGGTATGAATTCTAGATTGGGCCAGCTTGTATTCAAGCTTTTGTTTGGCAGTTTTTTCATAGCAACAGCAACGGGCTGCACCTATTTAAGCAATGTTTCCAAACAGGCTACATATGAGCGCATTCAAAAAGAGGCCCCTTCTCAGCGCAATCTAAAATTCTTGCTGAGTAATCAAACCCATTTTGTCTATGGTCGCATTCTTGATGAGGAAAACCAACATGCAGGAAAGACAATTGCGATTGCAGCATTCTCAAGTAAATTTGAAGAAAACGAGCTGGTCGACAAGACCTTCAGCACCAATATATCCACCCATTATGGGCTAAATCTACCAGATGGCAATTTCGACATTTTTGCTTTCACTGACAGCGATCAGAATGGCCAAGTGGACCAATCTGAAATTATAGGCCAGCTAAACTTGACACTCTCACCAAATCAACAGTCAGAAAATGTTGTTAGCGAGGCAGATATAAAGCTAACGGGGGAATATTCCGTTGATTGGGAAATCTCGATCGACGTACCCGCTGCCACCAGTAATGAAGAGTCGTTATTCTTTCCCAAAGGTACAATTCGATCACTCGATGATCCCCTATTTGATCGCTCTAATGCGACTTTAGGAATGTATGAGCCCGGCGCACTGCTAGAAACATCGCCTACAATGTTTCATGCGCTGGAAGAGGAAACCTATAAGATACCGGTGATCTTTGTGCATGGCATAGGCGGCAGCCCGCGTGATTTTGTAACAATCGTCGAACAGCTAGATCGAGATAGGTATAAGCCTTGGTTTTTCTATTATCCTTCCGGTGCTGACCTGAACCAATTGTCTAAGCTTTTTTACGATATCTTTTTATCCGGTAAAACAGTCAATTCTAGTCTACGCCCTACCATAATAGTGGCTCACAGTATGGGCGGGCTGGTATCGCGTTCAGCGCTTAACCGGATCAAAGGCAGAGATAGTGAAAATAAAGTAGAATTGTTCATCACCATATCAAGTCCCTTGGGCGGCCACCCTGCCGCGGCAAAGGGTGAAAAACATGGTCTAATCACCTTACCATCTTGGCGGAACTTAAACCCCGATAGCCGATTTATCGAAAAACTCCACGCCAAGCCTTTGCCAAAAGGAATCGATTACAATCTGATCTACACATATAAGGACAAGACTGATTTTGAAAACGGCAAAGGAAACGATGGCGTTGTTCCACTTGTTAATCAATTGGAGCCTCGGGCTATGGCCCAAGCTGACACTCAATTAGCAATCAACAACACCCACACGGGGGTGCTTGAAGATCCACAAGCCATTGAACACATCATCAACGCCATAAATCAGGTCAAAGGTTATCTGCCAGAATCGCACTGGAAATACTTGATGATGGATGGCTATGATGTTGGCTCAGACGAAGAATACACGCCTCTGGAACGCTACAGTCTGAATACTTATGGCCCTTATATGAATGCCTTAGCCAACAAAGACATTCATCATCTGAATATCCCGATACTCAAGCAATTTGTTGATGTGACCGACGGCAAGATAAAAGCAAGAACTCCCAGTGAAACAGCTTGGTTAAAATACATCGCTTCACGCCCAAACTAAATTCCGATAAAAAAAGCCCGCCTAGCGCTAACTAGACGGGCTTTTCAGATTTTTAGTTCTAAAACTCAATTACGCGTTTTAACCTACGATTTCTTCTGGACGGAAGAAGTAGGAAATTTCACGTGCAGCTGATTCAGCAGAGTCTGAACCGTGTACTGAGTTTTCACCGATTGATTGTGCGAAGAGTTTGCGAACAGTCCCTTCAGCAGCTTCTGCTGGGTTTGTTGCGCCCATAACTTCACGGTGCTTAAGCACTGCGTCTTCACCTTGAAGAACTTGAAGAACAACAGGAGCAGATGTCATGAACTCAACAAGCTCACCAAAGAATGGACGCTCAGAGTGCTCAGCGTAGAAACCTTCAGCTTGAGCAGCTGTCATGCGAACGCGTTTTTGAGCGACAACACGAAGACCAGCATCTTCAAAAACGGCATTGATTTTACCAGTTAGGTTGCGGTTTGTTGCATCTGGTTTGATGATAGAGAATGTGCGCTGAATAGCCATTTTCAAGTCCTTTGATCCAGCTGGAAGACCAGCGGAAGATAATATAACGGGATGTTGATGCGCCCTATAGCGTCACATGACGGCGAGGACAAGTCATAGCTGTCATAAACTGACGTAAGCGCTTTATATCAAGCCTTCTTATCCCAACCGCCGCGATCATTTTGTTGAAAATAACTGACGGTCTGGCCAGCATCTTTTGCGCCTTTAAATTGGCTGCGTGCTGTGTCGCGGGCGTTAAAATCATCACCGTCAAAAACGACCATGCATCTTATATATTGGGTTGCATCATCGGGTTCATTGGGCAATCGCTTACCATCTAGCAGCACAATGATGTCAGCTTTATTGGCAGGCTCTGGTGTATTGGATAACAAAATAGGCTGCGCCATAGGGTCAATCTCGTCGCGGCCACCAAGACGGGCATGTGGCAGGAAGCTATCAGCTTTCCACGTCCACAAACCCAGATCTAGTTTTGGCAAGCGGTCCCCATCGCCAACGATGAGGACGCGCCAATCTTTTTGTAAACATTTTTCCAGCAAAGGGCCGAGCGCCTCCTCTAAGGAGGTGCGCTCTAAATGATAAAACCACCATTCCCCTTTAGATTTAGGGGCACCCGTTGATTTGCTAGAAGCCTCTGACAATCGGAATTAATCCTCGAAATTGTCAGCGACGATACGGTCAAGCAAACGCGGGCCAAAGCCAGACGCCCAACCCGCTTCCATTGGACGGTTTTTGCCAGAGCGCCAAGCCACACCTGCAATATCAAGGTGTGCCCAAGGTGTATCATTTTCGATGAAGCGACCAAGGAATTGCGCAGCTGTTGCAGAGCCTGCCAATGGACCGCCCATGTTTCTCATGTCAGCAAAATCAGAATCGATCTGTTTGTCATAAGTTGATGAAAGCGGCATACGCCAAACTGTTTCGCCTTCGGCTTTACCAGCTGCATCAATCTGAGCAGCAAACTCATCATTGTTAGAGAAGACACCGGCGTGCTCGTCACCAAGGGCTACAAGGATCGCGCCGGTTAGCGTGGCCAAATCAATGATCGCGCGTGGTTTGTGTTTTTCTTGAGCATACCAAAGCACATCTACTAACACCAAGCGGCCTTCGGCATCAGTGTTTTGGATTTCAATAGTTTTACCAGCAGCGGATGTGAGAATATCGCCGGGGCGGATCGCATTTCCATCTGGCATATTTTCAACTAGGCCAACCAAACCAACGACATTGGCTTTGGCTTTACGTGTGGCGATTGATTTCATCGCACCAACAACAGCTGCAGAGCCACCCATATCGCCTTTCATGTCTTGCATATTAAGGCCGGGTTTAAGCGAGATACCACCTGTGTCGAATGTCACACCTTTACCAACAAGCGCGAGCGGAGCTGCGTCTTTATCTTTGCCGCCATTCCATTTCATGACGACAAGGCGAGATCCTTTGACTGATCCCTGCCCGACACCGAGCAATGAACCCATGCCTAATTTTGCCATGGCTGGTTCATCAAGCACTTCGACTTCAAGACCTAAAGCTTCAAGCTCTTTGATACGCTCAGCATAACTTTCAGGGTGAAGCGTGTTAGGTGGCTCATTCACGAGATCACGCGCTAGCTCAGTGCCTTCAGCGGTCGCGGATAGACGTACCCAAGCAGCTTCAGCATCTTTTGTAGATGCGCCAACAACGCCCACTTCGCTGAGTGTTGGTTTGGCATCATCTTTCAAAGTTGTGCGGTAATTATCGAATCGGTAAGAGGCTAAACGAGCACCCAATGCGAGACGTGCAGATGCTTGGCCAGCTTCAACGCCAACAATATCAAGAGATTTTGCACCTGAGACGAGAAGTTTTTTAACAAGGCTTGCACCGGCATTTTCATATGTGCGGTCATCTGCTTTATCTTCTTTGCCAAGGCCGACAATAAGAATGCGTGAAGCATTAGAACCAGCAGGTGCAAGGACTTCGACAATTTGCCCTGCTTTACCTTCAAACCGTGCGGCTTCTGCTGCTTTTGAAAGCGCGTTTTGGCTTGCTTCATCTGCTGCTTTAGCTGAAGCAGGAATAGCTGAGCCTTCAAAACCCAAATACGCGATTGCTTCAGCATTCGCTTCGCTTTTAAAAGTAATTTTCATTATTGCTCATTCCTTAATTCGATTTATCAAGCCTGCCTGTTTCGACATTTCATCTGAAATAAGCGTCGACAGCTTGTATGCAAGGCGTTAGGCACAACTTATAGAGTTAATCTGATTGATGAAATCATAGACATGAGAAACGTCTAGGAATCAATTAGAGTGAATAAAAAGATTGGCCGAGTTGGTGAGATATTCCAGTGAGGCTAAGAGTCAACACACGTATCAGAGGAAGTGAATGGATCGCTTTCAGCAATATCTTTTCGGAAACGTCCTGCGCACAATGGTCTCTATTGTCGGGGGACTCGTGCTTATTGCGCTCCTTACGCAAGGTTTAACCCAGATAGATCTGATTGTGGAGAACAGGCAATCCGCCTTTACCTTCCTCTATGTTTCCATGTTGGCAGCGCCGCAAGTCATCGGTCTACTTTTGCCAATTGCGCTTTTTGTTGCAGCGATTGCAACACTAAACCGCGCACATAGAGATAGTGAAATTGTTGTTGCGCAAGCTGCGGGTATGTCGCGTTTGCAAATCGCATCCCCTGTTCTTCGTATTGCTGCTATCGCGGCCCTTCTTCATCTTTGTATCAATCTCTGGGTTCAACCCGCATCCTATAGAGAAATGCGGGAAACGCTGACATCTGCTCGAACTGATTTGGCGGCAACACTTGTTAAACCAGGGGAATTTAACTCACCTGCGCACAATCTAACTGTTTATATTGGGAAAAGCCTTGGCGGCGGCGAGCTGCGTACGCTCTTGATTAGTGATGCGCGTGATCCAGATGCCAATACCACTTATATTGCCAGAACGGGGGCCGTCACCGAAGTGGAAGGTGTGCCGGCCATATTGATGCGCAATGCCCGAGTCCAGAAAATCGATGGAAACGGGCAATTATGGGATGGAACATTTGATCAATATATATATGAGCTAGCCGCTTTTGTGGATTCAGACACAAGCTATGTTCTAAAAGCATCCGATAGATTTTTGCATGAATTGCTCTACCCTGATTTCAACAATTTCTATGACAGAGATAATGCCGAGAAATTTTACGCTGAAGGGCATTCTCGCTTAGCCTTGCCGCTCATGAATATGTTTATGGCTATGCTGGCTGTGGTTGCTGTGCTTGGCGGTGATTTCAGCCGTCGCGGCTATCAAACGCGTATTTCTGTCGCCACGGGAATTGGTTTGTTTGCCCAATTGCTTGCATTGGCGTCTGTTTCTGTTGGCGAAGACAATCCCAAGCTGAACTTTATCCAATACCTAATTCCAATATTGAGTTTCACCATTCTCGCCTTCATGTTTTTCTGGGGCCGTAGCCTTAAACTCGCCGCACATGCCATGAAAAAAGAAGTTATAAAACAGACAGATTGCGACAATTCGGGAGCGGCCGCATAAATGATAGTTAGTCGCATACAAACTTATATATTCTGGGAATGTGTTGCAGGGCTGTTGATGACACTGGGCATCATTCTAGGCGCAATTTTGCTCGTGGATATGGTTGAGCAACTTAGAACTGTCGGCGCGAGAACTGAGCTTTCTCTATTAGGCGCATTCCAGCTAACAGCCTTGAAAGCCCCTCAACTGATTCTGGAAACGATGCCATTTGCAATTTTGGTGGGGAGTATGCTCGCATATTCCAAACTCAACCGGTCATCAGAGCTATCGGCTATTCGTGCGTCCGGCGTGTCTGCATGGCGTTTTCTGGCTCCCACCTTCTTTCTAGCAGCGTTCCTTGGTTGCATAGCAATGACCATTATTGATCCGCTAGCGACCTTCTCAAATGCCAAATATGAAACTGAGAAAACGCTCTTGCTTGATGACACCGGCGCTGTCAAAGACTCCGCCAAAAGGCAAAAGAAAGTCTGGCTGAGGCAAGGCACAGATACCACGCAGTCAGTTATTCATGGTGAGGTTCTGCCCAACGACAATAGTAGTCTTCAAAATGTCGAGATATTCATTCTTGAAAAAGATGGCGACGAGTTTGAATTTCAACGCCGCATAGACGCTAAGAAAGCAACTTTGAGACCCGGATTTTGGCAGCTTGAAGGTGTTACCGAATATTCCAGCGACAATGAACCGATAAAACAGGACTATTTGGCACTTACAACCACATTAGATCCAAGCACGATATTAGATCGTGGTACCGATGAAAAATCTATCTCCTTCTGGAAATTACCGCAATTGATTCAAGATGCGCGCCGAGCGGGACTGGATGCAGATAAATATATCTTGAAACTACACACGCTTTTAGCCATGCCAGTCCTCTTGGGTGCCATGGCACTAATTGGTGCTGTGGTGTGTTTAAGGCTCAGACGATCCGGCGGCGTGACCCAATTGCTCGCAGCTGGAATCGGCGCTGGTTTTCTACTTTTCTTTGTCAACCAAGTCTCGAAAGGGCTTGCCAGTTCGGGTGCAACACCGCCGCAGGCAGCAGCTTGGGCACCGGCGCTGATTGCACTGTTTAGCGTCCTGAGTATTATAGCATTCGCAGAAGATGGGTAAACTTACAGAAAAATGCTTCATTTTTAGCTGGACGTTGTTATGCCCTTTGCCTAATCAGAAGGTATTGAAGAGTTTAGTATCTGCAAATGTTGCGGGCGAGGAAATATAGTGGTTTCAAATTTTTTCCGATACGCGGCCGCATTTGGCGCAGCTTTTTCTATGTCAAATGCTGCTCTTGCCCAAACCGGAACTCCAACAATTTCTCAAGAGCAACGTGTTTACATCAACGCGGAACGCCTCATTGAGGATCGCGACAATGAACAAGTTATCTATGAAGGTAACGTACTCGCACGTTTTGAAGGCCGGTCACTGAGGGCTGATCGCGTAATATACGACCGCAAAGAGAGGCTCGTTCGGGCGCAAGGCAATGTTGAAATCATTGATGATGATGGACAATCCCGATTTGCCGATGAAATTCAGGTCAATGAAAACCTAAAAGACGGTTATGCGTTGAACTTCTCTTCACGTCTGGAAGGCGGCGCAGTGGCTACGGCTGCAGCAGCGATCCACAATCAAGAAACAGGCAACACTCTTGAGCAAATGGCTTATACTGCCTGCCCTGTATGCGCAGAGCCTGGCAGTGAGCCAACATGGTCGATCAAAGCCAAACGTGCCGTTCAAAATAAACAAACTCAGATGATTAGTTATCAGCACGCCTTTTTGAATATCAAAGGTGTGCCGGTTATGTATATCCCGTATTTTGCTCACCCTGATCCGAGTACAGAAAAACGTTCTGGTCTTTTGGCACCTGATTTTGGCTTAAGCCAGAAAACAGGACTAGCTTATGAACAACCGTATTACTGGGCAATTTCACCATCCTCAGAACTTACTGTTTCGCCGACATTCTACCAAAACGTAAATCCTCTATTGGGATTAAAATACAAAAAGCGGTTCTGGTCAGGTTATGTGTCGGCAGAAGGTGCTTTTACAAATGATAAGTATTTTGACAGTGACGGCGAAAAATATGGTGAAGACACATGGCACAGTCACCTTTTTGCTCAGGGCTTGTTTGAGATAAACAAAGACTGGAAATGGGGATTTGGTACAGAAGCCCAGTCAGATGACTTATACGATCTTAGGTATGACATTGACGGCCAATATCAAACCCGTGGTATTTATGCCAGTCAATCTAGAAGCCTTCTGACTCAGCTCTACACACAAGGCCAAACTGAAACAATGTATACTGAAGCGGGGATTCTTCGCTTCCAAAAGCTTACAGGTGTTGATCCAGCAACAACTCCAATTGTTATGCCAACTATTTTCGCCGAGAAAAATTTTGGTTTAGGTGAATGGAAAAACATTGATCTAGGTAATATTTCAGTTGCCGCATCAACGGCAGTTGTCAAACGTGACCTTGGTGTATCTTCAACACGCGTCACAGCGGATACAAACTGGCGCACAAGGAGTGTGTTTGGACCCGGGTTAGTTCTTGAACCATTTGCTGAAATTCGTGGTGATTTCTACGATATATCAGATACTTATGATGTGTATGAAGAAAGCACCTATAGCCGTGGACTAGGATTAGCTGGGGCACAAATTAGTTTTCCTCTAACTCGCAGAGCTGGCTTGTTCGATATTATTATTGAACCTACTGCTATGGCAGCATGGGGAACGAGCGGTGCTAATGGGGATGAAATTCCCAATGAGGACAGTTTAAGTTTCGAAGCTGATGAATCCACTCTGTTTAAACCCAATGGCGCTTCCAATTACGACCTATGGGAAGGCGGCGGCAGATATTCCCTTGGTTTCAACGCAGCCGCGCGTTGGGGTAAAAACAACTCAATTAACGGTGTGTTTGGCCAACGCTGGAGCGATGAGGAAGACTCAAGTTTTAACGAGTTGACCAATCTGTCCGAAAAAGAATCCGATTATGTGGCATCGGCTGCTCTGAATTTGGGAACTGCGTTTAATTTGAGTACCCGCCTTAGAATTGATAAAGAAAACTTCGACCTTAAACGTATCGATGCACGCGCCACTGTTGATTATTGGCGTATCAAAAACACCTTCCAGTATTTCCGCCTAGATGAAACCCTAGCAGTCGGTGGTGAAGAAGGTTTTGCATCGCTTGGAACACTAAAAATAAACGATAATTGGGGATTGATCGCAGGTATAGACAGAAACATAGCGGACGAATTGAACATACGTCAGTCTTACGGTGTATATTTTAAAGATGATTGCTCTTTGTTTCAGCTAACTTATGAAAGAACACAGACACTTGATCGAACAATTGGGCCATCTGAATCCATCAATTTCAGCTTTGCACTACAATCCCTTGGCAATGCGGGATCAAACCAATTTGACTAAACTCAAAAACTCTTATTGTACCCGGAGTGAGAAATCACAGAATATTGCCATAGAGTTTCCTTTTTTTTAGTTAGAATGCATAAGAACAGCGCTTTCTAATTGCGACTTTGTTCAGAAACGCTATGTTCGGCGATCTGTGAAAATACAAGATGAGCACTAAGTGGATAAATATATGAGACTTACTAAATCCAAGCTGAAATACATTGCACCCGTTATTGCAAGTTTTCTCGCTTATGCTCCAATTCCTGTGCACGCACAGTCTGCAGACGCCAGTAACGTCCCTCAAATTGAAGCTGTTGAAGGCACTGTTGCGATCGTCAATGATCAACCAATTTCCTATTCTGATGTTCGGCAACGCGCTCAATTTATTCTGGTCAGCCTTGGTGTTCAACCCAATGCCGAGACAATCCGACAAGCTCAAACACGTGCTATTGAAGGGCTAATTGACGAAAAGCTTCAGCTTCAAGAAGCTGAAACATACGAATTAGTTGTTGAAGAAGCAGAAATAGACGATTCAATTGCGAATATAGCTGCACGTTCAAACGCGACTCCAGAGGACTTTTTGCAAGGTCTTGCTCAAGTTGGTTTAAGCCCGCGCACTCTAAGAGATCAGATCAGAGCGGACATTGCATGGCGCCGCCTCGTTGGGGGAAGATTTGGATCTCGCGTTCGTATTTCCAGTCTTCAAATAGATGACAATTTGGAACGCTTGAACAAAAGCATGGAAGAACCTCAATACCGTATTGCTGAAATTTTCCTTCCGGGCATTACACAAGAAGAAATTTCTGTTGTGTATCAAGGCGCTGAAGAATTAAAACGCCAAATAGAGAACCAAGCCGCTCCTTTCGAAGCAGTCGCGCGTCAATTTTCAGCTGCCCCAACAGCAAGCGCTGGTGGTGAAATTGGTTGGTTAGGTGAAAGCCAGCTAAAAAAAGAATATGCTGATCAAGTTCGCGCCTTATCGAAACCGGGTCTAACGGACCCTATCGTGACAGATAATGGCGTTTACCTAGTATCTTTGATGAATAAGCAAGCCCCTGTTGAAGAAGCTCTAGTTGGCTTCAAACTCAAACAAATATACGCGACAGGAGCCGATGCAGTTTCAAAAGTGGATAACGCAGCCGCACAAATTGAAAACTGCGCAGCTTTAGACAATGAAAGCGCTTCCCAAGAAGGCGTAGCGTTTGTTGATTTTGGCGTGACCCAACTCACAGAGTTAAGTCAGCAATATCAAGACCTTTTCAATGCCCAATCCGACAATTCCCATAGTGCGCCAATAATGGTTGCAGATAACAAAGCAGCGATTGTTTATGTTTGCTCTCATGAGATGTCACGCGGCAACATGCCGACACGTGCCGACATTGAAGATAAACTTCACGGCGAAATGGTAGATATGATGGCTAGTCGTTACCTGAGAGATCTAAGACGCGACGCGACCATTATTCGCCGATAACATTATCACGACCAAGGATAAAAAGTGAGCGACAACCTGCCTCTTGCTGTGACTATGGGCGACCCGGCAGGTGTGGGGCCCATTCTTACATGGCGCGCGTGGCACCAAAGATCGACCACGCAACGGCCTTTTTTTGTTATTGCTTCATCTGACATTCTAAAAAATTCTCAAGAATTATCTGGAGTAGACGGCAATATTCAAATCATACAGACACCGGCTGATGCAGAAAAAGCTTTTCACACATCTTTGCCTGTTCTTGAAATTGAATGTCCTGACACCAAGACAGGCCAGCCCAATCCTGAATCTGCGGCCGCTATTATAGCTTCTATAGAAAAAGCCGTCGAATTCACCTTTGAGAACAAAGCTGCTGGCGTTGTGACCAACCCTATAAACAAAGCTCTTTTATACAAGAAGGGCTTTAAATTTCCCGGTCACACAGAGTTTCTGGCTGAACTTGCTCGTCAACATACGCACATGTCTAAAGCGCCTCTTCCTATTATGATGTTGGTCGGCGGCGGCCTTCGCGTCGCGCTTGCAACAATACATGAGCCACTGCGCAAAGTTCCAGATTTACTCACCCAATCCCTGATTGAGGAAGTCTCTAATATCGTTCATGCGGGGCTTGTTCGTAATTTTGGCTTCTCGTCTCCTACTATCGCCCTTGCGGGTCTCAACCCACATGCCGGCGAAGAAGGTAGTCTTGGTATGGAAGAAATTGAGCAAATCAATCCGGCTGCTGCCGCATTGAGGCAACGCGGATTACAAATATCGGATGCGCAGCCGGGGGACACTGTTTTTCACGCCATGCTTGAAGGACAATTTGATGCTGTGATTGCCATGTATCATGATCAAGGATTAGCGCCGCTTAAATCTTTGGATATGTGGGGCGGCGTGAATGTGACACTCGGCCTGCCCTTTATCCGTACATCGCCTGATCACGGAACAGGATATGGCGTCGCAGCTGATGGATCTGCACGACCTGATAGCCTGATAGCCGCAATAAATCTTGCATCAGATATGGCAAAGGCGCGGGCAAACGCCTAAAGACAAGATATGTCAGATCCACACATCCTAAATGCGCGTGCCAATAAATCTCTTGGCCAACACTTTTTATTCGATCCGGATATTCTAAACCGGACTGCCCTTTCAGCTGGCCCAGTGGAAGGACGCACTGTGATTGAGGTTGGCCCCGGACCGGGTGGCCTGACAGCTGCACTGCTGCGCAATGGCGCGAAAAAGGTCATTGCTGTGGAGATGGATGCGCGTTTTGCAGAAAACCTGCGCAGCTGGAAAGAGTATAAGGAAGGCCGCCTCAGCGTCATAGAAGGGGACGGTCTATCGCTGGATTATCCCAAGCTCGTAGAGGGGGAGGATAAGCCTGTAAAGATTATTGCGAACCTTCCTTATAATGTTGGTACGCCAATGCTTATCAATTGGATCAAATCTGGTTCATGGCGCGGCGAAATGGGGTTGATGTTTCAGCATGAAGTGGCGGCACGTGTTTGTGCGCAACCGGGTGAGAAACATTATGGACGCCTCGCTGTTTTATCCCAAGCTGTTGCCAACACACATATCGCATTC
>JGI2924J29684_1078289_pt1 | contig 39314 bp, 30 predicted proteins | sample BenlonsequencITS_FD_29684 | JGI IMG/M metagenome (IMG submission 29684)
CCCACACGAGCCGCGTAAAGATTGGCAGGGCTCGCTTACCACCATGGCTACACTTTGTAAGAAGCACAAAGTAGAACTTGTGAGCGTAGGCAATGGAACAGCAAGTCGCGAAACTGATAAACTTGTCGCAGAGTTATCAAGCAAAATGCCAGAATTGAAGTTGACTAGAGTCATTGTATCTGAAGCAGGTGCCTCTGTGTATTCTGCTTCTGAGTTAGCGGCTAAAGAGTTCCCAAATATGGATGTAAGCATTCGCGGCGCTGTCTCAATTGCTAGACGCCTACAAGATCCCTTGGCTGAATTAGTAAAAATAGACCCCAAGGCGATCGGTGTTGGTCAATATCAACATGATGTGGATCAATCAGCTTTAATTCGATCACTAGACGCCGTCGTGGAAGATTGTGTGAACTCTGTCGGTGTTGATGTTAATATGGCGTCGGCCCCGTTACTTTCTCGCGTTTCTGGTTTATCTGAAACCTTAGCTAATAATATAGTTGCTTTTAGAAATGAAAATGGTCCTTTTAAGAACCGATCAACTCTCAAAAAAGTGGCCCGTATGGGGCCTAAAGCCTATGAACAAGCAGCTGGTTTCCTGAAAATTGTTGATGGCACGAATCCCCTTGATGCTTCAGCAGTTCACCCTGAAGCATATCCTCTGGTAAAACAAATTGCTGAAAAGACGGGCCGAACAATAAGCAGCCTGATTGGGGACAAAGAATTTCTTTCCAGGTTAAACCCAAAAGATTTCGCGACTGAAACTTTCGGTATTCCCACTGTAGTAGATATTATCGCTGAACTTGAAAAACCCGGTCGTGACCCGCGACCACTTTTTAAGACTGCCACGCTACAAGATGGGGTAGAAGAAATATCAGATTTAAACTCAGGAATGAAATTGGAAGGTACCGTCACAAATGTAACAGCTTTCGGAGCCTTTGTGGATATAGGTGTACATCAGGATGGACTTGTTCATATTTCACAATTAGCCGACAAATTTGTGAGCGACCCTCACGATATCGTCAAAGCAGGTGATATCGTAAATGTGACGGTTATGGAGGTAGATGTTCAAAGAAAACGGATTGGTCTCAGCATGAAATCAGAACCGGAACTGCAATCTAATAATCGGCGATCCTAAGATCGTCGAACACGCACACAACAGCTACATTGTACGACGATTGCATCTGTTACGAAAATGAAAGTCGCAAAATGACGAAATTTGAAATTGCGACCTTCTTCTTCAAATAGAAATTTGTTGCTGTATTGTTTCTATGAAATTTTTGCTAGAAATATCATCTTTAGATATTATTGCTGCCAAGCGTTGGTCAGCATCCTCTTCGCCTATATTTATAGGAATTTCACTAGAAAACAGTATGATAGGCCCTGAAAAAGCCCCATCTAATTCCTTGATTGATTGACGAAAGTCAAAATGCGGTGGAAGTAAATTATCTAGTAAAATTAAGTCAGGTGTATCTGATTCTATTTTCAGACATGCAATTTCCAAGCAGTCAGCATGCTGGATTCTGATATGACTAAGACCTGCTTTTATAATATAAGCTTCTACCAATTTTGAGATGTTGGCATGATCGTCAACGACGAGAATGCTGGGATTTCTTGCTCGGCTCTTTTGAGCATTATCAATCACCATATTTGGTCAACCATTTTTATGTTATAATTTAATTCGTTGAAGCTCTTGGTAGCTTAACTTCTTTTAGCCAAAATTCATTTAATAGAGATGCTACTTTTTGATATCCCGCCACACTATCCGGTTTCACCATATATGCGTTAGCTTTACGACTGTATGAGTCATCAACATCTGTCTCATTTTCAGATGTGGAAAGAACAATCGTCGGTATATTTTTAAAGCGATCGTCCGACTTCAAAACGTCCAACAACCCGCGCCCGCCCATTCCTGGCATATTTAAATCTGTAACAATTATTCTCGGATTGCTTCCATTTTTTAGGACTTCCAAAGCACATTCAGCATCTTTAGCGATTTCAATTTGCAGATTTTCATCTGCTTTGTTCAATGCTCGCAGGATGAATTTTTGGTCTTTAAGATCATCTTCAACTATTAGTATCCCAATTTGTTTTGGCATAATAAATTCCTAATATCTAATAACCAAATGCCATCACAAATTTGGCACCATCTTTAAAGCTAGAGTCTACGTACAAATCACCATCATGCAAAGCCATAATCTTTTTACACAACGCTAAACCAATTCCTGCACCTTCAATAGTTTTACCATGATGAAGGCGTTTAAAAGGTTCAAATATTTTTTTCTGAAATTGCTCAGCTATTCCTACACCATTGTCTTCAACGATTATGCATTTTTGTCGATTTATAACATCTATTTGAGAATGAATTTTAATGTTCAATTGGTCAGCCATAGAATATTTACAGGCATTGACAACAAGGTTTTGAATAACTTGAACGAGTAATTCTTCATTTACATTGTGTTGGAAAAAATCACCGATTTCAATATTTGCACCAACGGCTTCAACTTCCGAATTTACTTGCTTTCGAGCTTGAACAACGATTTGTTCGAAATCAGTGATCTTCTTTTTTATTTTTTCACTGTCCAACTTAAACATGTCATACAAACTGCGAACCATAACTCTCATTCGCCGTAATCCATCTTCCATTTCATCGAAATACTCTGCCGCCAAAGTCGGTAAAACGATTTCATGCTCTTTCAATTCATCGGCAAATAGTTCAGAGAACATTGCAGATTGACGAAGGGGTGCTTGCAAATCATGTGAAGCCACAAACGCGAAATCTGACAGACTTTCATTAAGCCTAGATAATTGTTCTTCTTTCAGCTTTAATTCCGTTATATCAGTTGCTACTGCCAGAATAGTTGTATTCCCATCCTCACCAATCATTGGAATCTTATCTGTAGATATCCATCCCTCTATACCGTTCGTAGGCGCGTAAGATTCCACGATATTTCTGCGTGGTTTACCACTTTCTATGACACTTAAATCGTCTTGAAGGTATTTCTCGGCAATCTCTGGAAACAAATCTTCAGTAGCAACGCCCTCAACCTCTAATGGGTCATTCAAACCTACTGAGAGAACAGCTGCTTTATTAGCTCTTAGAATTTTGTTGTTATTATCTTTATACCAAATCCGCGCCGGTACGTTATCCAGCACCATTCTCAACTCATCGTTCAAACGTGCATATTTTTCAAACGCTTTTTGTGATTCAATTGCATGCCCAATACTTGCAGCAATAATGCTCAACAACTCAAGGTCCGTCGTTGGAAAAGGCGAACTCCGTTTTACGTCACTTACGAAGCTAATTGTTCCGTAGAATTCTTCATCCACAAAAATTGGAGCGCCTAAGTAACTAGCAAATTCATTTTGAGGAACAGCCGGATGACATTTAGTCTCGTTAGACTGAAGGTCGTCAAATGACAGGGCTGTTTGCTCTTCGACAACAGCAGCGCATATAGTATCAGGCAAGGCAAGCTCAACACCTGCAGCTAGTCCTTCCATTTCACCAACATATGCTTTCACCAAATATTTTTTGTCCTGAATATTTGATACAAACCCATCTGTCGCATGAAAAGTTCGTCGACCCAACTCAAGCAATTCTTCTAAATATTTAGTAGGGTCTGAATGCGCAAGTGGAGATATAGCTTTGAGCGCCTTAACAGTCGCTTCAAAATTCTTCCTTTGAGAAATAGGTGTAGATGCAACTGTCAGCCCGTTTACGCCGCAAGGTTCTGCCTTGACCCTAAACCATGCACTAATGGTATCATCAGTATATTCTATTTCTACAGTTTCTGATTTCCCCGTCTTAACAACTTTTGAATATAGTGCGAATAGCCCCACCTCTTTAATGTTGGGAAATAGATCCAACATTTTGTTTCCGATGAGGCTCTCTAATTTTTGCCCCGTATTTAATTCCAATGCGGCATTTGCACCAAGTAGCGTAAAGTCAGAAACAATACCCTGCTCATTGAAAACAGCTTCCAGCCTTAAAATCACAGCCTCACTAGCGTCGTAGATTGAACGTGAAATTTCACTTTCTTTTCGAGCTGCTTTAGCGAGTTCAATAATTTCATGCTCAAGTGTATTTTTAACAATCATATCCCTGATTGTTGTCGCCAATCTCACAAGGAGTGCTTGTTCCTGTGCCGAGAATTTTCGAGGTTTTCTGTCGATAAGACAAAGCGTTCCAAGGGCGTGCCCTTCTTCTGTAATCAACGGTGCGCCAGCGTAAAAACGAATACTGGGTTCGCCTAAAACTAGGGGATTTTGGTCGTATTTTTCGTCTTCAATGGCGTTTTCAACAACCATAACATTTGTAGACTTTATCGCATGTTGGCAAAAAGAGATGTCACGAGCAGTTTCAGTGACACCATCTAATCCGCAATTGGATTTAAACCATTGGCGATTTTCGTCCACTAGCGAAACGAGAGCAATAGGAACGTCAAACATTTCAGCAGCAAGCGCAGTCACATTGTCATATTGTGCTTCTGGTTTTGTATCCAGTATTTTCAATGCCGCTAACGTTGCTAACCGTGTTTGCTCATTTTTGTCATCAACCATTTAGACATTGCCTCAACATTTTTTACATTCCAGCCAACTGCCCCCCAGATTTATATCTCTCTTCATATGAATAAATCATAACCAGATAATATATGAGTATAGCGCAACTTAAAGAGACACGCCGATATGAAAAACATTATTTCTTGGAGTGCATAATCCAATCTCCAGATTCAATGCCATCTATTGTCCAATTCCCCACTCGATATCGAATTAAACGCAAAGTAGGAAATCCAACACAAGCGGTCATCCGCCTGACTTGCCGATTTCGTCCTTCTGAGATTGTGATCTCAATCCAACTATCTGGTACGCTTTTTCGATATCTAACAGGAGGCTCCCTCACCCAAAGGTCAACAGGTTGGTCCATCAGTTTGACTTTAGCCGGCTTGGTCATCCCGTCTTTCAATAATACTCCAGCCCGCAACAGGTCCAACGCTGTTTCGTCGGGAATCCCCTCAACTTGAACCCAATAACTTTTTTCCATTTTATTACTTGGATCGCTTATACGGTGTTGCAATTTACCGTCATCTGTGAGGACCAATAAACCCTCACTGTCCTTATCTAATCGCCCCGCCGCATACACATTGGGTACGTCAATAAAGTGAGATAAGGTCCGGCGAGAAGATGCTTCATTTCCAGCGTCAGTAAACTGTGAAAGCACATTGAATGGTTTATTAAAAAGGAGAATATTCGACATGTGAATCTCTATGCCATTATAAGATATTTAATGCCATCCCCTCTTGTTCGCCTATTTCTATTGAACCGAGGTGAGAGATACAAAATCAACTGTTTTGCGTATTATGTCTTTTTAAGAAAGCTTCAAAAAAACCTTTTAAACGAGGCATTAATCGTGTCTCACAAATAGCTAAATGATCAAACCGCCTCCGCATTCTTGAAGCTATGGAGTTTTCATTTTTCGTTCCAAATAGGTTCCAACTTTTAAACCCAACGCCTTGAATAGTCCCCAAAATTGTTGGACGGAAATAAACAAGTTTTCCAACCTCACGAGATGGCTTTGCAAAATATTTCTTGTAGTGATCGTGACCACCTGAGAGATCATAAGATTTCAGCCCCATCTCATCCATCGCTTCAATAGCTCGATAGAGAAGTATAATTCCCGGCCCCAACTCACTGTGATCTGGATCATACGCTGATATCCATGGATGAAAATTTTCACCTGACCTTAAACCAAAATGACCTGCCACAAGGGCACCGTTCACCCTAAGCTCAATAAGGTATCCACCAAAATTATTTTCTTCATTGTATTTTACAGAAGATACCGCCTGCAGAACTGTAGAACTTTTCTCAGCTTCAATCACATCTACCAGACCCGATTTGCTAAATTGGTTACTTTTCCAATTAAAAAGTTGTTGAATATCTGAAGGATTATTCACACCATATCTGAGTTCTACGGTATCAAAATCTTTATCCAGTTTCCGACTAAGCCGCCGAAAGTTTTTCATTCTTTTTGGATTGTCTTTCCATCGCTCCGCAAGATATTCTGCTGCACTTCCGTCTTCAATTTGCGCAACAAAAGAATAGCCTCGACTCTCAAACTTGGCGTCCATCAACACACCTTCAGGAGTCGCACAACCTTCACCTCTATAACTATGCCAACCACCCGCCCGTAGCATGTCATTCATGCTTATCTGGTAGCCTTCTGCGATCAAAGGCCCTGAATAATCATCAAATGGTGCACCAAGGGGGCGTACCATTCCTGCAACACGACCAGAACCACAAAAAACGCTGACAATCTTCTCACCGACTTGTCCAAATATAACTCGGACATGATCATTATTGGAAGCAATCAGTTTTGCAAATTCAGGCTCCAACAAAGGAGACCTATAGCAATTTTGAGAAGAATTTAAGAATTTCCATTGTTTCCACTCAGCATGAGTTACTTCAGAAATATCTTTTGCAACAAATAAAACCACCCGTGAAACCTCAGTATTTTTTTCCATTTGGGTTACACGTTGGAACTCTCATCAATCCGTCGCACTTCAAGAGTATTTTTATCAATTTCGAAAGTAATGGGCGTGACTTTCTTAACCGTTGGTTTTTTCTGAATTTTTAGAGCCCTTGCAACAACAGCTTTTAGCATGACAGCTGCTCCAGTATTTTGGGGAATGGACGGATTCATACCAAAACGACGTCTCAATTTTCCATTTGTATACATTGCATTGGCTTTTAATAATCCTGAAGCTGTCATATATTCACATGACAATGAAACATTCATCATATTGCCATTCTGCACTCTGTGCGGAGCATTTTGAGGCCAAGTAATTGCTACTCCTGGCTTCATGTGCACCTTTGATACATGCTCATCAAAGCTATATTTAAAATCCATTTCTTCTTCTTGTTCACGCAAAACAACTGCCTCAATCTGGTTGGCGGTCGCAAAGGGTTCATGCGGTGGATAAAGAGAAACATATTTTTCTCCCCTCACCTGAACCAGACAAACAAATGGTATGTCCAAATGGTAATGGACATGAATATCTGGAGAAGAAATTAGGACACCGATATCTTGCTTTAATGTTTTGATACCTGCTGCTGAATCTAGTTGAGAAAAAAGTTTATTTCGAACATCTGCATATTCGGGAAGATATTTACTGACTGCTCTCAAATTTAACCAAATCTGCCCTCGCTTTACCGCCTCAAGGAGTTCAGCCCCAGATAAATTATCAGCTCTTCCATGGATTGCTTTAACCCGTCCTTCTGAGTGGGCAGGAAATGTGTAAATTCCCATATTTTCACGAGGGTAACGGTCTAGCAAATCAGCCAAGCCATCGTCTGAGTATTTCTCACTCAAATGCTCGTCATGCTCACCAGCAATAACTTCTTTGGAAAAGCATACAGACGTATCCTCTGGCCATTTGAAAAGCATATCAACACCAACTGCTTGAAAACAAAAACTCTAAAACGGAAAACACTAGACCAACCAATTGAATAAGCAGTTCGTCTGATTTATTTTCTGTATTCCAATTTCTTTGCAACTAATATGCCGAATACATTAAAAATAAACTGTTTTTTACATCATCATTTCAATACCAAATAAAGCGACCAGCTTTTTTTATGAAACCAGCACACAAAATTCACCGAGCGAGAGAAAACCTCTTATTTCCTCTACCAATTTGAATTCACATAAATTTCTATGGATTTGTCATTTTTGCTCGTAAAACATCAACAATCACAGGCGGTGAATGGTACAATTTTTCTGCATGCGGTGCCCACAGCAAACCAACGGACCTCACTAGGTCAAACCCCGCCATTTTTCGCATTATGATGTGACTACAATCATAACTGTCAGGCATTACCGTCACGCCTAATCCTGCTTTGATCATTTCCAGTACACGCTCGTCATTTGATGATTTGTACGCAAAAAAAGGGCGAACGCCCCTTTTTGTAAAATGCTTACTGGTTTCAGACAACACCTCACAATGCCTACGAACAATCATAGTATTGTCAGCCAAAGCTTCACCGGGAATAATTTCTTGGTCTGCTAAAGCATGATTTTCAGGCATAGCAATGGAATATCCCTCTCTAAAGAGTGTCTCTTCCAGGAAACGTTCCCCGCCTCGCTCGACAAGCGTCATAGCAGCATCTACACGACCACGCGCAAGATGATTTGTGAGTTCGCGTTCACTACCCTCGACAAGCTCAACCTTGGCATTGTCATCAACATGTCTAGCTTGAACGATAGCATCAGACAAAATCTTTGCTGGAATGCTCGTCAATATTCCTAACTTAAGAACTGGCTGCGCTTCCTGTCCCCGCACCGCCCTTTCTGCTTGGTTAAAATCACTTTCTATTCGTCGAGCATATTCAAGCAATCTAGTACCAGAATCTGTAAGATGTATTCGTCGATTTGCGCGATGGAACAGCTTAGATTCTAATATTTTTTCAAGCTTAGCAATTCCCACAGACAAGGTTGGCTGGGCCACATTCAAATGAACTGCAGCTCGAGAAAAATTTCCATGATCTACAACGGCAAGGAAATAGCGAAGAAGGTAGCGATCTATCATAGATAAAATCTATACCATGATTAGTTTAATTTCAATTTTATCTATTAAACCAAAAATGTTACAATGTGCCATAAGAGGCGCAGCGCCCATAAATTGAACTTGGGAGGTATTTAAATGATGAACCTTGATTTCGCTTTGGGCGAGACAGCAAACATGATCCGAGAAACATGTCGACGCTTTGCTCATGACAAAATATCCCCGATCGCTGCAGAAATAGATGCGTCAAATAAATTCCCGCGACACCTATGGCCTCTTATGGGAGATCTTGGGCTTCATGGAATTACTGTTTCTGAAGAAGATGGCGGTTTGGGGCTTGGCTATCTTGAACACGTTGTGGCGATGGAAGAAATTTCTCGGGCATCAGCATCTGTTGGTCTTTCATACGGTGCGCACTCCAATTTATGCGTCAATCAAATCCGGCGCTGGGGTACAGATCAACAAAAAAAGAAGTATCTTCCTAAACTCATTTCTGGAGAACATGTCGGATCACTTGCCATGTCAGAAGCTGGTGCCGGGTCTGATGTATTAGGCATGGTCACAAAAGCTGAAAAAGTTGATGGTGGCTATCTTCTCAACGGAACAAAGTTCTGGATAACAAACGCCCCCGAAGCCGACACGCTCGTCGTCTACGCCCGCACAGACCCAAACAATAAAAATCAGGGTGTAACAACTTTTCTTATAGAGAAAGAATTTGAAGGTTTCTCAGTATCAAAAAAGCTGGACAAACTGGGAATGCGTGGATCAGACACCGCCGAGTTAGTATTTGAGGACTGCTTCGTACCCGAGAGCAATATAATGGGCGAAGTTCATGGCGGCGCAAAAGTCTTAATGAGCGGGTTGGACTATGAGCGGGTAGTCCTTTCTGCGGGCCCTTTAGGCATAATCCAAGCCTGTCTGGATGTGTGCATTCCTTACGTGAAAGACCGAAAACAATTTGGCAAACCCATTGGTAGCTTCCAGCTCGTACAAGCAAAAATAGCAGACATGTATGTCGCTCTAAATTCAGCACGGGCCTACACTTATGCTGTTGCACGTGCTTGCGACGCGGGGCAAACAACACGTTTTGACGCAGCAGGTGCTATTCTTCTCGCCAGTGAAAACGCCGTTAAATCTTCTCTAGAAGCCATTCAGACATTGGGCGGTGCAGGATATCTAAAAGAATGGCCCGTTGAACGCTTTTTAAGAGATGCAAAACTTTATGACATTGGTGCTGGAACGAACGAAATTCGGCGCTTCCTCATAGCTCGGGAGTTGCTGGCTTAATGAGTGCTCCAACGCTTGAAACCAAACTAGACACCAGTTCGGAAACTTTCCGACAAAGACATGCATCAAATAAAGCTCTCAATGAAGAATTGAGAGAACGCATTGCTGAAATTGGGCTTGGTGGCCCAAAAAAATCCAGAGACAAACATGTTGCACGCGGAAAGCTATTACCTCGAGAAAGGCTAAAGGTTTTATTAGACCCCGGCTCACCCTTTTTAGAAGTCAGTCAGCTTGCCGCCTATAATCTTTACGGCAATGAAGTTCCGGGTGGCGGCATTATTTGCGGTATAGGCCGTGTGAGTGGCCGACAAGTCATGATCGTTATCAATGATGCTACCGTAAAAGGTGGCACATATTACCCCTTAACGGCCAAGAAACACCTCCGCGCTCAAGAGATTGCCGAAGAAAACCACCTTCCTTGTATCTATCTTGTGGATTCAGGCGGCGCTAACTTGCCTCACCAAAGTGAAGTATTTCCAGACCGAGACCATTTTGGACGTGTCTTCTTCAATCAAGCAAACATGTCAGCAAAAGGCATTCCGCAAATAGCGTGTGTCATGGGAAGTTGCACAGCCGGCGGTGCATATGTGCCTGCTATGTGTGATGAATCTATCATTGTCCGCGATCAGGGCACCATCTTTTTAGCCGGTCCGCCGCTGGTCAAAGCTGCAACTGGAGAAGAAATCTCCGCTGAAGAATTGGGCGGTGCCGATACTCACGGACGCCAATCAGGACTTGTTGACCATATCGCTGATGATGATGAACACGCACTCACAATCGTACGTGACATTATCTCAACCCTTCCCCCACAAAAGCTTCCCGAGCTAAACTTAATAGAACCGGAATCTCCACTATATGATGCAGATGAACTCTATGGTGTCATTCCACAAGATCTTAAAACGCCCTATGACGTCCGAGAAATAATAGCCCGCATCGTTGATGGAAGTAAGTTTAACGAATTTAAAGCCAACTTTGGGGAAACGCTTGTCACAGGCTTTGCCCATATATGGGGAATGCCTGTTGCTATCCTAGCAAATAATGGCGTGCTATTTTCAGAAAGTGCTCAAAAAGGTGCGCACTTTATTGAACTAGCCTGTCAGCGTAAAATCCCGCTCCTCTTCCTACAAAACATCTCCGGTTTCATGGTTGGTGGAAAGTATGAAGCTGAAGGCATCGCAAAACACGGCGCAAAAATGGTAACCGCTGTTGCAACTGCCCAAGTCCCCAAGATTACAGTGCTAATCGGCGGAAGCTTTGGTGCAGGCAATTACGGCATGTGTGGCCGCGCCTATTCCCCCCGTTATCTTTTCACTTGGCCCAATAGCCGCATCAGCGTGATGGCAGGTGAACAAGCTGCAAGTGTCCTCGCAACTGTAAACCGTGACGCAACAAACTGGACACCTGAACAAACAGAAGCTTTTAAGCAGCCTATTCGAGACAAATATGATGAAGAAGGAAACCCATTCTTTGCCACGGCGCGGTTATGGGATGATGGAATTATAGATCCAGCTCAGACACGTGATGTACTCGGTCTAGCCTTTGCGTCAACTCTAAATGCGCCAATAGCCGATCATGCCCACTTTGGCATGTTCAGGATGTAATCTCATGATCAAAAAGATACTGATAGCCAATCGCGGTGAAATTGCATGCCGGATTATGCGCACAGCTAAAGAAATGAATATTGCAACAGTTGCAGTATATTCTGATGCAGATGCAAAAGCGCTTCACACACAAATGGCGGATGAAGCTATTCACATTGGTCCTTCACCAGCAATTGAAAGCTATCTTGTTGGCGAAAAGATTATTGCAGCAGCAAAAAAAACTGGCGCTGATGCCATCCATCCAGGCTATGGCTTCTTGTCAGAGAATGCGACTTTCGCTGATGCCGTCATAGATGCTGGTTTAATATGGATTGGCCCAAAATCATCTTCCATACAGGCTATGGGACTAAAGGATGCAGCCAAAACACTCATGGAGAAAGCAGGAATTCCTTGTACGCCCGGTTATCTAGGCGAAGACCAATCACTAAAGCGTCTTGAAAAAGAAGCTAAAATCATTGGTTACCCTGTTCTTATCAAAGCTGTTGCTGGCGGCGGCGGTAAAGGAATGCGTAAAGTTGACAATGCTTCTAATTTTGCGAATGCGCTAAAGTCCTGCCAAAGGGAAGCTGCCTCTTCTTTTGGCGACGATCGCGTACTTTTAGAAAAATGGATTACAGCACCGCGTCACATTGAAGTACAAATCTTTGGCGACAAACATGGGAATATTGTCCATTTGTTCGAGAGAGATTGCACGCTTCAACGCCGCCATCAAAAGGTAATTGAAGAAGCACCTGCTTTTGGCATGAACCAAGAAACGCGTGCACGGATATGTGAAACTGCAATTCTAGCGGCCCAAGCTGTAGACTATGAAGGTGCAGGCACAATTGAATTCATAGCAGATGCTTCTGGTGAACTAAACCCGGATAGCATCTGGTTTATGGAGATGAATACGCGGTTACAGGTTGAGCACCCTGTTACAGAAGCCATTACAGGTATTGATCTGGTCGAATGGCAAATACGTATCGCTTCAGGTGAACCAATCCCCGTTAAACAGGAAGATATCAGTATTAATGGTTGGGCTATGGAGGCGAGACTTTATTCCGAGAACCCTACGAACGGATTCTTACCATCCATAGGTAAAATAAACCTGCTAAACATGCCGTATGGTGTGCGTGTCGATACTGGGATTCAAGATGGAGCTGAAATCACTCCTTTCTATGATCCAATGGTCGCTAAGCTGATTGTACATGAAGAAAACCGCAAATTAGCTATGCATAGCCTGGCTGAAGCATGTGAAAACGTTTCGACCTACCCTGTGATCAACAATGCTGGATTTCTTTGTAATCTATTGAACCACAAAGCATTTGAAGCGGGCAGCTATACCACCGGATTCATTGATTCAAATTTAGAAGCTCTTACAGCAAAGCCTCCCTTAAAGGTTGATAAACTAAAAGCCATATCACTTCTTCTAAGTGACGAAGATAAAGCCGGCCCATGGAATGGATTATTTGGTTTCAGAAATGGATCACAAGCTGATCTTTCAATGCGTATAAGCGTTGATGGCGAGACCCATACTATAAGTGTAGACCCATATTGTGATGACTGCCCTTATTGGGAGCAAGTCTCAGATGGTCTACTTTGTATTGATCAAGGGTGGCCCTACCTTGTGTCTTTGCCGCGCGGTAAAGCTAAATCCGGTGCTGGTGATTTATCAGATGGTCAGATTACATCCCCCATGCCTGGGAAAATACTTTCACTTTCAGTAGCACTAGGTGATGAGGTCACGAAAGGCCAACCCCTTATCACGCTTGAAGCAATGAAAATGGAGCACAGCATGACCGCGCCATTTGATGGAAAAGTTATTTCTGTAAATGTGGAAGCTGACCAAAATGTTATGCAAGGCATGATATTGTTAGAAATCGTATCTCATCAAGATGAAGAGGTTTAATTTTTATGGCTGGCAAATATTTTGATGAGTGGACTATTGGTGACATTATCAAGCATGATTTACGCCGTACTGTAACTGACACTGACAACATCATGATGACTACGCTGACACACAATCCTCAGCCATTGCATTTAGACAAAGAATACGCTGAGAGCACAGAATTTGGACAAATCGTCGTAAATGGCATTTTCACATTTGGCCTAATGGTTGGTATTTCTGTAGGTGACACAACTCTTGGAACACTCATCGCCAATCTAGGTTATGATAAAGTCGTTATGCCAAACCCTGTTTTTATCGGTGATACTTTGCGGGCAGAAACAGAAATCAGGGAGATGAGAGTTAGCAAATCTCGCCCCAATGCTGGTATCGTTACATTCACCCACCGTATGTATAATCAGCGAGATGAATTGGTTTGTCAGTGCTTACGAACGGCTCTATTGAAAAAGAGAGAAGCATGAAACTACGATCCCTTTTGTTTGTGCCGGCAGACCGCCCTGACCGCTTTGAAAAAGCGATAAATTCATCTGCAGATGCCATTATTTTAGATATGGAAGATTCCGTTGTTCCATCTCACAAGCAAGAGGCACGCATTGCTGTTTCAGAATTTTTAAAGACACCGAAACCTAAGCCTATATTCGTCCGTATTAATCCCTTAACGACGCAATGGGCGGCGCAGGATCTGTCTTGTTTGCTTCCCTTCCCGCCTGCTGGAATAATTCTGCCCAAGGCTGAGGGAGCGCAATCCATTCTTACCCTAATCAAGCTTCTAAATGGAGTTGTTATTCCTATCATTCCGATTACGACAGAGACCCCAACTGCCGTCTTTGAATTAGGCACCTATCGTGAAGTGTCGGAATATTTACTAGGCTTAACATGGGGAGCGGAAGACTTGCCAGCCTCCATTGGTGCATCAACCTCTAGAAATGAAGACGGCAGCTATACTCCCCCCTATGAAATGCTTCGCAGTATGTCACTATTTTCTGCGCATGCTGCAGATGTTGCAGCAATAGACACAGTATATGTTGATATTAAAAACCAAGACGGCTTGGCAGCATATGCAGCGCGAAGTCGACGTGATGGCTTTTCAGGAATGATGGCAATTCACCCATCTCAAACTGACATTATCAATCAAGCATTTACACCAACAGATACCGAAATTAAACAAGCACAATCTATTGTGGACGCTTTCAAAAGTGACCCCGACGCCGGAGCACTTCAGATCAATGGCAAAATGGTAGATGCACCGCATCTGGTTCAGGCTAAAAAAGTACTTGCGCGCCTAAAAAACTAAAAAAATACCTTCTGGTTCTTCTCAGTTTTGACACTAAAGAACCAGAAGGCATAAATTTACTAATGGAAAATATCTAAGCTTCAGAAGCTCTTTTTACATCTGACCGATAAAAAATACCCGAGAACAGAAAACAGATAATGCTCGCCGCGTTAAAAATGAGAATCCACCGCAGAGCTAATGTAAGTGGTGCCTCCACTCCCTGCGCAGCAAAATAATCACTTAAACTTCCTGCGATAAGTGGTCCGCCCCCAATGCCAATCAACGTAAGACAAAACAGAGTGAAAGCAGATGCAAATGATCGCATTTGCAAAGGCACAAGTTCTTGAGATGATGTATACGCGATGCTCGCATAAATTAATCCGACGAAACACGGCACGATATTCCACATATAAGCGTGATTTACGGTTTCTGCACCGAGGAACATCCACGCAAACGGCAGAGCAACCAACGAACATATTCCAATCATCCATGGACGCCAGCGAAGATCCTTAGCTGACAAGCGATCACACACATTTCCTAGAACAATAGCACCGAAACTCCCCACTACCCCGATAAGAAGTCCTAAGGGAAGTGCCACATCCATCACAGTCAAGTTATAGGAACGCTGCAAATGGCTTGAAATAAATGCCACATACGCATTCGCAGAAATACAAATCATCAAACATCCAAGCAACAACCAGATAAGTGATTTTTGCGTACCTATAAAGGCTAATGTTTCCTTCAAACTTGGCGCTTGCTCATGCTGCTCCCGCGCCTCGGAAAGACCGCGTTTGGGCTCTTTCATTGTAAAACGAACCAGTAAAGCCAGTAATAATCCCGGCACACCCGCTACAAAGAAAGCTATTCGCCACCCAAAATGCGCGTAGACTTCAGCCGCCAGCACATACCCGATCATGATACCAAGTCCGATACCTGAAGTGTAAATACCCAAAGCCATTGCGCGCTGTTTAGGTGGGTACAGATCGGCGATAATACTTGTTGCCGGAGGTGTACCACCGGCCTCACCAACACCAACCCCCATGCGAGCAATGAGTAAATGCATAAAGTTCTGCGCAAACCCTGATACTGCAGTCATCGCGGACCAGACGGTTAGAGCTAATGCTATGATATTTCGGCGATTTCCTCTATCAGCCCACATAGCCACGGGAATTCCTAATGTCGCGTAAAAAGCAGCAAACGCAAGACCAGTCAGCAAACCAAGCTGACTGTCTTTCAGGTGGAGCTCTTGTTTGATCGGCTCAAGAAGCGTTACCAAAATCTGACGGTCGACATGGTTGAAGGTGTAAACCAGCGTGAGAAGCCCTAAAACATAGGCACGCCCCTTAAAATTGGTTTGAGTTTCAGTACTTGGTTTGTTTAAGGAATCATTCATTGACCTAACTCCAGCTTTTTAAGAAAACTCTCAATTGTTTTCACACAGATAGGCTCATCCAATATTGGGGCGTGACCAACGTTTGAGACAGAGATTACATTCGCTCGACCGTGACGGTGAACCATTTTTACAGCCGTATCACTTGAGAAAAGATCAGAAATTTCGCCACGTACAACCAATAAAGGTCGTTTAAATGTAGAAGCAAACAAAGCCCAAGTTTGCATCTCTACTGAAATGTCAGCTTCTATATTTTTCAGGCTTTCTGCAATTGCCGGATCATAATCCAAAACAATTTTACCATCTTGATTTTCTTTGTGAGTTCGCTTGGCAAACTTCATCCAATCATCATGCCTGAAATTTGGAAAAGCTGAATGTTGAGATTTTTCAACTGCTAACGCAGCATCTTCCCATGAATCATGCTCAATGAAATTGCCCACATACCCAGCAATTCTCTCAAGTCCAGCTTGCTCAAGTTTTGGGCCCACATCGTTTAAAACGACTCCCAACAACTCTTGTGAAAGCATTTGGCTTAAAAGGAGCGACATCAATCCTCCCATTGAAGTCCCGATTAAGACCAACTTAGAAGGTTTTACGATCGCAAGCAGATCCAAGACATCTTGCACATAGACATCTAAACGATATTTCGAGGGATCTTGATCTCTATCAGATCGGCCACGTCCTCTCACGTCTATCGCGATATAGCGTCTATGATTCCCCAAACTTTGAATCATAGGTACAAAATCTTTATGGTTCCGTGTTAACCCGTGAAGACATAGAACAGTTAAATCTGCATCTTCAGGTCCAAAGCTTTTAGCAAAAAGATTTAACCCATCTCGCGATTGGTAGATGATTTCACCATTCTTCATTGTTTCCTCGCCGTCTTTTTATATTTCAACAGATGTTGAACATGAAATGACTTAGGACACAATAGTTAGATCAAACATATGAAAATCTGGACATTTATAATCCGCGCCCTATTCTTGTCGGATGGTAAGCACGACTCAATCAAATACTACTACCGACGGCGATGGAATTAGCCGCCGTACTCGTATCCTCAACGCTGGTGAAATCCTTTTCTCTCAAAATGGGTTTGACGCCGTTACATTGCGAGAAATCGCTAAATTAGCAGAAGTAGATCTTGCTTTACCTAATTATTACTTTGGTCGTAAAACCAAAGTATTTGAAGCCGTTTTCAAACGTAGAGCGAAACTTCTCAATGATTGGCGCTTAGATGCGCTTCACAAAGCAGTTGCAGAAGCAGCGCCCAACCCGCCCTCTATCCGCTCAATCATGGAAGCTTATCTCAAGCCTGTCCTCACTGGTTCCCATATTAAAAAACCTGGCTGGAGAGAATATTACGCGCTTGTCGCATACGTGAATAACTCTTCTGAATGGGGTGGTAAGCTCATGTCAGAATTTTTTGACCCAATGGTTGGGACATTCCTAGAGCAACTAAGAGCGGCTTACCCTGAAGCATCTGAAGCAGATATGCTTTGGAGTTACCACTGTCTTTCCGGCGCGCTAACTTTAGCTTTCGCTCAAACTGGACGCTTGGATACTCTTTCAAACAACAAACTTCGTTCTACCGACCTGCAACAAGGCTATGAAACCATTTTAGAATTTTGCATAGCCGGTTTTGAAGCAAGTTGCGGAAGAAAATAAACGTCACAATTAGCACATTGATACATAAAAAACGGCGACTGATTTCTCCGTCGCCGCTCTTTTAGTTTAATGATTTTAGAATATTAGAACTTATATCCTACCGACATAGTAAACGTCCGAGGGTTTCCGTAAAATGCAGTTAAAGTCCCCTCTAATCCCAATGTTGGCGTGAAAGATCCGTCTGGCCCGATTGAAACAAAATTGTATCCAGCCACTTTGTATTCCTCATCAGTTAAGTTCTTGCCATGCAGCCCTAAAGTCCATTGATCATTAGGTGCAGTCCACACAAGACTCAAATCATACAAAGTAAATGCTTCCTGATCCAAGAAAGGATTTGGTGCTTCGAACTGACTTGAATCCCCTTTGTATGAAATGGTGGTCGCAACATTCAAATCACCACCCCCAAGAGGCGTATTATATGTAAACACACCACTCGCAGACCAGTCGGGAGTATTCTGGAATACACGCTGATCAGACACATCAACTTCATTGAGGATATATTCGTCATATTGCGCGTCTATATACCCAGCGGTAACAGATGCGTTTAAGAAGTCACCTGTCGTAAAGATATCATCAGCAACATGCGCCAAAGCTTCAAATTCTATCCCTGAAACAGTAGCAGCACCCGCATTCGTCGTCACACCTGTGAAAGTATCATTAATTCCATCATCATCAGTATCGACACCGATTGAACCAGGAATTTGAATATCAGTATAATCCATAAGGAATGCGGCAATATTTGTTGTTACCCTACCGTTTCCAAATGACGATTTCAGCCCCACTTCAAAACTATTTACAGATTCAGGGTCGAATGACATGAATTCATAAATTTCTTCTGCTGACACAACTGAATCTTGGTTTAAATCAGGCGCTGTTGATGTCTGACCACGTGGATCAAAACCTCCACCTTTAAAGCCCTTAGATGCAGACGCGTAGATATTGTGATCAGGTGTAGGCTTATAGCTAAGCGCTATACGCGGAGTAAATTCATCCCATTCATTTGAACCATTAAAGTCGGATGATGTGGCGATGACGATACCATCACCATTGAAGAATTCAGAAAAACCACCAATATATGTTCGTCTCAAAACGGTTGAAGTACGTTCATCATGTGTAAAACGCCCCCCTACAGTTAAAGACAATTGTTCGGTGAAATCATAACTAAAGTCTGCGTATGCAGCCCATGTTTTTGTTTCAACTTCTCCAAATGTCTGAGCATTTAATCCCGGCAACGAAATCAACGCACCAGTATTTGCTAGCAACACATCAAAAACAGTTGATGCATTTGCATCAAGATAATAAATCCCTGCAATTCCGTTTAATTTGTCACCAGTATAAGACAACTGCAACTCATTTGAAAGTTGATCATTTGCATAAATAGCTGGTACATCAAGATCAGCAGATTGCAGACTATCAAAATCAATTGGAGATGTCGTTTCATCTTCTCGATAAGCTAAAATGTTCTTGATAGTGATGCTGTCGTTCAGATCCAATGTCGTGACAAAAGACCCACCATAAGCTTCCACTTCTTGCTGAACAACATTCAATCCAGCGCGTGTGTCAAACACATCACCCAAAACTGGAGCACCCGATAACTGGCCAGGAATAAGTCTATGTCCTTGGCGTGCAACAGAATCATCTTTCGTATAATCACCTGACAGTTTGAAAGACAAACTTTCCGTTGCATCTAATTCCATCGACAAACGACCAGAAAGTACATCTTTGTTATAATTTTCAGCGCCAGTGATGACATTTTTCCCAAAACCGTCACGGTTTAATTTTGTGACAGCTGCACCGACGCGGAAAGAATCAGATATCGGAACTGAACCTTTAACTAACGCTTCAGCTTGTCCATACGTACCGTAAGCGCCACTCACTTCTAATTCTGGTTCATCTGAAAGGTCTTTTGTCACATATTTAACGGCACCACCGATCGTATTGCGACCATATAGGGTTCCTTGAGGTCCACGAAGCACCTCAATACGCTCAACGTCAAACACATCTAAAACAGCTCCCTGAGGTCTGTTCAGATATACATCATCCAAATATACCCCTACGCCGCTTTCAAAACCAGAAACAGGATCTTGCTGCCCCACACCGCGGATAAATGCCGTTAAAGTTGAGTTCGTACCACGTGATACTTCTAATGTGACATTTGGAGAAAGTTTCGAAACTTCCGTCATGTCTGCAACACCGAGATTTGCCAACGCATCCCCACTGATCGCTGTGACGGATACAGGAACATCTTGTAAGTTTTGTTCACGTCTCTGAGCTGTGACGACTATAGTATCATAAGTTTTTGCACTCTCTGTTACTTCATTATCAGTCTGAGCTAACGCAACGCCAGACAAAGCAGTTGTGCTTGCACCCAATAACATTGCTAACGCGAATGATTTTTTTGATCTGTTCATACCTATTCCTCCCAATGCGAGCCATTTTGACTTCTTCTAAACCAACAATTTTTCAACAAATGTTGATTTCAACACGCGTTGAAAGTATAGATAGGTTTATGACCTGTCAATTGGGTTCAGTATAATCTAACGAACCGCCAGATGTTCGGGTTTAAAAGCACAACAAGGGGAAGAAGAATGGCTAATAAAATTTATTCAGATGCTAATTCAGCACTGGATGGCCTCCTAAAGGATAACATGACCATTGTATCGGGAGGTTTTGGGCTTTGTGGAATTCCCGAACTACTGATCAATGCGATCCAAAAGAATGGATCTAAAAATCTCACAGTCATTTCAAATAATGCTGGTGTCGATGGTTTTGGATTAGGGCTTCTCCTAGAAAACCGTCAAATCAAGAAAATGATTTCTTCTTATGTTGGTGAAAATAAAGAATTTGAACGCCAATATTTAAATGGTGAACTGGAATTGGAATTTAATCCACAAGGCACCCTAGCTGAGAGATGCAGAGCTGGTGGAGCTGGAATTGCAGGATTTTATACCAAAACGGGTGTGGGAACAGTGATTGCTGAGGGGAAAGAACACCGAGATTTTAATGGTCAGACCTACATTTTAGAAACAGGGCTAACGGGCGATATAGCCATTGTAAAAGCTTGGAAAGGCGATGCTCAGGGAAACCTTGTCTACCGAAAAACTGCTATGAATTTCAATCCAGATATGGCTATGGCGAGTAAAATGACCATCGCAGAAGTAGAAGAAATTGTACCCGTCGGCTCCCTTGATCCTGCCCACATTCATACTCCGGGCGTGTTCGTTCAACGCGTGATCCAAGGACATCATGAAAAACGAATCGAAAAAGTAACCACACGCACCAGAGAGGAGTCATAATTATGCCTTGGGACCGCAACCAGATGGCTGCCCGTGCAGCTCAAGAACTTGAAGACGGCTTTTATGTAAACCTTGGTATTGGTATTCCAACACTTGTTTCAAACTACATTCCAGAAGGCGTGGATGTTACGCTCCAATCGGAAAATGGCATGCTTGGAATGGGGCCATTTCCTTTTGAAGGAGAAGAAGACGCCGACCTGATAAACGCTGGCAAGCAAACCATTACAGAACTCGATCGCACTAGCTTTTTTTCCTCTTCTACTTCATTTGCCATGATTAGAGGCGGACATATAAATCTTGCAATTCTCGGTGCTATGGAGGTTGCTGAAAATGGAGATCTCGCCAATTGGATGATTCCAGGCAAGCTTGTCAAAGGAATGGGTGGCGCAATGGATCTGGTTGCAGGCGTGCAGCGCATTATAGTCGTCATGGATCACACAAATAAGCGAGGAGAATCAAAACTTCTCCCTTCCTGTACCCTCCCTCTAACTGGAAAAGGCGTCGTTGATAGAATCATTACTGATTTAGGGGTATTTGACGTTGTTCCACATGGGCTAAAAATCGTAGAGTTGGCAGCTAACGTTACGCTCGACGAAATCAAATCAAAAACTTTAGCTAATTTGGTGGAATGAACATGTCAAAACACCCACTTAGCGACTTTTTGGACCTTACAGGGAGAAATGTACTCGTTACCGGATCGACAAGTGGTATCGGTAAAGGGATTGCCATCGGTTTAGCCAATGCAGGGTGTAATGTAATGATCAATGGACTTGGGCTTCCCGAAGAAATTGAAACATTTAGGTTAGAACTGGAAAAGACGTCAGGCAGAAAAATCATTTATTCAAACGCTGATCTTACAAATCCGTCAGAGATTGATACTATGTTTGACGTTTTTAAAGAAGCTTTCGGTGATATCCACGGCGTTATCAACAATGCTGGAATACAACACATTGCGCCAATAGAAGACTTTCCAACTGAAAAATGGGACCAGATACTTTCTCTCAATCTGAGTTCCATTTTTCATACTACTCGATTAGCTTTTTCAGAGATGAAAGCGCGTAATTGGGGCCGCATAATAAACATATCTTCAGCGCATGGCTTGACCGCCTCTCCTTTTAAATCGGCATATGTAACTGCCAAACACGGAGTCATGGGCTTTACAAAGACAGCAGCATTGGAAGGTGCTGAATTTGGTATCCGAGTAAATGCTATCTGCCCAGGTTATGTCCACACCCCGTTAGTCGACAACCAAATTCAAGCGACAGCTAAAGCTAGAAATCTTGAAATCGATGAAGTAATTAAAACAGTGATGCTTGACCGACAACCAACCAAAGAATTTACAACTATCGAAGAAATAGCCCGAATGACGTGTTTCCTTATGTCCGATGCTGCCAATAGCATCACTGGTGCCGATATAAAAATGGAAGGCGGCTGGACGGCTCTGTAGTGCACTATACAATTATCGTTTTGAATTAGATATTGAGCATCAAAAATGGACAACCGCCACTCTATCCCTAACGGATTTGTTCCAATTGTAGACCGGGGGCCTTTAGTTGATCTACTAGGCCCCTTTTATCGTTATCAGTCGAAAGATAATACATCCCCAAAAACATTTGGCTTCATGCCGGAAAATCGACATACCAACAATTTGGGTTTTATGCACGGCGGTATGATCTCGACTCTACTAGACGTCTTTATGGCCCAAGCCTTATCCGAAATTTATGACCAAAAACTCGTAACCTTGACTCTAAAAATAGAATTTCATCACGTCATAATGATTGGCAAATGGGTGGAAGCAGAAGTTACACTAAATAAGGTTAGCGATAATCTGACAACAATCTCTGCTACTCTTAATTCTAGAAATCGCGTATGCGCCTCTGCAATAGGTAGTTTCAAACTGTTTAAACGTTGAAAAAGTCATCCCCAAAGTGCTTTTCTCAACATATTGATCGCAGTACAAATCAAAAGAAGCCCAAAAATTTTTCTTAATCTCACGGCATCCAAGCCATGAGCAATCCAAGCACCTATAGGCGCGAATGATGTTGTCATCAGCGCAATAAGTAGAAACCCCGGAAGGTTCAAATAACCGATAGATATTGGTGGCAGATTTTCAACATACCATCCATTGATGACATATCCAACAACAGCTGGAATACCAATTAAAGCTCCAAACCCTGCACTCGTACCAATTGCCTGATGTATAGAACGACCATAAAGAACCATTGTGGTCACACCAAATACACCTCCCCCAATTCCCATCAATGAGGAACATAAACCAATAGTGATGGATATAAACCAAGCTATTGGTCCGCTCGGAATATCACTTGCTAGTTTCCAGCTCGGGCGCCCAAAGATAAGTTGTGCAGCAAGCAAAAAAGCAACAGCACCAAAAAATATAGTTAGCGCGCGACCAGAAAGGATTGCAGCTAAAAAACTACCTGCAAACGCTCCTAATATTATGAATGGACCCCACAATTTCAGAATATTCCAGTCAACAGCCCCTTTGGCATTGTGAGACAGCACAGATCTGATTGATGTTGCAATAATTGTAGCTAACGATGTTCCAACCGACACATGCATTGCTGTTTCAGCAAAACCTAGAGAGCTAAAGGTAAGATATAAAGCCGGCACTATAATAATGCCTCCACCTACTCCAAACATACCAGCAGCTATACCCGCTCCCGCACCTGCGAAAATCAAAGCAAATAAAAGAGGAATGTTCGTAAGGATCAATTCATCCATAATTACTTCTGACATGTTGGAAGTGGAGAGACAAAAAAAACCGCTAATTACTTAGCGGCTTTTAGGGTTTTAATGAAAAATCACATCAAGCAAACTGTTTTCTAAACTGTCGGAATGAAATCATACGTTCATTCTGTTCATCCCATAGAGCTAGTGGAACGCATTTGAAACTTTGCCATAATGTAAGGCGGTTTAAATCTTTTAAGTCCGGATGGTCTTTCAGTACTTTAGGTAATTTATAAAAAGGTATTTTGCTCGCCGCATGATGCACATGGTGAATACCTATATATCCAGTCAACCAACTTAAAGGCTGTGGCAAATCATAGTGAGAGCTACCTAATAAGGCCCCTTCAGTGTGATTCCACTTATTATTTCTAAACCAGAGAACATCTTCAAATTGGTGTTGAACATAAAACAACCAAACACCTAGAACTGCAGCAAAAAATACTGATGGTACAAACACAGCAAGCAATGGAGCCCACCCAAAATTGGATACAAGCAACCATGCAATCGCCGCAACCGCTATATTCGTTCCGATTGCACTCACCCACGGACGCCAGCCTTCTTTCATGATACCGGACGGTATTCTGTGCTCTAAAAAGAACATATAAACCGGACCGATAATAAATAATGTAATTGGATGACGATAAGCGCGGTATCCAAATTTCTGGAGAGAACTAAGCTCCTGATATTCTTCAACGGTTAGTGTATCAATCGCACCTAACCCACGTCGATCAAGGTTTCCAGAGGCTGCGTGATGAATCGCGTGCGTGCGCCTCCAAACATCATAAGGTGTTAAGGTTAGAATACCGACACACCTACCAACCCAATTATTGATAGTTGGTGATTTAAAAAAAGCATGATGCCCACAATCGTGTTGGATCAGGAACATCCTAACAAGGAAAACACTTGCAGGAAGACACAAAAGGACAGCAAGCCAAATCATACCTGACACAGACGCCCAAAAAGCTCCTGCCCACAACAACGCCAGAGGAGTAATTGTAAGTAGAATCTCAAAAATAGAATGTGTCAGATCGGGTTTTTGGTAGGCTGAAAGTATCTTCCGCCATGCCGGCTGTTTTGTTTCAGTCGTCATACGGTCTCTATCTCTTACAGGCCGCGGCCATAACTCTAAACCATTCGCCAATAGTGTCGTTTTTGCCAACGCGCATGAAAACACTATCAGATGGTTCCCTCATGGAACCGTGAAGCCAATGTCTAATGTCCTCATTGCATCAGTCAAGTAGTGATCTTGTTTCCAGCAATATTTTAAACAGCAAGTATGAAAATATTACGTCTCACATCCTGCAAATTGTCGTTCTAATTTAACAAATTATTTGGACAAAAACACACCTTCAACCTGCATTTTCTCCGGCACGCAAACAAGCCAAATGTACAATATTGGCCAAACGCCCTCGACAATTGCCTTCGACAGGGTTGCGATAGCACGAATCATCAGGACTTAGATCCATTGCCACAGCGATATAAGCCAACAATTCTCCTGAATCCTTTCCGTATGGCACTAAATTCCCGTTCTGATCTCTATTGAAGTTTAATGAGACCCGGCGATTGATTTTGGTCATGGCATCATCGGCGGTGCATGCTGATGCAAACAAACTTCTTTCAATAGCTGCGTTCGTTACATTCTCTTGCTCTTGGGAACTGCGCAACAATACAGGCCATTTTGTATTCACATGATTAGCAAACGATTGCGTGACACTTCGGGTTGCTTCCCAGTTAATTGGTACGTTGCTCCCAGAATCAGCTATCCTCTTCAACTCAGCTGCTGAACGACGTGAAAACAGAGTTGCATCATGAAGCCCAGCAACAGAACACATTCTTCTATCACTCGTCGTCGTACATAGTGTTTTGACATCCTCAATTGCCTCTTGAGCAGAGGTATATGGATCACTCTGCCCTTCTTGTGGTGGCATTTCAATCAACAACACACGTGCTTCCATCTCAAGAAAACGACATCCAAGGGCATCTTCGGGGCGCGATGATGAAGATATATTTTCAGTCTTGGCAATCAGTTGATTGATGTCATCAATATTTTTTAGGACCGCTATACTTTGATCATCAAATTTGGAAATAGCGTCTTTGATATTTTCAAGAGAGACCAAATCTTTGCCATACTGACAGTGAGATTGCTTCACTGTAGCGTCTGTATAATTAGTATTTGAATTGCCTGATGTTTGAGTAGTTGCACACCCTGCACCCCACACAACCGATGCAGCAATAAACCCCTTCAAATAGCTCAATGACATATGTGCCTCCCTGTTTTCTAAAATCGAAAATCTTTAGCTAGTTACTCCAACTATTCACATCACCGGTTTCAGCCTTCAAAGCCTCGATGATATCGACAGCTTGAATTTCATCCACCGCTCCAACACCATTCTCAAGAATATGAGAGATAAAATACTTAAAAACGAATAGCCATTCATCAGCGTTCATTGTTGTAGATGGATCGTCAGAAAGCGACATTGAGTTCAACTTCTCAATAAACAACCCAACCTCTTGAATATGAGCCTTTTGGTCACCTGTCGTCTTTTTTTCAATAACACGCACAAGATTCGCATTAGCCGCTTTAATAGTTACTTTAAGAGCTTCTCTGAGTGTTTCACCGAAAAGAACACTGCCAGTGACACGACCTTCTCTTTGCATCAAATCTCCAGCTTTTCGTAAGACCTGCTGAATCAACTCTAATCCGACCTCATGCCCCATACTGTCTTCTGCATTCACAGAAAAAAGTACGCCAGGATTACGAGCGGCGGTCAATGTCATAACGGACACAACTGATCTCCAGTCATGTGCATTAAGCAATCCTAATTCGTCACTAGAAATAGCTTGAGCTGCAATACGTGCAATTTCCTTCACTTCGGAATTTGCAGACCTACCTGCCGCCATGTGCGGATGCGAAGCTATATGACCGGCCATAACTTTTACCAGATCAACAGCTTGCTCACGCGTAAACAATTGCTGAAGCACCTCACCGCGATTTCCTTTAGAGATACCAAGTTTCAAACCGCTCATTAGATCCGCAAACAAATGGCTATAAACATCCGCCCAAGCAGTATCCCAATCTTTGTTTCCGGCTTTACCTTGGATTCGCGTTGTTCCGTACTCGCCAACGACATCAAGCGCGGCACTCATTATTTCAGAACCAAAACCAGAATTAGCATCAAAAGGAGGCGGTGCCATGTCCTGCATGACAGTGACCATGTTTTGAAGAAACTGTCTGGCCGAATTTGTTTCTAAAGAACGACCCCTCATAAACAGTTCTGGTCTTTTTGAAGCTGTTTTCAAAGTCGCCTCATATACCTTTAATGCACCGACCTCTGACAATGCATCCACAATATTAAATGCATCAGGGCGTATTGAAACAGCATCGCCTAGCACTGTGCGGGTAATTTCACCCATCAGTTTCTTGGTCCCAGCATCCCCCTTTAAAAAAGCGTCGGCATTATTGTTGATGGCCACTAGTGCACCATGAACCATTGACCCTGACACAACTCGTGTTAGTTTTTCATGTGCGAGGAACTCTAATCCTTCGCTTGTTTCTACTTCAGCCTTAAGCGGCTCAATCATACCATGAATGACAGGTTGCCAACGCTCTTTGCTTGTCACTAAATCTGGATGTTGTGACACAGATACTAGTGCAGAATGAACGAATGTTTTAACAAGACGTTCGCCAAAACCTTGTTCGCCGCCGCCATCCAATTTTACTCTATCAACTAAAACATCCAGACTTGGTATTAAGCCTTCCAATATGCCTTCCGCTTTTTTATCGAAACCAAGAACTTGCGGCTGACTCCCGATTACGTCCAATGCAACATCAGCCAGCTCCAACCCGAATCTAGCCCATCCGCTTGGTTTCGTACTTGTGAACCATTCTTTGTGTATATACTGTATGCGAGGGTCTAACGCGGTATTCCGAAGTATTTTACTATCAACAGCATCGGGTATTTCGTTTCTCAGAGCCTCGTATAAAAAATCCACACAAGATGCAACCTGAGACCTATGGCGCGCAGTTGGCTTTGCCAGCTCCATCGCATCACCTGATGCCAAGCTTTGCTCCGTAAACAACGAATCTAATTCACCGCCCAAACGGCAATGATGATGTAAATCTCGCCGGCGGTAGACATAATCAACCGCCATCCATTCTATTTCCTGACTGTCATGAACTGGAAACCTAGTCGTAAGAACAGAAAAATCTTGTGACAACAATTGATCTCTTCTGGCATGTCTTGCTGCTTTACCAAGTTGAATCACACCAGAAACGGCCGTCATAAAAAGAGCTGGCGATAAAATCACAATATCACTCCTTACCCTCTATATTTTCGAAGACCATTATTCATTGTCACCGGCTTTGTTGGTCCTGGCCGAGTTGGCATCTCACCAATAAATACGCCAGTTTTAGGCACTAATGGGGATGATTGGGGCAAAACTACAGGCTCAACATTTGCGGACTCAGTCGCGGTAGGTACGCCTACTTCTTTACCTGCTACTGTGAGAAATGCATCGGTAAGAAGATCGAGGTCTGGCTCACTACCTGGTGCAGCCAAAGAGCCTTTAACTTCTCGCGGTCGACGAACCTCACCTTCGGCCATTGGCGGCACTGGATCGGTTGCTCGCGCTCGTGAAGTACCGCTAGCTGCTGACGCATTGCGAAGCGCAAAAGATGCCATCGCCCGAAACAGATTAAACCAGAAATTAGCACCAAGTCCGATCAAGCCTGCTGTGGCAATCATACCAAGCAACCACTGAGCGCCTTCTGGTGTCAAAATACGGGGTATTGCTTTACTATCGTATAGCCCAAACAAACTTACTGAATCAGCGAAACCTTTGACATCACAATTTGAGTTTTCAGGTACATCACAATAAGGAAAATAATTGCGGCCGACAGGAAAGCCTGCATTAGACAATATTCTAAAATCTGATGATATTGATGAAGCAAGCCCTGTCGAGGTGCCGTTTTGAGACTGAGCTAAAGTCGCTTGATTGATCTTTTGAGTGATAAAGCCATCCAACGCCTCTTCAGAATTAAACGTATTTAAAACACCGCTTAGTGCACCTTGGTTGGTCGCGAGATGAGAGTAGATTGCCAATGCATTCACATTCCCAAGAGACACAATCAACAAAGCGACGGCAGTTGTAAAAACTTTAGCACGAGAACCAAAAAATTCAGATTGCCCAGCACCATACCGATCAAACTCATACACTAATCTATTAAGTGACTGTTTTATCTGTGGACGACTCATGCCTGATAAGCGCTGTCCGTAGTCTGTCTGTGTAAGTTGTTCAACGAATTGCAGTTTTGAGAGGTTTTCAAATCGGCGCGTAAAAATGTTCAGAAATGGTATATTTGCGATCCACCACCAACGCCCTTTACCGCCGTACGCCGGGCTACGTGTCATTTGCTTAGCAAATTGATCCGCGCGCTTAGATGCACCACCTTGTAAACCTTGTGTTACATCAGGGTATTCAGGATCAAGCGGCATTACAACGCCATCATGCAAAGCCCGAAGCATTTCCTGCATTCCGCCACTTCGAAGAGCAAACACTTTGTGAATAGCTTCAACGACCACAGAAGCAATCGTGGACATAACTGCCATTATGCCAGCAAAGGCAAATAAAGCGAGAATCCAATTCATAATCTGTCCCCTCAGACGCACGTTGAAAAGTCTTCAATTGACTAACTATAGACAAGCAACGCCTACTCACAAGAAGAATGTTCAGGCCCAAACGACTTATTCACCGAACTGAAAGGCAAATAACTCGCCCATTTGGTGTATCAATTTCCTAATAGGTGAAAAGAATTGCGATTTCAGCACAAATATGCGGCTAGTAAAGGGAATGTTTTACCTTTTTAAGCGCATAGCAGTACGTATGATTGTATTTACTGTTTATCGCTTTTATTCGCAGTCATGCTCGGATTAAAATAAATACCACATCTCGTTCACTGCTTCTGAAAGATACCATGTCTATCCAAGCCAGCATCTATCACCTCACTCATTACAAATATGATCGTCCAGTAACACTTTCTCCTCAAGTGATCAGATTGAGACCCGCCCCACATTCTCGTACTCCAGTGATTTCACACTCACTGAAAGTGAGCCCCGGCGGGCATTTTGTGAACCATCAACAAGACCCGTACGGGAACTGGCTTGCAAGATATGTATTTCCAGAACCTGTCCGTGAATTGAAAATTGAAGTCGATTTAGTCGCAGATATGAGCGTCTATAATCCTTTCGACTTTTTCGTCGATGAACTCGCTGAGACATGGCCTTTTAAGTACCCAGCTGAACTCAAGCATGACTTAAAAATATACACAAAAACAAAGAAACCCGGAAAACGATTACAATCATTCTTATTCAACTTCCTTGAAGAAGGTAAGAAGAAGGGTTTGCGGACAATCGACTTCATTGTCGAATTAAATTTAGCTGTAAACAAAGTTGTTGATTACGTTATTCGCATGGAACCTGGTGTTCAAACACCAGAAGAAACTTTAAATTTAGCTAGAGGGTCTTGCCGAGATTCATCTTGGCTTTTGGTACATGCGTTTAGAAACCTTGGATTTGCTGCAAGGTTTGTTTCTGGATATCTAATTCAGCTCAAACCTGACTTAAAGTCTCTCGATGGTCCTGCAGGAACTGACAAAGATTTTACTGATCTGCATGCTTGGTGTGAAGTTTATTTGCCTGGTGCCGGCTGGGTAGGTCTTGACCCAACATCGGGTCTGCTAGCAGGTGAAAGCCACATTCCACTTGCTGCAACACCTCACTATTCTAATGCGGCTCCAATCGTCGGAATGGCGAGTGATGCAGAAGTCGAATTTGACTTCGATATGCAAGTTTCACGAACAGCAGAACACCCGCGTATCACAAAGCCATTTTCAGATGCTTCATGGGATAAACTAGACGCATTAGGACAACGCGTCGATGAGATTTTAAAGAGCGAAGATGTCCGCCTCACCATGGGGGGAGAACCAACTTTTGTATCTATAGATGATTTTGAATCAGATGAATGGAATACAGACGCTGTAGGTCCAACCAAAAAAGTCTTAGCAGACCGTTTGATCCGCCGATTACGTGATCGTTTTGCTCCCGGCGGTTTCCTCCACTACGGACAAGGCAAATGGTATCCAGGTGAAACCCTTCCGCGCTGGACATATTCCCTATATTGGCGCGGTGACGCAAAACCAATTTGGAAAAATGTAGACCTTATCGCAGCAGAAGATCAGGATACAGAAGCAACATCAAAAGATGCGGCAGACTTATTGGAAGTTATAGCTTCGAAGCTAGAGATCAGTCAGGATATGGTCGCACCGGCCTACGAAGATCCTGCAGAGTGGATCTTACGAGAAAACTCTCTCCCAGAAAACGTGACACCAGACAATTCAAAATTGGATGACGCTGAAGAGCGCGAACGAATTGCCCGCGTATTTGAGCGTGGTCTTACAAAACCGGCTGGATATGTTTTACCTGTGCAACGTTGGCAGGCAAAGAGTGCTGGTCGGAGATGGCGATCAGAAAAGTGGACGACGCGTCGAGGTAAAATATTTCTAACTCCGGGGGACAGCCCAGTTGGATACCGCCTACCTTTAAGTGCGTTACCTTACCTCAATAAAATAGAATACCCCTATACGTTCGAAGCTGATCCTACTGGTGTAAACGGCCCGCTTCCAGAATTTTCTGGACAAGCTCCTTATAACAATGAGTTAAATCCACGCCCTCAACCATTCCGTCAAAACACAGAAGAAATTAGGACCGAACAACAACAAGTCCAAGATGCGACCCTTATTCAGGCGACACACGTTAGAACTGCTCTGGCTGTGGAACCAAGAAATGGGCGTTTATGTGTATTCATGCCGCCAACTGAAACTGCGGCTGATTATCTTGAGCTAATCTCTATAACTGAACAAGCAGCCGAGGACTTGGAACTTCCAATTCACATAGAAGGGTATGCTCCTCCTTCAGACGCGCGATTAAACGTCATTCGAGTTGCGCCAGATCCAGGTGTCATAGAAGTCAACATCCACCCCGCTTCTAGTTGGGATGAATGCGTAGATATTACAACTGCAGTCTATGAAGAAGCACGGCAGACCCGTCTAGGCGCTGATAAGTTCATGACAGATGGGAAACACACCGGTACAGGTGGTGGAAACCACGTTGTTGTTGGAGGAGCAACACCTCTAGATAGCCCATTTCTGCGCCGCCCTGACCTATTAAGAAGTCTTATTTTACACTGGCAACGTCACCCAAGCCTTTCTTATCTTTTTTCAGGCTTGTTTATTGGACCAACCAGCCAAGCCCCTCGAATAGATGAGGCGCGTCACGACAGCTTATACGAACTCGAAATTGCCCTATCTCAAATCCCACATCCGGGCAAAGGAGAAGCGCCTCAGCCGTGGTTGGTGGACCGCCTCCTTCGAAATATTCTGATTGATGTAACAGGAAACACGCATCGTGCAGAGATCTGTATCGATAAACTTTATTCGCCAGACGGTCCAACCGGACGCTTAGGGTTAGTTGAATTCCGTGGTTTCGAGATGCCTCCTGAACCTCGCATGAGTTTAGCTCAGCAACTTCTCATTAGAGCTCTAATTGCTCGTTTTTGGCGAAGCCCAATTGATGGCAATTTAAAACGTTGGGGTACAACACTCCATGATAAATTTATGCTTCCAGAAAATGTCTGGGCTGATTTCCTTGAGGTTCTAGAAGATCTTCGAATTCATGGGTTCGACATGGACCCCGAATGGTTCAAAGCGCAAGCTGAGTTCCGTTTCCCTTTTTGTGGTGAAACTGAAGTCGAAGGTATGAAACTAGAAATTCGTCAGGCACTGGAACCGTGGCATGTTATGGGAGAAACTGGCGCAATCGGCGGAACTGTACGTTATACAGATAGCTCTGTAGAACGCGTTCAAGTAAAATTAACCGGAGCTGATCTTAGCAGATATCAAGTGACATGTAACAAACGCCAAGTACCTCTGAGCGTATCTCCGGATGGCAAATCAGCAATTGCCGGTGTACGTTTCAAAGCTTGGCAACCACCGCTTGCTTTACATCCAGTACGCCCCGTTGATGCACCACTTACATTTGACATTTATGACAAATGGTCTGGCCGTGCTATTGGTGGGTGCGTGTACCATGTCGCTCACCCTGGTGGTAGAAGCTATGACACCTTTCCAGTCAATGGCAATGAAGCTGAAGCACGGAGATTAGCACGTTTTCAGGAATTTGGTCATTCACCAAATAGCTATCACGTGTTAGGCGAGTCTCCTCACCCAGAGTTTCCTATGACTTTGGACCTCAGAAGGCCTGCTGGAATCTAAATTTGCCCAATAGCCAGACTAATCAAGATGTTTCATCTTGTGATTTATTAAATTACTATACACCGCTTAGCGGTGTATTTGATGAAATGATGACAACGAATGGAGAGGTTCGCCCGATATGGCGTAACTTCATAAACCATTTGTGCTCTATTTCACCAGAAGAAATGAAACGAAAAACCCTACGCGGCAACCAATATCTGGATGATGCGGGGGTTTTTTATCGTCAATATGGTGAATCTGGTACGCAGGAACGCGACTGGCCGCTAAGCCATATTCCAGTTCTCGTTGCCGAAGGAGAATGGAAAAACATCTGTGAAGGCCTTTCTCAAAGAGCAGATCTATTAGAGGAGGTTCTAAATGATGTTTATGGAGACAACACTTTAGTTCGAGACGGTATTTTACCTCCCAATCTCATTGCATCTAACCCCGAATGGTTGCGTCCTATGGTTGGTTCAAAACCCCGCGGCGGACATCATCTCCATTTTTTAGCTTTTGAAATTGGGCGAGGCCCCGCTGGGAATTGGTGGGTGTTGGGTGATAGAGCTCAAGCGCCATCCGGAGCAGGCTTCGCACTTGAAAACCGCGTTGCTACTTCTCGTGTTTTCTCAGACTATTTTGAAACTGAAAATGTCGAACGACTTGCTGGTTTTTTCCGGGAATTTCGACAAGCTTTGATTAATCTTAGTGATAATTCTGATCACATTCTCGGTATTCTTACTCCCGGAAGAATGACTGATACATATTTTGAACACGCATATATTGCTCGGTATTTAGGTCTGACCCTATTAGAGGGAGAGGACATGACAGTTGAAAATGGCGAGGTCATGGTCCGTACCGTTCGTGGATTAAAACCAATTAGCGTGTTATGGCGTAGGCTCGATTCATTGTTTGCCGACCCGTTGGAATTAGACGAAAACTCACAACTGGGTACCGCGGGTTTAGCCGCTGCTGCTCGCAATGGAAAAGTAAGTCTGGTGAATGCGTTAGGCTCGGGAATTGTAGAAACCCGTGCATTACTTGCGTTTATGCCGAGAATATCGAAAAAATTACGCAATGAACCGTTAAAAATGCCCAATATCGCAACCTGGTGGTGCGGTCAGAAAGCTGAACGGCAGCACGTAAGCGCCAATGCAAAGAATATGCTTATCGGCTCAGCAATGACGACAAATTTGCCTTTTAGCCTCGACTTAAAAAAAGCTATTGGCGAATTAACAACAAACACATCTTCTTCAACACTTGAAAGTCTGTTAGAATCAGAAGGTGAACATTTAGTTGGGCAAGAAGCCGTAACACTATCCACAACTCCAGTTCTGCAAGACGGTAAATTGACCCCACGCCCAGTAACATTGCGTGTTTTTGCATGTCGGACAGCTGATGGTTGGCAATTTATGCCTGGGGGATACGCCCGCATAGGAAGAGACAACAACGCATCGGCCATCACCTTACAGCAAGGTGGATCCGTTTCAGACGTTTGGATCGTTACCGATCAAAAAGTTGAAAAAGAAAGCCTAATCGGAAAAACGGGTTCTGCTAAACATCAAGAAAGAACTCGAAATCTACCTAGTCGGGCTGCTGATAATCTATTTTGGCTAGGCCGATATGCTGAACGTGCAGAAATTATGATGCGAATGCTACGCGCATATCATAGCCGTTTTGCAGAATATGCAGACCCAGGACGCCCTCTTCTAAAGCTTTTAGAAAACAACCTAACAACCATTGGTGTGTCTGCACACTATGATCCTCTGACTAAAATAATCGAGGTAATCAATAGCGCGTTAAACTCTGCTGCTCAACTTAGGGACCGTTTTTCTGATGACGGTTGGTTGGCCCTAAAGAACCTTCTAAAAGAAACCAAGAGTATGCAAACGTCAGCACCTTCTAGCGGAGACGAGCTGGCACGATCAATGAATATTCTTATTCAAAAAATTACCGCTTTTTCTGGTTTGATCCATGAGAACATGTATCGTTTTACCGGATGGCGTTTTTTAAGCATTGGACGCTCTCTTGAAAGAGCGTTGGAAACATCATCTCTTCTAATGAATTTTTCTCAGCCTGACATGCCAGCTGGCTCGCTTGATCTAGCGCTCGAGTTAGCTGATAGTTCAATGTCCCATCGCCACCTGTTCACGGTTGAAACTCAGCGAGACTCTGTCTTAAACCTCGTTGCATTGGATGAATTAAACCCGCGTTCCATCGCCTATCAGATGTTAGAGATAAAAAATCAAATCAGCTACCTTCCGAGTTCAGTTTTCGACTCCAAAGCTTCCAAACTTTCTAAAGTTGTAAAACAATCATATAGCGACGTTAAAGCACTGAAACCTGAGACGATTGTGAACGAAGATTTTGCCGATTTAAAAACAAAAATAAGCTCAATATCTTCATTGCTAGCGCACGTTTATTTTAATTAGGCTGACTAAAATGCAGTATGAAATTTCGCTGAATATCGCATACAAATACGACTATCCAGCTGCGGGCGGACGTCACCTATTGCATATGGTTCCTAAATCCATCGAAGGCTGCCAGAACGTTGAATTTAACGAAATCATTATTGATCCAGTTCCAGATGAAATGGTTAAAAGCACAGATTTTTTCGGAAACCACACACTTCACATAGCATTTCAGGCACCACATAAATCACTTGTTTTCAAAGCAAAATCTCAAATTACGAGGGAGAGTATTGTTGTGCCCGCTGATACCAGCCCTCTCCTCAATCAAATGAAGGCAATACTTAAGGAAATAAGGTCTCTTTCTCCAGATTCGCCTCACCATTTTATTGGCCCCTCCCAACGAATAACATCGACCGAGTGTGTTCAAAATTACACTTTAGATCAAATTACTGCTGATATGAGTGTATTCACTATTGTTAAAACTATAAATCAGGCAATCAATCGAGATATGACTTTCGATTCCAGAGCAACGCAAGTTGACACGCCTTATGAGCAATCCTTTGCCAACAGACACGGTGTCTGTCAGGATTTTTCTCATATCATGATAGCTTGCCTTCGAAGTCTGAATATTCCAGCAGCATACGTTTCGGGTTATCTACGAACTATTCCCCCAGAAGGAAAAGAACGTTTAGAAGGTGCAGATGCCATGCATGCATGGGTTCGCGCTTGGTTAGGCCCAGATATGGGCTGGCTTGAATTTGACCCAACAAACAATATCATCGTGAATGAAGACCATATTGTAATAGGATATGGGCGAGATTATTCCGATATCTCTCCAATCAAGGGCGTATTACGAGCTGAAGGATCACAAACAAGCTATCAAAGCGTAGACGTTAAGCCTTTATAGCCTATCTGCTTCCCTAAATTCCTGCATATAAAACAATAACGTCCATTCCTGACGATTTGATAAGCACCAGGGATCAAACTCACAGTATTGAACGATGTCAGTGCTGCTTTACGCAAAAGATTGACTCTTATACAGTTATGCCTATGGTGCGCGACGATTGATACGGCTGCCAACGCAGCGCTTGCGGCATTCAAGCGCCGCTATGACAACCCAGCATGACTTCCTTCTTAGAAAACAATCCGGTTTTAAAATATGAAGCATGCGCAATTAAAAGGCCGATCGTAAAAAAACGATCGAACATGAAGACCATATGACATTTGATGATTTGGACTTAGATCCTCGCGTGCTTAGTGCTGTAAAGGAAACAGGCTACACTGAACCAACTCCTATTCAAGCACAAGCTATACCGGCCATTATCCAAGGTCGTGATGTAACTGGAATCGCGCAAACTGGAACAGGGAAAACCGCTGCATTTGTCCTACCGATGATCCATAAACTAGGACAAGGTCGAGCGAAAGCTAGAATGCCAAGAACCCTTATCCTAGAGCCCACTAGAGAACTTGCTGCGCAAGTTGCGGATAATTTTGAAAAATACGGCGTCAATCACAAGCTGAATATGGCCCTACTGATTGGCGGCGTATCCTTCGCGGATCAAGATAAAAAATTAACTGCTGGTGTTGATGTTCTGATAGCGACGCCAGGTCGCTTAATGGACCATTTCGAACGTGGCCGCTTGCTTATGACTGGTGTGCAAATGCTGGTTATTGATGAAGCAGACAGAATGCTCGATATGGGATTCATTCCAGACATTGAAAAAATATGTAAACTGCTACCTCCGCGTCGGCAAACTCTTTTGTTTTCAGCTACGATGCCTCCTGAAATAGCAAAGCTCACCAAACAATTTCAAAATGATCCAAAGCAGATTGAGGTCGCTCGCCCTGCTCAGACGGCTGAGCTTATTACACAACACGTTACAAAGTCCCCGAGCGACAAAGATGAAATCAAGCGCGGGATTTTACGGGCGATAATCGCCAGCTGCGAAGTTAAAAACGGCATTGTTTTTTGCAACAGAAAGAGAGAAGTCGACATCGTTGCAAAATCCTTGAATGCGCACGGTTTTGATGCAGCTCCAATCCATGGAGACCTATCTCAATCTTATCGGATGGAAACATTAGAAAAATTCAAAAATGGAGACCTAACGTTGTTGGTCGCTTCTGATGTTGCTGCACGTGGTTTGGATATTCCTGATGTAGGGCATGTGTTTAACTATGCTCCTCCGCCAAACTCAGACGATTATGTACACCGAATTGGACGTACTGGGCGCGCAGGTCGCACAGGTGAAAGTTACACAATCGTATCACCACGTGATCAAAAGCTTTGGGATGCAGTTGTAAAACGGATCAGCAAGGACGTCGAAGAGTTTACTAATGACGCAATAAAAAAGTCTATTGAAGAAGTATCTTCAAGACCTGAGCGTAAACAGAACAATAAGAATGAAAACAAAAACTCGAAACGCCGCAATCGTCACACCAAAAAGCATGATGACACTCCGAATGTAGAAAAAGTTGAATCTACTTCTGTTGAACAGTCAGAAAATATGGCTTCTAAAAACGCAAATGATCGAGCTGACAAAAAGAAAAAAACGAACCGTCGCGGTCATGACGATTTAGGCCCTTCATTCAAAGGCATGGGAGATCACATTCCCGCTTTCTTGCTCCGTCCCGTGGATACAACATCGACTAGCTAGGTATAATTAATTCTGTCTGTACTTATTTAGCAAATTCATAGACAATTATTGTTCGGCGGTTAATCAATATTTACACTTATCAATCATTGTGGCTGGCAATAAGAGAAAAGCCTTGATTCTAGGGATCCGATCCAATGTATGAACAACTCACAGGACCCAATGGTGTAGAAACTGGTCATGCAGCCGTTGATAAAATCGGTGAATATAAACTGTGCGCAACGCCTCAAAACTACGAAATCTGGTTAAACTACATTCGAGGATGGGCTCCTGATTTAACTCGAGAGATTGATAAAAAACTCTCTAATGGACTCCCCATAACTGACATTGAATTAGAAAAACTACACAACCGTTTCTTTGGGGCCACCCAGCTTTCATCTCAAGTTATGGAGACAGGCACAAAAATTGCGAAAGAAATCGCAGATGCCGTTGAAGCTTTAAAGAGCGCAGGTAACACAACTGAAGAGTATGGCGTTACACTAGATAAAGCTGCCAAAACGCTTTCAAAATCAGATTTATCTACGGATGCACTTAACCGAATTGTTTCAGTGTTATCTGAATCAACGCTTGAAATGTCCGATATAAATCACAATTTGAACCGCCAACTCTTGAGATCGACTCGTGAAATAGAAATGCTGCGGACATCTCTTCAAGCAGCACGCGCAGAAGCACTAACAGACGGTCTCACAGGTGTTGCTAATCGTAAGCAATTTGATGAAGTTCTGCAAAGACGCATCAATGAAAGCTTGGAAAGCGGTTCAGATTTATGCCTCATCATATGCGATATCGATTTTTTCAAAAATTTCAATGACACGTGGGGCCATCAAACCGGTGACCAAGTTATAAGGTTTGTCGCCAATTCATTGGCGCAAAAAGCAGTAAACGAATCATTGGTGGCACGTTATGGTGGTGAAGAATTTGCTATCATTATGCCAAGAACAATTCTCGATACAGCTTTCGAATTTGCTGAAAGTGTTCGCAAAACCATTGAATCTAAAAAATTAATCCGCAGATCCACGGGTGAACCTCTTGGGCAGGTAACAGTGTCTTTTGGCATCGCAAATTATCGTTCCGGTGAAGGCGCTTCAAACTTGATAGAACGGGCCGACCATTGCCTCTACCACTCAAAGCAAACTGGTAGAAACCGTATTACACTGGAAAGTGATCCTAGTTTATCCTAAGAGGGATTTGCATACTCTCAAGGCGCATATGTCGCTACTTTCCTGATTAATCTAAAAAGTCCTCAAAAAAAAA
>JGI2924J29684_1078288_pt1 | contig 39302 bp, 40 predicted proteins | sample BenlonsequencITS_FD_29684 | JGI IMG/M metagenome (IMG submission 29684)
CCAGAAGCGCTCGAAGGAGAGGTGAATGGAAAGCAAAGTAGTTGTTCCGGCGGAAGGTAAAAAGATCACCCTGCAAAACGGTAAACTCAACGTTCCTGAGAATCCGATTATCCCGTTTATTGAAGGCGATGGTATTGGTGTTGATGTCACACCAGCCATGCTTAAAGTGGTCGATGCCGCCGTCGAGAAAGCCTATAAAGGCGAGCGTAAGATTTCCTGGATGGAAATTTACACCGGGGAAAAATCCACACAGGTTTACGGCCAGGATGTCTGGCTTCCCGCTGAAACTCTTGATTTAATTCGTGATTACCGTGTGGCGATTAAAGGTCCGTTGACCACGCCAGTTGGCGGCGGTATTCGCTCTCTCAACGTGGCGCTACGCCAGGAGTTAGATCTTTACGTTTGTCTACGCCCGGTACGCTATTACCAGGGAACCCCAAGCCCGGTGAAACATCCGGAACTGACCGATATGGTCATTTTCCGTGAAAACTCTGAAGATATCTACGCGGGGATTGAATGGAAAGCTGACTCTGCGGACGCTGAGAAAGTGATCAAATTCTTGCGCGAAGAAATGGGCGTGAAGAAAATTCGCTTCCCTGAGCACTGCGGCATCGGTATCAAACCGTGTTCTGAAGAAGGTACCAAACGTCTGGTTCGTGCGGCGATTGAATACGCTATTACCAATGATCGCGATTCTGTTACGCTGGTGCATAAAGGCAATATCATGAAATTCACCGAAGGCGCGTTTAAAGACTGGGGCTACCAGTTGGCGCGCGACGAGTTTAGCGGTGAGCTTATCGACGGTGGTCCGTGGCTGAAAATTAAGAACCCGAACACGGGTAAAGAGATCGTGGTTAAAGACGTTATCGCTGATGCGTTCCTGCAACAAATCCTGTTGCGTCCGGCGGAATACGATGTTATCGCCTGTATGAATCTGAACGGTGACTATATTTCCGATGCCCTGGCAGCTCAGGTTGGCGGTATCGGTATTGCACCGGGTGCGAATATCGGCGACGAATGCGCGCTCTTTGAAGCGACTCACGGAACGGCGCCGAAATATGCGGGCCAGGATAAAGTCAACCCAGGCTCCATTATTCTGTCTGCAGAGATGATGTTGCGCCACATGCAGTGGTTCGAAGCCGCAGACCTGATTGTTAAAGGTATGGAAGGCGCGATTGCCGCGAAGACCGTGACCTATGACTTCGAACGTCTGATGGACGGCGCTAAGCTGCTGAAATGTTCAGAGTTTGGTGACGCGATTATCGCGAATATGTAATATCGATAATTGTTAATAACATTAACGGGGGCTTAACGTCCCCGGTTTTATTATTAGCTTTCGAACGGTTATCAAAGTTTTATCAAAACACCCTTAATTCAGGCAGCAATAAATAATAGTCCATTATTTACCCCGATCTTCATGGTAACGGGCTGCCTGATTTGGCGATTTATGTCCGAGCCGCTTTTGAGCATTGATCTCCTGAGCCTCGTAAAACATACTACACGAACAATACTGTTGACTAGCTGGAATCAGGACGGCTTATTGTTGGTGTCTTCCACCTGACCAGAGGCGATGATATCTGCCATAACGTGTGAAGCAGAAGTGTTGTTAGGGCCGTTACAACCACCAGCGAAGATATTGAAGTATTTACAGACAAGCCCGCTACTAAGCGTTTTTATGTGTTTTTTTTTCGTTTCCAGATGTGTCTAGTTATTGCTGGTGTAGGCTATTCTTGGAGGTGAAGGATGCCCCATCTCTTTCAGAATAATGTTGGTATATTCGACAACAGGGCCTCTTGGATGATTTTCTTCTTCATCCTGAAGATTGGTCAGCGCATGTACAATTTCATGCATAAACGAACGTGTTGTGTCAAAAAGTTGTGGACCTTCGTTACTTTCATAATGCTCAGGATATACATCATCATCATCAGTATCGTCCAGATTAAGACATATGACTCTCCTGCCTCCTGAAAGATTGAGGTCTTCCGGAGTCACGGTAGTTTCAAAGGTTTCGCCTGCCCCCAGTAACCAACGCTTCTCCACATCATATAGTTCTTTTTCATATGCGTAATTCATTAGTCTGCGGAATGTTCCGCTTTGGGTGTAGGCATTTTGAAGTACGGAGGATAGTTCACTATAGCATTCGTTATAAATGTCGTCATCAATTTCTGTATCAGGGTCTATTCCTCCCGCGCCTGAGATAAGATACTCCACCGCATACTCTGGCTCCAGACGGAATTCACTGTTTATGGCAAGGGTGTCATAAGCAAGACGTAGCTGTGAGGGGTTTTGTCCATGTTCGGGAATATCGGGGAAAACCGGTGTATCTGCGGTATTTAATCCGTATGTGGATGTTCCACTGTGAGATGATACTCTGGAGGTGCCTGGAAGCATAATTTCTTATTCCCTGACTATTATTATGAATTATTTAAATTAAATCATAATATTGTTTTTGGCTAATGTGCCACAAATAGATAACGCTATGATTCAGGTAAAATCAACAAGTTGGCGTGAATTTTTTGCTCTGTTGCCGATAAAGTTTTGTCATGGTGAATTCCCCTCAGTGGTAGGGCATCCGATCAAAGTAGATATTCCTTGCGAGCCATGTGGGTAGGGACATGGATCGCCGGAAGGCATCCGGCACTGTCACAATTTGATCTTACCCACCTGTAGTAAACAGGCGGCTAAGTGAGTAAATACTCTGACAGAGGTGACTCACATGACAAAACCAGCATCAACCAACAAGAAGCCACGTAAACAACACACACCTGAGTTTCGCAAGGAAGCCCTGAAGCTTGCTGAACGTGATGAAGAGCTGTCCATCCTGCAAAAGGCCGCGACATACTTCGCGAAGCGCCTGAAATGAAGTCTATCTTTATCGAAAAACATCAGGCAGAGTTCAGTAGGGCAATGTAACGGGTGCTCCGTGTTGTCCGTAGCGGCTGGTACGCCTGGCGTAACCGCCGTTTACGGGGCAATGCGCGGCAGCATGAGCGCTAAAGGTAACTGCTACGATAATGCCCGCGCGGAAAGCTTCTTCCACTCACTGAAGGTAGAATGTGTCCACGGTGAGCACTTTGCCAGCCGGGAAATAATGCGACCGACGGTATTTAATGATATTGAGTACGATTACAATCGCAGGCATCTTTATAACTGATCAATGTACAACTTATTTAATAAGTGTTGATTTACTTTATGATAATATAAAAATTTTAATCCTGCATTAAAGAGGCAGTATAATGGTGACTCGCCGTGAGCTTCTTTTGAAAACAGTTGGTGTAGCAGTTTGTAGCTCATTAGAGCTTAATTCGTTTGCGGGTATAAAAGATACATCACTCAATGTGCCATCCTGGGATTTTTTAAAGGAAGGGGATGTCATTGATGTTATAGCTCCATCCTCGCCAATTGATGATCCACAAGAACGTTATAAAAAAATAGAAAAGTACTTTAAAGAAAACACGCCTTTTAAGATAAACATTCCGGACCATTTAATAGAGCCTACAGCGTTACTGGATGAAGCAAATACAATCTGGAAGCGCGCGAAATTTGTCTATGATGCTTTCAGTTCGGAGTCAAAAGCGATCTGGGCGATATCAGGTGGAGGTTGGGGCGCTAGTATACTTGGCGAATTGATGAGTTATCCGAAACCAGATAAAATAAAGCCAATTATTGGATATTCTGACATTACGGCATTACATATTTATGCAAATGAATATTTAAATTTTCCCTCGATACACTCCGTTGTGCTAGGTATTAATGGCGATATTTCCCCTGGATACAATAAAAATGGAATAGGAGCAACACTGGATATTCTTAGCGGAAAAAAAACAGAGGTCATGTATGAATTATCACCGCTCAATAAATTAGCTGCTTCAATGACAGAGGTTACAGGTAAAATTGTTGGTGGAAATTCTCTTTTGGTATCTGCGCTTAATGGAGCGCCGGGTCTTTCGCTTAAAACTAAGGGGAAATTTCTATTCCTTGAGTCTATTGCAGATGATCCAGGCCAGTTTTCCAGGAAGTTGATGGGGCTGGCCTATTCGCCAGTAATAAAGGATTGCTTAGGGGTAATATTTGGGGATGTTATTAAAGATGGTGGCAAAATAAACTCACCTCTGGTGCAAAGTCAGTTTGATTATATTATTCACCGATTCGCAGAACAATTCATTGAAGATAAAATTGCTTTGAAAGCAAATAATCTTTTTGGCCATGGTGCGATAAATATGCCATTGCCACTTAATACTTTTGCTGTGGTAAAGCGTAGTGGAGCGAATATAACTGCTACAATTAGTACTAATAGAGTTTGAGTTTATTAACTCAGATATGGCCTTTTTCCCCGACATACTTCATCAGTCACCAGGCCCGGTTTACTCTACATTGTTGCCTGGTTTCGCGAAGAGCGAGCAAGATAGATAGTGCTTTAGTATAAACATAGTCTGACTAAAACCAGAACCTCGCTCAAGGCTGTGTCCACTATTGCTGGGTAAGATTAATGGGTTACAAATAAGTATTTTACCGACTATAACATGTTTTGGTAATAGTCAGTTTGAATCTAAAAAATAGTCTGTATCTCTTGTTTATGGCAATCTACATTTATTTAAAAGTAATTGTAACTTAATGATTTCGAACGAAGTGTATAAGTGTCTAATGGAGTGTGAAATATAACTTTGTTGTATTGAACTTTTTGGAGCTCTATCCACTAAGCTGATGATTATTAATGATAACAGTCTATATTTTATAGACATGAAAAGTTGGCTTTATCTATTCGATAATAGACAAATACATTTTTTATTTTTGGAAGAGGTTTTAAACTCAATGAATTGTAAAGAACGGGAGCCGATAGGTTCCCGTTCTTTACGACTTATGAAAAGCGTTCGCTAAAAAATCTGCCTCCCTGGTGCCGGGTAACAGGACGGAATAACGCATTTTTACCCTTCATCCGAAGAGGGCGACTCTTCCTTAACCTGCACTGAGCGTAGCGCTTCACCTGACTCAAAATGCATGTAGTCCGGTCCGTAATCAAACCAGAGTTCTTCCCCGGCGCTGATGTCGCGTGTGGTGAGGAAAAAGTGAATATTCTTCCCGACAAGCACCGCGCTGACGTTCTGTCTTGCTTCTCCTTCCGCCGTCCGATGGATAAATACCGGGTTGTTAATCAGGCTAAGGAGATTACCCTGCGGGAAGCCGGACACCAGGCGCTCCTGGCTTCGCGTGGCAAAATAATAATTACTGGCATCCTTCCCATATTCTTTCTCATATTCACACCGTACCTTTTCACTGTCCAGCAGGCGACCGGAGTAGGGACCCAGTACGGTAAACGCCGCCAGATCGGTTCTTGCGTAGACTGTTCTCCCCCTGTAACCATCGCTGTCATCAAGGGGGATAGCGACGGACATCATCTCATTCATTCGCACATCATGGTTTCCTTCATTTTGCAGAAACCAGCCGATCACCTGATTAATCCTGGCTTTGGTCTGCCGGGATAACGTGCTGAAAAGCGGTCCCCACCGTGTGACCCGCAGGGTTTCAATCCGGCCTTCTGCCTGCGCCATAACCGATATCGTCGGATCACGCCAGTGCTGCAGGATGGGCAGGTCATTGTTTATCTGGTGTGTCCGCCAGGTCACGGCGTCTTCCTCTTCCTTGATCTGTTTTGCCGGCGGGGCGGAGTTGTCTTCGTTGGTCCGGGGAAGTGAGCGTTTTTCCCCGTGGTTCTGCGGGGGGGGACTCACGATGACGGTTATCTCATCGCCAGTGTCTGAGGATGACGATACTTGTGGACTGGCACTTGTGACGGTTGCGGACGGCGATGATCGCGATGTGTGACGGGGGGACATTTCGTGGTCTGCCAGTGCCAAATACTTTCTGGCGCTCCTGTAGGATATCCCCTGTGTCTGCGCCCATGCTGCCCATCCTCCTGATGTGTGGCGCTCCTCCGGTGACATGTTAAACCATGCCAGAAGTTGCGCCTGTGTGATCGGGGAGCCTCTTTCTCCGGGGGGTTGCAGTCGTACTATCCCTTTGGGCTTCAGTCCCGTGTTTGTCAGATAGGATCTGGCACAACTGATGTCTACCCCTTGTGCCTGTGCCCACTTCATCCAGCCGCCTGCCTCGCGTTTTGCCTCCTGCGGCAGGTCTCGCCATGTCTGAATCTGCGTATTTGTAATGGGGGTACCTCTTTCCTCTGGCGGTTTCAGGCGCTCTGTACCAACGAGAGTCAGCCCGCTGTTTGTCAGAAAGGTTCTGGCACTTTTGATGTTTATCCCCTGTAACTGCGCCCACTTCATCCAGCCGCCTGCCTCGCGCTTCGTCTCCGGCGGCAGGTCCCGCCATGTCTGAATCTGCATATTTGTAATGGGGGTACTTCTTTCCCCTGGCGGTTTCAGGCGCTCTGTACCAAAGAGAGTCAGTCCGCTGTTGGTCAGAAAGTTTCCTGCACTTCCGGAGGCTATTCCCTGTAACTGCGCCCATGTTTTCCAGCCGCCTGTCTCGCGTTTCGTCTCCGGCGGCAGGTCCCGCCATGCCTGAATCTGTGCATTTGTAATAGAGGACCCCTTCTCTTCGGGTTGTTGCATCCGCACCATACCTTGAGGGGTCAGTCCGGTGTTTGTCAGATAATGTCTGGCACTGCTGATGGATATTCCCTGTGTCTGCGCCCATATTTTCCAGCCGCCTGCCTCGCGTTTCGTCTCCGGGGGCAGGTCCAGCCATGCCTGAATCTGTGCATTTGTAATGGAATACCCCTTCTCTTCAGGCTGTTGCAGCCGCACCATACCGTAGGTGGTCAGTCCGGTGTTTGTCAGATAATGTCTGGCACCGCTGATGGATATTCCCTGTGTATGCGCCCATATTTTCCAGCCGCCTGCCTCTCGTTTCGTCTCCGGGGGCAGGTCCCGCCATGCCTGAATCTGTGCATTTGTAATGCGGGTTCCTTTTCGGCTTTTTTCGGCGCTCTCTTCTGTTGTGGTAGCTACCGGGTTATCAGCGTTTAGCGGCAATAGTGTGCTGTCAATCGTTTCTTCCTGAGATTGTGCCGTATGCCATTCCTGGTCGCTCAGGTGAAGTGTGACGGTGGGGAAATCGTTGTTTTTACCGGAGGCAATCACGCAGATGGTTTCACCGGTATCGATTCTTCGCTCCGCGGTGAAGTTAGCCTGCCGTCCCGGAGACGCCAGCGCCTTTAGCTTAAAAAAACACATCAGTCTGTCCGACGACGACGTTCCTTCATCCGGCTGATAAAACGCGCGAAAGCATTGTGCGGCCTCATCCTGAGCGGGCAGGGCGAACCAGTCCCTGAGATTGTTCCACATCCCGCTGAAGTTGAGGGGCGGTGCGCTACTACCTGCCGGTGGGTGAAGATGGATAACAGCTCCAATACCCCGCATAGTACCTCCTGCTGATGCTTATCTGGTTTTTGAGGCTAACAAGAGGACGCTACCATCGTTCATTGTTATTTTCTTTTAAATTATGACCATCAGGACTAACGTGCCCCAGCTCGGTTGGGTACTCCAAAAAGGTGAGCATCAGGTCACTGTTTGATCTTTTTCAGTCGCTATATTATTTTAAAATAGTTTTATTCGTTATGTATAATCAATCGATTAATTCGTCGGGCTTAGTGGCCCGACGGAAGTGTTTAGAATGTATATTTTAGACCGACAGTAGTCATGAAATTGTAATTTTCAATACCTGCGGTGTTTTTACTGTGTTCAGAGGTATTATTGCTGCGGTCATAAAGCGTAGTATCGCCTTTTTTGTTGGTTATGCGATTCCATGTCCCCTCAACATACAATTTCGCGTTAGGAGTAACATAGTAACCCGCGTTTGCTGCAATAGAGTAGTAGTTCTGATCCTTAACTTTACTACGGAAAGTGATCTCCCTTGCGTAGTGTTCATCGTTATCAGATGCACGTACCCAACCGCTGTATTTAAATGCGCCGCTAAATTCAAAGTTATCGTAACGGTAGCTACCCGTAAGACCGACATAAGGCATTTTAAATTGTTGTTTGTAGCCTATTCCTCTTTCGCCATCAAGGAATGATCCAGTCTCATTCCGGAAACCACCATTCTCGCTGTAAATATAGGTACCCCCGGTGGCATTGAAGCTGTAACGGCTTTCCTGGTAACCAGCCATAAGACCAAGTCGATAGTCTGGCTCATTTAAAAACCAGCCTTTAATATTAAGATCGAATTCATTGGCGTAATTAAGATGAGTATTAGGATGTCTACTTTCATCTGTCCATGTTCCGGCATGACTGGCATCCTGCCAGTCCTTATCAACCATATTGGCTCCACGACTGTCGATGGTGCTCCATCCGGCAGCACCAACAGATAACCATGGCATCAGATCCCAGTTGATTGCACCTTTAATAATTGCAGCGTTATTGTATTTCCAGTCAAGTTGGCTAACTTTGCGCCCGCCTTCTGCTGGCTCGTAAACGCGTTCTTTTGTTTTTCCGCTTAGCGTTCCCAAACTGATATCTGCACTTACCTTTTCAGGGGTAAGGAAGCTGAATTCGGTTGAGGCTAAAGAGTTGAATGCAACAGGGGCGGTGAGAGCAATTCCCAGAAGTTTTAAACGCATAAAGATGACTCCATTCGTCATAGTTAATTATCAAGTAGGTATTCTTTTTATTCAGGCCAATTAGTCAATAATGGCACACCGTTTTGTTTAGTGTTTGTTTAATATTAGGGGTTAATTTGCTGATTCACTATTATGTGCCAGGTCAGGTATGACAATGGACAAAATGACCATAGGATATCATACGACGTATCTTTTGCCATGATGTATTATTCCTTCGTCGACTCGTATATACATGATGAGTGAGGCGGAAACCGAACTTCATTAGCGCGTTCGGAGTAGATGTAATGCGTGTTTAACGACACTCCCCAGCGGATGATTTTCCTGACGGACATATATCGGAGTTTGCTGGTGTAACTCCCCATGTCACTCCCCGGGGACCCGAACACGCGGATAATAAAAGCGCGGAAATGAGAATAATATATTTCATTCGATTAATTCCTTTGTTTTAACTTATGAGTTTTGTTTTTTCTTAAATAGCCCGCCTGCACGGGCCGCAATGTTAGTTTGAGCAATACACTCGGGCTTCAAGAGGCGTGTAAATTCCAAGAGTAACAAAGGCCAACAGACTGTTCACAAAGGTTTGCTGAGTTTCCGTACGCATCACCTTATCTGTACCACCACAGATTGCAGCGGCATCAACGGTTTTTTTCTGCCCCAGTCCGGAAATGAAGAAATGATGGGTGATAATTTGTTTGGGTGAGGTAACCGGTTCTGAACTCATTTTAAATGTTTGTTGAGCGCAGCCTGAGAGGAGAAGTACCAGTGCATAAGCGGATACCGTTTTAATCATACATTACCTCCATGGTAATAATGCCAATTGAGTCATTTTTGGTCAGCTCGTTTGTAACGGAAGGCAATTATATACAATTTTTTTATGATTGAAAATGATAATTTTTATCATTTAAATGGGCGGCATAGGATGGCCCCGGCTAAAGGGACTGGGCAGAATTGAAACCTGACAACAAAGAAAATAAAGGAAGGCAATATTATTCGTACTGGTTCGTATGTCTGAATCTCTTGTCTGATAGCCACTTCGGACAGCCGCCAGCAATGGTGAACAGGATATAAACCTCATTCATCAGTAACCGTAAACAGGAGATGTGGAGACGAATTAAATGAAAAAACGAGTCTCCTGTCATCATGTCGGAGAACAGTATTGACCACTATATCTTCACGCGAAGTTTTTTATATGCTTATCAGCGACATTTCCTCCATGAGGCCTGTACTAATATATGGAAGGCGCTTAGCTCATCAGCGGATATGGCTACGGAGCATTTTGCAGAATGGGCATGAGCAACCTGGAACGGGTGAGGCGTCACACGTCCCAAGGACAGTGACCTGCGGTAGGGTGCCATGCTGACTGTAGAAGCTGCCCAGAATCTTACTTTCGAGAGCGTTAGTTTTATCAGGCGTCGTAGATGTCACGTTGGGCGGCGCTTTGAACGCCAGGCAACTAAACGATGAGGCAGCCAATGATATGACGAATATGTTTCTGAGCTTCATTTGATAATATCTCCGTTTAATTCTACATAATTGTGTATACACGGTCGGGGTCAGGTTATAGCGAGAGTGACGCCGCCAGATTGATGTCTACTTAATCTGAATATTGACCCTGTATTTTTTAGCTTTGTTTTTACGGGCGTCATTGCGTGTTTGAAGTATTCTCAGTTCATAGTTACCGGATGCGGGGAGCGTGTACTGACCGTTGTCATTAAGTGCCGATGAATACCTTGACAGGTCGACCGAGTCGCTTATCTCTGGTCCGAATAGGTAAGTATCCACGCCTTCATTAGAAATATTGACATGTAGTTGTTGTCCTTTTTTGGCCTGAAACTTATAGGTATCGTAATCGTATCCCTTTATTATTCCTGAGTATTGGGCACTGTAATGTCCTTTCCTGAACTCGACATTTATGTTCTTACCAGCCGCCAGACACGTTGAGGTTAGAAGCGCTAAAAGAAAAACGGCTTTACCGATACGCTTGATTTTCATATGTCAGTTCCTCCGTCAGGATTAACATGAGCCTTTGTTATACTATAACAATATGTCGTTATGGTGATCCAGAGCCTTTCCATCGTTTCGGCGCATTAAGTGGGTGACTTATTTCCATGGTCAGAAAAATTATAGCTTTTTAAAGGTGATGATAAAGACAGATGTGTCCCTGACGATTCAGACTCCTTTATCAGAGAAGCCCAGCCAGATGCGCAGACTAAGATCTAATGCCTCCCATTGATAAAGTCCACCACTTATTATGATTTTGTTTTAAATTACGTCCATCGGAAATAGCGTGCCTTGGTCTGGCTGCTTACCAAAACAGAGAGTGCCTGTCGTTATTGTATCTCTTCTGGTACAGTGGTTATTTATAAAATATGCACTGGTACTGAAAACTAAAACTATATTATCTTCCAGTTTTGTGGCTTTAGGTGAAACAGTATTTCTGTGGTTTTAGTTTATGTGAGTTTTTTCCAGTAGTGATGATTGAAAGTCAGGTGGTTTAATGCAAATTTTATTTACTACCATTTTTGGTAGTGTGTGATATATTTTCGAAAGTAAAAAGTTACGAATGTAAAAAAAGATTTTTAATGTATGGTAATTTATTGCCAATCATTTTTATAGCTGGTACGTTTTATAATGTCAGGAATGACATCCAACTTGCATTGTATAATAAAATATACAGGGATTATCCATGAATAAAATATATGCACTGAAGTATAGTGTCAGACAAGGTGCTCTTGTGCCTGTTTCGGAACTGGCAACCCATGCAAAAAAATCATCTCGTACAGGTCTGATAAAAAGACTTATTCCATCGGTTATTATTAACACCCTTCTTTTAGGATATTCAGTCACATCGCTGGCCTCAGTCGTCAGGTATGATATCCCCTACCAGACAATAAGAGACTTTGCGGAGAATAAAGGGCAATTTACGCCGGGTAGTATGAATATTCCTGTTTACAGTAAAACAGGCACAGTTATTGGTTATCTGAATAATGCTCCAATGCCCGATTTCAGTAGCGCCAACCACCAGTCAGCGGTTGCCACACTTGTTTCGCCACAGTATATCATGAGCGTAAAACATAATGGCGGCTATCAGAGTGTCAGTTTTGGTGATGGCGAAAATGGGTATCGTCTTGTTGACAGAAATAATCAGCCTGGACGAGATTTTCATGCCCCACGTTTAAATAAATTAGTTACCGAAGTCGAGCCTTCATTGATGACGCAGTCGGGGATGGTGTCTGGGGCTTATAGTGACAAAAATCGTTATCCCGCGTTTTACCGTGTAGGGTCCGGAACCCAGGAAATCAAAGAGACAGATGGCCATATCATCTCAATTTCTGGGGCATACAGTTATCTGACCGGCGGTACGGCAGGTGCGCCGGGATCTTATAATCAGGGCCAGATGATCAGTACTAATACTAATAAAGAGTTGTATAGCCTGGCGCAGGGGCCGATGGGAACACACCCACGCGTTGGTGATAGTGGTTCACCTTTATTCGCCTATGATTCTGTTTTACAAAAGTGGGTCATTGTCGGGGTGGATAGCTCCGGCGGCGGCGGTGGAACTAACTGGGCAGTGGTTGATGCGAATTTTGTAAACCAGGCCATTCAGGACGATACCGATGCGCTCGTAACTTTTATGGCAGACCAGGGCCCTCTGCGCTGGGCGTTTAATTCAACCGATGGTACAGGAACGCTTATCCAGCAAGAGACTGTCTATCAGATGCATGGTCAGAAAGGCACAGACCTGAATGAGGGGAAAAATCTGGTATTCAATGGCGCTGACGGCCAGATTGCGCTGGAAGACGCGGTTAACCAGGGGGCGGGGGCGCTGGCTTTTAATGGTAATTATACGGTATTCACCACTAACGGCTCCACCTGGAGGGGCGCAGGCCTGGACATTACCCAAGATGCGGAGGTGAGCTGGCAGGTGAACGGTGTTCAGGGCGACAATTTGCATAAGATTGGCGAGGGCGTGCTGAAGGTCAATGGAACCGGTATTAACCCAGGCGGACTGAAGGTTGGGGACGGTACGGTTATTCTGGCTCAGCGTCCTGATGAGGACGGAAAGGTTCAGGCCTTCAGTTCGGTGAATATCGCCAGTGGCCGACCAACGGTGATCCTTACCGATAGCCGGCAGGTGAACTCGGATAACATTAGCTGGGGCTTTAGGGGAGGCCGGCTTGATATAAACGGCAATGATGTCACTTTTCATAAAATTAACGCCGCGGATAATGGCGCGAATATCATTAATACCAGTGATACCTTTGCTACCGTTTCAATTAAGCCCCTCACGGACATGACGGTTACTATTAATGACTGGGATAAAAATAAGCCTTCCGGCGGTGCTGCCGGGTTATTGTATAAATATAATAACATTTACACCCATACAGTAGATTATTTTATCCAGAAGCGAAAAGGGTATGGATATTATCCTGTAAATCAGTCAGACAACGACAGTTGGGAGTATGTAGGACACAATGAGATGCAGGCTATTGAACGGGTAAAATCGCGGCGACCTATTGATGATAGAATTTATCACGGTAATATCGTAGGCAATATTCATCTTAATATTGATACCTCTCACAGTAACGGCGGCGTTATTTTTGACGGCAATATCGATACGCCTGATGGCGAGTTGATGCAGTCTGGCGGCCAACTGACTTTCCAGGGCCATCCGGTTATCCATGCCTATAACGGCAAATGGTTGACTGATAAGCTTAAATCACTTGGTGATGACTCTGTCAGAAATCAACCAACGTCTTTTGACCAGCCTGACTGGGAGAACCGGACATTTCATCTGAAAACATTAGTACTGAAAAATACCTATTTCGGCCTGGCCAGAAACGCGTCCCTGAACGGGAATATTGAGGCTGTTCATTCGTCCGTAACGTTGGGTACGCCGAATTTGTATATTGACCTGAATGACGGTAATGGCACAAAAGTAACGCCTCAAAAGGGAATCTCGGTTGCCGGACAAGAATCGGATATGAGCCGCTATGCCGGGAAAGTGACGCTTAGCGAGCAGTCAACTCTCGACGTGCGTGAAATTTTCACCGGCAGTATCCAAAGCCAGGACAGCGACGTCACCGTTTCCTCGCGTCATGCGAAGCTGGATGATTACAGCCGGTTCGGCAACACGTCACTGACTCTTCAGGAAGGGGCCAGATTAACCGCCACCGGCGGGTGGTGGAGTGATTCAGACGTCATTGTCGGACCAGCCGCTACGCTGAGCCTGACAGGTACGCCCGCAGCTAGCCTGCCAGGGCAGATGAGTCCGGCGTTTTATTCCACCAATTATGGTGCGGGTTATCAACTGGGGGCCGCTAGTGAATTGCAATTTTCTCCTTACACCTTTGTAACCGGCGATATCCGGGCAGCGGGAGATGCCCGTATCGCCATTGGTAGTAGTGATAATGTCGTCCTGGCAGATAATCTACCCCTGGAAGAGCAGATGATGTACGGTTTGTTTAATGGTTTCCGTAACGTCTATTCGGGTAATGTTAGCGCCCCGCAAGGGCGAATGGCGATGACGGATACGCAGTGGCAGATGCCCGGCGATTCTCGTATAGGGGCACTGCGTATGACACGGTCGCTGGCCGGCTTTACCGGGCGCGGATTTCACACCCTGGCTACCGACACATTACAGGCCAACCAGTCTGCTTTTGCGCTCAGAACGGACCTGAAGGACAGTGACAAGATTGTAGTAAACCAGAACGCAGAGGGCCGGGACAACACCCTGTTTGTGAACTTCCTGAAAAAACCGTCCGGGAAAGAATCCCTGAATATTCCACTGGTCAGCGCCCCGGCGGGGACAAGTCCAACGATGTTTAAGGCCGCAGAACGGGTGACCGGGTTTAGTCTGGTGACGCCGACCCTGCACACGACAGAGCAGGATGGCAAAATACAGTGGATACTGGACGGGTTTAAAACCGCGCCGGACAAAGGGACAGCCACGTCGGCCAACAGTTTTATGGGCATGGGGTATAAAAACTTCATGACCGAAGTGAACAATCTGACCAAACGTATGGGTGATCTGCGGGATACTCAGGGCGAGGACGGGATGTGGGTACGTATCATGAATGGTGCCGGAACCGGTGACGCCGGATATTCTGATCGCTACACCCATCTGCAAACGGGGTTTGATAAAAAACATCGGTTGCCAGGGGCTGACTTATTCACCGGTGTCCTGATGAGTTATACCGACAGCAGCGCCAGCGGTCGGGCCTACAGTGGCGACACACATTCGCTCGGCGGCGGGTTGTACGCCTCCGTGATGTTTGACTCGGGAGCATATATGGATGTTATCGGCAAGTATATCCACCATGATAATGACTATAACGCCGGATTTGCCGGTCTGGGTAAACGGAATTACGGTACACACTCATGGTATGCCGGTCTGGAGGGCGGATATCGCTATCATCTCACAGAAAGCCTGTATATTGAGCCTCAGGCGGAACTGGTTTACGGAACCGTGTCCGGAACGACGCTGAAATGGAACGATAATGGCATGGATGTGTCGATGCGCAGCAAGACGTATAACCCGTTGATAGGGCGTACAGGCGTGGCCCTGGGGAAAACGTTCAGTGGAAAGGACTGGAGCGTTACGGCCCATACTGGCGTGGATTACCAGTTTGACCTGGTAACCAATGGCGAGAAGGCGCTACGTGATGCATCCGGCGAGAAACGTTTTACCGGTGATAAGGACAGCAGAATGCTGTACAACGTGGGCCTGAATGCGCAGGTGAAGGACAATGTACGTTTTGGCCTGGAGCTGGAGCAGTCGGCATTTGGCAAATATAATGTTGACCATGCCATAAACGCTAACTTCCGCTATATGTTCTGAGCGGCGCATTTGCGTTATATCGTCACAGACAGCGCCTTAGCGCGCTGTTTTTTCCCGGATATACTGTACTTTCTCAGGAGGTCACACGCGTTATTCTGCAACCAGCCACATATCGGCCTCTTCAAACATCTCTTCCAGCATGCGGTTCAACCGTTCTTTCTCGGTTTTTGTACAGTCACTGTTTAATGCATTTGCTTGCATTGGCTTAACTCTCACTTGCGCAGCGGGAAAGATGCGATGTACACGCTTTGTGAGTTCATTGAGGATAATCTCTCGTGCTCCCGGCAGGCCTTCTACATTTCTCTTGTCATAAACGAGTTCGACGAACATCGTTATTTCCTTTTTACTGGTTAGATAAACAGTATTTAAACTGGGTGAATTACCAGTGTCAAGGTTTAGCCGCAGTTTTGTCATCCTGACGACGGTTAACGTTGCGGACATCAAAGTAAATCGACCGAACGTGAGAGTGAAAGCCGCCAACCCGTTGCTGTGTCATGAGGTTAGCGGCATGAGTCTCACAGTGATTCCTGTTGGCGACTACTACCTGATGGTAAATTCCAGAGCGCGGCTGAAATCGCAATCGGCCAACACAACAGGGTTGCCTTTTCTGACAATAAAACTATTTGTACCCAAGCATTTTCGGCTCTGTTTCCCCTTAATTTTGTTATCATCAGTAAACCAGCGCTGATTATCATTACCCGTGCATGAATAAAGAATGACTGGCGTACCTTCTTTTGTCCCCTGTCCTGCGGCATCCAGACATTTCACACCATGCGTGATCCTGTCCCGGTAAAATGAGAAAAGCTGAGATTGCACATGTTTACACTCCTGAAGCGTCAAACGATTCTGTTGCTCTGAGCCCGCATCAAGACACAGGCCATCTGTTGTCCGAATTTGTTCCGCATCATTTATGTAATAACCGTCGGAATTAATCTGATTTTGCGTAATGACCGGAAACGATAAATTAATACTATAAGGTGCTGGTAAGCCGTCATTCGTACATCCACATAAAACAGAGGAGAGGCAGAGGACCAGTATTGTTTTTCCTGAAAGTAATGCCATTAAATTATTACCCTAAAAATAAATAGCGTTATAACTATATTAAGAAATTTATACCCACTGCATATTACGTAGCGTCGAGGTGGCAATAGAGAGAATTCCGATAGTCTTACATAAATAACTCGGTTAAACGCACGCAGCCAGCCGGGAGGCGACTCCTATGACGATGGGTATATAGTGCTGGATACTTTTGTAATATTAAATGCTATCACAGCGGAAAACGGTTGTACATTTCTCTACGTTAAACAAAATGAGATGATTTGATGACATCCGATATGTGTTAAAAGTGGCAGCGGGATGACATTAGTAAAATAAATTATTGAGATGTTTGTCACTGAAAATGGCTTGTGTGTTTTTTAAGCAAAACTTCATTCCAGGCGGCAGAGCTATACATACCCTTACCTGGTGAATCTAAACATAGTTCATTAATGGTTAGCATATAATATGAACGCTTAGCACTATCAGCCAGCTACCTTAAATAAACAGCCTGTTTTATAAGAACGCTCCTGCCATAGCGCCCTCACTAACTTTTTCTGAAAAAATGCTGAATTATGAAAGATAAACGTTGGCGGCGGTAGGCCCGCGGAGGCCATGAATGCGACAAAACTCAACGCATATACCGGGGATAAGCACTTCTGCTTCGTGTTGGCTGCATGTTGAAATATGGACCTGAACATCTTTACGTCCATCGGAAGGGGTGAGGAGACCTTTACTGCTCTTACAATCAAAGGTCTTGACAATTCCTGTCATTTTACAAGACAAACACATACCTCAAAGGGGATAACGAGGCGCACTATACACGCTAGTAAAAATGATACCAACTATATTTCATGGCAATAAAGATTTCCGGATGGCTAAAAGTAGCCGATCGGCGCCATCGCAGATGGTGGCATTACATTCTGGTTAAAGTATTTTCTTTTTTAGACCCATTGGTTGGCGCGGGCATCATAGGTTTTGTAGTAGAACAGAACGGCGAATTAATCTTCCTGGCTTGTTTTTTATCGGTATTTGCAGGGGGTTGCGGGGTTTTACTACCAAAATCGTAGATAAAAATTTCCCAGGATGCCTGTTGTAAACCGGGAGAACGGTATGAACTGGCTAAAACAGGTAATGAAAGAATAATTAATGACCAAAGCATAAAAGCATGATGCTTCATAATACCTCCTGTTATATGTAATGACTTATGTATTTCATATGCGGAATTATGGATCGTCATCACCATCTTTTATTAAACGAAGAGTTAACTATTCTTAATATTAATATGTTTTATATAGAGATAAGCAATTTTATTGAATATTCAATATTTGCGGTTGTTATTATTTTTGTGGAATGTAAACTTTTTATCAATACAGGCGATATTTATGTTGGGATTGTGAGGGTTGATTCTATTCTTATAACAAGAAATGTTGTAATTGATAGATATGTTAAAAAATTAATTGGAGGAGGGAATGATGCATGTTGTGAAATTTTTGCAACCAATAGTACTGGGCATCATAGTGAAACATGTTTGCAGCGCCAACGATGGCATATAACTGTATTTCGTCTGGAGAGTCAAGTGAGGACTATGAAGCACAATGCGATATCTTCTGGTTATATGGCGAATTTGCTTACTGGGCATGTTTTGGGCTGGTCGGCGTCAGCTATTTCGGTATACGAGAGATGCAGAATATTTTATTTGAATATCAACGACTTAAATCATAGTTGTTTTTTCTGTAGTGGCTAAATACTTCATAATAGGGGCTCTTAAATTCGTATGTATGAGAAAGATTAGAATCCACATTTATTAATATTAGATGACCCTGGAGAGCTGGTTGTCTTAATAAACGATACGGGTCCTCGTTAGTGAAAATATCCTTAAGGAAGTAAACGCATCGGGAGCGATAGCGGTGAATTATTCGTGGTTTTATCGATTCGGCATAGTGGCGATAACTGAATGTCGGATCGGTACTGCGGGTGTTTAAACGCACCGTAAATAAGAAGTAGTATTAAGGCATTAAGGAGTTGTTATGAAAAACTTTATTTTTTCCACTTTAGTTGTTACTACAAGCGTTTGGGTTGTAAATGTTGCACAGGCCGATACTAACGCACTTTCCGTGGGGTATGCACAAAGTAAAGTTCAGGATTTCAAAAACATTCGTGGGGTAAATATGAAATACCGCTATGAGGATGACTCTCCGGTAAGTTTCATTACCTCGCTAAGTTATTTATATGGAGATAGCAAGGCTTCGGGGTCGAGTGAACCTGAAGGCATTCATTACCATGATAAGTTTGAGGTGAAGTATGGTTCTTTAATGGTTGGGCCAGCTTATCGATTGAACGATAATTTCTCGTTATACGCGCTGGGCGGTGCCGGTACAATGAAGGCAACACTTAAAGAACACTCCACTCAGGATGGTGAGTCGACCTCTGGCAAAATATCCTCAAGGAAAACCGGGTTTGCCTGGGGCGCGGGTGTACAGATGAACCCGATGGAGAATATTGTTATTGATGTAGGGTATGAAGGAAGCAATATCTCCTCTACAAAAATAAACGGCTTCAACGTCGGGGTTGGATACCGTTTCTGAAAAGCCTGATCTATGCGGAAGGTTCGCCTTCCGCACCGCCAGACAATAAAATAGGGGGCCTTTTTACCGTAAACAAGTACCCTCCTGTCTTTTCTCTCTTCATGATATCGCTTTGAACATAACATTTCACAGCATGAGCGCAGGTAAGTGATAAGCAGGACGGAAGACCTGGTGTAAATAACGACAGAACTAACAAGAGGCATCCATAAAAATTTTCTGTGGATTAATCACAATGTCATCAAGATGTTGTGACAACCTTTGCATATTGTACCCGCCGTTGACCGACTGGTGAAAAGTAGCAATGGATGGATCTTATCCAGTAGAGCGCCATTTTTGCTCCTGACAGGGGTCTCCAGCCGCCACTAGCTCAGCGGGATAGAGCATCAACCTCCTAAGTTGATGGTGCGAGGTTCGAGGCCTCGGTGGCGGTCCAATGTGGTTATCGTATAACGTTATTACCTCAGTATCTGGCTGATGATGTGGGTTAGATTCCCACTGACCACTTCAGTTTTGAATAAGTCTTGTTTTGCAATTATGTTACAGGATTATTTCATTTATTACGTGACAAGATAGTCATTTATAAAAAATGCACAAAAATGTTATTGTCTTTTATTTCTGGTGAGTTGTAGATTTTTCTTATGCGTTGAATCCCCCTTTACGGCGGGGCGTCCAGTCGAAATAGTTAATGTTCCTCGCGAATCATATTGACTGTGGTATGGTTCACCGGGAGGCACCCGGCACCGCTATTTTATAAAGTGAAATTCACCGTCTATCGTTTAGTGCGGTGGTTTTTCACATCAGGCAGGAATAATGCTGGTCAGCTTGAAAGGTAAGATCAATAGCAGAAATAAATGGTTCCATTGATGGCCTGAAGATTTAACCGCGCCAGAGCGTATGCAAGACCCTGGCGCGGTTGGCTGGTGATCGTTCGATAGTGCGAATATGAATGGTTACCAGCCGCTGCGAATTCTACCTATGCCATCTGATAAAGCAAAACATTTAGATGCTAAACAACGGTAATTCAGACAGTTCGAACTTTTCTTTAAAAATGGTTATTAGTTAGCCGTTGTGACACGGTGATGACTCATATATTCTTTAACGTTACTTAATGGATGCTTGAAAAGGAAATGCCTGAAGACTCATCATCAGACATTTCTAAAGTTTAGTTAGCTAAGTAACAGTTGCTGAGAACGGGTTTATCATCACCCTCTACCAGTTCGGCCGTTTTTCCTTTGGTATAAAGTTTATAAGTATAATTTTTGTTCATGGCTTCATAGTTTGCCCCTGAAGCCATTTTCATTAGGCGCATCGGGATCATCTCGTTTACCTGATTGATAATCGCGTAGGCGTTTCCAGCTTCGGTGTTGACGTAAACCACCTCCATAACTTGGTTATCATTACAGGTGTATATAGATTTAGAAATCTCCTGCGAAGCTGCTATAGAAGCGGTACTGGCGCTAAGCGCCGTGAGAAAGAGAGTCAGTGGGATCAATTTTCGTTTCATCATTAGTGTCCTTGGTTCATATTGTTGTAGTTAATTCCCTAAAGTACGGGAGATACGGCAGGATCAATATCATTAATGCTATAGCGTTCCTCTATACTGGTGATAAGTGTCGCCAGAAAAACATGTTATAATTTATCCATCATTGACATATGCGATGAGCAGACAATTCTTAAAATCATAAACCATAGGCGGCAAATCATTATCGCGCGATGGAAAATAATCTTCACTTCTGTTCAATACTAACGCAATGCAACTGGGGAAGACGTTACCATTCACTATCTTGCGTCAGACAGAAGCTGTCAGTGAAACTATTTCTTCAAATGGTGGTCTTTTTATTATAGGTCAGGTAATGAAGTTAGCAGGGATAATTCAGGAGTATATGTGAAAAAGTGGCTTATAGGGGGGATGTTGATCGCAAGTTTTCTGACAGGATGTCTGATGTGGCACAATATTGATAAATGGTTTAACAAAGATATAGAAGCTTTCTACGCCGGAGACGATAATTAAATCTTCTGTTGGTTTAGACTGGCCCCTCTCTTCAGATGTTGCGCCCCTGAGCCGCCGGGCGCAAATTGTATTTACATTAATACCATTTCATAAAGATTTTAGCGTCAATGCGAATAGTCCCTGTAGCGTGCTAACGGTCCTCTGACGTGACAAGATGAATAAGCCAGGTTTTTGTGCCAGCGGTGACTGAAACATATTTTGTTCCCGGTGGGCTTACTGCCAGTTGCTGAAAAAAACAACGATTGTGTAACTGTTGTAGAGGTTGACGCATACGACGACCGTGAATTTTATTTTTGGCGACCATATTTCCTCCAAAAAGGCCGCCCGAAGGCGGCGCTGGGTCTAATAATGGAGAAGGGGTGTTGGTCACTGCCATAACCAACTTGCTTACATTAATGCAATTGATAATCATTATCAATTATGCAGTGAAGAAAAATTGTAAAGATGAAGGGATATCAGAAATGGCAGTGAATAGGGATGGTGTTTTTCGTTAGGCCTTAAATTCGTAGATAAAAAATGCTTTTACAGGCTTGAAAATGTTTCATCTGCCCCTATTTAGTCAATGAACAAGCAATGCTTGCCTTAATGTTGAACTTTTGAATAGTGATTCAGGAGGTTAATGATGGCACTCAGAACCTTGTCAGCACTTCCCGTGTTTGCTGATTCTCTTTTCTCAGACCGTTTCCACCGTATTGACAGACTTTTCAGCCAATTAACAGGAGATACGCCAGTCGCTGCGACGCCGGCTTACGATCTGAAAAAGCGCGATGCGAATAACTATCTGCTTACCTTGAGTGTTCCTGGCTGGAAGGAGGAGGAGCTTGAAATTGAAACCGTTGGAGGCAACCTGAATATTACGGGTAAACACACCGAAGATACCGTAGAAGATCAGGCTAACTGGATTTACCGCGGTATTCGTAAGACTGATTTCCAGTTAAGTTTTTCTTTGCCTGAACATGCTAAGGTGAATAATGCGAAACTCGAACAGGGGCTCTTGTCGGTAGAGATTTACCAGGAGATTCCTGAAAGCGAGAAACCGAAAAAAATAGCCATAGAAAGCAAGCAAAAGGCGCTTGAACACAAATCATAATCACGTTAATGAAGGCCCGATTAGACGGGCCTTCATTGCCTGTGGCGAAAAAAATCTTGTCTTGCCTGTAGGCACAGATAGCTAAATATTATAACCCTGACCTCTATATTATCCCGTGCCACTGACCTCGTCGCCATTGGACGGCGGTAAGTTGGAATTATCCGCGAGGTCAGTCCAATTTCTGCCCATTCTCTATATCCTGCCTGTAATGATCGCGATATCTGAACGAAATTCGTATAACGATCCATCGTTTTAATCTTGTTGATGCTATTTCTGCTATCACTGCTGTTATAGGTGAAAAAAGCGGGTGCCTTACAACATCATTTATCAGAGGCAGGTATGAAATTAGCGCTCGTCAATCGACAGAAAATTATACCTGCAAGTAGAGCCACGCCTTTCCAGTGCCATGCTTCTACGCTGGTATGTCTACCGTGCGGTACGCTTGTGGCCGCATGGTTCGCGGGGCTGCGCGAAGGAAGTGAAGATACGGCCATTTGGCTATCTCGTTATGAACATAATATCTGGACGAAACCGCAGCGAGTAGCAGCTTGCGAAGGGGAAGCACACTGGAATCCGGTGCTCTTTTCCCCGTCGGACAGATTGTGGTTATTTTATAAAGTGGGCAGCGATGTACATGTGTGGAAAACCTGGTTTATCACCTCCAGCGATCGAGGATTTACCTGGAGCACGCCAACTGAGTTGGTCAAGGGTGATATTCTGCCGCGCGGCCCAGCAAAAAATAAACTCCTGCTGGCATCAAATGGCGCCTGGATTGCGCCGGGATCGATTGAGAACGCTGAACATTGGGAGGCATTTGTGGATCGTTCCTGTGACGAAGGAAAACATTGGGATATCTCTTTTGTTCCGCTGGAGCCTCATAACATGATTTCCGCGAAAAACGTAGCGTTGTGGGAGGGAATAAAAAAGGGCATGTTGTGGGAGTGTTGTCTGGAAAACCTTCTGCGCTGGGATGGCGTTATTCAGCCTACGCTGTGGGAATCTTCTCCGGGGCATATCCATATGTTATTACGAAGTACACGCGGGGCAGTTTTCCGGAGTGATTCAACAGATTATGGCGCTACCTGGTCTGTTGCTCGCGCCACAGCCTTACCAAATAACAATAGCGGTATCGATTTGGTTAGTATGCAGGACGGTACGCTGATTCTCGCGTTAAACCCTGTCAACGGCAACTGGGGAAAGCGTTATCCGCTCTCACTCATTGCTTCCTGTGATAATGGCACATCATGGCTACCATTACTGGAACTTGAAAGTAACCGTGGTGAGTATTCTTATCCCGCTATTATTAATGAGGAGGGAGTTGTACATATCACCTACACGTGGAACCGGAAAAATATCGTATACTGTCGATTACAAACTAAGTAAGGCGCTATAAGGCGAAACCGACAGCGCCTGGCAAAATTTGGAATAATAATGTCTTGCCAGGTGCGGGTCTATCATGCGAGATGGCCGAATAATTACGATTTACCGGGCAACATCCTTGAAAAAGTATCGTCTTTTTGTATGTAAAGGTGAAACAACGCCGCTGCCGCATGCATTGCAATCAGGAAATAACCGATATTCGCCAGCACTTCATGAATGCGCTTTATATCCGATTTTAGCGTACTATCTGAAGTCAAAAATACCGGTACAGTAATACCAAAAAAGCTCCAGTTTTTCCCGCTTAACGCCATCATCGCGACGCCCAGCAGCGGTAAGGTAAGAAAAGTTAGATAAAGCGCGATATGCACTAATGTAGCGGCCACCTGCTGCCAGCGAGGAAGGGGAGGCATAATGGCGGGGCCGGGTATTTATGTTTAAGGTATAAACGTAAAAACATCAACGCCCAGACCACAACGCCCATATCATAGTGCATATCTTTCATAAACAGGTAAACGCTGGAACCTTTTGGCGCCCACCCCCGTAACTCAATGGCGGCATAAGCAATGCCTGTCAGGAGCAGTGTTAACCAGTGAAGTGTTATTTGCAGTCTTGAGAAATGTGCCATTATTATGCTTTCTTGACAACTACTTGTAGGATATGCGTAAAATCTTAACAGAACCTTAAAGCGCGATTCGTAGTCGCGAAGAACTGATATGGATAGCGGCACGTAAAATGGATAAAAAGCCGGCTGTATCGCCGGCTTCACATTGTTATTGCCCTCTTACGACAATACAGGTTTTACCATAAAACGGATATGAACCCGTAGTTTCATAATCAACGCTTGACACTAAAGAAATAGCCCCTGCTTTTTTCGCTGAATCAATGGATGCGTCCCCGGTATTGACAATACCCAATACCGTTTGCGCACATGCTTTACCGGTTTTGGTTGCCGGGAGACTGGTGGTCGTAATTGGCCCTTTAACATCTGTATATAACCCAATCCCTGTCGGCGACGGCCCTGTAGCACAGCCCGTTAAAAGAGAACCAATAAAGATAATTGAAAAGATGTGTTTTTTATTTTTCATGGAAATAGTCCATTATAAATTAATAGAAAAACTACCGTCCAGAAGCGTCCGGACAGCCATTTAAAATGATGGTGTACATTAAATACACAATATTACTCTTTGCATCCTCCTGTTGATGTCGTACCTGATGGACAAATATCTGTAGAAGCCGGATATATTCCCTACGCAGAGTTTTTGGAACTTGCACATCCTGCTAGCAATGAGGACAGTACGGTTAAAAAAATCACTATGAACCGTGTCTACGTTAGCATTTTTCTGCTCAACTCCTCAGCATGTCATTTTATAGGGTTGCCATATGACTGGTGTTCTGATGATAAGTTTCATTAACCCCCGATTCGTTTAATATTGGTTTAGGTTTGAGGCAATGGATGCTAATTGCGATACGTTCTTACGCTTCACAGCTAAATAAAAACGATGAGAAAATGAACAGTGCTGAATGCGTAGGCTTAATGCAGGATATTGTTGAAATAAGAAAATAAGATGGGGTCAATTAACCCGGTGTTTTTTGCGTCATTCCCCGCACCGTTTATCCCAGTCAAAAGCAGTCTTTACTCGACGGTGGCATTGGCAAATGGCGCATACTGTATTGACCGTCAGTAGACGTCCAAATTTTTAGTATGATGTTTTTAGAGAATCGTCATACTTTCTGTTCTGCATCATTTTTTTCATCACAAATGGTCGCCATAATGCCGTCCTCAGGAGGCTTCCCGACGTTTACGCTTCGCCGGGAGGAACAAAAACAACGCATAATCTGGGATAAGCTGATGATTAAAGGCAAACTGGCGCTCGTGACGTGTGCACTGACTTTGGCATTCACCTCACCGCTTTTCGCTGTGTCGGATACGACAGACGCTCGTACCCTGAAGCTGGCCATTGGCCCTGAGCCGACGGAAGGATTTGATCCTATGCTGGGCTGGACCCACGGCAGCTACTTATTACTCCATGCGCCATTGCTCAAGCAAAACGCCGATATGAGTTGGGGTAATTTACTGACGGAGAAAGTGGATACCAGCCCTGACGGTAAAACCTGGACGCTGACCTTAAAACCCGATCTGAAATTCTCTGACGGCTCGCCATTGACTGCCGAAGATGTCGTATTTACGTACAACAAGGCGGCGAAGAGCGGCGGTAAAATTGATATGGGCAATTTTAGCCATGCGCAAGCGCTGGATGCGCGCCGAATTGAGATGACGCTGAGCCATCCGCAGAGCACTTTCGTGAATGTATTAGGGTCGTTAGGGATTGTTCCTGCCAGCCGTTATGATGAGAAAACGTTCGCCCGTGAACCGATAGGCGCTGGTCCGTATCGGCTGGTCAGCTTTCAGCCGGGTCAACAACTGATCGTTGAAGCCAATCCCTGGTATGCGGGTAAAAAGAATGACTTTAACCGGCTGGTTTTCGTCTTCCTGGATGAAGACAATGCTTATGCCGCCGCGCGCAGCGGGCAGTTGGGACTGGTTCGCATTGCCCCTTCTATGGCGGTGGCTCCGCAGCAGGATAATCTAAAACTCTGGGTACGCGATAGCGTTGAAAACAGAGGTATTGTGTTCCCGATGGTTCCAGCCGGTAAAAAGGATGCTAACGGCTATCCTGTCGGCAACGATGTGACCGCTGATGTCGCTATCAGGCGCGCCATTAACTATGCCATTAATCGTAAGCAATTGGCGGAACAGGTGATGGAAGGCCATGCGATACCCGCTTATAGCGCGGTGCAGGGATTACCGTGGCAAAATCCTTCAGTGGTATTCAGTGACGGCGATATGGCAAAAGCGCGCGCTATCCTGGACGAGGCAGGCTGGAAGAAAAACAGTGCGGGCGTGCGTGAAAAAGCAGGTAACGAAGCGCGCCTGACCTTATGGTATGCCAGTGGCGACAGCACACGGCGGGATCTGGCCGAGGCGGTGCGCGCCATGTTGCAGCCTTTAGGCATTGTGGTTTCGTTGCAATCAGGAAGCTGGGAAACCGTAGAGCGCCATATGCACGCTAACCCTACGCTGTTTGGCTGGGGAAGTCTGGACCCGATGGAACTCTTTCATCACTACAGCGGGAAAGCCGCTGGCGTGGAATATTATAACCCTGGCTATTACAGCAATCCTGTGGTAGAAGCGCATCTGAAACAGGCTATAGATGCGCCTGACTGGCAAAAGGCGGTTCCTTTCTGGCAGCAAGTTGAGTGGGACGGGAAGCAGGGCGCGGGCGTCCAGGGCGATGCGGCGTGGGCGTGGCTGCTTAATATTCAGCATACTTATCTGGCAAACTCCTGTATTGACCTGGGGAAAGGCGCGCCAGAAATCCACGGCAGTTGGTCGGTATTAAACAATCTTGATGACTGGGCCTGGACCTGCCGGTAATGAAATCTCTCTTCAGTCATTTTTTGCGGCTGATTACCCTGTTGGTGCTGGTGGCTGCCGGCACCTTCATTCTGCTCAGCTTTTCGCCAGTCGATCCTATTCGCGCTTATATCGGCAATGATCTGCTCCATGTGCCGCCAGAACAATATGCGCGGATTGCAGCGCGCTGGGGGCTTGACCAGCCGCTGTGGGAGCGTTTCGGTCACTGGTTTTGGCGCCTGCTCCAGGGCGACATGGGGTATTCCATGCTGTTCAACGCGCCTGTCGCCAGTGTGATCCGGGAACGTTTTGCAACGTCATTCGCGCTGCTGGCAGGCGCCTGGCTATTGTCTGGTTTCCTGGGCGCGGCATTGGGTTTTCTGGCCGGACGTTTTCTCAACCGCTGGCCGGATAGGATTATTTGCCGTATCAGCTACCTATTGTCATCGTTGCCCACCTTCTGGATAGCAATGCTGTTGCTGGCGCTGTTTGCCGTCCGCTGGCCGGTATTGCCTGTTTGTTGCGCCTGGGAACCTGGAAACAATGCAGGAGCCGCTCTGTTATCGGAGCGTTTACGCCATCTCGTGCTTCCGGTATGTGCGTTAAGTCTGTTGGGCATGGGGCAAATCGCGCTGCATACGCGGGAAAAAATAGCCAGTGTGATGAAGAGTGAATTTATTCGTTTTGCGCGTGCTCAGGGGGATAAGGGATGGTCGCTATTACGCCACCAGGTGTTACGTCATGCGATTACCCCGGCAATCTGTTTACAGTTTGCTTCTCTGGGGGAGCTGCTGGGAGGGGCATTACTGGCGGAAAAAGTCTTTGCTTATCCGGGACTGGGACAGGCGACAATCGATGCCGGCCTGCGCGGCGATGTTCCTCTTCTCATGGGGATTGTCTTATTCAGTACGCTGTTAGTTTTTGCCGGAAATACGATTTCAGCCTGGCTTGTGGGGGTACTCAATCGATCGCTGGAGCGTCCCGATGCTCTATAATCCCGCCCAGACGTTGCTGCGTCTGATCCTCTCCGCCGCCTGCCTGCTGTTTATTGCCGGATACGGTTATGCCACATTGAGCCAGCCGCCAGAGATAAATCTGCTTGCCCGGCATCTGTCGCCTGATATCCAGCACTGGTTTGGCACCGATAATCTGGGGCGTGATGTATGGCTTCGTTGCTTTCAGGGCGCCTTCGTCAGTTTGCAAATTGGCATTGGCGCCGCGCTGTGCAGTGGCATTATCGCACTAGTGATGGCGGCAGCGGCGCGTATTCATCCCCGACTGGATATCCTGATGCGGCTAATAACGGATTCCATGCTCGCCATGCCGCATTTACTTTTGCTGATCCTTATCTGTTTTACGCTTGGCGGCGGTAAAAGCGGCGTCATTGCGGCTGTGGCGTTAACGCACTGGCCCCGTCTGGCGCTGATTCTGCGCGCCGATGCAGAGCGGGTGGCGCAGAGCGACTACCTGACGTTGACGTATCGTCTGGGGCACGGACACCTCTATTGCTGGCGATACCACTATCTTCCGGCGCTGTTGCCGCAATGGCTGACGGGGACGTTATTGATGTTTCCTCATGCGGTATTGCACAGCGCGGCGTTAAGTTTTTTAGGGTTCGGACTGGCGCCGCATGAGCCTTCGCTGGGGCTGCTACTGGCGGATGCGTTGCGGTTTATTAGCCATGGTAACTGGTGGCTGGTGCTGTTTCCGGGGCTAATGTTATTCACGCTGGTTATGCTCTTCGATCAGTTCGCGCGCGCCGTTCAGCGGCTGTGGCTAAGGAGTGACGTATGCTGAGTTTACGACAGGTTACGCTGGAGAGCGTCCGTTATCGCTGGTATGGCGCGAGACGCTGGTCGGCGTTGTTACAGAATGTCTCTTTTGATATCGCGCCCGGAGAAATGGTGGCATTGGTTGGTGGAAGCGGAGAGGGCAAAAGTCTGTTGCTGCAATGTTTACTCGATCTGCTGCCGGAAAACTTACGCTTTCGTGGCGAGATTATGCTTGATGGCAACCGTCTGGACAGACATACCATCAGGCAGCTTAGAGGCAATACTTTTAGTTATGTGCCGCAGGGTGTACAGGCGCTTAACCCCATGCTGAATATCAAAAAACATTTGAACAGAGCATGTTATCTGACCGGACGCGCCTGGGATGAGGAGCAGATGGTACAGCTATTACAGCAAAGCGATCTCGAACCGACAGTCCTGGAACGCTTTCCCCGCCAGCTCTCCGGCGGGATGGCCAAACGAATTCTGGCGTGCCACGCCTCGCTCAGCCAGGCACGTTATATCCTCGCGGATGAGATCACCGCCTGGCTTGATACGGCACTGGCAAACCAGTTGCTTGAGCACTTGCGAGGTCTCTGCGAGCGGGGATGCGGCGTGCTGTGGGTGACTCATGACCTGCTGCTGGCGGCGCGGTATGCCGATCGCATTGTAGTGCTGCATCAGGGCCATATCACGGACAATATCCGCTGCGAGCAGTTACAGCCGGAAGAGATGAGTGAGCCGTTAAAACGACAATGGCAAGCATTGCCTGAACTAAACCCGTTATTTATGCCGACCGGAGAGGGAATAGAATGCTAAGCTGCCGCGACCTCGTTATTCGTCAGGGCGGGAAAGTCTTATGGCAGAACCTGACGTTTACGATTTCTGCCGGTGAACGGGTAGGAATTCATGCGCCAAGCGGAACGGGGAAAACAACGTTGGGGCGCGTCCTGGCCGGATGGCAAAAGCCGACGGCGGGCGACGTTCTGCTGGACGGCAGCCCGTTCCCCCTGCATCAGTATTGTCCGGTACAGCTTGTCCCCCAGCATCCTGAACTGACGTTTAATCCCTGGCGAAGCGCCGGAGACGCTGTACGTGATGCCTGGCAGCCTGACCCGGAAACGTTGAGGCGTTTGCATGTGCAGCCCGAGTGGCTGACGCGTCGGCCAATGCAGCTCTCAGGCGGGGAGTTGGCGCGTATTGCGATACTGCGCGCGCTTGACCCACGAACGCGTTTTCTGATTGCCGACGAAATGACGGCGCAACTCGATCCGTCTATTCAAAAAGCGATATGGGTATACGTGCTTGAGGTGTGCCGCAGCCGTTCATTAGGGATGTTGGTGATTAGTCATCAGTCTGCGCTACTTGATCAAGTCTGTACCCGCCATTTACAGGTGGAATAGTCGAAAGTTGTTTCCCCGCATTGCCGTGTCGCCGTTAACGCACCGGGAACCCATGGGTTCCCGGTATTGTCGGCAGAGATTTTACTGTATGACGCGTTTATCTGCGTTTTTTGCATCAGCGGTATTACTGTAGTCCCTGGTCTCTTCAACCTGTACAGGGGCTCTGACGACCAGACTAGGCAGCGCCAGTTCGATATCATTCTCAATGAGTTTTTCAATAATACGGATATTTATCTCTTGCTGAATATCCATGTATTTATTGTAATCTGCGGTATTGACGATATGCACCACCTCATAGGTCAGCCGATCCTGACCAAAGGCCAGTAGATGGGCGCGGTCGAATTGTGTCTCGCCAACATCGGTAATAATCTTTTTCACCATATCGCCGATGAGGCGTAACTTTTCCGGCGGTGTCGCAGTAGCGACGCCAAAAGTAAACACGATACGACGCGTTTGCATCCGTTTATAGTTATGTATGGTTTGCTGCAACAGCTGCGCATTCGCGCAAACGATTTGTTCGCCGCTGAGACTACGGATGCGAGTGGTTTTCAGACCGATATGTTCAATCGTACCGGCTACATCATTAAAGACGACGAAATCGCCGATTTCGAAGGGCTTGTCGAAACCAATCGACAGCGAAGCGAAGACATCGCTCAGAACGGTTTGCACCGCCAGTGCAATAGCAATACCGCCAACGCCAAGGCTTGCTACCAGAGCGGTAATATCTACGCCTACGTTCGCCAGGATGGAGAGTAGCATCATAGACCAGACGAGTACGCGCAAAATCATACCAAGAATGACCAGCGTCACCGGGTTTTTATTGGAGCCTGGGGCGTACAGTAAATGGCGCATCCATGACTGTACGCCCTGATCAAGCCAAATCGCCATTTGAATCGCAACCACTAAAAACCAGGCGTGGGAGAGGGTAGAGAATAACCGGTCAGGCAGTGCGACAAAACGCAGGCTAAAGAGAAACGCGGCAAAGAAGATCAGCATTTTACTGGTCTTTTTCAACATCTCGAAAATAATGGAACGCAGCCGTCCATGCGCATCATCCTTTTTATCCGGGCGTTCTAGCGTTTTATAGACCACATTGAGTAGCCAGTTGATAAGCCAGTAAGTAATGAGAGTGACGAAAAAAACGACCGCCAGATTGATCCAGAAAGTCGTCGACATCAGCAGCGTAACGATATTCAGTCGTGCCAGATACTCCATTTTACCTCCGATGAAAAGCAGATGAACATTACAGTATAGACGTCACATCACGGCGGCCGATTTTCGGCTTTATTATTGCCGTTTTATTCAGCGATTTTGTTCAAAAAGTATGAAAAAGACGGTTAGCCGTTTGGCTATCCCGGCGTTTCTGTGCAGACTTATCTACTCCTCTTAATAAAATAAGGAGTGACTTATGCAACAAGAACATCGTGAATGTATCGAACAGTGTTATGAATGCGCAGCGGCGTGTGATGTCTGCGCTTCTTCTTGTCTGCGTGAAGATAACGTCGGGATGATGAAGCATTGTATTCAGTTAGATATGCAATGTGCGGCTATTTGCCGCCTGGCGGCGCAATTTATGGCTCTGGAAAGCGAATATTCACAAAAAGTATGTCGCCTTTGTGCGGATATCTGCAAAGCCTGCGCCGAAGCGTGTGCAAGGCACGACCACGATCATTGCCAGAACTGTGCGCGGGCGTGCAGTCAATGCGCTGACGCCTGCCTTAAAATGACCGCGTAATTTTTCTCCCGCCATTAGCTCAACCGGATAGAGCATAGAGCTTCTACCTCTAAGGTTCGGGGTTCAATTCCTCGATGGCGGACCAGTTGACGCCAAAAAAGGCCACCTGCGCGCGGTGGCCGCTTAGTTTCTGTTGAAGTAAATGAGATGTTATATTATAACATTCATCTTTCTTAGAAAGATGAGGGAAACATTTTGGTGATTAATTTAAAAAAACTGACAATAGTTCTGGGAATGTTGTTTGTGAATAGCCCTGCCTTCGCACATGGTCATCATGCTCATGGCGCGCCGATGACGGAGGTTGAGCAAAAAGCGGCAGCGGGTGTGTTTGATGACGCTAATGTACGCGATCGCGCACTCACAGACTGGGATGGGATGTGGCAATCCGTCTATCCTTATCTGGTCAGCGGCGAACTGGATCCTGTATTCAGACAAAAGTCGAAGAAAGACCCAGGGAAAACGTTTGAGGATATTAAGGCATATTATCGCAAAGGATATGCGACTAATGTCGAGACTATCGGCATTGAAAATGGCGTTATAGAATTTCATCGCGACAATGGCGTCGCGTCCTGCAAATATGATTATGCCGGCTATAAAATTCTAACATATACTTCAGGTAAAAAAGGGGTGCGCTATCTGTTCGAATGTAAAGATGCGAATAGCAAAGCGCCTAAATATATTCAGTTTAGCGATCATATCATCGCGCCGCGCAAATCTGGTCACTTCCATATCTTTATGGGAAATACTTCGCAGCAGGCGTTGCTACAGGAGATGGAAAACTGGCCTACCTATTATCCCTATCAGTTAAAGACGAATGAGGTAGTTGACGAAATGCTGCACCACTAAGTGTAATCGTTGTATTAAAGCTCGCTATTCACAGCGAGCTTTTTTCTGCTGTGATGTCATAATTCTGGATACTAAAATAAAAAGATATCTGCAACCCAGAGCAACGGTGGCGTTATCCGTACCGCCCTCGATTCAACGCCGGGCGGATGCGACTGCCGACTGGCTGTTACCTCAGCCAGAAGATTATGCTGCTACATTGCGCGCGGCGGAGCGTGAATATTTAGGTCTGGAGAAAAAGGACTGGCATATTTTACTGCCTGAGGTCGTACGCTTTGTGGATTTTGCGAAAGCGCATATCCCCACATAGTTCAGATAAGTTGTCCCAGAATGTCTGCCGGGTTGCGCAAACGGTGTTCCTCAACTACTACTTAATAGGTTATCATCACTTAACTAAGAAGATGATCTTATGCGAGCCATAGAATGGACATTCCCACATGGCTATCGTTTTGTTGAGGTGGATATGACTGGTTCCGCAACATCTGTTTTAAAGACAGTAACAAGACTATTGAGCGAAAACCTGTTTCTTAATTATGGTCTGGAATCCTTATTTAAGGACGTCGCAATAATTGTTGGTAACGTAAATTATATTATTTTTGATATCGACGATTACTACACTATACAGCAATATATTACCACCACATTTAAAACGGTACTTATTGGAGTTGTTACCCATAATGAATATAACTTTATTGATGAATACCATGCTATATATCGAATAAAATCAGATGCCTCTATTGCCGAGTGGCGCGATTTATTGATTCTGGCCGGTTCGGGCCAGGTTATCCCTAGAACACAGAAATTCCGATTGACAGCGAATGAAAAAAAAGTTCTGGCGATGCTTATTAAAGGAATGGATATCCGACAAATAAGCTGTGAGCTAAATGTGCATTTAAAAACCATCTATTCAGTACGCTACCATGTTTTGGCTAAATTAGGTTGTAGAACGGTTCTGGACTATCAAATACTTTCGGTCTCTAAATTATTTACGCACTGGATTACAATAAATAGTGCCAGCAATATAATTTCTCATGTAAATAGTGAGGTTATTGCTTAATAATGATTTGCTTCTGATGACGTTTAGGTTCACTATACTTTCTTACATCCTCATGAGACCAGACAGGCATGGCTACTTTTAGTATTAGCGCAATGGCTGCGCAGTGTGGCGTCACAACAGCAAATATCCGGTCCTGGGAACGTTATGGTCTGCTTGAGCCCGTTAAGGATGAAGCCGGAAATCGTTTTTATTGCATAGAAGATGCTATCAGAATACAGCATATTATCGACGCGTTAAGCAAGGGCTTCTCATTAAAAGAGATTAAGCCAGCCCTCTATGGTGAAGAGATGCATTGCCGATCTGGATGGTTATTCTACCAGGAAGAGATTTTAGCGCAGTGTAGAAAATTCGAGCCCGCCAAACTGCGAAAATTACTCTGGCGTTATGGTCGGGAAATCCCGCCTGGTATCGTGATTGAGTCAATACTGCGCCCTTTACGGCTGTGGTTGTCCGCGGGCGATGATGATGCGCGCCGATTTGAAAAGGCATTATTGGATACTGCGATTATCGAATACGCCACTTTCCAGTTAAGTAGCGTACGAAAGGCGCCGGCGGGCACGATGCTTATTGCCGCGTTTTCGCTGAATGACCCCGTTGAGCTATGGCTGGAAACGATTAAATATTGTAGTGAAGGTATGCGGGTTGAAGTAATTCCCTGGCAGGCGCCGATGCCCGATCTTTTATCAACTTCTTTCGGGCATATTGTTCTGTGGCATGATGAGGCATTAACGCCCGCCCAGGAAAATCTTATTCAGGATTTAAAAGAATCGGGTAAATTTAGTCTTCAGGTAAAAAATGGCCCAGGCTTAACATTACTGCCAGCCGTATATCGGCAGCATGACATGCCAGGGAGAGTGCGGCATGTCCCGCCGCAAACTCATTCAGAAGGTTATGAAAAATCAGGCACAGAACGTTGATGCCTCTTCATTATTAACGAAAAAGGGAGGGTTAAACCCCCCTTTGTTTATATTAGATGTCGTCAGGCGTCTGAAACAAAACGGCTTCTAAGGCATTACGGTAAATATCAAGCTGAACTACGTCTTTTTCTGTTTCCAGTTTTTCAATAAGTTTTGCGATAATATCCTTATTTGAGACATGCTGCTGTGATTGCAATAGTTCGTAAGTAATTTCCTGAATAGCTCGCTGTTCACATAACATATGTGCAGAAAAAGGATTGCCAGTGCTATTTTGTTCGTTGACTAGTGTAATGGTAGTCATATTTCACCATATTCGATGTAAATTGAAGCCGATCTCCCTGAGCGGGGGAGAAAATTAGTGACCTATTAAAGTTAGACCTATATCATAAAATTGTAATAAAAATTCATAAAAACGTGATGTCCGTCACGTTTGAGTAATTTGTTGTATATTCTATGCACTTTAAGTGAAGGTAAAGATCTTAGAGAATCAATGGTCTTTTCTTTTTCTTACCCATATTTAAACTAACGATTATTAATACCGCTATGAGATAATTTCTTAATGTTATCTTAAAGATGGTAAATTATTGTCAAGTCTCCGTAAAAGGAGATTGATATAATGATTCGCTATATTGCCGTTTTTCTTTGTTCTTTATTGATGTGTAGCAGCACTTTTGCTGATTCGGTAACGTCGGTATCGCTCGGCGCGCTCTCTACCGTGCTCAATGAACGCATGTTATTAATGAAAGAAGTCGCTGCTTATAAAATGAAGCACCATCTACCAATAGATGATTTCGTTCGTGAACAAAACGTTTTCGCTGAGGCTGAAAAAGAAGCGAAAAATAACGGGCTGGACCCGTATTCGATAATACCTTTTATTAGTTCGCTAATGGAAGCCAGTAAAGCGATACAGTACCGCTACTTAGCGCAGTGGCGAACCGGGCCGGAACCCTCTTTTCCGATACAAACCTTGTCGGTATCGCGGCAACGTATTCGACAACTTGATAATCAACTGGTGATCATTATCAGCCAGCGTTTGATGGTCGGCGCTTTCAGTCACGAGGATATGGTGTGGCTGAGAGCGCAGTTTAATGCGCCGAATCTGAATGAGAGCGATATCAGTGATGTGTTGGCTGCGTTGTCTCTGGTGCGACGAGCGCGTTAATGCCACAAGAAGAGAAGAAGTGATGTTCCGAAAAGTGAGAATACTGACCATGACAGGCTTATTCTTGTTGGCAACCGCAGGACACGCGGAACCAAAAGTTCTGCGTGTCGGGGTAGATTTAACAAATCCTCCACTCCAGGTCAGAGATCAATGTGGCAATCCGACAGGGTTTGTGATTGATATAACAAACGCGCTGTGTCAAACCATAAATGTAAAATGTCATTATGTCGTGAACAGCTTTGATGCCCAGATCCCAGAACTGCTGGCGCGAAAAGTTGATTTCATCATGCCGCTTGGCGTTACGCCAAAAAGAAGGGCGTCAATTGCTTTTAGCCGCTATGTATACCATGACCCCACGGTACTGGTTGCCAGAAAAACGGTGAATATACTGCCGCAGGCTGCGCGGCTTAAGGGCAAAAATATTGCGGTGGAGCAAGGAAGCATTCAGGAAACATGGGCAAACACCTACTGGCTGCCTGCGGGGGTAGTGATAAAAAGCTATCCTGATATGACGTCGATTTATCAGGACTTAGTGACCGGACGCCTGGATGGCGCGCTGTGTCCAGCCATCGCGCTGAAATTTGGTTTTTTACAAACTGCGCAAGGCAAGGCGTTTGAAGTAAAAGGTTCAGCAGTGACGGATACGCATTTATTCAGCATTGGTTCGGCTTACGGTATCCGTAAAGAGGATGAGGCGACACAACGATTAATCAATCAGGGACTGGAGCAAATTAAGCGTAACGGCGTCTGGTTAGCGATAAAAGAACGTTATTTTGGTGATTTGGATATAAGCGTGACAGAATAGCGGCGCAGAGGCATGGTTTCGCTTCCTATCTTCCGGTGCATTCGTTAGCATATTGTTTCGCAGTTAAGCGTAAATTTTTTCAGGAAGAGGTTAATGTGTTCGCGGAGTATGGTGTTCTGAATTACTGGACGTACCTGGTCGGGGCGATTTTTATTGTGCTGGTGCCGGGGCCGAATACGCTTTTTGTGCTTAAAAATAGCGTAGGGCGTGGGGTGAAAGGAGGATATCTTGCCGCATGCGGCGTGTTTATCGGCGATGCGGTATTAATGTTTCTGGCGTATGCAGGCGTGGCGACGCTTATCAAAACAACGCCGATTCTGTTTAACATTGTTCGCTATCTCGGGGCGTTTTACCTGCTATACCTCGGCGCAAAAATTCTTTATGCCACGCTGGCCTCGAAGGGGCGTGCGACAGCGGATACGGTGGTACCTTTTGGCGCCATTTTTAAACGTGCTTTAATTCTTAGTCTAACAAATCCTAAAGCCATACTTTTTTATGTCTCGTTTTTTGTGCAATTTATCGACGTTAATGCGCCGAATACTGGGATGTCATTTTTTATTTTGGCGATTACTCTTGAAATCGTCAGTTTTTACTATCTGAGCTTTTTAATTCTTTCTGGCGCTTTTGTAACCCACTATATTGGTACCAAAAAGAAACTGGCAAAAGTGGGCAATTCATTAATTGGCCTTCTTTTCGTCGGGTTTGCCGCCCGGCTGGCAACGCTTCAGTCTTAACGTCATCGACCCGTTGACCACGGCGGGTCATTACTCTCCTTTCCGTTTTTATCGCGTGAAAACAGCATAATAGTAACCAATAAATGGTATTTAAAATACTGTTTTTTGGGCGTAACCTTTTTACGACAGCGGTGAGACTATCGTTGAATTATCAACGGGAAGAGGGAAGAAAATGCTTCAAATTCCACAAAACCATATTCATACCCGTTCTACGCCATTCTGGAACAAAAAGACGGCACCTGCCGGAATTTTCGAACGCCACCTTGATAAGGGCACGCGGCCTGGCGTTTATCCTCGCCTTTCGGTGATGCAAGGGGCGGTCAAATATCTTGGATATGCTGATGAACATAGCTCTGAGCCTGAAGACATCATGGTTATCAATGCTGGCGAGTTTGGCGTATTTCCTCCACAAAAATGGCACAATATTGAGGTCATGACAGACGACACTTATTTTAACATTGACTTTTTTGTCGCGCCGGAAGTGCTGATGGAAGGGGCGAACCCACGGAAAGTCATTCCGGGAGAGAATAATGATGAGAAAAGCCACTTATACCGTCACGGTAACGAATAATAGCAACGGCGTCTCCGTAGACTATGAAACGGAAGCGCCGATGACGTTGCTGGTGCCTGAAGTCGCGGCAGAAGTTGTGAAGGATTTGGTTAATACCGTGCGTTCCTACGATACCGAAAACGAACACGACGTTTGTGGCTGGTAAGAATAGCGTAATATGCCTTTGATATAAATGACTTTTTAAAACAGATGCCGCATCGCACGTGGCCAGTGTAATGCGGTTTTTGCTTATCGGGAAGCTCTGTTTATTTACATCAGACATCGGTTGAAAAGAAACATTAAGAAAACATTAAGAATATCGCATTGTTTGCTAATGAGAGCGTATTCATAAAATTTATGATTGGGTATTAAAAACCAGAAGAGTCTTGTGAGCATGAAACTCGATACCCAATTAACTTTGTCAGCACTTATTCTCGCGCTTGCCGCTGTGGTCATCCCATTTGCGGCAGACTGGCAATTGCCTTTGCTTAACGGCGTGGTGGTCAGATGGATTGAAAACGCACAAGCGTTATGGTTGCTGTTTGGGGCACTATTTACCGCCTGGTACATACGGCCATTTTCCCGTCCCGAAGGGGCAAAACAGTTTTGGCTATGGGCTGTTGTCTGGTGGATGGTACTGCTGGGCAGAAGCACTAGCTGGGGGCGTGACTATTTCCCTGGCGAGCCGCGCATAGTGTTCAGAACAATTTCTGTACTGTTAATTGCTGCGCTGGTATTGCCTGTCCTGCTTTCTGTCGGGCTTCGTAAGGAGATCGTTCGTCGCCTGCGGAACGTTCCCCTGCCATTATGGCTGTTTGCCGTGACGGCGTGTTCATACCTGATTTCCGATACCGTTGAGCATCATCGGTTGCTGTCGCCGATATTCCTGCATAACGCCCATTATACGGATTTGATTGAAGAGCTGTATGAAGTGCCATTTATGATCGGGTTGTTTATGGTGACCGTTGGGTTTATGCAGCAGGACAAGCAGGATGAGGATACTACGCTGGAGATGACTCCGTATCACGCAAAATAGTTCGGCTGACAAAGGCCACGATTTGACATAAGTGCAGAGTGAGCAAAAAAAGCCCGCTCTCGGTGAGGCGGGCAAACAATACTGGAAGCAATGTAAGCAATGTCGTACCGAATAGATGAGTAATAAACTCAATCGTTTGGTATTGATAAAGATAATCGTTATCATTAATGAATGCAACCCTGATGTTTATGCGCTTTTATTCACGGCGCTAAAAGGTGATAAACATCACAGACTTCACTTTCCTGACAATGTGCTATTCTTTTTAACGGCAAATAAACCGCTAACGTTAAGACATAAGTGAGGAAAAAATGGGTATTCTTTCATGGATTATTTTTGGGCTTATTGCGGGTATT
>JGI2924J29684_1078285_pt1 | contig 39115 bp, 39 predicted proteins | sample BenlonsequencITS_FD_29684 | JGI IMG/M metagenome (IMG submission 29684)
TTATGAATGTCATTTTAATAACGTGGCGACAGGTGGAGCGAAGTTGCTCCGCCTGTTTATTTCTAGAAAGGAAGGTGTATGGTAAGGATGGTCCAGTGACTGTTAATTAAAAAGGTTAACATTTGTTCTCACGCATTATGTGGCTGTATGAATTAAAAGGAGAGCCTTAGTTATGCTCTCCTACTTTGTTTTCCCAGCATTTTTTCTGTCCAGCAAATCTAAGAATAATCGGATTGTGGTAATTATGAAACGAACATCCTCTGGGTCGCGTTCTTTTAGCAAGGCAACAATTTCGTCTGTAAGCCATCAATTTGGTCAACTTTAACGCTGTCGGCTAAAAGGTAATCAACTGTTACGTTTAGGGCGTTGGCGATATTAATGAGGATTTCGAGGGAGGGGTTTTTATAGATGCATATTGAACCATACTTTGTTTAACCCAGCCCTTGTGAATACTGGATAGGTCAAAATGCACGGCATAAGTGTACGGTATGGGTGAATAAAATGGAATAGACAAACGGTTTTTTTATCTCTGCCCAAAAGGGATACTTAATGCCGCCAAGAAAGTTATATTTAATAAGTTAGTGTGTAAAGGAGATCTAATATGGGCTTATTAAGTGGTTTAATGGGAAATGCCTCGGAGGTTAATATTGTAGAAGTACAAAAAGAATTTGCTAATGTACTTGCCCCCTCTGAACAAATTGAAAAGGCTTATAAACTTGTCCGTGATATGTTTATTTTCACAAATAAGCGTCTTATACTTGTTGACAAACAAGGGGTTACTGGAAAAAAGATGGAATATCACTCAATTCCCTTTAGAAGTATTACTCATTTCAGCATTGAAACAGCAGGACATTTTGACCTTGATGCTGAGCTCAAAATTTGGATATCTGGTAATTCAACCCCTATTTCCAAGCAATTCAATAAAAGCTTAAATATTTATGAGCTTCAAAGTGTCTTAGCGCAATACGTTCTTAAGTAAAAATGAGGTATGCAGATCAAGGGAATAGAAGGTAACCAAGGCGAATTGAATGTGCATGTGTAAAATCAGGTTAAATACAAATAATGCCTCTTGAAATTGAGGGGTATTTTTTATCTTGAATACGTGATTCGCATACACAAAATATGCGGTTGAAGCAATCCAACCAAAGTTTGGATAACAATACATAAATACTTTTTTCAGGTAAACCATTTAACGTTTCTTTACTAGGCTTATGTAAAACTATAATATATACAAAAAGTTCCTGCAAGGTGAAAAACGTGGCTGAAACATTACAATGGCCGAGATCATTAAACAAACAAATTATAAACATAGAAAGCAAAAGCCCTAAAAAATCGAACCCCTTAAAATTATTTACTATGCTCATGGCTTTTGGCCTAATTGCATGCCTCATTACGTGGCTATTCTGTAATAACGCTGCATTTACCATATTACTGCTATTTGCCTGGATTTTTATAATGGTTTTGATCCTTTTGGTACAGAAGCTATCCCCTTCCAGCATCGAAAGCGAGAAAATACTTAAAGGCCTGAGCGGAGAGGTACTTGTTGCTAACATTTTGGATAGGCTGCCTGAAGGCTGGCTTATAATTAATGACATTAAATTAGATGGAGCCCAGATTGACCATATAGCCATTGGACCAACTGGCATTTTTTGCTTGGAAACAAAGAACTGGAACAATGCCGGTTGCGATGAGAATGGAAATTGGTACCGCTTTCATCTTAGTCATTGGGTTCCCGTTAAAACCAGCCCTGCTGAACAAAATGCTGTTCATGTCTTATCGTTGGGAAGATACCTCAAGAAACGGCTAGGTTTGAATATTAAAATATACTCTATCATTGTATTGGCGAACTCTAACGCTAAACTCAATATAGCAGCAAAAGTAGTACCACCTGGGGATACTTTAATTTGCTTGCCGGGCGAGTTACATAAGCTGATACTTAATAATAAAGGGATAGAACTAACCTCTAATGAAGTGAGTGAGATCGCCATAACACTGGTTAGTAATAAAACTTAGGAAATAAAAGGGTGTTCATCTAAATAAACTTATTCTAAACGGGGTTTATTAAGTTCCTTTGAGAAAGAAAAAACCCTCCTCCATATTAAAGGAAGAGGGTTTTTAATAAGCCCGTAATGACCTACGCTATAACCACTATAAGCATCTGAGTAGCCCACACGACAACCTTTCGGCTACCATGAACCATTACAACACCCATAATGATCTTTACTCGACCATTATGAATACCTTATGAGCCTGCAGCAATCTCTCGACTACTGCAGACCAACGCAATTTTTAAAACGCTTTAAAAATTACTCAGTATCCATAATAATCTTAGCTCGACTGGTAAACATTCCTTACGACCATATTACAATCGTTTGGACTGCAATATAGCCTGCCAGAACATTTATCAATCTGCCCTCCGGCTAATACCAAGCCTTTACGACCTAATATTAACCTTTGGCCGACTATTACAGAGCCGTTATGACCCTGTAACAATTTTGGCTCAGCCATTACGAACCTCACGATTAGTATTATGGCCAATTAGAGGATGTCTATGAGTGAAAAGAAATGCCGTTTATTATAAATAATTCATTACCATACTGCTTTTAACACGTTGCCCGGCCAATATTGAATATAGAGCTTTAAATAGATTGCAGGAAATAAAGATATTCTAGTTGAATATTTGGTAAAAAAAAGTTTGATAAAGGAAGACTTATATGAATTATGTTGCTTTAGATTTTGAAACCGCAAACCATAGTAGATCAAGTATATGTTCAGTTGGCATAGCTATAGTTGAAAATGGTAATGTAGTTGAACAAAAATCTTGGCTTGTAAGGCCACCTGATTTATACTTTCATCCTTTCTTCACCAGAATACATGGTATTAGGGCTGAGGATGTAATTGATGAGCCAAATTTTAAGGAACTTTGGCATTCAACGTTAAAGGATTATCTTACGGGTAAGACTGTTCTGGCTCATAATGCCGCCTTTGATATTAACGTTTTAAGGAATACTCTTAATCAATATTTGATTTCACACCCCCAGCTTACTTATCAATGCTCTGTAGTTATTGCTAAAAAGACGTGGCCAGGTCTGGGATCTTATAAGTTAAATAATTTGGCCAAACGTTTTGGCATTTCTTTTAAACATCACGATGCTGCCGAAGATGCCTTGGCTTGCGCGAAGATAGTTTTAGAAGCTGGCGTAGCAATGGGTGCTCATTCTTTTAATGAGTTAGTTAACAAACTATACATAAACGTTAAAGATTTTGCAATTTAAGGAAGTATTGTATATTCGACGCATGCAGTTTTACAAAGGTTAGTTAACCTATAGCCAGTTTTTCTAAATCATATAGGTTTTCTGCCGAACCACATATAATTAAAATATCACCTGGCAAAAGCTTTTCTTTGGGGTCTGGATTTACTATAGTACTATCACTTCTTTTTATGGCTAATACAAGGGTGCCGAATTTTTCTCGTATGCCCGAATCTTTTAGATGAACATTAACTAAAGGAGAGTTTGTACTAAGGACCAGTTCCTCAGGTTCTAAGTTAAGATGTCTTGTTTCCACTAGCGTCTGCACATAAGCAACACTAGCCGGTTTAATCATAGATAAAGCCATTCTGCTCCCGGCCATAGAAGATGGGCAAATTACACTATTTGCCCCTACCCGCTTAATTTTTTGAATGTTTTCCGGTCTGTTTGCTCTAGTTATAGTTTTAATTTTAGGATTAAGAGCCTTTGCAGACATAGTAACAAACAGATTTCCGGTATCATCAGGCAGAGTAATAATTATACCTTTGGCATATTCGATGCGAGCCATGACCTTCTAATAAACTCGAGAAAATATTACTTAAAACGTATGTAAAGAGGGATATACCACTTATTACAAGTAATAATGCTATGGCACGCCCCATTGTTGTTTTAGGGACCAGGTCGCCAAAACCCACAGTTGTAATGGTTATAACAGTTAACCAAAGGGCGTCCATAAAAGTGAAGCCCTCGAGCAACATAAATGAAAAGCTCCCACCTAGAATAACCATGATCAATGCTATGGATGCAATTATTATTGCTCTATCAGACGAGGACAAGAAAAACACCTCAATGTTTTCTGTAGTAACTTTTGTGCAACGAGAAATGGAAGCGTCTACGGTAAAAATAAAATTTCTTTAATGCAGGAAAGCCAATAGCTTTAGCTAATACTAAAGAAATAACGCTTTGAATATCGTAATCTTGAGTCCAGTGATTAATGAATCCTGATTCGACATTAATCACTTTAAACCTTCCTTAAGTATGTAATTGTCAATTTTTTGTTTAATAGTAAAATATAATTCATAACTAGGTGTGTATGTTAAATGGATTATCAAAAGACGTTATGGAAGACTGTTGTCTTGGCCATTCTCATACCTTTGCTATATTCATTTATTTACATAGCTTTTGTTTATTTTGATACTGATTCTTTTAAAGGTCTTTGCCCTGAAAGCCCTTATTTTGATTATGTTTACTTCAGCTATATTACCTTTACAACCACCGGTTATGGAGATATTTATCCAATTAGTATTTTGGCTAAGATCATTGTTCTAAGTGAGATAATACTGGGGATTACTTTTATAGCTCTGATAATATTTCTTAATTTCAGGCGAATAAGTAAAAGGCAGTAATGTTTATTTCCACATTAGTAGATCTAAGTACATCGAGCAAACTCGCCTGCCAATATATATCTTAAGTCACGGCCGTTTACATCATGGCCACCAAATCAAAAGGACGTTCCGTTTTTTTGTGGACATCCTTTTTTCACTTTTTAGTTGTGCCAACAATTTTCTTAAAGGTACTACAATAAAATTATTTCGAGGAGGGTTTTAAATGAGCAAAATGTTTGAGCAAACAGCTATAAGCAGTATGGTATTGTCCAATCGCTTTGTCCGCTCAGCAACCTGGGAAGGAATGGCTGCCGATGACGGAGCCGTTACCCCCAAGCTTATTAATACAATGACTGAACTTGCCAAAGGCGGCGTGGGTTTAATTATCACAGGCCACAGCTATGTCCGCCCGGAGGGCAAGGCAGGTCTCTTTCAACTCGGCGCTTACAAGGATGAACTCATACCCGGGCTTCAGGAGATGACCAAAGCTGTTCATGATTGCGGCACCAAGATTGTCATGCAGATTGCCCATGCCGGTAGATTTACCGCCAAAAAACTGACCGGTGAAACACCGCTGGTTGTTTCAGAGGAGCCAGGCAAAACATACCATGAAATAACCGACCAGGATATACGTGATTTAGTGGTTGCTTTTGCTGATGCGGCAGGTAGGGCCAAAGCGGCTGGCTTTGATGGGGTTCAAATACATGCGGCTCACGGCTATCTGCTCAGCCAATTCCTTTCACCGTTATTTAACCGACGCCAAGATGCCTATGGGGGAGATATTCAAAATAGATCCCGCATTCTAATGGAAGTGTACCAGGCAATCAGAAAAACCGTTGGCCAAGATTACCCGGTATTGATCAAACTGAACTGCAGTGACTTTAACGATAACGGGCTAAAATTAGAAGAATCCCTTCAGGTTGGCCGCATGCTGGCTGATACAGGACTGAATGCCCTTGAACTAAGCGGCGGCTTACTTTCGGACAAAAAACTTTCTCCCAGCCGTACCGGCATAAAAACTGAAGAAGATGAAGCCTATTTTAGGGAAGAGGCCCGCCGGTTTAAAAGTGCTATCTCTATTCCACTAATACTGGTGGGCGGTATTCGTTCTCTTTCAGTAGCTGAACGCCTGGTTGAAGAAGGAGTAACAGATTACATTTCCATGAGCCGCCCGTTAATCAGAGAGCCGAACTTGATTAACCGCTGGAAATCCGGAGATCACCGCAAAGCGGAATGTATATCGGATAATAGTTGTTTTAGAGTTGCAATTTCCGGCAATGGGGTATCGTGTGCAGTGAAAGATAGGCAAAGATAAGATAGGCATTATTAGGAGACCGTAAAGCATTACTGATAGCACGCATATCCCCCCTATCTTTTGGTAAATAAGTAACCGGCTGTTTTTTCCAATAATGGCCGCGTTACTTTTTTACTTATAAGAACTCTTTGTATGAAAATTTCGCCCGGAATTTTAGTGAAAACCTGCCAGGGTTATCCAAAGTATTTAACATATCTCCTATGCAGCGCATATTATAAATAACAATATTAATCTGTCTGTAATTTAAAGGAGGTATTGGGGTGGATACAGAAAAAGAAGTTTGGCAGAAAACAGCGCAAGAAGAAACTTTAGACGCTGAGCTTTTAGGTTCCCAATCTAAAATAGTGGAAAGCATTACAAAAATAAACTGCTGCGAAACGGAATCTGTTACCTTCGCACCATGTGACGATTTCGAGGAAAGAACACTAAATATAGGGAATTTGCCTGATCAAGTAAGGTTTTAAATGTAAATGTCTCCCTCACCAATGTATGTAGAGGCCGGGAATTTGCAATTAGTGTAATTTTTGTACGATTTTAATACAAAAAAAGTCCTGGGCTTTAGAGGGCGAACGGTTACGGTCCCCGGAACATCCTGTGGTAATGTAACCGTAGATGGTTTTTGTTTTGTTATTCCCGAAGATACCATATACCCCCAGAAAGGTAATTATAAAGGTAGTGGCGCATTATACAAGAATCAATACAACCCCTAATTACCCTCGTTAATATAATGTATCGTTTGATCTCATAGACATCAGCAACCATCAAATATGTGCCGCCAAAACATCCTTAGGATATGCACTAAACGATAACACGTTTATTAATGCTTATTGCATGCAGTACGGCCCAGGCCCTTTTTACGGCTAAGGCCGCACTGGTAATGGCTCCAGTGGCGTTAAGAATCATATATAGTTAATAATATTCCAGTAATTAACTTCAGACCCCTGCCGGTTTGCAATCAGCAAGCCGTTTTTTTAAGCCCTCAATAGCCTACAAGACCGTTTCCAACTCATCCTTTTTCCGAACTGAACTACTTTGGGGCTCATTACCTTCCACTCAGTTGGGCATTGGGGTGGCAGGTACCTCTGGCAAATTGCTGGCTCTGAGCAATTCAAAATTGCCTGGTTGACAGCATTTGAAGAAAATCCTTACGAATTGGAATCTCAATACTTAGATTTATTTAGAGATAGTTATGGGGTGCTTCCTTTTGCCAACCTTCAGGGAGGCCGTAAAGCAAAGGGTATTACCAAAAGGTCTGTTGGATAAAAACATTAAGAATAGATTGAGGGGATACTATGAAAAAAATTAATAAACGGCAAAAATTACGGATGGAGCTTTTTATTAAACAATCAGGGAAATGTTTTTATTGCGGTGAGATGATGCAGATTAGCAGTTTGCAGAAGCCTTTATACGCCACTTTTGATCATGTATTTCCAAAATCGAAAGGTAGAAAATGGACTAAAGACAATTTGGTGCTATGTCATCAAAAATGCAACCAGATTAAAGCCGATAAAGTTCTCAATTTCATCACTGTGTAACACTTGTTTTTAGTACACATTTTAAGACTGGCAGGCATCAAGTACCGCCTTAAGACGGGGGACGCAGCTGCGACCCCTCGCGCGCTACCGTGCGCGACCTTCTGCCAGGTGCGGAAGGTTATTGAGCATAAAACCATCACCCACAAAAAAATAAACACATCAGGTAGACCCGGAGGGAAGTGGAAGCTTACGCCCGGGATGAGTTAAAGGGCGTATTCCTTTGGGAGCATAGCCTGGGTATGGTTAAAGCTGCCGAGGGGGCAGCGGCTGCTTATCCCCAAATTGGCCTGCTTATAATAGAAGAGCTCTGTTGTCGTTGTCCCTAATTACAGGATATGGTATAATTTGCGTAACCTCGAAATTACAAGCGGGTGAAAACTTTGCCTGAATACATAGCTGACTCGTCATTTCTAATCTCACTGTCAAAGATTAACGGCCTCCAATTTATTAAGCTATTACCCGGGCTCGTGTTTTGCCCGGATGAGGTCTACGAGGAGGTTGTTGAGATAGGGGATTACACCGGGGGTATGCCGATGCGTTTATTATCAGCCAGGAGGTCTTTTTGCCCGAGCCCCCGTTAGTAGCAAAGTTAACAGTATCAACTCGTCTTCAAACAAGAGGAATATCGCCGGTGGTTGATAAGGTTTTATCTCTGGCCTTTCAACGCGGAGCCATCTTATTGACTGACGACAGAAGATTGCGTAGCAAGGCTCTTCCACATCAACCTCAAAACGCATAATTCACCGGAATTCCTGATTTATTACCTTAATTATGACAGTCTAAAATCAGCCCTTGATAGTTTAGTTAAACATAATCGGCTTGATGGGAAGGCCGCTAAAATTTATCTGGAGGCTAAACAACAATGGGAAAAAAAATAAAAATAAACACTGAATTTGATCCAGTGCTTTTAAAAAAGCTGGACGCTTACGCTTCCCAAAAGTATCTTGATCGTTCATCCGCATTGCAACAGTTGGTTTCGGTTGCATTACGCGAAAATTACAAAAAAGAGGCCATCCAGGCTTATCGCGAAGGTCGGATGACCATCAGACAGTGTGCCGAGATGCTGGGAGTTGATTATTTCGAGATGAACGAGATTCTTCAATCAGAAAAAGTAAACATCATCTCGGAACCTTTTCAAAAATCGAAAAAACTGCTCGATAATTTGCAAGGATCCTTTGACCCTAAATAGTAAAGCCATTAGCTACGCGCGATGGTTTGTCGTCCCACATACCCACCCCACGTACAGGCTGGTGCACGCGTTAGTTTATTCTTTGCCACCGGTGGGGCGTCGTGCCGCCCCGGCGAGAAGACCGCGGCTGCGGCCCCACGCTCGCTACCGCGTGCGCCCTTCCGCTAGGTTGCGGAAGCTTATGCACCAAAATAATATCAGCGGACTTTCTTACCTCGAGACAATTTAAAGCTGTGCGGATAAAGTATAGTCCCGTCTCCGACACCAGAAAATGCCCGATATAACGGGGATTAAGGCCGAACGTGAAATTAACACGTTCGGCCTTTTTGTTTCCGAACGTACGCGTAAAACGTATGCGTAAAAAACGTATCCCATTTAGAAACCACGCGTGTCCTGTAAGTAAAACTACAGGAGGTTACAATCATGGCAAGACGATGCTCCTTACGCCTGGGACCAGGCATGGCATTTTACAGTAATACAAAACAAGGAACTGCTGGACAGACTAAATCTTGCAGCTAAAGAAGCCGCGAAACAAATGGATATGGAACATTTAAGGAAACTAGGGAATAATGTGCAGTTCAATTGTTTGTACGGTTCACCGACACTGATAATAGTATCTGGCAATGAGCAGGCTCCCGTACCCCTGGAAGCGGATTGTGCCGCTGCTACTCAGAACTTGTTGCTCGCTGCAGAGTCAATCGGGCTAGGGTCGTGCTGGATTTTCTTTGTATTGTTAGCGTTTAATTCACCTCAAGGTTCCGAATTGCGAAAAGAACTGAAAATACCCGAGGGCTACAAGCCTTATTATTCAGCTGATTTTGGGTATAAAAAAGCTGCGGTTGTTAAAGCGTCGGACTATCGCGGTAACATGCCCCGTCGCCCCGGCATAATAGACGATTATATTAACACCCCCACAAATAAAAAAGACGCCCGTAGGCGTTTCTTAAATAGCTTCCTCTCTGGCCTCCCCCCGTGAATACGGCTCTATTGCGTATCAGCTTTGGAATGTGCAACAATAGTGACGTAACTAGTAAATATAAAAAAAGAAGGATTGATACCGTGGACAACCAGTTTTGCATATATACTTTGCTGTTCCTAGGAGGTTTTATTGCCGCAGCAATTTCGGGTGCCGCTGGTTTTGGCGGGGCATTATTATTACTTCCGCTTTTAACAAATACTCTAGGGACAGCGTTGGCTGTACCAGTTCTTACCGTAGCCCAACTCATCGGTAACATCTCACGAGTTTATTTTGGTTTTAAGCAAGTAGATTGGAAGCCTGTTAAAGTTTTTGTTTTAGGTGCAATACCAATGGCTATTCTTGGTTCTTTTTCATTTGTTACGGCACCAAAAGAATTAATTACCAGGCTTGTTGGTTTAGCTATCATAGCATTTGTTGTATTAAAGCAATTTAACATTTTGAAGTTCCAACCCAATGACAAAATAGTGTTCTTGGGTGGGTGTATTACAGGATTAATATCTGGCTTAGTTGGTAGCGCAGGACCAATAGGTGCAGCATTATTTCTCTCTTTAGGTCTCCCACCAGTATCCTATATTGCCAGTGAAGCGACAACAGCAGTAGCGATGCATATAACTAAAATTGTTATATATCAAAAATTCTTAGATATTGGTTTAAAAGGTTTCGAAATTGGGTTATTCGTTGGCGTTGCTATGATTCTTGGAACATGGGCAGGGAAAAAAACAATTGAAAAATTACCTAAAGAACGATTTATAAAATTTGTTGGAGTTTTGTTAATACTAATAGGCCTACATATGCTTATTTGGGGTTAATATAGTCGTAATTCAATTTCTGCACATCATAAACAGGCGGCGACGTAATAACAATTATATCCAAGACAATTCCTCTACCGTCCTGACGAGGTCGTCCTGGTTCGGCAGCGTATATCGAGTAACCATCTTCTTGTATACTTCGTATCATTATATGCCAACAAATGGCAGTATGCCTCCAAAAGGATTAAGTAAAAAAAGGAGCAAAATTATACAGCTCCTCTGTGCGTTATTTATCTCATTATAGCCATAGATTACTCAAATAAAATGCTCTTACGTTATCTTAAAACAAAACAGTTTACAATGGAAAGTCTTGTATTAATATAAATATAGTTCATTTTGGAATGTAAAAGGTGATTAACTATGATGATAATATTAGGCCCAAGCAATAAAAAAGTCCGGGAGCTTTTTTAGCTGCCGGGCTGTTTAATTATAAGTCCTTATGTTCGCAGGTCTAACGCTTTATTGCTAAAAGCCTCACGCAATCTTTAAGCTGCCTAAAGATCGCCCCTTCTGAAATCTTTTTCAGGGCATCTTCTACATTTGTTACAACGGAACCTAAAACCATATCCACGCCATAATCAAACCATACAGTAGATATCGGTGTAGTAGGGCCTAAAACCATAACGAAACTACTTTTTCTGCAATAAGAAAGCAAATCATCCATTGTTCCATTTATTAAAGCAGTTCCGGTTATGGCTACGATATCGGCCTGAGGTATAATCTCTGACGCTTTTTCCGCAGGCTCATCTCCCTCAATGGGACGCTTCTCTAGTACCCATAAAGAAGAGGCTACCTGGCGGATTTTCTCTATGAAGGGAAAGTGTCCTACTATGGCCACCTTTTTATTCCCTGCTTTTTTCATCAATACGCTCCCTGCATTAATTTCTACACAACGGTTTAAGTCAACCTGCAAAATAGAGTTAATTGCCGAGCAAGCTATACATCTCATCATGTCGCTTTCAGAATTAACTTCTTGCACCAATTCCCATGCTGTCTTTTCAGTGAGCTTGCCAGCATCAGGCGCAGGAACCCGTTGGTGGTGCCCATGAGCAAACATGGATGAAGCAAGACCACACCTTTGACTGACAACCGCGGTCCAAAAAGGACCAATTCGCACTTCTTTAACGGCAGCATCATCGTCCAAGGTGGAAATAATATCTTCCAGAACCGGCATTATACTCAACCCCTAGTCATTTATTGGTATATCTGCTTATTATTATAACATAAGCTAAAGCACTTCCCCTTGGCTTCCTTATTTTTTCTTTCCTCAATGAGTTTCCTTGATCCGTGAGCCGAATTAGTTTTGCATATGTACGACCACCATTTACCTATGCAACATTGCGGTATGTTCACCTGCGTGACTCATCTTGCCTGTGGTTTTAGTTTAACAAAATATGGCTTTCCCATCTTATAACAAACGGCAGCCAGGATAATTATAACGCCTATGAAACCGCCGTTCCGGCCGGCATAAAGGAATTTAGGTAATTGTCCCTTATCATATCAAATGCCATACGGGCAGAACTAATTTCCATCACCTTTCCCCCAATCATTACCGCAAAGCTATCCCCCACAATTTCGGCTTCCCGGACGTCATGGGTAACATACAGCACAGGTATTTCGTGACTCTTGAATACATCTCGAAACTGAGGTAACAAGTTTTCTTTCGTTGCAGCGTCAATATCGCTTAGCGGTTCATCGAGCAGTATGACCTTGGGTTCGGAGGCTAGTGCCCGGGCCAAAGAAACCCTGCTTTTAAAGCCACCGCTCAACTCTTTGGGTTTCTTTTTTAAGATGTCCGCCAACCCGAGCATTTCCGCCACCTGCGCCCCTGCATCTTTCGAACCCCGCCCGTTTTTAACTGAGTAAATAATATTATCCCATACAGTTAGATGATTAAACAAAGCGGGATGCTGAGGTACGTAACCTACCCCACGTTTTTCAGGCGAAAAATTTGTTACAATTTGCCCGTTAATTTTCACCTGACCTCCGTCACCTTTGATTATTCCGGCAATAATTTTAAGCAAGGTGGATTTACCGCTACCGTTAAGTCCGATAATCACCTTGATTTCGGAACCAACCTTGAGCGTAACTTCTTGTAGTACCGCCTGTTCTTTGAAATATTTGCTAATATCAACAGCTTCAAGCATATTTTCGCCTCCTCGCATTAAAAATACTTAACACAACAACGATGGTCAGGGATAAAACAATACAGAAGGCGCTGGCTGTAATAGCCATCTCAAGCTCACCTTCCTCAACCTTGGTAAACACATAAGAAGCTAGAACCTGGGTACTGCCCGGAACGTTTCCTCCGAACATAATAACTGCCGCAAATTCACTTAGCGAGCGAGCGAAAGTTAAAACAAAGCCGGAAAACAATGCTTCCCCCAAAGCAGGGACAACGACGTGTAAATATGCCTTTTGCGGAGTATCGCCCAGTGTACGGGCCACTGCTATAATTTCGGAGTCGATTTGATCCACTCCGGAAGCAATAGCCCGCGCTGCCAGGGGGTAGGAGACGAAAAACATTGCCAACACAACTGAAATGAGCATAAAAGCCAGACCGGTATTACTTATAAAGCCAAAGGTATTCCTGCCAAAGGCCAGGAGCAAAGCAAGACCTGCCACTGTGTGGGGCAGCGCTATAGGTAAATCATTCATAAGATTGGCCAATCGATAGATAATGGTATTTTGCGCAAAAAGGTGATAATAGCCAAATCCCAGGGCCAGAAAAGAACCGAGCAAAGCTGCAGCAAAAGCTGCAATAAGGGTGTTTTTGACGCTGTCCCAGAAGTAATAGTCAGTTAAGGTTTTAACTGTCCCTTCGAAGTTAAGATGCCCTAAAAGGGCAACCATTGGGTAGACAACCAGGAGCAGAAATAGAGGGAGAAAGATTACACCGATTATATCTCTTTTCATTCTTGGTACGCCTGCCATCCCGCTTGAATAAATTCATCTATATTTTCATTGGCACAATCCAAGAACTTTTGGGCCAGCATTTCGTTGCCTCCTTTGATTGTCGCTGCTCCAAAGATAATTTCACCGGTATACTCCTGCGGTATTGTCTGCACGTGCTCCACACCAAACCCCTTTGCGACGCTGCTGAAGATTAATCCGGCATCAAGCTCGTCCTTCTGGACCATAATCGCCAGTTGGTTAACTGTGGAAGGACGCGCCTTTAAATTCCCGGTTTGGTTTAGCTGATCCCAAAGATCCATATTTTTCAGGGCTGTCTCAGCATAAACTCCGACGGGTGCATTAGGATCACAAATGCCCACCGTCACCCCCGGTTTATTTAAATCCTGGACGGTTTTTACTTTGGTTTTTCCTGTTTCGGAAACAATCAGCACCATATGATCTTGTAAAAACTTTTGCGCAGCAATCAAATTGCCATCATCTTCAATCTTATCAATGTATAACCAGTCGGCTGAAAAGTATAAATCACATGGTTGTCCTTCTTTAATTTGAGTATAAAGTCCACCGGATGGCCCGTAGTTGGGAGTAACTTTAACGCCTGTTTCTTCCTGAAAAGCGGTAATCACTTTCTCCATTGGTTTTTTCAACCCGGCTGCAACATAGACATTAAGCTGTTCTTCTTTGGTGCTGCACCCGCTTAATAACATTACCGACCCGGTAACAATAATGGCTGTCAAGGTACATAACAGTTTCTTAAGTACTTTGGTGAACATTTTCCCACTCCTATGCTATAAGTTTCTAGAGACCTGGGTACAGACAGTCTTAACCTATTGGGAGCAAACTCTTGTTAAGCTTTGTTTAAGAATTTTCTTTTTCTCTTAATGGTATTTTTCAGGCTCTTCCTGATGCAGGCAAGTTTAAGATTACCATTATTGTTAGTGACGACAGCATAGCCATTCTTTAATAACTTGTAATCGTATCTAGCCTCGTCCAATATAAAGTTGATAATTTTTCTTCTAACATTGTTTTTATTTTTTTCAACTGGATAGTAAAATAATATACTCCAAGATCCATCAAGGTTTTTAGTTTCAACCCTTACCAAGAGTCCGTTATCAGCCAAATTCGAATATACCATATAAGGGTCGAAAACTTTGCAGTCAAGCCCCCCCAGGCTATTACATATTTCTTTAAGTTCCACCTCTCTTTCATTATGTATTCCAGTAACCTCGCCACGCCTAAATAAAACCAGAAAGTCAGCAAGCTTATCTTTCATATTGTCACCCCCCATAAAACAAAAAACTTTGCCCATTGCAAAAAGGACAAAGCTTTATAGCTAAGATAAAGTTCGCATTCTCCTTTCCGCAATGGGAGGCACACCGGTTTCCCCATGCACCCTAACGGCCGGGCAACCATACTTTAGGCTTAGGTCACCAGGCTCGGAGACATATTTATTTGTTAAAAATAAAAACCCGGCATTGTGAAAATGGCAATGCCGGGCCTGTTCAATAATGGCCGGTAATCCTCTCCTTTCCACAATGGGAGGCATACCGGTTTCCCGATATACCCTGCCGGTCCGGTCACCATAACATCACGTCTGCAGGTGCACAAGACTCGGAGAATTTTTTTTAGTTATGCATTGGGTATAAAATATATCAAGTCTGCTAACAGTTTAAAATATTTGCAAAATAAAGTCAAGGGAATCTTTCTCAGCTGGAAGATAAGGACGACGCCATTGGATTCGTTTTATAATTAGAACAATTATCCTCGTTATTAAGCTATGTTTTTTCAATATATTATGAATTACACATTATATTAAATCAATACTAATCATTTCTAAAGAAATTCATCAAAATGAAAGAACAAATATGAGACAGATGAAACGTCCCCATGTCTTCTTCCCACCCATGTCTTCCCATGTCTTACTTTAACGAAATTATATCTTATAAATTGGTGGTTTCACTTCATAAGTTTTTAGCTTACCATATTCCAATAGCCCGTCATATAATTTTAATTCTTCTATTAAAAATGTTATAAATAGCTCCCTAATTTGTGGAGAAGTACTATGAATAAGGGCCATTGTATGAGTAGGCAAAAATGACTGAATACCTCTAAGGACGCGCCGGAAAATAAATCTATCTGTGATACCCTCTATATTTACTGTGGATTTCGTATATTTTGGTGGTCTATTGGGCAATGGTATCCCATATGTCATCATCTCTTTCTCCAACAACGATACATGTTTACCGAGGGTTTTTTTCCCAGAGGCAAGAATTATCTTTAAATCCGGATCGCTGGCAAAAGCCTCCAATAAACTTGTCAAATGGATTACATTATATCTTTGCACCAAGTGATTCCAGATATGAAATACCTCGCTAACATTTATCATCTTTTGTTTTTCCCCCGTAGACATAGCTAACCTACTTAAATTCTCCAAGTTTTTTAATATTTTCATATCTTGCTCCTTATATTTAAAAATTAGGCATTATATACAGGGGGTAAGTTTAAATAGCCCTTGATCTTGCCGTATTCAACAAGTAATTCATGTAATTCCATAGTTACGAGTAAGTGGTTTTTAATTGCTTTTCTAACTCTGGGTGAAGTGCTTTGCATAAAACCACTGGCAAGTATGGGGAAAAATGATTGGATACTTTCAAATAAGGTTTGGTATACATTGTAATCTGTGACGATCTCTAATATAGTAGTAGTATTGATACCGGCCGGCGGTCGAGTAGGAAAGGGAATACCATAAGACTTCATTATGGCTTCCATATCCACAATACCTGACTGCAGAACATCGACTACTCTACTTATAATAAATTTTAAATCTTTATCGTTAGTAAAGTTTTCAATAATCTGCACACTCTCCATAATATCCAGTTTCGCAACCAAAATGTCCCATACGTAAAATACCTCACTGACATTGATGTATTTCTGCTTCTCTTTTTGGGATTTACCGATCTCTTTTAACCTTTGGATTTTATCCATTATATCCATGTTAAACTATCCTTTTTATTTACCTAAATTTTTATATATTTTTGGTTTATTTTTTAAATTTATTCGTAATTATTTTTATATCACACCTCAACTGGACGTTTTTGTTTTAATTCTAATAAAGCCGGGTATAGATACCAGCATTCCAGGACCAGGTCCTGAGCAAAGTCAGCACCTCGCCAAAACCCATAAATAAAGAATAATTCCCGATATTTGCTGCGCTTTTCAGTACAGGTTGTCTGTGTTTAAGAAGAACTTGCCTTTGGAGAGCGGTCGGAGTGTCAATCTCTGAACACCGTACTCGTCAAAATATGGACATTATGAAACTTTAGCGATTATTATTTGTTTATTCTGACAATGTAAGTGACTAGTTGTTCATTTTTTATTGGTAATAATAATGTATAATATTTTTATCACGGCAATGGCAATGAAACCTACTCTGCCAGAATTGATGGTTAATTTAATCAGCGGTAAATAAAGATTAAGGGTAACCATAGTGGTCTTTTATCGGTGGTGTACGCTTCCAGTGCCTAAGATTTCCTAATTGCATAGTGTCTACATAAGGTTATAAAGGGTGATTAACGTATGTTATGGTTTGTGTTTTACGATAATAAACTGCTCATAAAGACTGATAATGATACTATTTCTATTCCAAACAAAAAAGATTTAACAATATTAGAAATTCAGCTAAAGAAAGAAATATATATAGGTACGTTAAATAACTCCCCTTGTTTTGCGGCGGAATTTACAGATGCTCCATCATCGCTGCCTGTTGGTTTTAATTATATAAGTTTAAGAAAATTGTTTTTTAAGTCTGTGGATGACATTTTTCGTGTAGCCGGGCGTGCGCATCAAATTATTAATTGGGTTCGCACACATCAATATTGTGGTAAATGCGGAGGCCCTATTAAAAATAAAGTAACTGAACTTGCCAGAGAGTGTCCCAATTGCGGTGTTAATATTTACCCACGTATATCTCCCGCCGTAATCATAGCAATAGTTAAAGGAGATAAAATATTACTGGCCAGAAACAAGAATTTCCCCAATAGCTTTTATAGCGTTCTAGCCGGTTTTGTCGAACCGGGAGAAACTTTAGAAGAGTGTGTACAAAGAGAGGTAAAAGAAGAAGTTGGAATTGAGGTGAAAAATATAAAATATTTTGGAAGCCAGTCCTGGCCATTTCCAGACTCACTTATGATTGCTTTTACTGCAGAATATGCTAATGGTGAAATCGTAGTTGATAATTTGGAGTTATCCCATGCAGACTGGTTTTCACGCTACAACCTACCCGCAAAAATTCCGGATAAAAAAACTATTGCCGGACGTCTTATAGAATGGTTTATACAACAACAAGGGAAGCACGGGAACGGTTCTTTTGCTTCCTAGGAAGCAAAAAGAACCGCCCCCCTACTTCCTCTTCCAAGAGCCCAAGGTAAAGGAAGGTTCGGAGTTTCCTGGTTCAGCTCGTAATTTCACCCCCAATGTGTAAATAAATAATTAAGATTTGTTTTGGAAACAAAAGAACCGTCCCCATGCTTCCCAAGGTTTTGATTTTTTTATTACTTTAACTTTAGTGCGAAGGAGCACCATAATAATTGCAAAAATCGTCAAAAGAAAACCAATTGAAATGGCAATCGTTGCTCCTACTGTGAAAGCAGAGACATAAAAAGCTTGATTTACCCCCGTAGTTGTATTAAAACCCAACCCAATAAAAATTGAATTTGCACCGGGTATAAAGCGAAGTTGATAAATAATATGTCCGGCTAAAACCAATGGAATTAGAGCAAAAACCAACTGTATCCGTCTAGATGTTGCCTTAGTTTTAAAAGGCTTAGCAATAAGCCAAGTAATCAAACCAGCACTAACTGCAGTTCCCCAGTAAGATATGCTGAACCATAAGCGCCATATGGAAACCGGCCATGTCGAATGCACTGCTTCAAAATAATAAAGCGGGATTAAAATAGCCAAGGTTACCCCAATAAAGATAGCATAACCTTGGTTAACTCTGACTAAATGCCACACTTCCCTGGCCGGAACCCGAAGATTTAATTGAACTGAACCATTAGGACAATTGCGCACACAATTGAAACAAAACTTGCAAGCGAGGTTATTATCAAGGTAAGGTAAATGTTGGAACATTGGACACCCGGGAGTACTTCCATTACCAACATAGCACTCGTGAGTCGTACATTTGTTAAGACAAACCGTGGGATCCGCTCTTATCTCAAGTGCCGAACCGATAGAAGCAGTACCCACAAATCCTCCCAGAGGACAAAGGTAGCGACACCATGTATGACGTGTAAAAATAATACCCGTAATTATTGCAAATAGTTGAATTGCCAGTAACAGTATTACAGTATTTATTGGACTGGATCGCATTCCAAAAAAAACTTCTGTCCAAAAGATAAAAACAAACAAAAAAGTAACAAACAGATAATCATACTTTTTTAGCAAATCTGGAACAGGTTTATTCAAGTGTAGTTTTTTTTGGACAAATTCCATGATAAACGCAAAGGGGCAAACTGTACACCATACTCTACCTAAAAAAGGTGAAATTATTGCTAAAGCAGGCCACCATAAACCCCAAACTATAATAAAAATAAATTTAGTCATAGCTACTTGGGGGGCCAGCAATAATAATAAAATTATGGATATAAAAATAATTGTAGAAATACGCTTGAACCAAGAAATAAGTTCTCCTTTTTTCAATATGTTTTCAATACTTGGCCATGATAGAAGATTAACTGTGCTTCCTATTTTTTCAGCAGTCGGACCAAAAAAGATATGCTCCAACCCAATTGTATTATCTTCAGCCAGAAAAAATGCCCTTTCTAGCACTTGAATCAACTCAGTTACATTTCCTTGCCGGTAATGATGTGAAAGAAGTAACTTGCTCGCTTCTTGATTGAGAACAGGGCTTCTCCTATTATGCTTAAGGGCTAATTTATCTAAAATACCCTGGGCTAAAATTGGGATATCTCTTTTTCTTTCGCGTAACGGCTGAATAGTATAAGTTTGGCCAAAGCACTCTCTTAATTCCGGTATAATCTTAGGGGACAATTGTTCCGGATTACCTTGTAAGCTAGCTACCACAAGACAGTTCTGCTTATTCATTTTTAGACATTCAGCCAATTTAAGCTGAGCTCTAGGGGAAATTTTATTGATTTCCCGTAACAACAATGTTCCTTTGCCGACTATTTCAAAAAAATTAAACGATACTGCAGGATCATCTTCATCAGCTTCAAACATCATGTCGCTCCACTGCTGATCAAAATAGCGACCATCAAGAACTATAAAAGTTGCTGCTTCCCCAAACCTGCGTTTATGTAAATACCAGGCCACCATTTGCCGGCCTGTACCTCGTTCACCAATTAAAAGCAAGTTTTCTTTTGTGCTAACCAGTTCATCAATTTTTTTTTCAATTTCCCTGGTCGTTCGAGCACTTCCCCAAATCCCGTAAAATTTATCCTTATAATGAGTTAGCTGCAAACTTAAACGCAAAAAGTCTTTATATTTAGCGTCCCATATTTCATGATTAGCATCATTTAAATTATGGTATAGATGCTCAATAAATTTTTGATACAGTTTAGGCCATCTTACGAGCATTCGAGCAAAATTTTCAGCATTTAATAATAAAACGCGGCAATTTTCTGTACACCGAACCGTCGTTGGTGCAGGTTTTCCAGTAAATAGAGAGAGTTCACCAAAAGCATCACAGGGACCGAATAAATTAACTTTCCAGGAATTAATTCCTTGCTTGGATACTAACGCTTCAGCCTTTCCTTCAATTAAAATATAATAATAGTGCTCCGTCTGGCCTTGCTTGATGATATCAGTACCTTGTGCATATTCTTGCCACTCAAAGTCATTCGCTAGTTCACTTATTTCTTGATTAGTAAGATCAGCAAAAAATCGAACCTTAGATAAATAATACACTTTTTCGGTATTCATTTAGATCCTCCATCGTCCAATACCATTATTTACCTTAACCCCCTGTTGAATATAACCTCCAAGGCGAGTTGACAGAAAATCGCCCACCATCTAAGTTAAGATAATGGAATTCCCGGCAGCATAGATTTTATTTATACAAAATTAAGGCAAAACCCTTCTTAGAAGATATTAATCAACTTTATATTATTCAACTTTTCTGGATACAGGATTAAACCCTTAATAGTAACCACAGCGGCTACTGCCGCTAAATTCGCTCACCGGTGATACAGAGAACTAAAAATTAACATAAATATCTAAGAGAAAGATGGGGCTATATCCCTTTTGTATTTCCACAAAGGAACTAGCCCCATAAATGGTCCTAAAACTACCAATCGATTTATGAACAAACAAATACATAACTACGCATCTCACAGGCAATTAATGGCAAGCTAGAACCATCCCCATTTGTCACCGTCACTTTTCCAGAAGTGTTTGTATTGCCGATTCTATTTGTTCGTTGGAGAAGCCTTGAAGGTCAATCGCACCCGAACGACAGGACGCAGCGCAACTGCCGCAGCCCTGGCATAAGCCATTGTTTACTTGAGCAACGGTTTTTTGAGTTGTTCGTCCTTGGGCCGGACCCGTAATCGCTTTCATTTCAATGGCCTTAAATGGACATACATCCCGGCATAACAGGCAGCCCTGACATAGTGATTCATTAACCCGAGCAATCATGGGGTTTGTGGCAATATGTTTTTTGGCAAGCAAAGTACAGACTTTAACCGCCGCCGCACCGGCCTGGGCTACCGTATCGGGAATATCTTTGGGACCCTGGCAGCATCCGGCCAAAAAGATCCCCGCCGTGGTGGTCTCCACCGGGCGCAGTTTGGGGTGGGCCTCCTGGAAAAATCCGTCTTGATCAGTCGTAAAACCGACCGTTCTGGCAAACTCCCTGGAACATTGGGCCGGCACCATTGCTGTGGCTAAAACAACCAAGTCCGCTTCAATTTCCACCTGGGCGCCCAACAATGTGTCCGCACCCTTGACCAGCAATTTACCACCCTTGCGAGATATTTTGGATACCCGCCCCCGTATATAGCGGGCTCCCTCATTAACGGTACGCTGGTAAAATTCTTCGTAGGCTTTTCCTGGTGCCCGGACATCCATATAAAATACAAACACACGGGACCCTGGGATTTTTTCCAAAACTTGATGGGCATGCTTGGCAGTATACATACAGCAAGCTCTGGAACAGTAGGCTTTCCCCTTAGCCTCATCCCGGGAACCCACACACTTGATAAATACTACATTTTGGGGTTCTTTACCATCGGAAGGCCGCATTATTTTACCGTCCGTTGGTCCGGAGGCATTAACCAGTCGCTCAAACTGCAGGCCCGTGATCACATCGACTAATTTTCCGTAACCGTATTCACCGTAGGCTTTTGCCCAGTCAAAAAGGTCATAACCCGTGGCCACGACAATGGCCCCCACTTCTACCTGCCGGTAAGCATCCTGATCCTCATAATTTATTGCTTGGGCTGCACATACCCTGGCACAAACACCGCATTTTTGTCCGTTCAAAAGGCGGCAGTTGTCCGCGTCTATGCAGGGTTTATTGGGAACAGCTTGTGGAAATGGAATATATATGGCTTTACGTTCACCCATATTTTGATTAAATTCGCTGGATACTTTTTTCGGGCATTTTTCCCAGCAAGTGCCGCATCCTGTACATTTGGAGTGATCAACGTAACGGGCCTTTTGTTTCACCAACACCGTAAAATTACCGATATAGCCACTTACTTCGGTAACTTCTGCGCAAGTTAACAACTCTATATTAGGGTGCTGCGCCACTGCAACCATTTTTGGTGTACTGATACATGCGGAGCAGTCTAACGTAGGAAAAGTTTTGTCCAGCATAACCATTTTACCGCCAATGGTCGGCTCCCTTTCCACCAGTAAAACTTTATGCCCGGCATCTGCTATATCCAGGGCTGTCTGAATTCCGGCAATACCGCCGCCTATGACCAACGCTTTTTTCGTTACGGGGATGGAACTCTCAAAAAGCGGCTCAAGACGGGCCGCTTTGGCAACGGCCATTCGCACCAGGTCAATGGCTTTGGCGGTGGCCTGATCGGGTTCATTAGCATGCACCCAGGAACATTGCTCCCGAATATTGACCATTTCCAGTAAATAAGGATTTAGCCCCGCCCGGGAAATGGTACTACGAAATGTAGACTCATGCAGGCGTGGAGAGCAGGATGCCACCACAACCCGGTTCAGGTTATATTCTTTAATGGCATTTGCAATCATATTTTGCCCCGGTTCAGAACAGGTATATTTATAATCCACGCTGTAAACAACATAGGGAAAATGAGCAGCCTGGGCGGCCACCCGAGGTACATTAACGACTCCGCCAATGTTTGACCCACACCAGCAAACAAAAACTCCAATCCGCATATACATCGCTCCAATTATATCAGTATTTATCTATGTCTACATTTGATGCAATATTTATAATTAACTATCCAACTAGTTCTAACACCCTTTTCGTATCCACAAAATGAGTGTTAAAGCTTAAATCAATGGGTGTAAGTCCTATGGCAAGTCCAATCAACTGGGTAAAATAAAATACGGGCAGACGATAATCGCTACCAAAAACCTGGTTTATTTTCCTCTGGCGCATATCTAAATTGAAGTGACAAAGGGGACAAGCCGTGGCAATACATTCAGCACCAGCCAGGGAAGCATCGGCAAGTATTTTTTCAGTTAATTTTAAAACCACGTCCTCATTGGATATGGCCAAAGAGGCACCACAACATTCGGTTTTACTATTCCAATCCAACGCATGGGCACCAACGGCATCCAGCAAACCGTCCATGACCAAAGGGTTTTCGGGATCATCAACTTGCACCTCTTTTGGCCTAACCATCAAACAACCATAGTATACAGCTACTTTTAAATTCCGCAATGGCCTGACAAGCTTTGCGGAGATTGTTTCCGATCTTAGGCCAGCGATTATTTCCAGTATTGATTTAACCTGCACACCTCCGTGGTAAGGTTTGCCGGTAACCCAGTTAATCTTTTTACAAAGTTCTTGATTATTTTGCATTTCCACGTTGGCCATAGCCAGGCGCTGGTAACAGGCCGAGCAGGAAGCGGTGCAATCAAGTCCCATTTCCGCCACTAGAGCCAAGTTGCGGGCAGCCAGAGCTACCCCCAGCATATGGCTGGTGCTGTGGCCCGGTGTTGAACCACAGCAACTCCAGTCTGGTATTTCCACCAATTCCACGCCCAGCGCCCGGCAGACTGCCCTGGTTGATACATCATATTCTCTGCCGCTGGTGTGATCGCAGCACCCCGGAAAATATGCGTATTTCATCTGGCATTCCCCTCCAGCTTCCGGATACGTTCAAAAATCAAACCTATATCCCGGTGATTTTGGGTCCTTGCGGGTAAGAGCTTAACTTTATTTTTGGTGAACATCGCCAAACCGGTATCAGCATTCTTAAAGATTTGCCTGGTTTTCAAATTATAGTTGAGCATCATGCCCAGCTCATAAAGTTTGCCATTATCCTTAACGGTATTAAGGAAACAATCGTAAAATATAGCTACATCCCTAGCCCGGCCCTCCAGCAAAATACCATCGCGCTTGGCCAGGCCGCGCAAACAATCCATTACCCGGGCCAGGTCAACATTGCGGGGACATCTTGAAGTACAGGTATTGCAACCGGCACAAAGCCAGATGGCCTGACTCTGCAGTACCCGCTCTTGCAAGCCCAGCTGAACCAAACGTAGCACCCGGTGCGGGGGGTAATCCATGGTAAAAGCCAGCGGGCACCCGGCAGTACATTTGCCACATTGGTAACATTGCTCCACCGGCTGCCCGCTTTCTTTACTTACATAATTAATAAAATTGGAATTATCATCGAGACTATCTGTTAAATTAATTGCCACTGTCATTTTAAAAAGACCCCTTGTTCTGCAATTTCGCTATATTTGCGCTATAATTACGCTATAATTAATTAGCAAGTTATCTTACAATAAGAAATATTAGGCACTTTCGTGCCCATAACAATAGTATAATTTAATACAATATTAAATATAATTGTATTTTATTTATCTGTCAAGACTCGACAAAAAGAAGCGTTATAAAGACGGATTATATGATGTCCTTTGGCAATGTTTAGATTACTCATTGGTCAAATATTTTTCATAACAGATGGCAGAGTAAACGAGAAGCTAGATTAAAGGTGGTTAAGCCGTACCAGTTTGCGTACATTGACACAAACGACTCTGACGAGGTTAAAGTTAGATCAGAGATCCGCAGAATAGCTCGGGAATGGGTCAAGAATACAATAGACAAAGATTGAGGAAGCTAAGGAACCGTCCCCTATGCTTCCTAAAGAATCGATAAAGATGAGTAGCATAAATCCTTTTTTTACCATAATGTATTATAAAAAATGGGAGGGATAATATGTATTGCTATACTTACCTGCCCAGCCTGGAGTGCGGTCTCAGGGAACTTATCCTGTGGTCGGAAATAAGTAGCCAACACCCCGTATTTTTTATTAATGTTGCGCAATGTCTAAACTTAAACCTTACCCCTCAAATTGTAGCAGATCTTAACCGAATGAAAAATTGTTTTAATTCAATCAACAATGAAGCTCGCCCATTATTAAGCCTATTAACTTATCAAAACCATATAGATTATTCCTTAGCACATTCCACATCACAATTAATGCAACAGTTTTTGCACTATGATCAAGAATTATTGGCGTTTATCCAACATTTAAAAGCCTATGGTCAAAACCAACCAGTTTGGCAAACCTTAGTTAGCCATATTGAAAACGAGCAAATATACATGTATCGTTTAATTTCAACCTTGAGGGAACAAATATTCCAAAGTCAACAACCGCCCAATATGATGCCTCCAAAACCTCCTTAGAAAGCAAGGGGGAAGCAAGAGGACGGTTCTATTGCTTCCTAAATTCCTTTAATCCACTGTAAATAACTATAACATCGCCCAGCTTCATGCGTACTAAACCGCTTGACGAGGGAGCCACAAAGTCGATTACCCCGGATATTACAGGCTTTTCCTGGTTACCCCGGGGTACGTTCCGCCGACCGCTGTATTTTTCGTATACTCCCTTGCCAACATAGCACATTACACGGGGCCTGTAATACAATATTTTCCGGTATAGTTCCACCCCGCCATGCTTGTATTCCTGATTTAATCGGTCGGCACCTTAAATTTAACCATGAAAGTGGTCCCAGAAGGCCCGGTTTCAACTTCAATCCTGGCGTTGTGCCTATTGATAATACTATAACAGACAGCAAGACCTAAACCCGTCCCGTTATCCTTGGTTGTAAAAAAGGGAGTTCCCAGTTTATCCATTGTCTCAGGGGCAATTCCACTACCCTGATCCTGAACAGCTAATATTACTCCATCATGTTCGACATACGTTTTTATTATTAGTTTACTACCAGGGGACATGGCTTCTAATCCGTTACGAACAAAGTTAAGCAATAGCTGGCGTATTTCTTTTTCATCCAATAGCAAATCGGGGATATCATAAAGCTCCAAATCCATATATTTACCTTCTTTATTAGCATCAGCCTGCAATAACGGTTGTAAAGTTTTCACAACAGTATTGAGGTTCTGCCTGGCTTTATCAACAGGTTTATTCCTGGCCAGTGATAAAAAAGGTGTAATTATAGAATTCGCTCTATCCAGTTCTTCTATCATAAGATCATAATATTCTATGTTTTTATTGGACTTCTCCCTACCCCTAAGAATTTGTAGAAATCCACGTACAGTAGTCATAGGATTCCTTATCTCATGGCCTATACTGGCGGCCATTTCTCCAACAAGATTTAATTTATCCAAGTGCAACATTTCTTTCTCGAATAATCTTAAATCCGTAATGTCATTCACAATACTTAAGATTACCTTTTCACCGTTTATTTCAATAATTTCAGCTGAAAGCAAACCAATACGTAGTTTACCAGACTTAGTCTGGAAAGAGTTCTCAAAGTTTCGTAAATAACCTTGGCTTAATAATAAGTTGATGACTTCCGTACGTTTCTGTGGCTCCCAAATATTTAATTCCGTTGAAGTATGCCCGATCACCTCTTCACGAGTATAACCGAGAGCATCAACAAAATTGCAGTTTATGTCAAAGAATTGTCCATGTTCAAGGGAACTTATAGCCATTGGGTTAGGACTGGAATGGAAAGCCTTATAAAAACGTTCTTCTGACAAACGCAGCGTTTCTTCGGCCTGTTTACGCCCAGTGATATCGCGGGTGCATATTATAACTTCGGCAAACAATTTACTATCGTTTAATAGTATTTTAGCAGTAGATTCCACCCATATATATTGGCCGTTAATTTGTCTACAGCGATACTCTGTTTTTACAGGTGATAGTGTACTAAAGCCTTTCTTGTAGACATGTAGTATTTTTCCTAAATCATCCGGATGTACAAAATCCCGAGCACACTTTCCTAACATATCTTCCGGCTCATATCCTAATACTTTTTTGTGGGATGGGGTTGCATACTTTATCGTCCCTTGCGTGTCGATTACTACTATTAAATCAAGCATATTATTAGTAATACGACTCAATTGAGCCTCGCTTTCAGATAAAGCCTCCCGCGCCCCCTGATGTTCCGCAACCTCTTGTTGAAGTTGTGCCATAGCATTCTGCAACTCTGCGGTCCGCTCTTTTATCATTATTTCTAGATAATTGCGATATGTATATAATTCATCCTCCAGACGCTTACGGTCAGTTATGTCACGGATGGATTCAATCACACCGATTACTTGGCCCTCACTATCATAAAGTGGGGATGCTTTAGCCCATAAGGTTCCTCCATTGCCGTTAAACGGAGGAGGCATATTAATCTCAGCATATAGCGCGTTGCCTTTTTCTTGAATATTCTCATATATTACTTCACTTTTTATTTTGTTAATGTCAGTATTTATAAAATCAACAAGAAAGGGCATCCTTTTACCGTAAAAAGCTACAGCGTAAGCATAATCCCCTTTGCCGATAATATCTTTTTTAGCCAATCCCGTCATCTCTTCAATAGATCTATTCCAAGCAATAACTCTCTTATCGTTATCAACAACGAAAGTAGCGTCAGGGAGAAAATCAATAATGTCCCTCAACTTTTGGTTTGCCGCCTCCAGCTCTTTTTCAGCCTTCTTACGTTCAGTAATGTCTCTGCCCACTCCCACTATTGCTATTACATTATTTGACTCACCCAAAATTGCCTTAATAGCCCAGCCAAACCATCTGCAACCATTTTTCGTCATAGCCCTGTGCTCAATATAACAACTATAAGGGGGGTTATTAAGATTTTCCATAGCTTTGAAGGTAACTTCACTGTCACTCTCATTTGCCAGCGGTTCAAATAACGAGTCTATAAGTTCCCGTTGCTTTTTGCCGAACACATCACAATATGACTGATTAACAAATAAAACTTTACTATTAATATCAACTTTAACGACAAGGTCACTCTGGTTTTCCACTAATACCTGGTAATGCTCGGCAACCAGATTTAATTCTTTTAATTTTATATTGAGTTCATATTCAGTTGTTTCTAATTCAGCCACTCGCTTACGCAAATATTGGTTTTCTGTAATCAGTTGTTCATTCTCAGCTTCTTGAGATTTCATGGATAATCCCATCTCCCCAATCAAATTGGTCATAAAATTTACGTTCGACGGGATACATTAATTTCCTTTGCATAAAAACTTAAAATTATTCCAGGGGGCACCATCCGACCAGGGAATACCCTTTCTGACCGGTTTCATTCTTATACGTTTTCTGATTTAATCTGCAATATTGGTAACTACATCAACATCAACATTATTACCATCATCTGAAAAGCAAGTTATGCCGTACTAACTTTAATCCTTTGAGTTTTTCACCCTGCAATTTATAACCTTTCATCATCTGCTACCAGGTACCAGGGAACTTTTACCCGCCGATCTCGTCAGCATATAAAAAAAGAACATGATAAAGGGGGTAATGATTGTGTCGTCACGTAAGACCTGGTACGGTTTACTGGCCATGCTGCTGGCAGTGACCGCATTATTGGCGAGTTTTTCAGCAGGAACGGGCCAATCAGCGGCTGCGGAGCCGGCCACGTTTAAGAGTTACGAGGAGCTGGTGGATTACATCGAACAAAATACCCTACTGGCCCGACAGTTTAACACGCTGCGTTACGGAGCAATCCTTGAAGATGTCTCAATTAAAGCAGAAGCCGCTCCCGAAGCAGCACTGAATAGCAACAAGGCAAAGCAAACTGCAGCCGGGGATGATGGCGCGGCTGACTACTCCGGCACCAATAACCAGGTACAGGGCGTAGACGAAGCGGACCTGGTTAAAACAGATGGTAAATACCTGTATGTAATAAGCGGTCAAAAGTTATCTATTATCCAGGCCCACCCGGCCTCAGAGGCTAAGAAGTTGTCCACAATACACTTTCAAGGACAGCCCGTGGAAGCTTTCATTAATAGGGATACCCTGGTTGTTTTCGGCAACGGCCCTGAAGCCGACCTGATGTTTATACACAAATATAGTGTAGCCAACCGGGAAAAGCCTGTGCTGACCAAAGAAGTAAAGTGCAGCGGCCATTATCTTACCTCCCGGATGATTGGCTCCGACGTGTACGCCTTGGTACACGCCCCTGCCCAACAATATGAGCCAGGCAGCCAGCAGCCCAAAGTGGTATTGCCAAAGCTGAGCACAGATGGACAGGAACGCACCATTGCCGCAACTAGCATCCATTATTTCAACAGCCCCGATTATACCTACAACTACACACTGATACTGTCATTAAGTTTACAAGACAAAGCCGACCAGGTGCAAAGTAAGGCTTTTTTAACCGGCACTTCCCAGAACGTGTTTGCCTCCACCGGCCACCTGTACCTGACCGGTGATAAAATGCCCGATTACGCCATGTACACACGAAAGCTGCTGGATGGTCTGGCAGCCATAGTACCGGTTGATATCGCCCAAAAAATTAAAGCGGTACGAGATTCTGGCCAGGGTTACACCGAAAAAACTCAGCAAGCCGAAAATATACTTGAGGAACACCTGAGCACCCTTAACTACCAGCAAGCAGCAGCCCTGGAAGAAAAAATAAAAGATATAATGGACAAATTCCAGCGGGATTTGGACCGGGAACAGAACAAAACCGTGATTTATAAAATGGCACTGGTAAGCAATCAGGTGGAATACCGGGGCCAGGGCGAGGTTAACGGCCGTGTTTTGAATCAGTTTTCCATGGATGAATATAACGGTTATTTCCGTATAGCCACCACCTCGGAGGGGTTTTTGTTCACTACCTCACCCGCAACCAGAAACAACATCTATGTGCTGGATGAAAAAATGCAAGTGACCGGCCAATTGCTTGGCCTGGCTCCATCGGAAAGAATTTTTTCGGCGCGGTTCATGGGCGACCGGGCTTACCTGGTAACTTTCAGGCAAACCGACCCCCTCTTTGTGATCAGTCTGGCCAACCCGCAGCAGCCGAAATTACTGGGCCAGCTTAAGATTCCGGGTTACTCCGACCACCTACAGCCATACGATGCCAACCACTTAATCGGCATTGGCCGGGAGGTATCGACAGCGCAGGTGCCACAGCCCCTTACCGAACAGAGCATGATCATGCCCCCGCCTACACGCGAACAAGGCGTTAAAATCGCATTGTTTGACGTAACTAACCCGGCTGCACCCCGGGAATTGGCCAAGTACGTGGTAGACCGGGATGATTCCGATTCAGCGGCCCGCCACGACCACCGGGCAGTGTTGTTCAGTAAGGAAAAGAACTTGCTGGTTATACCCGTAAGCTACGGATCGCCCTACCGCATCATGATGATTGAACCTAATAAGGGTATACTACCCCACTACCCCGAATGGCAGGGAGCCTACGTATTTGAAATCTCTCCCCAAAATGGCATCAAGCTGCGGGGCAAGCTGGATCACCTGGCCAGCCAAAATGGTGAAAGCTACTTTGACACCGTCAGCCGGTCGCTGTTTATAGAAGATGTGCTGTACACCATATCAGAAAAGCAGCTAAAATTACACAAGCTGGAAAACCTGCAGGAAATACGTAACCTAACTTTATAATCAAAAGCGTTTTTTAAGATTTCGAATTATAATGTATCGCGAACAACAAGAACCTCATCTGATTTGGCACAGATAACATTTCACCCCCTTGGTGGTTAGTTGATTCACTATATGCTAACTTCAACCAATTGGGGTATTTTTATTGAACGGGTTTTGAAGAATGGCTCTGATATACATAGCAGGCATGACAGGGGTCTTAATAAAAGTTTGTAAAGTTATACCGCGGATGTTTTATACTTGATTACCAGCAATAAATTTTTCCCTGCAATCCCAGCTGCAAAAGTAATGTTTCTGATCATCATTGGCTAAGATGTAAGCTTCTGACTTTGGTAGAGTACGGCCACAAATGTAATCAGTAACCATTTCAATCTCCTCTTTTACTTCGAGTTTTAATTGTGCATTATCTTCTTGGATTTTTTGAGCCGCTTTCTTTGCTCGTGAAAAGACCAGATAGTTGAATATGCCATTTATTATCAAGAAAATTAATAAAAAATTTAAAATACTTTCAACAACTCCCATTAGCTACACCCCTTATAATGTATTATTTAAGCCATATTTAATATTTTCTTAAAGACTTCACATATATTTTCTATTTCCCCTTCGGTTATATTATCAAACTGTTTCACCAATAATTGAAACCTCTTGGCCTCGATATCGGATAATAATTTTTTTCCATCCTCGGTCACTTTAAGCCAAACTATACGCCTATCCTTATCGGATCTAGCCCTCTCAATCCAACCATTTTTATAAAGTCTATCAAGTATAGTGGTAGCAGCAGCCGGAGAAATATCTAAAATATGAGCAATATCCGCTGCTTTGCAATTATCGTGTGTTGCAATAAGTTTTAGCAGATAAAATTGAGTTGGAGTAACAAGATCATTCAAGAGCCCTTTTAGCTGGCAGCTACTATCTCTAACAAGCTCCTGGAATAATATATCAAATTCTATTAACTTTTCTCCCTTATCCAAAGCGCTCATACCCCTTCCGTTCTTGAAATAATTATAAACTAAGCTAATTATTATGTCAATTAATCATTAATAATATTAACATTTAAGATCGGCGTAAACTCCCTTTCTCTTATTAGCGGCATCATGATAGCCAGGAAAGCATTGGCCACAGCTTTTTGATTTGAAAAAGACTTCATATTAATATTCCAAGAGCAAATCTAAGCTGTCCGGTTTAATGTAAAAAAGGCCCTAACGGAACTCCGTTAGGGCCTTCTGACTTAGCGCAGCAAATTCAAAAAATCTTCCTGCCATTATCTTATCCAGTATTTCTTTGTTTAACAACTTTTACACGAATCCGCGCAGTTCATCAGCGATTTCTCTTACACTTTTTCCACTAGCGTCAATTACCTTTTTTTCTGTTCTAATATCCTGCATATTCATAAAGTTTTTTTCCATGCCTGAAACAATAAGTGCATCTGCATGATCAGCCATTGTTCTATCCACTACCTTGAATCCTTCTTTTACAAGGTCGTCGCGCAGCCTGCTCAAGTCATCATCCAATGCTATGGTTAACAAGTTTCAACACCTCTGCTATTAAGTTTTCATTAGGTTTTCCTTATTTGCCCTTGGTTATGCAAAAGTTTAACAACTTCTTCATCGGATACCTGGTCAAAGTTTTCATAGAACTGTCCAACTGCATAGAACAGCTCCGGCACCAGGGGGCAAATAATTTCATCCACATCTTCACAAAGAGTTTGAATTACCTCAGCCGGCGCCACCGGTACAGCCAGTATGGTCCTGCCGGGATTTATCACTTTTTTAATAGACATAATTGCAGCCCGGGTGGTAAACCCGGTGGCTATGCCATCATCTATAATAATCACGGTTTTTCCTGTATAATCCGGATAGTCTGTATTGCCGCGATACTTTATCATTCTTCTTTTTATTTCATTAATTTCTTGTTGTACGATATCGTCAATGTCATCTGCACCTGCTAATAGCATCAGGTGTTTATTTTCAGTTAAAATCACTGTTCCATCCTGGGTCACTGCCCCTATGGCTACTTCCTGATTAAAAGGGGCTCCAATTTTTCTGGGAATAATGATATCCAGCGGCAACTTTAGCGTTTCAGACACCTGAGCCGCTATAACTACTCCTCCCCTTGGTATGGCCATGATAATACCATCCGTGATTTCCTTTTCTTTTAATAAACAGGCCAGGACTTGTCCGGCATCAGCTCTATCTTTATAAACCTTATTTTCCATTAGCATCACTCCATTGTAATATTTGTTAATTTAACAGCATCAAGTAACTCACCCAACAGGTAAGTTAAGTAAACTTTTTCAGCAGGCCATATATCTACCTTACCAGGTTCAACCCCAGTGTTTTAGCATATTCCAATGCTTTTTTATATTCGTTATAACTGAGCCTCCGGGACAATTCTTCAAACTGGTGGGCCTGGTGAGCTGGAAAATATTGATCCATTAAATTGACCAGGCAGCCCGGTGATAATTCCTCTTTGATAAACTTTAATATTGCTTTGGTATCCTCAACTCCCCCCGGCATTACTAAATGCCGGATTATCAAGCCTCGATAAGCTACTCCCTGCTTATCTGTTTTTAAACCACCCACCTGGCGGTCCATTTCTTGAAGCGACTTTTTGACAATGTCCGGGTAATTCTTTACTCCTGAATATTTTTTGCCCCATTCAGCCTGGTGATATTTAAAATCCGGCATGTAGATGTCTATGACATCTTCCAGCAATGCCAGAGTTTCCAGTTTTTCATAACCGCCACAGTTATAAACCAGAGGAAGCATTAAACCTTGCTCCGCCGCCAGTAACACAGCCTCTAAAATGTTGGGTACAAAATGGGTCGGAGTGACCAGATTAATATTGTGGCACTTATAGAAGTTCTGTAGTTCCAGCATAATATCCGCCAACTCTGCATTGGTGACAAGTTCTCCCTCACCACCAAAACTAAGCTCGCAGTTTTGGCAAAAAACGCAGCGCATGTTGCAGTAACCAAAAAATATAGTACCGGAACCATGTTTGCCGACCAATGGCGGTTCTTCTCCCATATGCGGGCCATAACTGGAAAGCACTACTTTATCACCGGCCCGGCAAAAACCAAGTTTTTCTTGGCGATTTACAGCACAGTTATGTGGGCACAGATTACAATCCGTCAGGTGTCGGCGAGCCTGCTCAACTTTGTTCTGCAATATTTTATTGGTTAATATTTTACGATAGCCAGGCATATTTTTTAACTGCATGCCCTCACTCCTTCTCAAAACCGGGTATATAATTGACATTATTCTGTCCAAATGTCTTGGGCAGAATGAAAATGAAGCTTTAAGAACAATGTGATAAAGAAAAAAAATCGGTCACATAACCGGAAAATATTTAATCAACGCCACTCTGCACCGGGAAATTTTTTGTATAAATGATATACGAATGGGAACTCTTAAATAAAATAACTTTTGTAATAATAACATTTTTGTGGAGGTCTACATGAGTGAGTATTTACAAAACAAAGAATATAAGCGTTCTATATTGAAACGATTGATTACCGATTTACATAATGGCAGGGACTTTAATGCAGTAAAAAAGGAATTCGGTGATCTGGTGGAAGGTGTTGAGGCCACGGAAATAGCGGATATGGAGCAGCAATTAATTAAAGAGGGTCTGCCGCCTGAGGAGATAAAAAAACTTTGTGACGTGCACGCCGCCCTGTTCAGAGATACCCTGGATAAGAATGAACCGCCGGAACTAATCCCGGGACACCCGCTTCATATGTTAAAGCATGAAAACGATGCCGCCGGAAAAATACTTGATGATCTAGGTCAATTGGTCCAAAACTTATCCGCTAAAGACAGGGACGTTCAAACATTACAAGCCTTAAAAGAAAAGACAAGCTTTTTTAGAAAGAACCTGGACAGCCACTACAGCAAAAAGGAAAACATCTTTTTTCCCTACCTGGAAAAACGTGGCATAACCGGGCCGCCTTCGGTAATGTGGTCGGTTGATGATGAAATAAGAGATATGCTCAAAGCCTTTGTGAATGCACTTGACACTCTTGGCCCCGAGGCCAATCAAGACAAATATGCTGATTTAGAACAGCGTTTTGTAGAACTAAAAAATAAAGTTGTTGACATGTTCTATAAGGAAGAAAATATATTAACTCCCATGCTGAAAGAAGCCCTGACGGACGCTGAATGGGCTGAAATCAAGGAACAGTTAACGGACTTCGGTCCCAGCTTCACGGAAACGGCGGAAGGCGATTGGCGGCACAGTGTCCCGCACCACTTTCCGGAGCCCGGCGATATTGAGCAAGGGGCCGTTAACCTGGACGTGGGCACTTTAAACCCCTCTGAAATTAATATAATACTTAAAAACCTGCCGGTTGACATTACATTTGTCGGCAAGGATGATACCGTCCGGTATTTCTCACTTGGCAAGGACAGGATTTTCACCAGGACCAAGTCCATCATTGGCAGAAAAGTACAAAACTGCCATCCGCCTGAAAGCGTACATATGGTGGACAGAATCGTAAATGATTTTAAATCAGGTAAGCATGACAGCACGGAATTCTGGCTCGAGTTAAACGGCGCCTTTATTCATATCAGTTATCATGCACTAAGGGATGAAAAAGGAGAATATCTTGGCACTATGGAAGTCAGCCAGGATATTACCAAACTGAGGGCACTTGAGGGTGAACGCAGGCTGTTGCAGTACACTGATACAGCCAGTCCGGCAGTACATTAGTGATATAGCCTTGGGCGGGGTACTCGACGCCACAGCCCCCGTTTCAAGAAATATTAGTGAAGGGGATTTTATGGTTAGAACGTATAAAAAAATGGTTATATAACATTAAAGAGAAAAACCCCTGCCGGTGCAAACCGGGCAGGGGTTTTAAATGCAACTAAATCAGAATTATCTGACTAGGCAACTGTATCCATACTCCTACACCTTTACTAAATTCCAATCGTTGAACACTGCCAGCGTGGCCCTTTTCGGCTAAATTGTTAATTTATTTAACCTACACAGGTAAGTGGGGAATAACTGCTTGGCCAACATTCTACATTATTTCACCATAGGGTATACTCTCAAAATATCTATAAAATTGTCTAAATATTTTGCAACATTATGATTGACAAATACCATGCAATAGTTCATAATGCTAATAACTATGAACATGCGTTCATAATAGAGAACATTAACAGATAAGGGGGTAAATCATGTATCTGCCTGACTTTGACTACTACATTCCCGATAACTTGCAAGAGGCTTGTACATTGCTGGCGGAAAAGGGTCCGGGAGCCAAGGTGCTCGCGGGAGGTACTGACTTGCTAAATAAAATGAAACATGGGTTAGTGGCCCCGGATGTTCTAATTTCACTTAAAAAGATTAACCAGTTAACCAGCATTGATTATTTACCGGGCAAAGGCGTTGTTATTGGGGCCAGGGCAACACACAATATGATTTCTAATTCAGATTTGTTACAAAAAAAATACATGTCTATATGTGAAGCCGCCCAACATATGGCCAACAATCAGGTTAGGAATGTGGGCACCATTGGTGGAAATATTGCTAACGCTGTTCCGTCGGCCGATCTGCCACCAATATTGATTGCCCTGGGCGCTTTATTAATCCTAACGGGCACAAATGGGGAAAGGGTTATCCCTCTGGAAGATTTCTTTGCTGGTCCAGGGAAAACCCATATTGCAGCGGACGAAATAATTAGCGGTATATTGATACCAGATAATACTTTTACCGGAAGTACCTATATTAAATTCGGACTGCGCCGTTCCGGTGCACTGGCGGTTGTAGGAGTAGCAGTGGCTGTTGAAATGGATGGCGAAGTTTGTAAAAACGCCCGAATTGCCCTTGGCGCGGTGGCTCCTGTACCAATGAGAGCCATGGAAGCCGAAGCAATGATTAAAGGAAAGAATGTTGACGAGGAATTATTAGAGCAGGTGGGTGTATGCGCATCCACTGAATGTAAACCCATATCGGATATACGCGGATCAGAGGAATACCGTAGGGATATGGTCAGGGTATTTACAAAGAGAGCTTTAAGCAAAGCCATTAATGAGGGTCATGTGTAAGGAGGGAAGAAATAATGCAAGTAATTGTTGATAAAAGCGGTGTAAAAAGATACTTAGTAACTCTGAACATTAACGGAGACAGCTATACTCGGGTAGTTAGGGCCAATACCATGCTGGTTAATTTTTTGCGTGAAGAAATCAATATGACTGGGACTAAAAAGGGTTGTGAGTTGGGAGATTGCGGCTCATGCACAGTTCTAATGGACGGCAAGCCGGTGAATTCCTGTATCGTCCTGGCTGTTGAAGCAGACGGCCATCAAATTACCACCATTGAAGGAGTAGCTCAAAACGATAAACTAGATCGCATACAAGAATCATTTGTCGAAAATGCGGCAATACAGTGTGGTTATTGCACGCCCGGAATGGTATTGTCAGCCAAGGCTCTGTTGACCGAAAACCCGCACCCTACGGAACAGGAAGTGCGGGAAGCTATTGCGGGTAACCTTTGCCGCTGCACGGGCTATGTCAATATTGTCAAAGCCATAATGGACGCGTCTGGTGAACAGTAGAAAAGGGGTGTTTATATGAGCGACAATTATACACAAATTGGAAAAAGCGTGCCCAGGATTGATGCTCTGGAAAAGGTAACCGGGCGGGCAATGTATACGGGTGATTTAAAATTTCCCAATATGCTGGTGGGCAAGCTGCTGCTAAGTCCCCATGCACACGCGCGTATTAAGAATATTGATACATCCGAAGCGGAAAAACTTCCCGGGGTTAAGGCCGTGATTACCCACAAGGACGTACCTCCCATAAAATACGGGCTGAGCCCGGCCCGCTGGGATGAAACAATTTTTTGTGTTGATAAGGTCCGTTTTGTTGGCGACAAAATTGCTGCGGTGGCAGCAGTGGATGAAGAAACCGTTTACAAGGCACTTAAACTGATAAAGGTAGATTATGAAGTGCTGCCTGCGGTTTTTGATGCCTTTGAAGCAATGAAAGAAGGAGCCCCCCAAATATTTGAAGAGTACCCCGGTAACATTAACACTGAAATTAACCAGAATTTTGGCGATGTGGATAAGGCCTTTAAAGAAGCTTACTACGTTAGGACCGACCGTTTTGACGGCCAGCGTACCTATCAATGCCCCATCGAACCTCATGCGACAATTGCTTATTGGGAAGGTCCCAGGGTTACGGTTTATTCCAGCATTCAATCTGTCCATTATCTCCAATATTATCTATCCAAAGTACTCGATATGAAAATGGGCGATATACGGGTACTAAAAACTTACGTTGGGGGTGGCTTTGGCGGTAAATTAGATCCTTCCGGCCTTGATTTTTCCGCAGTGGTCCTATCTAAAAAGACGGGACGACCAGTTAAAATGTTTTTTGACCGGGAAGAGATGTTTTTCAACAACCGTGGCCGGCATGCGCAGTTTATGGAGCTTACCACCGGCGTGACCAAAGAAGGAAAAATTTTAGGTGTACACGCCAATTTTGTGATGGATGGCGGGGCCTATACCGGCCTTGGGGTTGCCTCAGCTTATTATGCCGGCGCATTGCTAACCGTCCTTTACGACTTTGATAATTATAAATTTGACATGCTAAGGGTTGTTACCAACCTTCCCCCGTGTGGAGCACAACGTGGCCACGGACAGCCGCAGCCCAGGTATGCTTTTGAGAGCCACCTGGATAATATTGCCGAGCACCTGAAGATTGATCCTTTGGAGATACGCATAATTAATGCTCGGAAACCTGGCACAGTGACTGTGAACGGATTCAAGGTAGACTCCTACGGTTTGAAGGAAGCACTGGAGAAAGCCAGAGAGATTTCAGGATGGCGAGATAAAAAAGGCAAGCTGCCCAGTGGCCAGGGAATAGGAGTTGGTAACGGCGGCTTTGTTTCAGGCGCCGGTTATCCCATATACCGTACTGATCTGCCCCATTCGGTAGCTACGATCAAGGTCACCGACGATGGCACTTCAGCTATTCTTTACACAGGAGCCGTTGAGATTGGTCAGGGTAGTGACACGGTGTTATGCCAAATGGCTGCCGAGGCAATGGGTTATCGCTATGAAAATATGAAAATTGTTGCTGCTGACACGGATTTGGCCGCTCACGATTTTGGTGCCTACGCCAGCAGGCAAACATTGATGAGTGGGGCAGCTGCAAAACAGGCAGGGGAAGAAGTTAAAAAACTAATCCTGGAGACTGCCGCAGAAATAATGGATGTCAGCCCCGCGGAACTGGACTGCAAGGAAGGAATAGTGTTTATCAAGGCAAATCCCGAAACAACTAAAACTTTTGCCGAAGTAGCCAGGACTTATTTTGTCAAGAACGGCCAGCTAATAGGGCGTGGTTCCTATAGACCGCCCAAACTCGGAGGAGCCCACAAAGGTTCCGCGGTGGGCACATCGCCGGCATATAGCGCGGCTACCCAGATTGCGGAAGTACAAATAGATCAAGAAACGGGAGAAGTCGAAGTTAAGGAGGCCTGGGACGTTCACGACTGCGGTTTTGTAGTTAACCCGGCGTTATTGCACGGGCAGGTACATGGCGCGTTTTATATGGGCATGGGCGAATCCATTTGGGAAGAAGTGCTTTTTGATCAGAATGGCAAGCTTTTAAACGGAAACCTGGCCGAATACAGATTGCCCACAGCGCTGGATATGCCACCGGTGGC
>JGI2924J29684_1078284_pt1 | contig 39050 bp, 32 predicted proteins | sample BenlonsequencITS_FD_29684 | JGI IMG/M metagenome (IMG submission 29684)
GGGCACGGCGGGTCCCGCCGTGAAGTATGCGGGTAACGCATTGGCGAGTTTCATCATTGGCACCCCCGCCTCTGTGGTGCAGGCTTCGCCCACATACGGCTATACCAACAGCTTCAACACGGCCTTCTTTGTGCAGGATGATTATCGGGCCACCCGCCAACTCACGCTGAACATGGGAGTGCGCTGGGATATCCAGACGCCGCCCACCGATCCTCAGAACAAGAACACGACCTACGTTCCGGGAGCCAGGTCCGTCGTTTACCCGAATGCACCGGTCGGTCAGCTTTTCCCGGGCGATCCAGGTGTGACGCGTGGCATCGTCGCGGTCAAGTATGGCCATGTATCGCCGCGCTTCGGCTTCGCGTTCGACCCCAGCGGACATGGCACCACATCGATCCGCGGCAGCTTCGGCATGTACTTCGGCAGTGTCTCCGGCAACGAGTGGAATATCCCGCAGAACTATCAGCCCTTTGCTCTGAGTTACAGCTATCCCAATGCCGGTGTCATTACGGGCGCAACCCTGGCTAACCCATACCGGATCAATACCACCGGCAACATCGCGAACCCGTTTCCGTTCACCTTCGGCTTTGTCACGGGTGCTGCCGCATCCGGTATCGGGCAGAACTTCAAGTGGCCGTATACCTATCAGACGAACGTCTCCATCCAGCAGCAGGTCACGAAGAGCCTTGGTATCCAGGTGGCCTATGTTGGTTCGTTGGGCAAGCACCTTCCCTTTGGCCCAGATGTGAACGCACCACGGCCGAACGCGACAGCCTCGACGACAGCCGCCAATGTGTTGTCACGTCGCCCGAATCCAATCTATGGACCGGTCAACCTGATCGACTCCACGCAGAGTGCTTACTATGACTCACTGCAGATTGAAGTGCGGCAGAGGCTTGGCAGTTCTCTCAGCGTGAACGGTTATTACACCTGGAGTAAGACGATTGACACGGTGGACCTCGGCAGCACCACCAGCTTTTCTGGCGCGCAGAATAATTACAACTTGACCGCGGAACGCGGCCGCGCCTCGGACGACTTTCGCCACATGGCTTCCGTTGCCATTGTCTGGAAACCAACGGTCTACCGGGGCGATCGCGGTCTGCTGCGCGCCGTGCTGAACCAGTGGCAGATCTCGACCATCACCAAGCTGCACAGCGGGACACCTTACACAATCCTGAACGGGCTGGACGCAAATCTGGACGGCAGCAGCACCAATGATCGTGCGCAATTAGTGGGCGACTTTCACCTGGCAAATCGTAGCGTCAGCCAGTGGTTCAACACGACGGCATTCCAGCAGAACGCTGCGACGACAGGAGCTGCTGTCGACGGCAACTCGTCACGCAACATGATGACCGGGCCTTTCTACAAGGATGTGGATCTGTCACTCATGCGCCAGTTCCCTCTCTTCCGCGAGAGCAGCCTGCAGATCCGCGCAGACGGCACGAATGCGCTGAACCTGACCAGCTACAACACGCCGGGTGTCACGGTTGGCGCGGCGGCGTTCGGCAGAATTACCGGCGCTGCAACCACGCGTATCCTGCAACTCGGTGCGAAACTCATCTTTTAAGGAGCTAGTGTGGAGACAGGTCGCAGAGTAAGACGCGCATGGTCTGCATGGGGTCTGGCCGCATTCATTGGGCTGGGCTCGGCAACAGGCCATGCGCAGCAATCCGCTGAACTTCGCTTTGGGATTGTGGGCACAGACTCGACCCATGCCGTGGAGTTCACGCGCATCCTGAACGACGGCATGGCAAAGGACCATGTCCGTGGAGGACGTGTGACTGCGGCTTATCGGGGTGGCAGCGCGACGCTTTCCATCAGTCGTGACCGTATCGTCAAGATTTCAGACACGCTGATGCACACGTGGTCGATTCCTTTCGTCAACTCAATCAGCGACCTATGCGCAACGTCCGATGCACTTCTGCTCCTCAGCGTAGACGTCAGCCAACGCATGAAAGAAGTGGCGGAGGCGGCCCGATGTGGCAAGCCGATCTTCATCGACAAACCGCTTGCCGGTTCGCTTGAGGACGCCGTCGCTTTAAGCAAGCTGTTGGATGAGCGCCACATACCATGGTTCAGCAGTTCATCCCTTCGCTACGGCCATGAACAACATCTGCAGAACCTGATCGGCGCGGAGACATGGGGCCCGGGTAAGTTCATCGACGGCTTTCCATTGGATTTGACTTACTACGGGATCCACTCCATCGAATCGATCTTCAGCCTGATGGGGCCGGGTGTGGTGGAGGTCGCGCAGTCGCGCACAGCGGACACGGACATTCTCCGGCTGACATGGGGTGATGGCCGGATCGGTACTGTCCGCCTGATCCATCCCGAATCGACCTACGGCGCCCTCTTGTTTCACAGTGGCGGCAAAGCTGAACTGCTGAACCTCTCCTCTGAATACGCGCCCTTGGTCGGACAGATTCTTGAGTTTGCGCGAACCGGGAAGTCCCCAATCCCTGAACACGAAACGTTGGAAATCTTTAAAGTCATGGCCGCCGCTCAAAAGAGCTTGGGTCGCGATGGCGCATCGATCCGAATCGAGAGTTCGTCCGCGAAGCACTAGCCTGCTTCGCACATTCTCCTCCCGTCGTAGCACATGGAATAGGTTCTGACCGAGTTCTGGTGAATCGGACGCGCGTCTCCCCCAGGCCTTGGAATTAGTCCTGGTTGGGTACGCGCAGCTGAGTCGATCGTCATCTGCGATGTCCCAGATCGGGGAGGGAATTTCAATTTGGCAAAGCGGATGATCCGGGTCGCCTGGATGTTGCCTTGCTGATCCGTGGCCAACTTTGCTGATGATTGGATACACGGAAGCAATCTACGGCGAGAGCCTGCCGTCGTTCAAATTCTCTGTAGGGCAGAATAAACAGCGCTCGTTACACCCCAACTCAGCTGGCCGCATCATGTTCAATCACCTGCTCGGCCAAAGGAAGAGGGCGCGGCCCATAAAGCGAAGCCACCTTGAATCGCGTTGCTATTCGCGCCGCAGGAAGTGCCTTTTGGTAGTTTCTTCATCAGCTTCGCATTGCCGCCGCCGAGCAGCACAGAATCACAAACCGTAGCGGCACGTAAGAGAGCGACAATCTTCAAGACGGATTTGCGCCACGCCTTCTTCCCACGCCGCTCCAGACCAGCAAGGCCGATGTACTGCTCGTAGGTGCGGCCTTTCTTATATGGGAGATGAGCGAGTTCGAGGGGAACGATGGTGCCGTCAAAGATGAGACAGGAGCCGAGACCTGTACCAATCCCAAGAAAGAGCATCCGACCACCGCGGTAGCCGCCAAGTGCCTGCATGGCAGCATCATTGATGAATCGGATCTTCTTGCCAGGGAAAGCTTGTGCGTACGAGAAGCCTACCCATCCGGCGGCAAGGTTGTGGGGTTCGGCCAAGGGCCCGTCCTTTGCGACCGGCCCTGGATAGCCAAAGGAGATCGCGTCGTACTCCCAACCTTCGGTGGCAGTGCGCACCTGATCGACCATATTCTGAGCAGTCATCCCGGGCCCGGAGACGATCTTGAGGGGAACGACATGGTCGCTTGAGGCAACCTTGACGTGAGTGCCACCGATATCAACAACTAAAATCTTCATCAAAAGTAGGATGCTCCCGAGTGACGCAGTGCAAGTCATTAAAGGCTTTGCAGACACCAGGTCTGACGCCGGCCCAGCGGCTTCTGACTTGCTTTTCAACTTCGCTGCCAGCCGAATATACACATGCGGCTCTTGCGAAAAATTTCAATCGAAATGAGATGCCGATTATGCTCGAGCGGCCCTATCGGATGAATCCGCGCTTCCAAAGGAGACTCTGCCTTGCACTGATAGCGCTAGCGATAGGCGTCGGTGGCGTGTCTGGAACAGGGCGGGCAATTGCGCAGAATGTAAGGAGCGACGCAACGCCGAAGGGCTTTGAGACGATCTCGATCCGACCGGTGCCAGAGGACAGCTTGGGAGTTCTATCGGCGCCCGGAGGAGTGGGATTTCGCGCAGAAGCTATGCCGCTGTCGGTGCAGATGGCATTCGGCATGAACCCGAATCAGATGGTTATGCCCGAATGGACGCAGGGTACGAAGTTCGACATTGTCGCAAAACAGGCTACGAAAGTCGTTTACGCCTGAGGACATGAAGCCGCTTCTGCTAACAATACTGTCGAATCTCAAAAGCTACGTCATAGTTTGCGACATAGCGATCCGGCAGGATACTGATCCACTATGCGCAAACTATTGAACTATTGGCTCCGCAGGTAGGACTCGAACCTACAACCCTTCGGTTAACAGCCGACAGCGCTGTACGACTCGAACGAGAAGATCATAGACATCGGCAGGACCGTGCCACCATCGTTCTTACGCCTGAACGCTACCAGGCAATGTTGGAAGAGGGCTTAAAGCTACACAGCACGATTGCGCTGCAGTCAGCAGGAGATCAGATCGTTCGAATTGGCGTGCACGATCTCTCGACAGACCGCGTGGGAACCCTGCGATTGAGTGGAGACGATATACGGGCAGCAATCTCCGCAACTTCAGTTCCCTGACTGGTCCAACTTTTGACACGGGTTGGCTGACGCGGTGAACGCTTCTCTTCATGGCTTGGCGCCACGGGAGAGACTGGGACAACATGAAGATCTTTCTCTCGACTGCTTGCAGGTGCCAGAAACAGGATGCGATCGTTCCTCCCAGCCGCAGCAGGATAGCTACCCAAAGCTCTAGAGAGATCGCCGAGAAATTGAGCCGGGCCGAACATCAGAAGTGGGTTTCGTCGCATACGATGCGAGCCAATCCGCCTGATGAGGGGCAGATCTAGCGGGAGCCGAATCAGTTACTGCAGATTGAAAGGGCTGGGAAGATTCTCATCCGCACGACGCTAGGTGGCTTTGGTCTTCTGTCTTGATTTGGTGCTGGAGGCCGTGGCGAGCAGGCTGATGATGGCTCTGCCGATTGGCGATCCAAGGCCGGTGCAGGCGTCCCACCCTACTGCGGCTTTGAATGCTCCGTTGTTGCCTGTGGTGATATCGCGGAAGGCTTGCGACCCTTGGCTCCGTAGAGTTTTGGCTGCAGCAGGCCGGCGGCGGATTTGTTTTTGGCGTTGGCCAGCGCGATGAGTCCGGCCCAGAGTGGAGCGACGGCGCTGGTGCCTCCGATGACCATGGTCTGGCCATCGACAAGAATCTGATACCCGGTGGTTGGGTCTGCGTCTCCGCTCACGTCTGGCACGCCGCGGCCGCTCTTAGTGGCAGCGATGCCTGCCTGCCAACTCGGCTGGGCGAAGGCTGTGCTGATGCCGCCGCCGGTTGCGCCTTCGTTGCTAGCGCTTTCGTTCCACACTACTTCAGACGTGATGGTGTTGTTGGCAGCGACGAGCTTGGTGCCGCCGCACGCCAGTACGTTTGGGCTGCTTGCTGGAAAGTCGACGTGATTGGCACCATCGCCCACGCCGTCCGCGGAGCCGTTGTCACCAGCGGCTACAGTGACCGTAATGCCGAGCGCCGCGGCTGCCTTGCACGCAGTGTCCAGCGCGCTGCGCGCCTGCGCGGTCCAGCTTGATTCTGGAGCACCCCAGCTGATGGAGATTACGGTGGGCTTGTTCTTGGTGTCGTGTGTCGCAGTCGTTATGGCGTCCACGAAACCCTGATCGGTGTTCGGCGCGAAGTAGACAGCAATCTTCGCGCGGGGCGCGACGGCGGCGGCAACTTCAATGTCCAGCATCACCTCTCCGTCGGCGCCGTCAGCGGTGCTGGGGCTGTTCTTACCACCATTAACCGGCACCGCGACAACCGTGGGCGCTGCTATGCCCAGCGACTTGTCCGCCGCCCGGTAGCCGCCGCCCAGTTCAATCAGCGCGATGGTCTGGCCTGCCGCGGATGCCAATCGAGAGGAGAATAGCGGTCCGCACGTCGGAGCATGGAGCGTCAAGTCGCGCCGCACTCGGCGTGAATACAGGTCAATTCTTTCGACTGCCGGTTATGGACGGAAATTGGAGGCTGGTCGCAATGGCCTGCCTTCGCGTCCACGGCGCACAATCTTCGCCCTCAGCCGCGGTAAGCAATTGCACTCGATTGCTCAAACCAACATGCACATAATGACTCAGGAATGGCGTCTGCGGCAGAGGCTTTGAACCAAGATCAGCGCGCACAGCTTGCTCGCGACCGGCATCAGTACCTCCCTGCAGAACGGCGGCAAGCTCGAGATCGTCAGCAGACTGCTGCCCATCCATCCGCTTGGACTACCGGGCTTGTGTGACCGGCGTCACGATCAGGTCGACATAGATGGAGTGAAAAGGATTGAGTTCCAGAGATGCAACACATTCCTTCAACGACTGTTGAGAGAATGTAACAGGTCCAGACGACTAGTTAAAACGCCTGCGAAGCTGATTAGGAGCTAATAGGCTGCTTGGCCCATCTTTTGTGATTTGATTAGTACTAGTGCTTACCCCAGTGATCAGACTTCAGTTTTGCGAAGTTCTGCCAGTTTCTCCAGACCGGCGGAGATCCGAAACTTCCGGAGCCGGCGGGTTTACGGAATGCCGCGCTGACTTGCAAAAGCGTCTGAGCGGCTACGAAAGACGGCCAGTAGAACGGGTGACCGCTCATAGAGCCATGATGTCGGAGGCTCGCGAACACCCCAAATAGCATCGTCAGGAACGCCACCCCCATTAGAACGTGCCACCAACTACTACTGGTGCGGCTGCGCCACTCGTCCACTGCCTCAGATGACCAACGGCCATTCTGGACCGCATCACGAAGGCGCGAGGCAGCGAAGAACATCATGACCACGCCACCAAAGAACAGGACTGCTACGCAAGCGACCTCAGTCCAGAATGTCAGCTTTGACGCTGGCCGGGGTATTGAATAGATGAGAGCAAATCCAACCGCGCTGATAGCCCCACAAGAGAGCGTAAACGCCACGAGTCGGTCTAGCGAACGGTAAAGCGATTGTGGAATGTCCAACAGACACCTCCTCGAAGCCACCCCTCAGGTCAGAGGCGCTTGACCAACCTAGTGATTTCCAAGAATGGAGTCGTAGATGGCGGCGAGTTCCTTCATGTGGGAACGCACCACCATTTGATCCGCCAAGGCGTTTGAGACTGGGGCCTCAGTACCCCCTTTGAACTGATCGTATGCTGCACTCTGGACAGTCTTTCGATAGACGTCCCAGTTTTCCTGAAGCCGGTCGAATTCTGCTGCTTGCTGTGCAGGGGTGAGCGCTTCACCAGTTGGACCAACCACCGGTGCCGGAGCATCAGCATCCGCGAGCGCCAGAAGCGCGCGTAGGTTTCTGGTCATGGCCTCGTAGTTCGCGGTCGTAATCTGCGCCTCCTTTCCAAGGCAGGTCACAGCATCAAGAGTCGAACTGGCATCTTTGCAGTCGCCCGCCTTCTCGCGGGCCATCTCCACGATAAACGCTGCTTTTGCCGCAGAACTCAGCCTTGTGCGAGCGGCAAGGTATGACTCCCTTTGCAGGCGCTAGGGGATCGTGAGCTTGCACCACGCGGAGATTGAGCCTGGAGACCTGGAATTAATGGAACGAGCATGACTGAAAACAGTAATCCGAGAAGAGGTCTTAGCACCGTACTCCCTCCGACCTCCATGAACGTATCTGGGTGCAGAAAACCTGTCGAGGTCCTTACTGGCCCAAGCACGTCGGGCGGCCAGTGGAAGAGATCACTCACGACTACTACGGTCAGCAAACAATGACGGGATGAGAACTCCCCGGGCTACCGGCTCGCATCGAAAGTGCCGCCATTGAAGTCGTTAGGGCGCGATCGCGTTGAAAATCTGGCGGGGCTGACTGAACGCCACCACCCGCCAACTTCCTCACGATTAAACGTCTGTTGTACTTGCGCTGTTCCGTAACTATAAGCCGCGCATCATGGGAAAACGAATTCTGATGGTGCTCATTTTGCGCCAGCTTTGATTTACGTAACCTTCAATCTATCCGCGGCTTCATCAATGAACTCTCCCTCTGGCGCCTCATCTTGGGCTCGGTAAGGTGATGAAGTGTACGTCGCGAGCCCCATAGTGTTTTCTGTGAAGGCTTGATAGAGGTCAGCCAAAGGCAGGTAAATCGTATATCAACAAGCAGCTGTCCTTTATGCGATCGCCCCTCTCATCATGTCCTGTTCTCCTAAGAGCAAACAATCCTGTCATGGCCCACCAAACTATCTATCGTGCGAACCCTGAAATTCAGGCAGGTTCGAACATCATTTGGTTGAACTTGTCGAGAAAGCGGAACCGAAATATCTTGAATGCCTAAGACACCTAGCCTGGTTCGGGCATTGTGTCGTCAACGCTTGTTAGAGACGACATCTTGCGCTGTAGCCTTGGAATTCGTTGACTTGAACCCACCGGATGCGTAAAAAACCAGAAGCCTAGAAACGCCACCTAAAGGCGTCCTGAATACATAATGGCTTTCGTTTTAACAGTTTGGAGGCACCATGTTCCGCAAGCAATACCTCGTCAGGCCTATTGTTTTGGCCGCCGTAACTATTCCCTTCGTGTTGAATGCCGCTGCACAATCTGACAGTTCTTCGCTGTCTGGAACCGTAGTCGATTCTAGTGGTGCGTTGGTCCCCAACGCCAAAGCAACGATCCACAACGAAGCCACTGGATCCGACAACGTTGTCACGACCAATGCAAGCGGTAATTTCACCGTCCCGAATGTTCGCCCGGGCAGCTATACCGTGAAGGTGGAGGCTCAAGGTTTCCAGACAGCCACCCTTAGCGCCGTGAACGTCGACGCAAGTATCGGCAAGCATGTTGACATTAACCTGAAGGTCGGCGACGGTGGCGTGTCCGTCAACGTGGAAGCCAACGTGAATACCGTTCAGACCGAGAGCGCGGTCGTTGGTCAGCTCGTTACGCAGGAACAGGTCAAGAGCATCCAGCTTAACGGTCGCAATCCGATGTACCTTGCTCAGATGGAGCCGGGCGTGGTGCGAAATGCTCCGATGGCATCGTTCTCGTTCGGCTTGGACAACGGCCTGAACATTGGAGGTGCGCGGAGCCAGGAAAGCCTGCTTACGCTTGATGGTGCACCCATGGTGCGGACGCGCTCCAATGGTACCTCTGTCGGTGTCGCCGACGTCGACAGCACATCACAGGTGCAGATCCTGACCAGCAGCTACCAGGCGGAGTACGGCCGTTCAGCTGGTGGACAGGTACGCATGGTCCCCAAGAGCGGTACGTCGGACTTCCATGGTTCGGCGTTTGAGTATCTGCGGAATAACTTTTTCAATGCGAACACCTGGCAGCGTAAGTTGCCCGGCAATGCGCTCAACATTCAGCAGCATCCGCAGTCGTTCCGTTACAACCAGTTCGGTTTCAACATCAACGGCCCCGGCTACATTCCCGGCTTCCTGAACAAGAGCAAGACACACCTCTTTTTTCTCTTCGGTCAGGAATATACGAAGTACGTGCAGGACGAGACCGTCTTCCGCAAGGTGCCAACGACGCTAATGCGTAACGGCAACTTCAGCGAACTGCTAGGACCGAATATCTTCTACAGCGGTGTGCAGCAGATCGTCGATCCGAATACAGGTCTGCCCTATCCCAATAACACGATCCCGGCGGCACAGCTCAGCCAGAACGGTCTGGGCCTGCTCCGTGCGTTCCCGAACCCGAACGCCTCCGGCAGCAACTACAACTGGCTCGATTCTGCACCAAACATTCAGAACCAGCGCAAAGACACCCTCGTCGTTGACTGGATTCCGTCCGACCCGCACCGCATCCGCTTGAGCATCCTGAACTACGCGTTCAACCAGGTGTCGCCACACAACGGCAACTTCAATCTGCTGCCGCAGCTCTGGCAGCGGCCGAATCAGATCGCAGTTCTTCACTACTCGTGGAACATCAACCCGACGATGGTGAATGAAGCAATTGCTTCAGCTGCGTCCGACCATGTGACGATCGACATCGATCAGACCAAGGGCGGCGCGAATCGTACTGCGTTCGGCATCAACTATCCGTACCTGTACTCGGCTGCAACCAAGAACATCCCGAACAAGATCCCGACCGTGCAACTCCCCAACTTTGATCTGCTGGATGGCACGCCCTATCCGTCGCGTTCGGGTGGCATTGTGTATAGCTTCGCGGACAATCTGACGAAGGTATGGGGAAACCATACGGCAAAGATCGGCGTTGTGGCGGAGTACTCTGGCGAGAACAATTTCGACCAGATCACCGTGTCGAACACACCCGGTTCCACCAACAACCAGAACGGTAAGTTCACCTTCACAGATACGCGCACGGGCGGCGTAACCAGCAATGCCGGCGTTGCGAATGCTGCCCTCGGACTCTTTGATTCTTACGGCGAGATCGGCCAGCGTTCGTACACGCTGTACCGCTCCTGGATGTACGAGGGTTTCCTGCAGGACACCTGGCACGCGACATCCAAGCTGGTGATCGAGGCGGGCGTACGTTACAGCTGGTACAACCCGTACTATGCCAAATGGGGCAATCAGTCCGTCTTTAGCCAGAAGGACTACAGCAACGGTCTTGCTGCAACGGTTAACCCGGTTACGGGTGTTGTTACCGGAACCGATCAGCAGCGCCTTAATGGCGTTGTGATCCCGGGAAGCGGATTCCCTAGCAGCGCCAATGGTCATGTCTCTGCGGACATCCTAAACAATGGATATGCATACCTATTCCGCGGCTATAGCGACCAATACTCTCCTACGGTCAAGACAAACATCCAGCCACGATTTGGACTCACCTATCAGGTGCATCCCGGTATGGTGGTCCGCGCAGGCGGTGGCCGTTATGTTCAGCGCCTTGGCATCACCGACAACGTTTTCACCGGTGGCAACACGCCGTTTCAGCCATCGTCAACTGTGCAGCTCGGCCGCGTCGACGCACCCGGTGGAGCAGGAGCGAACAACTTCCCGCTCAACTACTCGTCGCAGGCCTACAACTACCCCAGCCCCGAAGCGTACAACTGGAACCTGACCGTGGAACAGGAAGTACCTGCCCTTGGTGTGCTGACCATGTCCTACGCTGGCCGTAAGGGCATCCACCTGGAAAACATACTGAATGCCAACCAGCTTCAGCCAGGCACGGTGCAGGCAAATCCCGGCATCAACCAGGATGCTCTCCGTCCGTACAAGGGCTTCTCCAACATTAACCAAGCCACTAACACTGGCGCATCGAACTACAACTCGCTGCAGGTCAACCTCCGCCGTCGCCTGACAAAGGGTCTGCTCTACGGTGTGGCATACACATGGTCGCGTTCGTTTGATTTCGGCTCCAGCAACGGTACGAACCTGCCGAATGCGTTCGACAAGAACATTAATTACGGCCGCAGCGACTTCGATGCGACCCATGTCTTTCTTGCAAACTTCGTCTACAACATCGATCAGTTCAACCACTCGGAGCACCTCATCAACCGTGCGGTTCTGGGTCGGTGGCAGTTCTCCGGAACGCTGCAGGCGCAGACTGGGCAACCTCAAAACGTAACGACCAGTGTGGACTTTGCGGGCGTCGGACCTGGTTCGGGCGCACAAATTATCCCCCTGACCAAACGCGTGCAGACCTATAAGGGTTTCGCGGGCCAGACAGGAACGGCCAAGTGGTTCGACACGTCGGCCTTCGTTACCTCGAACGCTGTGTTAACGACGCAATACGCAGGTAAGTTTGCTGGCCGCGGATCTCGTAACCAGATTATCGGTCCCGGTTTCCAGAGCTACAACGCAGCTTTGAACAAGAGTTGGACGCTTGTTCCGGGCCACGAAAACACGTTGCTCACCTTCCGTGCCGAGGCTTTCAACCTGCTGAATCACCCCACAGCGGATAACCCAGACACTGGCTACACATCAGGCACCTTTGGCCAGAGCACCACAAAGGGCCAAACCTACGGCGCAGACCGTCAGTTCCAGTTCAGCCTGCGCCTCGGGTTCTAACAACTAGCGATACGTCAGTTAACCCGGGTTTCGCTAATAGCGGAACCCGGGTTTTCTGCGAGCCTGCTAGTGGCCGAGATTGCCAGGTATCTCAATCGCTCGCTCTTGCTATGACTAACTGCAGTGCAGCAGCAGTCGCTTAGGCTCATCTGCCCGGCTAAGCACTCGTCCCACTTGTACCGCACTTCATTGACCACCGCGGCGCGCATCGATCTCCCACGCGTTAGTTCTCCGGCGATCGCGCAGCGTAGTTGTTCCTTGGTGTCGGATTTTACTATCACCGGCAGAACAGTAGCAGCGCTATAGCCGCTTGAGTGCGAGCCCTCTGACTGGTCTAGTTTTAGACACGTGGCGGCTGCCTCGGTCAACGCTTCTCTTCATGGCTTGGCACCGCGGGAGATACGGCGGCAATATGAAGATCTCTCTCTTGACTGCTTTCACGTATTAGAGACAGGATGCGATGGTTTTGTTCCGGCTGCAGCAGCATAAGCCACCCAAAGTTATATAGAGAGAGGCTACCGAGAACCCGGTCGCCTCTTTTCCGCGCGCGATGAATGCGACGGCCTATAGATGCTTCAAGCCTTTCCAAGGCTTGTAGTGAAGAAGTGGGGAGCCAAAGTCATCTTGCTCTTCTTCACTGTTTCTATGTTCGGATCCGATCCCACGCAAGTCCCGCTTCCACGCCGCCGGACGGGCGTTCACCTTCTCAGCCTTGCGACTTCCGTCCGACTAATCGACCGTGCTGAACCCAGCAGCGGAAACACCAACCTTTGCGGGGATGGGACCGAGATAGAGCGTTTCGCGAATGAGCAGACCGACGAGCAGCTCGTGAGTTCTGCGAATCCATCTAGCTTGAGCTCGCCTGCCTGCCAAAGAGCTTCTGGCGCATCATCGCCTCCAGGTTTTCTGGAGAAGCCAACGGGCTCGCAGGCACAGCCGTGACTTCTTCCGTCGAGCTACTCGGTACCATATAAACGACGACTCCGTTAAAACGTGGCGCAGCAAGCGCTCGCGGTTCAGGAACAAACGGCTTGATCGCGCGGCGGTACTCCCGTTTCTGTTTAGGGGGCAACACTGTTACCGCCGGTTCTGGTGTTCTTACAGACGTGTCCCGTGTCGTCGGTAACAGCAGAGCGTTTTGAACAGGGGCGTCCTCAATCGGCTGGTCAGCCTTCGACCGCACTAAAGAAACTCTCTTTGTCGGCCGTTCTTTCGAGCGAATGTGATCGATGCGAGATGCCGACAGAACTGTGCTGGCGAGGATATTCCGTACTTGGATTAGCTTGTGGAGCTCCGCATCAATCTCGCGGAGGATTGCCGAATATTGCATAGCTCAAGCATAGAGACTTTTGAGCCACAGTACTATCGCCCGAATTCTATCGACGCAGACCGCGGCGCTTGGCCGCGCCTTGGCACGCTATGGCATGGCCTGGCCGTCTCCGTTTGCTTGAGGCGTCGCATCCCACATCTCATGGTTGAGAGCGAGAACGTCGCAGCGCACGAGGTGATAGGCACATCACGGCGCGACTTCCTTCGGAGAACGGGCGGAGCTGTCGCTGCCGTGACAGCATTGGGAACTTCTGCAGCGCAGGAGAAGCCGAATGCAGCGAACGAGGTTCAGCTATCGCAGATTCATGCGAGCAGCGAGGCGCCGGAGAAGGCTCCGGGGCCATTTCTGCCGGCGAACAAGCGGGTCGGTTTTGCGATTGTTGGTCTTGGACGTTTGTCGATCAACCAGATCCTGCCGGCGTTTGCGAAGAGCGAGTCGTGCAAGCCGGTGGCGCTGGTAAGTGGGGACCGTGCGAAGGCTTTGAAGCTTGCCGCGCAGTACGGGATCGCGGATTCGAATATTACGGACTACGCGGGCTTTGAGAAGTTGAAGGAGATGCCCGGTGTGGATGTGATCTTCATCGTGCTGCCGAACGGTATGCATCGGGAGTTTGTGGTGCGGTCCGCGAAGATGGGCAAACACATCCTTTGCGAGAAGCCGATGGCGAACAGCGTGGCGGAGTGCGAGGAGATGATCGCCGCATGCAAGGCTGCAAATGTGAAGCTGATGATCGCGTATCGGCAGCAGTATGAGCCGATCAATCGCACGCTGGAGAAGGCTGTGCGGGAGGGAAAGATTGGGACGCTGCGCAGCATTGTGGCTTCGAATTCGCAGGACCAGGGCGATCCGACCCAGTGGCGTTTGAACAAGAAGCTGGCGGGCGGCGGCGCGATGCCGGATGTGGGGATCTATTGCCTGAATGCGGCGCGCTTCCTGTCGGGGATGGAGCCCGTAGAAGTTTTCGCAACCATCGTGCAGCCGAAGGATGATCCGCGATTTCGCGAGGTGGAGGCGCGTTGCGAGGTCATCGCGCGGTTCCCGAACGACGTTACGGCGACGTTCACGACTGCGTATGACACGCACCGTTCCACGTTTCTGCGGCTGGAGGGGTCCGATGGTTTTGCCGAGATGGATCCGGCCTTTGGGTATCACGGAGCGAAGCTGCGGTTCGTGAAGTTGATGGATGGCAAGGATACGGAGATGGCTCCGTCGATCGAGGAAGAGGATCAGTTCGCGTTAGAGATGGATCACATGGCGTCATGTGTGACGAACAACCAGCAGCCCCATACCGCGGGTGAAGAGGGTTTGCAGGATCAGCGGATCATTGAGGCGATCTACAGGTCCGCTGCTACCGGCAGGAGTGTGAAGGTGGTGCCGCCCGCGGGCTCAACGCGTGGACCTGCGCTGCCTCCCGTGGAACGTTAGTCCCGGTTGCCCACAGCATGCAGTCTAGGTAGGACTAAAATTTCGAGCACCACAGGGCAAGATGTTCAGGACTTTATAGCTCTTCTAATCTAGAAGAGTGCCGAGCGGCTTCATCTTAATTCACGTACCTTGTGATGAGTGATCATCTTTGCACGACTGCCTTTTAACCAGGGCAGCGCAGCCCTCTTCGCTCGGCGTGCTAACGCCTGGCAAGACTGGATCATTACAGGAGATGCGTACGGTCGCGAGTACCGAGTAAGTTCTGAGTAGAGCTGTGACATTGAACCGCGCGAAGGCAGGGACACGATAGTCTCGCAGAATCAGGTAACAGCCATGGCGAGCGTTTCCCTGCTGTTGTGCTGCTAGGGCCAGAGTCATGCTCAACCTGATTCAAAGTCTTGCAACCGCGCTACACTCGGCTTCTTAGCTTTAAACTTTGTTCACGTCGCTGGGAAGCGACGTCAGTCTCCCGTTCTGCCTTGCAAGCTTCACAGTTCCGTATGTGATCCTTCAACCAAGATCTCGTCCACCTGACTGCGTCCCTCGCTTGCTCAAGTTCAGACTCGAACCTACGACTTGTACGTCGAATCCTTGGGCGCGAGGCTTCAACTCGACGAACGTAGATTTCGGCGTTTCCGACTACCCTTCTCCACAGAGCTAACGCAGAACATTCCATCGGTCGCAATCTTACAAGAGGTTCACAATAGTCGCCTCGGACGTGAAGTCCAGCCCTTTTTAGGGCAGCAGTTTCGCGGCATTATCACCTGTCGTAGGAGGTCGTCGCTACAGAGGTATCCCCTAGGGCTAGGATCGTAGGCGGCCTTCACAGTGCTGTGTGTGGAGCCGTAGCGGAGAGTGATCCTGGCCCGCGACAGCGCTAGCGCCCTGTCATCAACGTGCCCGAGGGCCTGTCTGCCTACCTTGCAATGGTCGCCCTGGAGTCTTTGCGCGGGTCCACGATGCCCCTTGGGCAGCAGCAGCCTCCGGGAACTGCTCGATTGATAGCGCACATCACCCGCTGACATAACAGTTTTTGGCGTATCAGTGCCTCTAGCTCGGCTGGAGAACTCGATGGGCTTGCCGGCACGACCGAGACAGCCCTTGTTGAGGTGCCCGGCGCCATGTAAACGACCACCTCGCTTGACCGAGGCGCAGCAAGCGCTCGCGGCTCGGAAATATAGGGCTTGGCTGTACGACGGTACTCCCTCTTCTGTTTAAGAGGTAATACCGTCACTAGGGGTTCGGGGATGCTTACAGCTTCGGCCCCTATAGCGGTCATCAGGCGGATGCTCGGAATGAGAGGGACCGACTCGACCGGCGCTGTGTCTTTAAGTGGCATGGAAGCAACTCGTTTCGTCAACCGCTTCTTTGGACGACTGCGATGGAGATCTGGGGTAGGTTCGACTATGCTCGCGAGGATCGCCCGCGCTTGGCTTAGCTTGCCGAGCTCCGCATCAATCGCGCGGAGGATTGCTGAATAATCCACAGCTCAAGCATAAGAACTTTCAAGCTATGCAGGATCGTCCGGGATATGCCCCTTGGTCCTAGCGAACCGTGCGACGTCAAATTGCGTGACGGAAGCGGCGATGGCACAGATTAATGACAACTCTTAGAGATGCTTATGAAGAGCAAGTCACCAGATTGAGCGCGACTCGATGCAGAGCTTCCCCAGGCGGGCACCGTGGCGCCAGAATGAAGCACCCAAATGAGCGGTGGACCCCACTGATGTGAAAGCCAAGGTATCTCTCCTGCTGGAGCCATACGTAAGATGGTCGCTTGTCCTTAGTGGTATGGGCAAGAGGTCCGGAACAATGAACAATCCAGACTGGAGTGGCCTTGGCCTGGGTGCAGTTATGAGAAGCGAAGAACACCTCCGCAGTGCGATTGATCGTCTCTCGACCCTGAAGTTTCGCAGACCGGAGTTCCCTGGAGGTCTGGAACTCGAGTACCAGCTCGAGGCGCAGGAGTTTCGCGCCAAGCGAATGTGACTTGACAGTTCGATATTGATCGGGATCTACCTCGTCTTTGTGGCTGCCACTGCATTCATTTCGCGAGATAGCCACCAGGGTCTCGTTCAAGTCCGATACTTCGCCGCTCTGTTGCTAGTCGTAGCGTTCTTCGGCATCTCGCTTTCCCGAAAGAAGAAATGGCCGTACGAGGCTTTCCTCTTGGTCGGTTCAGTCCTTGCCGGCACAATCGAAATCTTAGGTAGCGTGTGGACTGGTGACAGCAGCGAAGCGCACGGGCAAGCTGCCATCCTGTTCGTGCTCGTGACCACAAATACCGTCTTGCGGCTCCGTCCGACCTATGCCGTGATAGCCCTCATGTGGGGTCTAACGTCAGAGGGACTGATCCTTGCGTGTGCACCGACTGCGCTTTCAAGGAAGCAGATCTTTGAGGCTGCCTTTGTGTTGACGGTCAGCTTTCTGACAGCAATGGCGAATTACAGTCAGGATCGCGAAGCGCGTCTTGCTTTCCTGAAGTTTTGTCAGAAAACCGAGATGGTCGGCAGCCTCTCTCGGCAAAATCAAGATCTTGCGCTTGCCGCACAAACGGACAGTCTGACCGGGATTTTCAACCGCTCCTCTTTGGACAACAGCCTTCGCCAGATCTGGTCCCACCCCACTCTCAGCACTGCAGAATGTTCGATCATAATGACCGACATCGACCATTTCAAAAGCATCAATGACAGGTATGGACATCTGTACGGCGATAGGGTCATCAAGCGAGTCGCACACCTTCTCTCAGAGGCGCTGCGCGGCCGCGATGACGTCATCGCTCGCTACGGCGGGGATGAGTTCGTCCTAATCCTGCCCAATCCGTCGGTTCAGCCCGCTCTTAAAGTCGCCGAGCGGCTTCGTGCCTTGGTGGAGCTGGCTGGATTACCTTCGTTGCGCAGCGACGATCCCGACCTGCAGGGCTTGCGTGCCACGATCTCCTGCGGCGTTGCGTCCGGCTCGCCCGATGTCATTGCGGATCCTTATATCTTGCTGGGCGAAGCGGATGAGGCTCTGTACCGAGCGAAGCGGGAGGGCCGGAATCTCGTTGGCGAAAGGGCCGACCAAACGGCAGAAGCTAAACCCAGCGACAGCGTCATGGACTAGCGGGACAAGCGAACATTATCTTTCAGGCCAACCCTCCGGTTCATTCGCCAAACGAGGGCGAGAACTCGTTTGTTCGGCGTGGCGAGTACAAGACATCTCTGGTAGGGACGCTTTGTCGTGCCATGCGACTGGTTACGGAATACGCGTTTCGCAACCGATGCGGTTGTGCATCCGGCTATTGCACCTGCTACCTCTGCTGGCGTCGGCCAGGCCAAGGCGGGCTCGTGTAAACGAGCACAGCCATTCACACCGGAGGCAACACCTATGAGCTACATTGACAACAAGCTACGATTACGATCGAGGGTCGATGCTGAATTACAAGAAGATTGTCGCGAGAGGGACGCTGGAACTCGTGGCGATCGATAGCGACTTCCGTGTTTCAATTCCTGAAGCTGTGGCAATCCTGGCGACGGAGCCAAGCACGGTGTGGGTCGGGGTCGTGATCGACGCAGCCTACAGCACCTCTCGGCTCGACATAGAAGGCGCTGACGTTTTCTTCCGCATCGGACACCTCATCGGACGAGGCTTCGTCGTCCGCGCCAAGCCGCTTGCAGTCCATAGTGCCGGGGTAGTAGCGGGTATGACGTTCGATGAGGCGTAAGTGCGCGGGGGCGCTACTCTCTTTGTCAGGGTCCGAATGGGCGAGCCTTTGCAAGGGCTCCGGCCGCACAGTCTCGGAAACCCGACTTTCAGGGGAGAACACTCGCGTTACCTCTCACAGCTAAAACGGCGACCGGGACAACGGACGATATGCGACATACGTCTTAAATCTTGTCCAGTGGAGAGCAGAACGTGCTCCGACCTATTTAGGATCGATCTCATTTAAAAACCACTTGTTGAGCATTTTTCCCGTTAACGCGGGGGATGTGTATGTGCGCGTGAGCTGCATCACGTTGTTCGAAGTCACACTCAAATGCGCGAAACCATTCACCTTGAGCTCGCAAGCGTCTCTGAAGCGCCGACTCGGTGTCTTCCTTTCGGAGGATGCGGTCCGTGACATTCTGTCTCTCATTGAATCTGGCGAGATTGTCCATCGCCAGATCTCCGATGCGGATGCACGGGCCCTAGGCTTTCTTACACTTCTGCAATGACTGACGCTCGATGGATTGATTTGCGCGAGGTCAGCTTAGCAGCTCGATAGCAGCCACTTCGGACACAGTGCCTTGTACGAGTTGGTGGACCAGGCTTGTGTCTACCCCTAAGACAAGAATGCCCGTGATGGTTCCATCGGCTGACCTACGGGGCCTATAGGCATAGTCGATGTATTTTTCTTCAAGAGCCTGTCCTTGTGTCGGGGCGAACGAAAAGCGAGTGCCACGCTCCACTAGCGGTTCCCCGTTCCTGTACACGCGATCAAGTCGGTCTATGCAAGCCGTTCCGGCGAGTTCAGGAACACCCTCCACAACGCGTTTGCCGATAAGTGCGCGATTCCCGAGAAGCTCGCGATATGCCTGATTGACCAATTCGAAGACGTGATCCGGGCCACTGAGCAGCGCAAGAAATACTGGCGCACTCTCGAATAAATCAGCCGTCCTCTGGCGCTCCTGCTCTTCATCGCTCTTCGGCAACTCAAGCCCGGCGTTCTCTCGCTCTGAGGGGGAAACGTTTCTGCTGTCTCGATATGGTCGCTGGTTTATTTCGCGCCCTACGACTGCAGGGACCGCCCACGACTGCTGCTCCGCAAGCCATGCCGAGTGCTCAGATCGAGCAATCTTCTCGGCTATTGCGACGATGAGAAGATCGTCTAAAGAAGTGCCCTCAGTTTGTGACAGTGATTCCAGGCTTTCGCACAGAGAAGGTGACAGGCTTTGCAGCAGAGCTTTGGACTTATTCATCGATATCTCTTATGCACCAAGTGCGATTCAAATCCTGAAAACCCAATCTAACAGGCTGAGGGTATGACCGACTAGGGAACAGCACGTTGTTTTGCGTTTGCGAGGCGAGAGCAGATTCCGCTGTTGCTAGGCGCACACTCGTACGACGGCAGGCACCGTGAGGCGTAGGTCGAAAAGTCGTTAGCAAACACGTTTCAGCAAAACGACATTTCTCGGAGATTGGCAGATTACTAGGGAGGTCGCATTCTCGTCAGTGACGAGATCTGTGTCTGTTGTTACCGATGGGAAGTGCTGGTGCGCTGAATCTAACTGACTGCAGGATGTCGTCTAGTGCCTTCGAAGAACTTTAGTTTCTGCGGCGGTGAGGCTTCGAGTTTTCTGGTCGTCGGTCCCCTTCGTAATCACATCGAGTTGCTCCTCGAAGAGGTAGCAGGTACCGCCCCGCCACGTGGCGCAAGCCTCTTGGCTTTCGGCCTTCATCCCGACGCGCCTGTGGCCAGGTGAGAAAAAGGCCGGCACACAGCGACAACATGAGCTTTGGTGCCGACCTGCCTGGAACACGGTGGTGAACCACTATGGAGCGTTTAACCCGGCCCGACGCGTCGCAGACTCTGCAGCGGTAGCTACCGCGCTACTTGCAAGCGTGTCTTTGCGTGCCCGCAGGTCTGGCATAGTCATGAGCACAGTTTCCCGTAAGAATGTGGCCCCGCCTAGGCGGGGCCATTTGATTTGCTATTGGAAAGAGGTAGGCGAGCGTTGCAAACACTGACACGTTGCCTTCTTCAGGCCTGTCGAATACAGGGCCTCCAGCAAACGGAGAAAGATTAGCTTTGAAACGCGGGCGGGTCGATCCCCACGATACAAACTGCTCGTCGGACGTCTTGGCACTGCAATCTTTGAATGCCAACTTAGCTATTGCCCTGAAAGAACCTGCCATTCAGTCTCGGCATTATTAAAGGCTTTGAGGACGTCACGCGTATTGTCTGTCTTCACGCAGTACAAGCCTACGTTCTTCTTCATGGCCAAAAACTGAGCATTAATGTTTTCTTTCTGATCCCGATTCGGGACTGGATTCTGCCGCAGGATCGCAGCAACCTGTCCGGCTTGCCCCTGCAGAGCTTCAAACGCAAGCTGATGGCCTGTTTTGCGACTAGACGGTGGCCCCGCATTGACCTTTACGTATTGCGCGCCAGAAATTGAAGTTAAATCGTTGATGATGTCGTTTACACCTGGCATAAATCTTCTCCTGTGATCTTTTACTGATGAGTTTCTAATGCTTAAACCCACGTCGTCTGCTCGTGCTAGCAACCTAAATCAGCTAGTACATATCGCATTCCCTCACGAATTGCCATTGCCTTACCTCCATGCTGTTTTCGACTTACTAGCAACGCAGCGAATTTTAAAGGCAGATTGCTGCTTGTAAAGAAATAGCTAATTGGCGGGATGCGCGTTTCAATTGGCTAAACTCGCTCGCTCGCTTCGAAGATCACCTTTTTGGCTGAGCCACCACTTCGGCGCTACCGGACCGTTCGATCTCCAGCCAAGTCTGAGGTTCACTGATCCTCGAACAACGTCTGCTCCAGCGAAAGGAGGATTTGGCGGTGGGCGTGAGGAAGGTCGGGGTGGAGATCATAATAGAGGACGCCGAGCGCATCCGGGAATTTGCCAGCGCGGCCATAAAAGCCGCGAATACGGGGGTGTTTGAAGATATGGGTCCGCTTCGCACCCTTAGCGCGCCCAACCGAGGACGCCTTGTTGTCACCTTTTCTGGTGTGGAAAATTAAGTGATCTAGGGTGCGGTCCCAGCCAACTTCAAGGGCTACAATTTCGTCCCGAGGATCGAATGTGTAACTACTCTCCTGTTCTAAACTCCAGCCATGCCAAAGGCCGCATCGTTTTGCCCGTTTGTTTTGATAGCGAAATCTAACTGAGTCGATCGTTTGGTTCATCCGGGTGTCGAATCCAGAGATGCGGGTGTGGAGATTTACGAATTGCTTGTCGGTCCATCGTTCACCGCCGTCACCACCCACCATAGCGCTCTCCTTCAGGATGCACCGGTTCTCGAAATATTGTCGGAGGAGGCGCTGTGTGTTCGCTTGAACGTCTACGGGCAGATAATCTAAAATGGTGCGGATTTCCCCTTTGAAGCCGATCACTCGCCACCACAAAGGCTCTGTGGCGACGCTAAGCAGCCATTCCTGTCCACCTTCTTTGCCCGCTGTTGACGAGCTATGCTCGCCAAAGCCGCCAATAGTCTTAACCGAGATCGTCTCCCCTCCACTTGTAACCGTTCGTTCGGCAGCCCGGCCGGTAGACAGAGTGTGCTCCGTCGTGAAGAGGCCAGACGTTGCGCTTCGAAAACCAGCCTTAAGATCGTTCTTGGCAGTTGTTTTAACGAGGCGCTTCGATGACCGGGCCACAATCTTCGCTCCGACGAGAAAGTGCGTTGCGACAAACAGACCGGAGACGGCCAGAAGATCCAGCAGCTTGACAGCGTTGCCCGTCTCCACCACCGTGCGGATCCGGTCGACAAAATGCGGAGACAGCGCCAGCCCTTCTAAGACAACCTCCAGCTTGGGAAGTGCGAGAACTCGACCAAGATGAACTGACTCACCGGATTGGAAGCGGTGATTCGATTCTTTGGCTTCGCTAGCTGCCTCGATGCCGAATAAGAGGGGCATGTTCAAACCGAGGTTCGTTCGTTCCGTAAGCTGCGTCTCCCACATTTCAGCTTCCCGCTGAAAGGAGCAGCAAACCCTGTCTTCACGCGTCTGTTGCGCGCTAAGGATCTGCACCTTCCCGCAGGTGAGGATACGCTCGTTGCCGAACTCGACATCCTCCTTCCCGAACCGCAGTGCAGCACACGTAGCTTTCCCCAAAGGTATGGGATAAAGTCCGCAATTCTGAAGCAGAGTCTGCATTTCGTCTGCGCTCAGCATCTGCGTTTCAAGCTCTTCGGATGTGGCGACAGGGGCAGCGGCATGCCGGACATTCAAATCGGTGCCGGATGCCGCTGGAGGCTGGCCCCCCGCAGGCGCTGAAGCCTTGAGACTTAGGACGTGGCTCGATGCTTCTACGATTGGAAGGTCATCCTTCCAATCTTCGTATAGAAACAACTCTTTCGACTTGTCGAGCGACATGATCTCGATGCAAGGGCCCGATGGGCCAGCGACGACGATCTCTGTCACCAGGGTGTTGTCTTCCCTAGTGTTGTCAGCGATGTTTGTCCCCCTGTCGAGGACTGGCACACCCTGGTCAAGAAAGACGGCGTCGTGTGTGAGGATCTTCTCTGCCAACAACTGGACGCGAAGCGCGGCCAAAGTCATGGATGCGAGAGCGGTCTCGTCTACGAAGGGGATTGTCAATGATTGCCCGGATGGCCTCGGCACGATGGTCAATTTCAAGGATTAGGTCCCCTCGAATCTGCTGCTGATTGATTAGGTTTCCTCGCAGATCGTTCCTGCCGGTCGTTCGAGATCAGGTGACCTACGTACGACCGGCAGTGCGACCTTGGAGGGTGCTCACCGAGGCGAGAAGAGGTAGCGTTCTAACGACAGGAGGGCCGATTTGTGGATGCCACCCAAGTCGTTCGAAAGGTCATAGTAATAGACTCCGAGCGCATCGAGGAATTTGCCAGCGCGACCGTGAAATCCGCGGATTCGCGGCTCCTTGAATAGGTGGCTGTAGACGGCTCCGCCCTTCTTGCCCTTCGCATCTGAGGTGTTGGCGCCACTTTGTGTGTAGATGAATATGTGATCCACACTTGTCTCCCAGCCGACCTCAATCCCAACTACCTCGTCGTTGTTACCGAAAGTATAGGGGTGCTCCGTCTCCTTGCTCCAGCCGTGCCATTCCCCGGTGGTTTGTTTACCGTTGCCCCTATCTTCATATGTAAACCGGATCGAGTCGATGTTGTTTCCGAACAGGGCATTATACCCGGCTATCCTGTTGTTGAACTTTGCGAGGCTCTGCTCGCTCCAAACATCCCCGCCAGAACCGCCAACTGCCTCGGATTTCCTCAGTACGAGCTGGCTAACGAAATACTCGCGCAGAAGCGTTTTGGCATTTGCCTTGAGCGTCTCGTCGGTCAGATAGTCGAGCGTGGGACGGATCTCTTCATCCTTGAATCCAATAACCCGCCAGGTAAGGGGCTGCGTCGAGATCGTATGGAGCCAGTCTCCCCCAAGCTTTGCAGTTTCGGATGAGCTCCCCTCGCCGAATCCACCGGTGGTCTTCACCACGAGCTCGTAACGCTGGTCAATCTTTGTAATGTCTGACTTCTCGCCCTTCGTCACGCCGCCGCCTGCACCCAGTTCGACAGGAACGCCCTGCGCTTCAAATGCTCCGCTGGCGGAAGCATTGAAGCTCCAGCCAAGTTCATCACGTTCGTTTTGGTCCGTTAAAGTCTTTGAGGACGTGCAGACAATTTTGCCGCCAAGCACAAAGTGCGTCGCGACAAAGTGCCCGTACTTTCCGAGAACTTTCATTAACTGCAGCCCGGACTTCTGCGCCACCGCGGCGGATACAGCATCCACGAAGATTTTCGCGAGTTCTACTCCTTCAAGAATCACTTCTGCCTTGGGCAGCGAGAGCACCTTGCTGAGGTGGGCGGTAACACCTTTCGCAAACACTTGCTTGGTCGTCGAGTGCCCTCCCCCAGCATTGAGGCCGAAGGTGAGCGGCACACTCACGCCCAGTTTGCTGGCTTCGACCATGTATGTCTGCCACTTGCTGATTTCTTCCGAGTAAGAGAAATTGACCGTGTCCTGGCGTGAGAGTTGAGAAGACTCGAGCCGGATAGTTTTGCAGGTTATGACATTCGAGCCGCAAAACTCGATGTCATCGCGCATGGCGAGGGCTGCACACGTTGCATCATCTCCCTTACGAGGGTAGAGACGGCAGTTAATCAGTAGTCTCTCCCGCTCGGCCTCTGTCATATCCGAAAGTTGACGCGCCTTCGCCGAGGCCGGCAATTTGATTGCGATAGACCCGAAGCCGTCCTTTTCCTCAATAGTCTGATCTTTCGCGAAGGTGTAGTCCGTTAGCGTGGGCGCGGTGAGGTCCACCTTGAAATCGGCCGCTTTGATCGCGGGGACGTAGTCTCTCCACTTGTCGTTCTCGATGGACTTAGCGGCCTCGGTCTTTGAGAGCAGTTCGATAGAGTACTTGTCATCAAGCGTCTCTAAAATTTCGGAAACCTGCCTGCCGACGGCTCGATCTTTGTCAATGACGGTGCCCTGTTCAACAAACAGATCGCCTTCCAGTATGAAGCCCCTCGATACCAGCTTTTCCGCAAGTGTCTCGAGCTTCATCGCATAGAGCTCACTCTTGAGGATTTTTATGATTTTGTCTTTTCCGCCGATCCCTGAAGGCTTCCGAATGACGTTCAGGGGGATGATCGGATCTGGTGCGGGTTGGACTACGGGCGGGGGCGCAGGAGCATTCTTCTCGGCGATGTAAGCCGCGGTGAAGATGGTAATAGGTTGCCTGATCTTTGCTCCGGTCTCATTCCCTCCGCCATTAATGATCTCGTCTAAAGTGAAGAGCGACTCTGCGCTAAGGTCTAGATCCTTGTCCTCTCCCGGGTCTTTGAAACGGTCCTTCCCATCTAAAATAGAGGCGTCCTTGGAAAGGTGAGTGCGGAGATTGGCAAGGGTATGCTGCGTGATATCTCCGTCGTAGGCGCTGTATTTCTTCTCCGTTTTACCGTCTGCAAGTTGACGTACAAGGTCCAGTCGAATCGGGGGCATGAGGTCCTTTCTAATTGCGGCAGTTCTTACTAAACATGATTAAGGGGCGGAACTTAGAAACCAACGCGCTTCACGTAGTAAGCGCGGCGAGATGATTATTCTCGATGGGAATCGAGGCGTGAGAGACGACAAGAAGCTAAGGCGATGATTACGACAGGAATAGCAAACGCGTATGAAATACGCTGGTATCGCCGTCGGCAGATCGCTCTATGCGACCAAGCTGTCCGATCCGCTTGAGAGGCGACCCACGCCCTTCGGAAGACTTTCGTTGGGTGTCCTAAGAGCAACTGCCTTCTTCGAGCAGGTAGACTTTCCCGTAAACCTCGATGGTGGCTTTGCCGAATCTGGGAAAGCTGCCTTTGCTATTGAAGATGCTAGCGATGGCCACAGCCGCATCACGGTAAAAGCCGGCTTGATCCTTGTTGTAGGCACCATCTAGATGCGGATCGGGATTGAACTTGTAACACTGGGCCGTCTTGCCTGTGGTCCATATTTTGATGCAGCGAGTTCCGGTTCTTACCTCGGCGTAACGAAATTCGTTCGCACCCACTTGAATGGGGTTCGGCATGTAGCTCTCCTTTTACGCGGCCTCTGAGACCTGTTGCGCAATTTAACAAGGTCTAGGGCGACTTGCAAGGGAGAGGTGATTGGCCGACAGATCCTTCAGCATTTCTAGCGCTGTGCGGGATGGGTAACGATACACGCCGTCGTGGGAAGTTGGCCTGCAGGTCGCGAACGCCGTTGCGCTTAGGGGGAGTGAAGGACGTGCGAAATCTCACCTAGACCTATACGAAGATGAGAGCTGCGTACCATCACTCACTCAAGTATTCGCTATCCATGTAAGCAATCCGCTTTGAGAGCCAATCCTTCAGATAGTTGATCTCTCCGCTATAGCTGCCGGCCGCTTCTGGATTGGGCCAGACCTTCTGATACAGCGTCGGCCAGCGCGCGTAATTGTTCTGTGAGGCCTGCTGCAGCGTTTCCGCATTTGCATCAATGAAGGAGGACAGACTGTCTACCTGTGGACGAATAGCAGTCCATCGAGCCTTTACCGCCGTCGTAAACGTCGGATCATTCTGAAACAGCCCCACAAACCACGGGTGCTGTGTCTTCACCCACGGCACAGTGGGGTCTTGGATTGAACCATAGTTATCGTTACCGCTCGAGATGTCAAAATCCCAGATCGGCCCCATATGGAAGAGGGCGCTATTGGCATCTTTATAGAAGTAGTCCGACGAGTATGCATCGGCATCCTGGTTCCCCATCAGCTCGTTGGTGATAAACCAGTCCACGACAGAATCCTGATCCCACTTCGAGCGCCAACCAGCATTGGCATCGGGAGCGGTCGTAGTGAAGAAGCCAGCCTCCGCTGTATTGACTAATGGAGTGATGTAGGCTTCCTGATCTGCTGTAGGAGGATCGGGATCGTCCGAGCTGATATCAAGGCCATGCGGAGTAGCCCAGTGATAGCTTGCCCCTTCATGAGCATCGATTTCGAGAAGGTACCCCTCCTGGGTCGGGTCCGTGCTCGCGTCAGAATCCGCAATAGCCACACGACTGCCGTTAACGTCCACGTTCTCTATCAACTGATAGGTGCCTTCGTATTCCCCATTCAGCGTCAGTTCCACAAATGCTGAGCGCGGTGCCCACGGCGCACCGGTAATGTTGGAGACTTTCGATGCAAGCGCATCGCGCAACATGGTCTTATCGTCATAGTTCGCAAGCAGAACCCAATTTTTCTCGCTGGGCATGTTCAGCAATTTGCTTTTGGAGGGCAGCTTAATCCGATAGGGCTTTTTGGGCATTCCCCACGTGCTATTGCCGTGCCCCTTGATGGTCATGCTGCCACTGAAGCCATCGTCGGGCTTCCTGGGATCGATCAGCGTCATCGTTGCGTTTGTATAATCGTCCTCGCTCGTCACCTCCACGTTGCCCGCTGTCTCGATGTCGAGAGTGGGCAAGTCCGTGCTGACCGGCTTGAATGCAGGATTGCTCAGGTTTACATCTAGATCTACGCCGAATGCTTGGCTGCCGCCAGTGCCACTTCCGTTCAAGTTGAGCGTGCTGGTAGCGATGTAATACGGAGATGCGCCCGTAAAGCATTCTGTAGCAGCCGAGAGCGAACTCGTGAAGATTAAGTTTGCTGTACGTCCGATCGGCACCTTCACTGGCGCCGCCGTCACTCCCGAGGGCAATCCACTCACCTGCAGCGTCACTATGCCCGCGCCGCCATTTTTGCTCATAACACTGACCGGCAGCGTCACGGTCTGGCCGGGATACATTGTGAACTCTGTTCCAGATGGCACGGCCAACGTGAAGTTTGGATCGCCGCTTGTGACACCTCGGCCAAGGCTCCCAGGGGCGCCACAATTTGCAGGCGTTCCAGCCGCGCTTCCAGGTGAACCTGTTGCAACGGCAACTGTTCCGCATCCCATGGCAACAATGCTGAGAAAGGCCGAGCCAACGGCAAGCAGACACTTCGGTGCGATCGCGGATGTGTTCATAGTCTGCTCTCTGACGAGTCCATCAGCAGCAAAGACGACAGGAATAGCTAAGCTCGTTCTGTCGGCGCGTATTGACATGCCCGGAGAGCGCAGATACTGCTGCCAAGGTGCAAACGTAGAAGTGAAGTTGCTTGTATACCTGGTGAACAACTGCTATGGACTTACCTCTTACCCGCCGCGGCTTTCTCAAGACGACCTTTGCATTCTCCGCGGCAGCGATGCTCGCCGGCTGCGAAACCATCGTTCGTCCTCTTGTCGAGGCACCCATCAACGTCATGGCTCTCGGAGATTGGGGTTGGGTGGGCGATCTAACGGCGCAGCATCAGGTGGCTAGCGCGATGCAAAGCTACGTCAGAACACATGCCCTTTCGCCCAATGCGCTTCTCATGCTCGGCGATAACTTTTATGGCGAGCTTCCAGGCGGCGTCTCCGATCCCCGCTGGCAGTCCCAATTTGAGACGATCTATCCGTCGGAATCGTACAACTGCCCTGTGTACGCCGTCCCTGGCAATCACGACTATCAGAACGATCCACAATCGAAGTATGAGGCGGAACTCGCCTACTCAGCACTCGGCACGTCCCGCTGGACCATGCCAAGCCGCTACTATAAGGTCCTGCTCCCAGCCAAAGCCCCTCTCATCACCTGCATCATGCTCGACAGCAATATGGGTGACGAGCCAGCCCAGCCACACCCCAGAGGTAACTACTACGCGCAGACGGATGCAGAGCGCCGCGAGCAACTCGCGTGGCTAACGCAGACCTTAGCCGAACCGCTCGAAACTCCATTTCTTGCTGTCATCGCCCATCACCCCCTGTACACGAATGGGGCACATGGCGACAATCAAACCCTTATCCGGGACTGGGATCCGCTCTTGCGGAAGGCGGGCGTTCACTTGTACCTTGCGGGTCATGACCACGACATGCAGCACTTGGAGTTCGCGGGGCACCCAACATCCTTCGTGCTTTCTGGAGGTGGTGGCGCCGCCCTCAATCGGCTCAAGAGTCCTAGCGATGGCCCTTTCGCTGCCGAGGTACATGGATTTACCCATCTTCAGATCTCCGAAGACCTGGTGACCGTAACCCATCTGGATGAGAACGGCAACACCATCCACAGCTTTAGCAAGACTCCTTCTGGCGTTGTCACGTTACTATCCTGAGTGCATGTTCAAGCCAGATGCACTTGGACAAACCCTGCTCATGACCTCACTCATACTGGCTGCATTCGCATTTACGCCGGGGGTGCTTGCCGCTGCGCTAGTGGTCATTCTTGAATGTCGTCCACTCCGTGAAGTGATCTAATCCAAGCTCCTTTCCAAGCCGACGGGTGGTGCGTATGCGTCCATATCCCTTGCACTGCCAAACGGGATGTGCGAGACACAGGATTTATGGCTGCGCATAGTAGCCGGTCCACGTCCGAGCGACGATCCCAGGTTTGTCCGTCTGCACCTCTATCGAGTGGTATTCGTTTGGGTGCTCCGCTTCAGAGGTTTCGAAGCGCAGCTCGTACCAGGATCGACCATCCGCTAAGCATTGGCTCGAATTGCCAGTGACATCGCTGCTATTAAGCACAAGTCCTCCACTCTGTACGGACAGCACTTGCAGGCTCAAGTCCGCAATGTCAGCTTGCGAAGACGAGTTGATCCCTTTCAAGAACGACTGGTAGTAACCGGCCCGAGCCAGATCCTCTTCTGGGCCTAGTGGATTAACGCTGTAAAGCGTCACATTGCTCCTCCTCATGTCCCGCTTCAGCGCCACGACATCATCGAACACTTGCTGCTGCTGTCGATTGGAGAGATCGATGCGCGGTCCGGTAAGCAGCGGCCAGCCTGGTGAAATCCACAGAACCAGTTTTCGTCCTGGCAGAGTGCCGCCGTAGGCGATAAGTTGCTTTAGTGCTGTGAGCGACATCCCGAACCGTTCGTCCGCGCCCCAGATACCGGAACTCCGGCGGATCTCCCGCAGGCCAATCTCCGCCTCGCCGAGACCTACATCAAGAGCATTGCCGTCTGTCGACAAGCCCCTCTGAACTTGCGCTCCTTTATCCGTCAGAATGACAATCGAGGTGGGCTGTGCAAGATGACCCTCATTTGATCTGAGGAACTTCGTCACTTGATTGCGCACAAACGCAACGCGCGTGTACCCAATGTTCACTGCGTCGATGACGATGAGGGCGGACATCGGCTCCTGTTTCGCCTCCACCTGCTTCACAGAAATGATAGGGCGCTGCAACTTGTTGTCGAGGAGCCTGAAGTCGCTGGGAGTAAGGCCAGGAACCGGCTCACGGGTCTGCGACGAAACCACAACATTGAGAATTGTGGTCCGGCCTCCGGCCGCTGATGTCTCAACTGCCTGCTGTGCCAAGCTCTGGAGCGTGAACGCCGCAAAGAACAAGCCGAGAGTAAATGTGCGGATTGACATACCTGTCTCTGAGTGACTCCACCCATCCAGCGTTGCCGGCGACATATGGTGACGTCAGCGACATCTCCCGCCGACATTTGAGCTGTGCGTGCCGGGAGTGCTGACCTTCTGTCAGGGTGAGGATGAGTTCCCTAACTGCTCGTCGGATTATCGCGCAGCAAGCATCGTTAGAAACTTGGCGGTGGCACGGCACTGGGCGAGCACGGATCTTGCACCAGCGGCCCCTTGAAGCCCAATCTCTCCAACAAGCTAGCTGAGCAAGATCAAACCTTTTTGCTTCGACATTTCAGCGATGGGCAGACCCCGGCGTATGCACTCGCTTTCCGCAGCATCTACGAAGCGGCTCCAGCCTTTTCCGCAGGCGCCCTGCCGAGATGCGAGTTCTCTTGCGGCAGCAAGCCAGTAGACCACAGCAACGTCGCTGTCCTCGATGAAGAGGTCTACCTGCTCAGACTCGTGCGCTTCTGACCATCTCACATCCATGTGGCTGAGGCTAGCAGCGCGACGTTGTTCTCCACATAACACTTTCGGGCCTGGAGGATGCTACAAAGGACTGGGTTGTCTGGATGCAGCTCACTCCGTCGCTAAGGTTCGCGTAACGCTATCGAGTGAAGAAGAACGCCTTTTTATCCGAGGCGAAATTGTTATTCCACGCCGGTAGGCAGAGACACTCGAGCAGCTCTAGCCAGACCTCCAGCTGTTACCTCATATATACGGGTCGTACCAAGCGCATTGGACCGCGTTGTTGCTGGGCTCACGTTTGCACTGCTGATCGATCCACGGCGGGCCAGTCGTTAACAGGGCAGCGATACCGCGCGGCTGCGAACTCGGCACCTTCCCAAGTCCGACACGAAGGCATCGGCACTCAACGCGGTTCGATGGATCTGCGGTGAGGGAGGGTATCACCGTTCTGAGCCCTGCAGGGCCCGATCTCCAGCTTTGACCGGCAGCTTCGTTTCCAGAAGCATGGCCCCTGTCGCAACAATGATTCCACAGACTGCGAGCACGCTCAGGGCTAAGCGGAGGCCAGCGATCGTCGCGATACCTCCGATGATCGGCGGTCCCGCCAACAAGCCAAAGTATCCAACCGTCGATACCGCGGAAATGGCTGGCCCCGGACCGAGCCTTGTATCGCGACCGGCAGCACCAAGAATCACCGGCACGATATTCGCGGTTCCTACGCCTGTAAACATGAGCCCCACGGCAGCTAACGTGTACGACCGCGAGAGCAGCACCAAGCCTACGCCCCCAGCAATGAGTAGTCCGCTTGCCTGGAGAATCCGCCGACCAGAGAACTTACGCGCGACCGCGTCGCCGCAGAATCGCGTTACAGTCATGGTGATCGCATACGCTGCATAGCCGGCAGCGGACATTGATAGGGTCGCGCTGATATCGGAATGCAGGTATACAGGTGCCCAGTCCGCCACTGCTCCTTCGACCAGCAATCCAAAAAAAGCAAGGATGGCTAGGCGCATCAGAGCCGCGTCAGGCAACACGAACTTTGCAGCCCTTTGAGAAGGGGTCTTATCACTCACTAGTCGAGGCAGGGCGCCCGCGCACAGCAGGGCAAGAATGGCTGCAACAAGGGAGAGGTCCGAACGAACGGTGCCATTGTGATGCAGCAGGGCTCCAGACAGTGCAGCTCCTGTCAAGCTACCGACACTCCAGCAGCCCTGCAGAAAACTCATGCTCGAATGCCCATAGTGCTCCTCTACAGCAAACGCCTGAGCGTTGACCGATACATCCAGTGCGCCCTTCACGGCGCCGTAGAAGCCAGCAAACAAGATCAACGATACGAAACTCTCCGACTGCGCCAGCAACAGCATGGATGCGCAGTAAGTAACGGCCACCATGCGGATCACGACCCGACTCCCAAACCTCGCGATCATCTGACCGGTCAGGGGCATGGCGAGCAACGACCCAACGACCAGGCTAACCAGGACAAAGGTCAATGAGCTGTTCTCCAAATGAAGGATCTGCTTGAAAGCTGGCACGTGCGACGCCCAAGCGCCAAAGCCTATGCCATCCACCAGAAAGAGTGTCGCGAGTGAGAGACGAGGCTCAGCCGTTCTTAGTGACCGGAGCCATGCCCTCTCGGATTCTTGCATCGATCTCTTAACCTTCACTGATCCAGCATGTAGTGCGGTCGCGATTCTGTCCAATAGGAGACTTGATCGGTTCTGATCATCAGCGGTCGCTGGCGGAAACCCGCGCCGCCTATGATCTTGCGCATGACCCCATGGACCGGACGCGTCATCTTATGCATCAACCTCCGCACCTCTATGACTTGAGTCGCGGCTTTCTGAGCAAGCAAATGAGACCTAAACTCGACGAAGCCTGATTCGGACATTAGGGGCATTGATCTGCCGGCTGAAGAAGTGGTACTAGCAGCTATCCCGAGCAACGAGCCGTAAGCGACCAGTAGAGTCAAATCGCGAGAGAAATGCACCGCGTGGCCGACTGGAGGGACGACACATCTCGCCACTCGGGTTCAGACGTATTCTGCAAGCGTCTAAACCTTTGTGGACATGCAGCAAACAGAACTAATCGAGTACATCACTGAAGGCATCATCAGATGTCTGGACAGGGATTACATCTTCGTTCCGTCCGAAGCTGCAGATGATGTTGCGCAGCTTGCACTTCTACGGGAATACGTCGCTTTAGGCTTCGCGGCTGAAAGACAGTTGCGGATACCTCAATAAGGCAGTTGAAGAAGCCTGGGAACGCGCAAGTAGCGTAATAAGTGAGTGCGCCCTTCGCCAGTCCCTAAACCATGCCTTTGCCTTACAAGTTCCAGAAACTTGCGGCGATCGCGCTCCGCTTCAGATGATTAGCCAGCAGACGCAAAGCGCCGGGCAGATCCCGTCTGCGCCTCTGTCCATTTCTCCAGACTTTCACTCATGGCCTTCTGCTGCGGCCTTCATCTTGGCGATAGCAGCCTCAACAGCCTCGTCCGAGATGCCATGTGATTTTAGGCGCCGACTGAACTCCTGAACGATGTTGTCTTTGCGTTGCTGCGCTGCCATCTCGGCCGATGCCTTAGCTCCCTGCTGTTGATGTTGTTCGCGCTCTTCGGGAGACGCTTTCTGGCTTAGGTTGCTCCACTTGAAGGAGCATCATTGTCTCCTCAAATATTGAATTCTTGCGTGCCTTTGTAACAACAAGAGTCGTACATTCACTACAGTCTTTGTCGCGTCCCCGCATCAAGGACAGCAGGAACTTATGCCTGCCGCATAGACCGCACAGCATCTGTTTAGTGAAGCAGCAACAGACGACTGAGCGTTCAACAACAGTAGTTTGATTGACGGTCCGAATGCATATGCAAAGCTACAGCGCCGAATAAGGGCGGTGCGTCCGCGCTATTCCAGCAACAACGTTTCACTCAGCGCCTGGATCTCCGCAAGGTCGCGCCCGGCTATTCCTTGTACGTCTCCAAAGATCCCTGCTGTCGAATCAAGCAGCGTATGCAGCTGTGCTTCACGTTTGGCCCACCGCCTCATCGTCGCTTTCTTCTCGTCCGCCAGATCCTTCTGCATCTCAGACCACCGCTCTGCAATCGCTTCGATCCGCCCCCGAAACTGCGCGCCCATCAAGTAGGCATAGAGCAGCTCACTCTTTGCCTGTTGACCCTCCGCATTCCGTCGCTGACCGGCAAGTTGGAGAAGCGAAGCTCGTAGAGCTGTCGCAACCGGAATGGTACAGCTGAGCGAAGAAATCCATACGCCGTCGACCTCATTGAAGTGCTGCACATCAGGCGGCATGGCTTGCGAGACGATCACCGCTAGATCGGCGCGTGCACTGCGTTGATCTCCTCTGAGCTTGGGGAGCCATGCCGACTGCCAGATTTTGGTCCGCTTGAACTCCCAAAGGATGCGGCCGCACTCTCGACCGGAACTGTCGCGCACGATGTGAACTGTATCGCCGCCGAACTCGCCCTTCGGGACGGGTTGCAACTCATCGAAAGGAAACTGGCGCCTGAGTTGGTCCTCCAACAGCAGCTCGAGCGTTTCGCCTTGGGACTGCTGAGAACCCTGCTGCGCCTTCCGGCTAGCCTCCTCAAGTTTGGTCGCAAGATCCTTGATCTGTCGTTCCTTCTCGCTGAGCTGCAAGCTCAGACGCTCGCTCGCCTCGCTTGCAGCCGCGGCACGCACTTGATCCAAGCGTTCACTTACTTCCTGTTCTACCTTGAGCGGGATCTCTCGTTCGCGATCCTGAAACTCCCGTTCCCGGCGCTTCAGGTCTGCTTCACCTTGCTGGGCAGTCGTGAGCTTTGCGGACAGCCTCTCAGTTCTCAAGTACCGCAATGCCCGTGGCTCCCATATCTATATCCGTCCTTCTGGCGAGCATCGCTACACCGCCCTCGACGATCTCTCCGAGATCTCGCTGGCGAAGCTCACAGCTGACGGCTTCACTCCGTGCGCCGTCGTCGAAACCAGTGCCGGCAACTTCCAGGCTTGGCTCAAGCACCCGGTAGTCTTCCCAAAGCTGTTAGGAACCTTCGCAGCTCAGACGCTCGCAGCAGCCTATAACGCTGACCCAAGCGCCGCGGACTGGAGCGCTTCGGCAGGCTGCCCGGCTTCACCAACTGCAAGCCCAAGTACAAGAAGCCCGACGGCCTCTTTCCCTTCGTTCGCCTCAAGAGCTACAGCGGCAAGCAGTATCCGCAAGCACAGAACTTCGTCCAAGAGATCACCGGGCTCTACGAAGCACGGGAACAGGGGCGCCAGGCACGGCGCCTGCAGGCTTCTCTTGCTCCCCAAAGGGGACGGAGGTTGTCCACTCTTTCGCTGGAACGCTTCCGCACCTCAAGCAAGTACCAGGACCGGCCTGCCGCAGCAGACATCGCCTTCTGTGTCGCCGCTTACGCGAACGGCATGGATGAAGCTCGGATAGAACGTGCCCTCGAAGACGACTATCTCTCCCGCGATCCCAGCCCTTCCAAGCGGGCTTCCTACATCCGGAGGACCATGACGAAGGCGAGAGACTGGGCTAACCGCTAAGCCGCTATTCTTCATCACCATCGTCTTTTCCAGCATGGGTCGTGGAGGTCGTCTCTGTTGTTCTGAGCAGGCTTCTGCAAACTACCGTCCATGAGTGAGAAGTTGAGCAGGATGGCTCCCTCCCGGTTTGCATTTCTGTTTGCATTCAGCGTGCCGCGCCAAGAGCATCCACGCCCTTCGGACGCACGCTCTCCCTCCTAGAACCCGCTACGCGCCTCTTCGAGGTATGGACTCCTTGCCCCAGGCAAGCTGGGGTCCCTTTCCATAGCTTCCAGTCAATCGCCGAGGGAGTGGATGGCGACGGCACACCCTCCGGGCAAGCATGTACCGCATCCAGCGGACAAACCAAGAGAAACGGAGCCAACACCATGTTCAACAAAGTCATCCTCATCGGCCGCCTCGGACAGAACGCAGAAGCCAAACTGCTCAGAACAAGAACGAGTACGTCATCCTTAACATCGCAACCCAGGAGAGCTGGAAGAACGACAAGGGCGACTACGAGAATCGCGCCGAGTGGCATCGCGTCTTTGCTTGGAGCAACCTCTCGAAGTTCGCAAAAACACTCCAGAAAGGGCAACTCATAACCCTCGAAGGAACGCTTCGTTACCGCGAGGTCACTGAAGATGTCGAGGGTGTGCCGTACAAGCACCGGCTCGCTGAGATCCATGCCATCAGCATGAAGCGGCTCTCGAAACTCGAAGCCGCTGATGATCCCCCGATGGAGCCAGCGAGTAAACAAAAGGGTGGATGAGCTTCTTGCTCATCCACCCTTCAATACTTTGGAGTCGGTACGGACTTGCTACTTTGCGGATTCCTTTGCCGCCGCCCAACGCCTCTTCTGAGCAGCTGCGATGCGTGCCTTACCCTCCGCACTCAGGGTGCGCTTCGCCACAGCCTTCACAGGCGCCACAACCTTCTTCGGCCGGCCTGGACCACGCTTAGGAGCTACAGGCTTTGCAATAACGTTCGCAGGGGCAGCGGCCTTCTTGGGACGGCCCGGGCCACGCTTAGTTGCGGCTGGCTCGGAGGAGCCACTGAGAAGAGCGCGGGCTTGCTGAAGCTTGGCAATTTCGGCATCGATAGCGGAAACGATCTCATTGGTATTCATTTGCTTAGGTTAAATGCGGCAAATTGAAACGGAACCATTTCTCGCCAGCAGACTAAATCATGCGTGCTCAACATGGAGGGTCACACCGCCCCACTAAGGTCTGCACCTTCAGTCAGGATCTCCGTCTCAACCGGCAGTAAAGGGTTGCGTATGTACATACGCAACTCCTCTAGTCGAGCTCCGGTAAAAAGCCGTTTGTCCGTTTAAATGCGTTCTTTAAAGCGGGCTCACTTAGCGCCAACCACGTGCTATGCTGGGCCAATCATGAGGCGAAGAACAGCCGAACGGATGACGCTCTCGCTCTTTGCGGAAGAGGAAGACCTAAGCGCAGGCGAGCTGCAGGATGCCGTCCTCCGTGGCGTCAATGAGATCGCTGAAGATGAGGGCCTTCGACCTCTGCAGTGCTTCACGATCAAAATGCCGTTGCCGCTCGATTTGGAATTCAAGCGAGAGGTGCAGCTGCTGCGGTCAATCTCTAACCCAGAGACTAAGCAGCACTTCACCATGACTGCTTCGTCAGTTATGCGATAGCAGCAAATCGAAATTCCCATGTTCTTCCCCACTTACCTAAATGTTGGTGGGATTAGGAGAGCGGTAGGGGACTAAATCCCCGCCGCAATATCGATGAACGCCCGGGTTGCAGCGTCTAGATGAGCCTCCATTTCGCGGGCTTTGCCCTTGCCCACCAAATTCGTAACAGCTTGATTAAGTTCTTCTCTCACCTCCACGCAGGCAGCTTTCACGGACTCACCCCGCGACGTCAGTCTGACAACCTTGGCGCGCGTATCGGTAATGTCCGGAACTTGCTCGAGGTAACCATCACGCTCCATCTGCTTCACCTGCTGGCTCATTGCTTGCTTGGTCACTCCCGCACGCTGTGCAAGGGTAGTTGACCGCGTGCCGTTTTCATCAAGGAGCCACAACAGACTGGCCGACGCAAACGGGAAGTTGACGTACCCGCGCTGGCCGAGTTGCGTCACAACGGCGGCCGCGTGAGCACGCGTTGCGGTCAGTAGGGCCCGAGCGACGTTAGGAGAAAATGTACTCATTAAATTGATGGTAAACCTGGTTGACTAGATGGGCTGCGCGTGCGAGTCTAGTTAAAGATAGTCAATAGCATTGACTGTCTATCGGACCGTTATACGGCCTGAAAGGAATCATATGGCAACCCTTCTTAATATCCAATCAAGCCCCCGCGGCATAGGTTCGCTCTCTCGTATCCTCAGCCAGGACTTTGTCACCGAGTGGGAGAAAAACCACGACGACGGACAGGTGGTGCTTCGTGATCTCGCAGAGATCCACCTCCCCTTTGTCGGAGTGCCCTGGATTGGCGGCATCTTTGTTCCCCCAGAGCAGCGATCGGCAGAGCAGCAGCATGCACTTAAAATCTCTGACGAGTTAATCGCCGAGTTGTTTGCAGCTGATCACATCCTGATCGGGACACCGATGTACAACTTCACTGTTCCGGCAAATCTTAAGGCCTGGATCGATTTGATCGTGCGTCCGAGAGCTACGCACTCAGGGCCGCCAGAACGCAAAGGGCTTGTCACGGGAAAGCGCTGCACAATCATCATTGCTTCGGGCGGTATATACGATGAAGGCCTCCCCGCGGCTGGCTCAGACTACGAGTCCGGTTATCTCAAGCGTATCCTCAGCTTCATCGGGATCTCAGACGTTGACGTTGTGATGGCAGGTGGAACTGTCGCAGCTACCATGGGTTCGGCCACTATGGAAGGCTCTGATTCACTTTCGGTGATGAGCGCCGTTCAGCCGCGAAAAGAGCGCAGTTTCCCGCCTCGGTCGCCGCTGAATGAAGTAGCGCGACCTCTTAAATCCTTCATTCTTCAGCAACAGCTTAGGCAATTCCATATCAGAGTGGGAGGCTTCACCAAAAGTGAACCAGAACCAATAAATGTCGCTTTTTTGTCACGCTCTTTGTCGTATCCACTCGTGACGACAACGCCTGGGCAAAGCCGCGGCCGACGTAAGTTCTTGATTCTGATAGACCGGCTTTCGAAGCACGACAAGCAATGTGAGAGATTTACGACATTTAATGTGATCAGCCAACGACACGGAATGTGAAAAGCTACAGCACGATGTATGAAGCGAAAATGGAATCGCCATCAACTCCGAGGTTCAGAGGCGTAGGAAGGCTCCCCGGCGTATGGGCGGGTCTTTGCTGCGGATCTATTTTTCTTCTCTTCGCGTTCCAAGGCAAGATGGGTATTGCAAGAGCTGGAAGCTTCTCTGTCGCCGTACTGTTCGTTGTCGGATACGCGGCATGGAACTTTCGGCGCATTCGCGCATTCTGGTGCGTCATGGCGGCGCTCACAATCATTCATCTGGCGATAGTGGTGTTTGTGCCATGGGGAGATGAGCGTTTGCCAGGGGCGGTCGTTGTCCCCTTCAGCATGATTGATTTTCTTCTGAGCTTCGTCTGCGCATATAAAGTCCTGATGCGACGCATCAGCGACGGACGGTCGTCAGCGCAGGCTGCAACGTAGTCCATTGGATCCAATCGCGCTAGTTCGGGTGACGCGGCGCGACGGAAGCAGAAGGACCTCTCGTTCCCGCAAAGTCGGGTTTTCGGAAACAGCGGCTTCGGGAGTTTCCGAAAACGCCGTTTTAGGGGAGCAGCCCGACGTCTCCCGCGTTAGCATGGCCGACATGGCGACATTTATCCGAGCAAT
>JGI2924J29684_1078281_pt1 | contig 38799 bp, 32 predicted proteins | sample BenlonsequencITS_FD_29684 | JGI IMG/M metagenome (IMG submission 29684)
TTATCAAAGGTTTTTCTTGGCATAATGACTTTTCCTCGTTTCCACTTAATTTTGTGTCTACTTTATTATACCAAGTCCAACTTTGCTTAAAATATAATGTCCAACTTTTGGGGTGCAGTTCATTCATCCGAAGCTTTTTATTAAAAAAGTAATTAACTAATCATTTAAGGATGAAACGATAAAACTGATAGCTAAAATAAAAAATGAGGTTAGCTAATGCTAAAGGGATAATCATTAGTAACGATTGGCCTGTAATTTCAACCAGAAAAACTGGTGCCGCCAAGGGTATCTTATTGATCACACCTAAAAAGATTGTTGCACCAACCATAATGGCTAACGTATTTGATAGAGACAAGGGAATAAGGTACTGACTAAGGATAGCTAGTAGTAAGCCACTAGCACCTCCAAGCATCATAGAAGGAGCAATTTTACCCCCTTTTGCTCCAGAAGCAAAAACTAAAGAGATAGCGACAGCTTTGGCAACAAGTAGCCAGCTAATATAGCTCAGATGTGGTTCTTCATGGAGAAAAAAGAGTAATCCAGCTTTGCCATTTCCTAAAATCTCTGGGAAGAAAATGCTGAGTCCTGCGATAAGGCTAAAAGCGATGAGAACTTTCGGAATAAACCACTGACTTTTGGCATCAGCCTTAGGAAGGTGTTTCAAAAGATGTTTGTAAGCGTGAGCAAAGAGGGAAAGGATAAGACCAGCCAGGACGGACCCAATAAGGGTTCCTAGCGTCCAATGTTGCTGAGGCATTAGGTATTGAATCTCATGTCGGCCTTGTAATAAAGCAACTGTTTCCACAGCCACATAGCTCGTTAGGCAGGCAGCGTATATATTTTTAAGGGACCAACGGTTAAGAATAGCTTCTAAGATAAATAAAATAGTGGCTAAGGGAGCATTGTAGACAGCACCAAGGGCAGCGCCAGAAGCGCAGGCTAATAAAAGTTTTTGATCGGCTTTTGACAAGTTGCATCTTTGGCTCCAAAGAGACGTCAAGGTAACAGCGACTTCCCGTGAAGCTCCTTCTCGGCCGACAGGAGCTCCCATAGATACGGTCGTTAATTGGAGCCAACCATGCCAAAACTGTGTCCAGGGACTAAATGAGATGTCATCTTGAATGATTTGCTGAATAGATTGAATGTCCTTTCCTTTTTTAGCCAATAGGTGCCACCCAAGACCTGCAAGAAGTCCAGCAAAGAGGAGTGAAAGAGCTCGTCTTTGTGGTGGAACACTAGCAATCATAGTGCTAAAAGAACCTTGACTGAATCCAAAACTGAGGGACTGAATCAGGTGAATGGCTTTTGTTAAGATAAAAGCAACAAGGCCAGCTGTTAAACCTGTTAAAAAGAGGTAAAAGGTCAAGAGTAAAAAGTGTCGTTTCATAAGACTATTATAACAAAAGTTAAGAAAAGAGACTGATAGATTATCAGTCTCGTGAGCACTATTAGAGTCCATAATTATAATCGTCATCAGACATAGCTTCTACAGAACCAAGAAGATAGCCATTCCCTACCTGTGAGAAAAAGTCATGGTTTGATGTTCCTGTTGAAATACCATTCATAACAATTGGGTTAACATCGTTTGCAGTATCTGGGAATAAAGGATCTTGTCCTAAATTCATAAGAGCTTTGTTAGCATTGTAGCGTAAAAAGGTCATAACTTCCTCAGTCCACCCTACGCCATCATAAAGCGTTTTGGTGTATTTTTCTTCATTTTCATACAGCTGATAAAGGAGGTCATACATCCAATCACGAAAATTCTCTTGCTCATCTTCTGGTAGTTCGTTAAAACCAAGCTGGAATTTGTAACCGATATAAGTACCATGTACAGATTCATCACGAATAATTAGTTTAATGATTTCAGCAACATTTGCTAGCTTATTATTTCCCAAATAGTAAAGAGGGGTGAAAAAGCCAGAATAAAAAAGGAAAGTTTCGAGATATGTTGAGGCAACTTTCTTTTGTAAGGCATCTCCATTAGCGTAAATGTCATTGATAATACGTGCTTTTTCTTGAAGAAACTCATTATTATTAGTCCACTCAAAGATCTCTTCAATTTCTTTTTTGGTGTTTAAGGTTGAAAAGATAGACGAATAAGATTTAGCGTGAACAGATTCCATGAATTGAATATTGTTTAAGACAGCTTCTTCGTGAGGAGTGCGAACATCAGCACGAATAGCTTCGACACCAGTTTCTGATTGCATGGTATCAAGTAGGGTTAATCCTCCAAAAACCTTGCCAACAAGATCTTTTTCTTGAAGAGAAAGTTTGCGCCAATCGTCTAAGTCATTTGATAAAGGGATACGGGTATCAAGCCAAAATTGTTCGGTCAACTTTTCCCAAGTTGACTTGTCAATGACGTCTTCGATTTCATTCCAGTTAATTGCTTCATAATATGTAGTCATAGAAAAATGATCTCCTAAAGAGTAGTAAAGTGCGTTAAGGATATCGAGATAAACCAGTAGAACCGACCAAAGTTCTACCGGTAATAATAAGTTTAAATAGATTCAAAAGGGTAACGAATGAGTTAGTGAGTGGTTTAGGCAGATCGCCTAAAGCGATTGCCCAAGAAGTAATAGATGTTTTAGCATCATTAGGGCATATCGAGGAATTACGACACGGAGTAAGGAAAGTCGATAATACTTTCCTTACGTAGTTAGTGAGTGGTTTAGGCAGATCGCCTAAAGCGACTGCCGTAGAAGTAATAGATGCTTTAGCATCATTACTTCTTAACCAATTAAATGACACAAGATTCACATTGGTTTGCGCCCACTTCTTCCCCATCATCCGTAAAGGTACGGATATAGTAGATAGATTTAATGCCTTTATTGAAAGCGTAGTTTCGTAAGATGGATAAATCACGAGTGGTTTGTTTGCTTTGTGTTTTCCACTCATAAAGCTCCATAGGCAACTCACTACGAAGGAATAGAGTTAATGACAAGCCTTGGTCCACATGTTCGGTCGCAGCGGCATAGACATCAATAACTTTGCGCATGTCCATATCGTAAGCAGATGTATAGTAAGGAATGGTATCCGTAGACAAACCATTTGCAGGATAGTAGATTTTACCAATTTTCTTTTCTTGACGCTCTTCGATGCGTTGTGTGATTGGGTGAATAGAAGCAGAGCAGTCATTGATATAAGAAATAGAGCCATTTGGAGCAACTGCTAGTCGGTTTTGATGATAAAGACCATCTTTTTGAACGGCGTCGCGAAGAGCCTCCCAATCTGAAGCTTGCGGAATAAAATGGTCTTTGAACAGATCTTTCACCAAATCAGATTTTGGAACAAAGTGTCCTGTAACGTATTTATCAAAGTAACTACCATTAGCGTACTTAGAGTTCTCAAAGCCAACAAAGGTAGTTTGGCGCTCACGAGCGATGTTATTGGATTCGACCAAGGTCCAATAATTCAGGAGCATAAAGTAAATATCAGTAAACTCGATGGATTCTGGACTGCCATATTCAATATGATGTTGAGCAAGGTAAGAATGTAGTCCCATAGCTCCAAGGCCAAAAGTATGAGCTTGGCTATTGCCATGTTTAATGGTTGGAACAGCTTCAATGCTTGATGAATCAGTAACAAAAGTTAGGGCACGTGTCATGGTCTTAATAGAACGGCCAAAGTCTGGTGAGGTCATCATGTTCAGGATATTAGTGGAACCTAAGTTACATGAAATATCAGTTCCCATTTCTACAAACTCTTGCGCATCATTGATAAGGCTAGGTGTTTGAACTTGTAAAATTTCAGAACACAAGTTGCTCATGATGATTTTTCCATCGATAGGATTAGCTTTATTAGCTGTATCAATATTGATGATATAAGGGTAACCAGATTCTTGTTGTAATTTTGAAATCTCTGTTTCAAGATCACGAGCTTTAATTTTAGTCTTAGTAATTTTAGGGTTCGCCACTAACTCATCGTACATATTGGTAATGTCGAGATAGTTAAAGGGAATGCCATATTCTTTTTCAACATTGTAAGGACTAAAGAGATACATGTCCTCGTTTTTACGAGCTAATTCGTAGAATTTATCAGGAACGGTAATCCCTAGTGACAAGGTTTTAACACGCACCTTTTCATCGGCATTTTCTTTTTTAGTAGATAAGAAAGCAATGATATCAGGATGAAAAACATTTAGGTAAACAACACCAGCTCCTTGACGTTGCCCAAGTTGATTTGAATAAGAAAAACTATCTTCAAATAATTTCATAACAGGAACAACTCCTGAGGCTGCACCAGCATAGCCTTTGATTGGTGCGCCAGCTTCACGGAGGTTAGACAAGGTAATCCCAACTCCTCCACCAATACGGGATAATTGCAAAGCAGAGTTGATAGAACGTCCGATAGAGTTCATGTCATCAGTTACTTGAATCAAGAAACAAGAGACCAATTCACCACGACGGCTTCGACCAGCATTTAAAAAGGAAGGAGTAGCCGGTTGGTAACGTTGGTTAATCATTTCAACGGCTAAATCTTTTGCTAAGTCTTCTTGACCATCTGCAAAATACAAAGCATTAAACAAGACACGGTCTTCAAGGTTTTCTAAATAATGCTCTCCATCATTTGTTTTTAAGGCGTATTGCTGGTAGAACTTGTAGGCTGCCATAAATGATTTAAAGCGAAAATTTTCTGATTTGATTATGCTATCTAATTCAGTAATAAATTCAGGGCGGTATTTCTGAATAAAAGCTGATTCAATGTAATCATTTGAGATTAAATACTCAATTTTTTCCGTAATGGAAGTAAAAGACATGGTGTTTGGCAGCACATTTTCAGCGGAAAAAGCTTTTAAAGCTTCTTTGTCTTTATGAAGTGGAATTTTACCATTAACAGGACGGTTAATTTCATTATTTAGGCGAAAATATGAAATATCGCCAAGATCTTTGAGACTCATATTATTTTTCCTTGTCTTATTAAATCAATTCTTTTAACTTTGCAGGTTGGAAGCCAGAAAATACGAGGTTATCTGCTTCGATAACAGGAGCAGATGTGAAGCCAAGACTTTTCACATAATCCACTTTTTCAGGATGTTCATCGATATTAATTTCCTGGAAGTTGACTCCGTGTTGTTCTAAAAATTTCTTAGTCATTTTGCACTGCATGCAATTATTTTTGGAATATACTGTAATCATGTCTTGTCCTTCTAAAATTAGTAATGGTTCCATCTTAAATGGAATTACTATAATAGCATATAAAAAATAAAGCTAAAAAGCAAGCTATAAACTTATCTGAAACACAACATATTGTGTTGAAATAAAAAACAGAAACCTAAATATTGTGTCAATCTGGATTCTTATGGTTAGAGCTCTAGCGTTTTGGTGATAGAAGTTAAGCAGTTTTAATAAAGCATTAAAGTCTGAAAAATAAATTGTGAAAAACGTGAAAATAAAAGAAAATAATTTCACATTTTTTGTCGTTTAAATATTTAATCTTGAAAATAAAAAAGCATTGTGCTATAATCGGTTGTTGTAAGGGTTATCATGTGATGGCTCAAAAATACACAACTTAAAAGGAGAACCATACTATGGCTTCAAAAGACTTTCACATTGTTGCAGAAACAGGTATTCATGCGCGTCCAGCGACTTTGCTTGTTCAAACAGCTAGCAAATTTGCTTCAGACATCACTCTTGACTACAAAGGTAAAGCAGTAAATCTAAAATCAATCATGGGTGTTATGAGTCTTGGTGTTGGTCAAGGTGCAGATGTTACTATCTCAGCTGAAGGTGCAGATGCTGAAGATGCCATTGCAGCAATTGAAGAAACAATGACTAAAGAGGGATTGGCATAAGACTATGACAGAAATGCTTAAAGGAATTGCAGCCTCAGACGGCGTTGCTGTTGCTAAAGCATATCTACTAGTTCAGCCGGATTTGTCATTTGAGACTGTTACAGTCGCAGATACAAATGCAGAAGAAGCTCGCCTTGATGTTGCACTCCAAGCTGCACAAGACGAGCTTTCTGTTATCCGTGAAAATGCAGTAGAAAGCTTAGGTGAAGAAGCAGCAGCCGTTTTTGATGCCCATTTGATGGTTCTTGCTGATCCAGAAATGATCAGCCAGGTTAAAGAAACGATTCGCGCAAAACAAACGAATGCAGAAACAGGTCTTAAAGAAGTGACTGACATGTTCATCACCATCTTTGAAGGCATGGAAGATAACCCATACATGCAAGAACGTGCAGCGGACATCCGCGACGTTGCAAAACGTGTGTTGGCTCACCTTTTAGGTGTAAAACTTCCAAATCCAGCTACAATCAATGAAGAATCAATCGTTATCGCACACGATTTGACACCTTCAGATACTGCTCAACTTAACAAACAATTTGTAAAAGCATTTGTTACAAATATCGGTGGTCGTACAAGTCACTCAGCTATCATGGCACGTACACTTGAGATCGCTGCGGTACTTGGAACAAATGATATTACAAAACGTGTTAAAGATGGTGATGTGATTGCCGTTAATGGTATCACTGGTGAAGTGATTATCGATCCAAGCGAAGATCAAGTACTTGCTTTTAAAGAAGCTGGTGCGGCTTATGCCAAACAAAAAGCAGAGTGGTCTCTCCTTAAAGATGCGCACACTGAAACAGCTGATGGCAAACACTTTGAATTGGCTGCTAATATCGGTACGCCTAAAGACGTTGAAGGTGTTAATGACAATGGTGCTGAAGCTGTTGGCCTTTACCGTACTGAGTTCTTGTACATGGATTCTCAAGACTTCCCAACTGAAGACGAACAATACGAAGCTTACAAGGCAGTGCTTGAAGGCATGAATGGCAAACCTGTTGTGGTTCGTACGATGGATATTGGTGGCGACAAGGAACTTCCTTACTTTGACCTTCCAAAAGAAATGAATCCATTCCTTGGTTTCCGTGCTCTTCGTATTTCCATCTCTGAAACTGGGGATGCCATGTTCCGCACACAAATGCGTGCGCTTCTTCGTGCCTCTGTTCACGGACAACTTCGTATTATGTTCCCAATGGTTGCGCTTCTTAAAGAATTCCGTGCTGCAAAAGCAGTCTTTGACGAAGAAAAAGCAAACTTGCTTGCAGAAGGCGTTGCGGTTGCTGATGACATCCAAGTTGGTATCATGATTGAGATTCCTGCAGCTGCTATGCTTGCAGACCAATTTGCTAAGGAAGTTGATTTCTTCTCAATTGGAACAAACGACCTTATCCAATACACTATGGCAGCAGACCGTATGAACGAACAAGTATCATACCTTTACCAACCATACAACCCATCAATATTACGTTTGATCAACAATGTGATCAAAGCAGCGCACGCTGAAGGTAAATGGGCAGGTATGTGTGGTGAGATGGCAGGTGACCAACAAGCTGTTCCACTTCTTGTCGGAATGGGCTTGGATGAGTTTTCTATGTCAGCAACTTCAGTACTTCGTACGCGTAGTTTAATGAAGAAACTTGACTCTGCTAAGATGGAAGAATATGCAAATCGTGCGCTTACAGAATGTTCAACAGCAGAAGAAGTTCTTGAACTTTCTAAAGAATACGTTTCTGAAGATTAAAGGGTTAAAGAGTTGGTTTAAACCAGCTCTTTTTTGCTAGCTAAAAATACAATTACTTTTTGGTGTGAAATCATTTGAGTTATCAAATAATTATCAGAATTTTCAGATATTTAGTATAGCCAAATCTTGAATTATATCGGAAAAGTGATATAATAAGATTACTATCATAAAAGGAGATAAAACGTTGGCAAAACAATATAAAAATTTAGTGAACGGTGAATGGAAACTATCAGAAAACGAGATTACCATTTACGCACCAGCAACAGGTGAAGAGTTAGGATCAGTTCCAGCGATGACGCAGGCAGAGGTAGATGCTGTTTACGCTTCAGCTAAAAAGGCTCTATCAGATTGGCGCGCTTTGTCTTATGTGGAACGTGCAGCTTACCTTCATAAAGCGGCTGATATTTTAGTACGTGATGCTGAAAAGATCGGCGCGATTCTTTCAAAAGAAGTAGCCAAAGGTCACAAGGCAGCTGTCAGTGAAGTTATTCGTACCGCTGAAATCATTAATTATGCAGCAGAAGAAGGGCTTCGTATGGAAGGTGAAGTTCTTGAAGGTGGTAGCTTCGAAGCTGCAAGTAAGAAGAAGATTGCTATTGTTCGTCGTGAACCAGTTGGTTTAGTTCTTGCCATCTCACCTTTTAATTATCCCGTTAACTTGGCAGGTTCTAAAATTGCTCCAGCTCTTATTGCAGGAAATGTTGTTGCTCTTAAACCACCAACACAAGGCTCTATTTCTGGTTTGTTACTAGCAGAAGCTTTTGCAGAAGCTGGTATTCCAGCAGGTGTCTTTAATACCATTACAGGGCGAGGTTCTGTTATCGGTGATTATATCGTTGAGCACGAAGCGGTTAGCTTTATCAACTTTACAGGTTCTACTCCAATTGGGGAAGGAATCGGTAAATTAGCGGGTATGCGACCAATTATGCTTGAGCTTGGCGGTAAGGATTCTGCTATCGTTTTGGAAGATGCAGATCTTGCTTTAGCAGCGAAAAATATTGTAGCCGGTGCTTTTGGTTACTCAGGCCAACGTTGTACAGCGGTTAAACGTGTTCTTGTGATGGACAAGGTGGCGGATCAATTGGCGGCTGAGATTAAAACACTTGTTGAAAAACTAAGTGTCGGAATGCCTGAAGACGATGCTGATATTACACCATTAATTGATACATCAGCTGCTGATTTTGTTGAAGGGTTGATTAAAGATGCAACTGATAAGGGAGCTACTGCTTTGACAGCCTTTAATCGTGAAGGCAATCTTATTTCACCCGTTCTCTTTGATCATGTGACAACTGACATGCGTTTGGCATGGGAAGAGCCGTTCGGCCCAGTATTACCAATTATTCGTGTAACCACTGTAGAAGAAGCCATCAAGATTTCTAATGAGTCTGAATATGGTTTGCAAGCTTCTATTTTTACAACTAATTTCCCAAAAGCTTTTGGCATTGCTGAGCAATTAGAAGTTGGAACTGTTCACCTTAACAATAAAACACAACGTGGAACAGATAATTTCCCATTCTTAGGCGCTAAAAAATCAGGTGCAGGGGTACAAGGAGTTAAATATTCTATCGAAGCTATGACAACTGTTAAATCTGTTGTATTTGATATCCAGTAATAAAAAAAATAAACAAAAAGTTAGGTTAACTTAACTTTTTGTTTATTTTTTTAATGTTTTTTGTTACAATAGTCTATACAGATGGAGGCAACTATTGAAAAAATTAAATGTTATTCTTGTTGGTTTATTAAGCATTCTGATGTTGAGTTTAGCTATTGTGTTTATTAATCGTTGGAAACTAAACGAAGATAGTCAGCGTATAGTTTTGGCTGAAAAGAAAAAAAACACGTCAGATTTAGTGATCAAAGCTGTAAAACATATTAAAAAAGATCAAAAAGACTATTATTATTTTTCCCCGATAAAACAAGCAGATGATTTTTTTGTAGATAATTTACCTGTTTCATTATACAAAAAAAAGAATTCAGATAAAGAATTGATTTTAGTAAGGCCTAAACTGCAATCTTCTCACCTAAGATCAGTTAACACTTTGACTATTTCTAAAATAGTTTATCAGAAAAAATTTTTTCATTTGGCTAAAAAATCAGAAAAAGTTATAAGTACATATCACGTTACAGACGACTTGAAACCGTTTCAGGTAAAGGATCTAGTATCAGGACATTTAGAAAGAATACAAGAAGAAGTTGAAAAAAAATATCCAGATGCTGGTTTTAATAGCGATAAGTATAATGGCTTAAAAGAATCTAATTCTTTATTAAGCGATGGCTTTGAGGTAAAATCGGGAAACCTTATTTTTGATAAAAAGCTAACGATACCTTTGACGACATTATTTGATGTTATTAATCCAGATTTTTTAGCAAATAGCGATAGAGCTGCGTATGATAATTATAGGACCTACAAAGAACAGCATCCCAAAAAACTAGTTGCATTAACGTTTGATGATGGTCCAGATCCGACGACGACTCCTCAAGTTTTAGATATTTTGGCAAAATACCAGGCTAAGGGAACTTTCTTTATGATAGGTTCAAAGGTTGTGAATAATGAAAACCTTACTAAACGTGTTAGCGACGCTGGCCATGAAATTGCTAATCATACTTGGGATCATCCTAATCTGACTAATCTTTCAGTCAGCGAGATTCAACATCAAGTTAATATGACGAACCAGGCTATTGAAAAAGCTTGTGGCAAGAAACCTCGCTATTTACGCCCTCCATACGGAGCTACAAATGCAACTGTTCAGCAATCCTCAGGATTAACACAAATGCTTTGGACGGTTGATACAAGAGATTGGGAAAATCATAGCACTGATGGCATTATGACTAATGTCAAAAACCAATTGCAACCGGGAGGAGTTGTTTTAATGCATGATATTCATCAAACAACTATCAATGCTTTGCCGACAGTTATGGAATATCTAAAAGCAGAAGGATACGAATGTGTGACTGTATCAGAACTCTATGCGCATCAGTAAGTAATATCGTTATGTTTCTTTAGAATTGATATACTAAACAATCCAATTACTTTTGAAGTAATTGGATTGTTGTTTTTAGTAGCCCTTGATTAAGTTTTGTTTTTTAACAACTAGTTGATGAAATGAAGTTGTTGATTTTTGAGGGAGATTTCAGAGACTTTAGCAAATTTTTTCAATTTTTTGAGGTCTTCAGGGTGGCTAACAAAGGTAATAACGATACCAGATTTTCCCATACGGCCGGTTCGTCCAGCTCTGTGAGTGTAATTTTCCTTATCACGAGCAACATCAAAATGAATGACATAGTCAAGATTATCAATATCAATGCCCCGAGCAACAAGATCCGTAGCTAACAATAAGGAGAGTTGGTGGGATTTGAATTTTTCGAGAATGGTTTTACGGAATTTGACATTAATGTCACTCGCTAAGGAAACCGCAGCAGCTCCATTATATTGGAGACGTTCTTCCGTAGCACCCAAATCAGATAAACTGTTGAAAAAGACCAAAGCTCTAAAATGAGGAATATTAGTAAATTTTCGTAATAAATCTGTACGTTCGCGCTTGTCAACCATGAGGTAAAAATGCTGAATAGCATCGTTGGTTTGCTCTGAAAGATCGATGCAGAATGTATTTGGAGCTAAGGAAGTTTGATCCACCTTATTAGTAGCACTCATGTATACCATTTGATGATCTCGAGGAACATAGTGGCTAATTTTTTGAACAAAATCATATTGGGAATCACCTAATAGTTCGTCATATTCATCTAAAACAATGGTGTTGACAGACATCATCTTGATTTTTTTCAATTTAATCAGCTCAAAAATGCGTCCAGGGGTTCCAATCAGGATTTCAGGACCTTTTTTGAGGCGTTCGATTTGACGTTTTTGACTGGTTCCAGAAATAAAGAGTTGTGCCGTTAAGCCTAGTGGCTGTGCCCAATCCTTTGTGACTTCAAAAATTTGGCCAGCTAATTCGGTATTAGGGGCTAAAATGAGTAGTTGTTGGGACTTTTTAGGCGTCAGTGCCAATAGATTAGGAAAGACATAAGCTAAGGTCTTGCCCGTCCCAGTAGGGCTAATACCAAGGAAATTTTTACCATCAACAATAGGTTGAAAGGCCTGTTCTTGGATTGGCGTTAAATGGGTAAATGCAACTTGGTCAAGTTTTTCTTGCCATTGAGGGGGAAATTTAGTGATCATGCGTCTTCCTTTTACTATTGTTTCTATATTCATTATAGCATTATAGTCTCAATTTTGGTAAAATAGTGAGAAAGACTTTTTAGATTTGGAGTTTAAAATGCTTAAAAAACCGATTATTATTGGTGTAACTGGTGGTTCAGGTGGCGGTAAAACAAGTGTGTCACGCGCTATTTTGGACAGTTTTCCAAATGCTCGTATTGCAATGATTCAACACGATTCTTACTATAAAGATCAGTCTCACATGAGTTTTGAAGAAAGGGTCAAGACCAATTATGACCATCCTCTAGCTTTTGATACAGATTTTATGATTCAGCAACTAAAAGAATTATTAGCTGGTAGACCTGTAGATATTCCTATCTATGATTACAAAAAGCATACCCGCAGTAATACGACCTTTCGTCAGGATCCTCAGGATGTTATTATTGTTGAAGGTATTCTTGTCCTAGAAGATGAGCGTTTGCGAGATTTGATGGATATCAAGCTCTTTGTAGACACAGATGACGATATTCGTATTATTCGTCGTATTAAGCGTGACATGATGGAACGTGGCAGAAGCTTAGAAAGTATTATTGATCAGTACACAAGCGTGGTAAAGCCTATGTATCATCAGTTTATTGAGCCAAGTAAACGCTATGCTGATATTGTTATTCCAGAGGGAGTTAGTAATGTCGTTGCTATTGATGTTATTAATAGTAAAATTGCGAGTATTCTTGGAGAAGTATAGTGGAAGTGGCTGAGTAGATTATTTAAATCTGCTCTTTTATTGTTGTGCTCTTCATAGAGAAAGGGATCATAAAATAGAAATGTTATTAATTTGGCTTGGATTACTATTTGTTTGGAATGAACTCGTGTTTGTCATATATGCCTTTGATAAAAGAAAAGCCATAAAAAAGAAACGGCGTATTAGTGAAAGAAAATTATTAGTGATAACAGTTTTGTTTGGAGGTTTTGGAGCATTACTTGCAGCTAAAAAGTACCACCATAAAACCAGAAAGTGGTACTTTGTCATCACTTGTTATACTAGTATTTTGTTGACATTACTAGTAACTTATATCTTTATGAAGTGAGTCACTTAAAAGACCCTTAATCAGTATTATTTAGTCAAGGCTCTTTTATAGTTTAAAAAAGCACATCATCGTCAAGGGTGTTGATTTTTTGAAAAAGATCACCAAAGATTAAAAGGATTAATGTTCCTAGTAAAACTGTCATGCCAGGAATGCTTGTTAGAGGAGAGTTCCAGATGAAATGTAGAACCAGAGGACTTAATAACCAGAAAATTTGTTGCTGTTTTGAAAAAAGGTTAGAACCCTTTAATAATAAGTATGCTCCAATGGTAAAAATAGCTGTATGTACCCAATGTGAAGTCACAGCAGTGCTAATACGTTCAATAGCAGTCGGTACGAGACTATCTATAGATTTTGCTTGAATCAAATAACGGATATCTTCTGTTAGTTGAAAGCCCATGCCAGAAAGTAAAGCAACAACTAATTTTTCTTTAAGAGTAAGTCTAGGAAATAAAGTAATTACTAAAATAGCCGAAGAAGCCTTAATGGGCTCTTCGACAATAGGGGCAGTTAAAGCATCTCCCCAAAGCTTTAAAGCGTCTTTAGAAGGGATGATGTATGACCAAAATTGTCCTACGAGATGGTTCCCACAAGAAGCTAAAAAACCTGAAATATAAAGTCCGCTAAGACAGCTAACAATAATAACGTTCAGGTTCATATGAAATTTTTTACTTAAATAAAAAATAGCTGCTGCAAATGGAATTAAGTAAATGCCTAATAGACTAATGGTTAGTATTAGAGCAAAAGCTTCTTTAAAGGAAAGGTTGTTAGCAGTCAGTCCTAACAATTCAAGTTCAATACCATTTAAAACTAAAGCAATAAAAAGACCGTATCGTAACCATTTCTGTTGAGTGATTTGTTTCACGAAAACCTCCTAATATTAAGATGATATTAATAATATTGAAAATTATATCATAAACAACCTCAAAAACCATTTTAAAAACTGACTGAAGCGAAAGATAGTCGTAAAAAATACTCGAATAGACCCAGATATGCTATAATAAAAGGTATGAATAAGTCTAAAAAAATTGAGCAATACCAACTAATGATAGCGCAGGCAAAAGAGCTGTTTGCGAATGAATCAAATGCTTTGGCTAATTTGTCAAATGCCAGCGCCCTGTTAAACATGACACTACCCAATTCTGTTTTTACGGGATTTTACCTTTTTGATGGGCAGGAATTAATTCTTGGCCCTTTTCAAGGTAGGGTTTCTTGCGTCCATATCAAGCTTGGTAAAGGTGTTTGTGGCGAATCAGCTCAGTCTCGTCGAACCATTATTATAAATGATGTGAAGCAGCATGCCAACTATATTTCCTGTGATGCGGCAGCCATGAGTGAAATTGTTGTGCCTATGGTGAAAGAAGGCCATTTGATTGGGGTGCTGGACTTGGATTCTAGTCTTGTAGCTGATTATGATGAGGTTGATCAAGAATACTTAGAGGCCTTTGTGGATCTATTTCTTGAAAAGACCACGTTTACCTTTAACATGTTTGGAGTTAAAAACTGATGTATCAAGCTCTTTATCGGAAATACCGGAGCCAAACGTTTGACGAAATGGTGGGACAATCGGTTATTTCCACAACTTTAAAGCAGGCAGTTGAATCTGGCAAGATTAGCCATGCTTATCTTTTTTCAGGTCCTAGAGGGACTGGGAAAACAAGTGCGGCAAAGATTTTTGCAAAGGCCATGAATTGTCCTAACCAAGTCGATGGTGAACCCTGTAATCAATGCGATATTTGCCGAGATATCACGAATGGAAGCTTGGAAGATGTGATTGAAATTGATGCTGCCTCGAATAATGGTGTTGATGAAATTCGTGACATTCGAGACAAATCAACCTATGCGCCAAGTCGTGCGACTTACAAGGTTTATATTATTGATGAGGTTCACATGTTATCAACAGGGGCTTTTAATGCGCTTTTGAAAACTTTGGAAGAACCGACAGAAAATGTTGTCTTTATCTTGGCAACAACGGAATTGCATAAAATTCCAGCCACTATTTTATCTCGTGTGCAACGCTTTGAATTCAAAGCTATTAAGCAAAAAGCTATTCGAGAGCATTTAGCCTGGGTTTTGGACAAAGAAGGTATTGCCTATGAGGTGGATGCTTTAAATCTCATTGCAAGGCGAGCAGAAGGAGGCATGCGTGATGCTTTATCTATTTTAGATCAGGCTTTGAGCTTGTCACCAGATAATCAGGTCGCCATTGCAATTGCCGAAGAAATTACAGGTTCTATTTCCATACTTGCTCTGGGTGACTATGTTCGATATGTCTCCCAAGAACAGGCTACGCAAGCTCTGGCAGCCTTAGAGACCATTTATGATAGTGGGAAGAGCATGAGCCGCTTTGCGACAGATTTATTGACCTATCTGCGTGATTTATTGGTGGTTAAAGCTGGCGGCGACAATCAACGTCAGTCAGCTGTTTTTGATACCAATTTGTCTCTCTCGATAGATCGTATATTCCAAATGATAACAGTTGTTACTAGTCATCTCCCTGAAATCAAAAAGGGAACCCATCCTCGGATTTATGCCGAAATGATGACTATCCAATTAGCTCAGAAAGAGCAGATTTTGTCCCAAGTAAACTTGTCAGGAGAGTTAATCTCAGAGATTGAAACGCTCAAAAATGAGTTGGCACAACTTAAACAACAATTGTCGCAGCTCCAATCGCGTCCTGATTCACTGGCAAGATCTGATAAAACGAAACCTAAAACCACAAGCTACAGGGTTGATCGGGTTACCATTTTGAAAATCATGGAAGAAACGGTTCGAAATAGCCAACAATCTCGACAATATCTAGATGCTCTAAAAAATGCTTGGAATGAAATTCTAGATAACATTTCTGCCCAAGACAGAGCCTTATTGATGGGCTCTGAGCCTGTCTTAGCAAATAGTGAGAATGCGATTTTGGCTTTCGAGGCTGCCTTTAATGCAGAACAAGTCATGAGCCGAAATAATCTTAATGATATGTTTGGTAACATTATGAGTAAAGCTGCTGGTTTTTCTCCCAATATTCTGGCAGTACCAAGGACAGATTTTCAGCATATTCGTAAGGAATTTGCTCAGCAAATGAAATCGCAAAAAGACAGTGTTCAAGAAGAACAAGAAGTAGCGCTTGATATTCCAGAAGGGTTTGATTTTTTGCTCGATAAAATAAATACTATTGACGACTAAAACTGAAATACATAAGGGTAAGGTTTTGCCCTTACCCACGTTTTATCTCGTTACTTTTCTTCATAGTACAGTATTTTTTTGTTATAATAAAGCTATGACTATTCGACAATTTCTTTTTATGGCCTTTGTATGTGCCTTTGAAACCTATTTTTTTAATGACCTGTTACTCTCTGGAAATTATCTCTTCGCCTTATTTTGGGGCTTGTTGCTCTTTAGGGATTTAAGAAGAGTGCATACCATTAACCAACTGACTAAAACCATTTTAAAAACGGCTAATTCTCCCAAGAAGAAAGACTGATTTCACCGCTTCGCAAGGTTTGAAGGTCACCATTTTCAAACTGTACAATGAGGTGTCCTTGATCTGTGAGATCAATCGCAATAGCACGTTTTTCTTGACTATTTTCTATAAAGGTCACTTGTTTATTAAGAACAAGTGATTTTTCTTTGTAAACTTTGACATGGTCCTTGACAGGAATAGATAAGAATAATTTCCAGATGTCAATGATAAGGTCATTGCGCGTGATAGTCGGTTTTTCGGTAAAGAGAGAACCTGCCTTTTGAGCAATCGCTTCTGGGAAGTCGGTGACAAAAAAGTTGAGACCAACCCCAATAATGACATCGGTGATTAAACCAGTTTCAACAGAAGTAATGGCTTCTGTCAGAATCCCTGCAACTTTATGGTTACCTAGATAGATGTCGTTTACCCATTTGATTTCTGTATCAATGCCTGTTAATCGCGAGATAGCTTTGACAATACTGGAAGCAACCATCATCGTATAAGGAGGCATATCAGCATAAGGGACATTGGGTTTTAGGTACATGGACATGTAAATACCACCGGTGCTAGCTGAAAAAAATTGCCGATCGAGGCGTCCTTTGGCAGCTTCTTGGCTAGGAGCTAGGTAAAGCCTTGGAGCGCTGTTATGAGCTTCGATTCCTTGTTTGGCATCTAATTGGGTAGATTGGCTGTGAGGGGTATAGGTGACTGGCATCCCAAGCCCTTGGCTAATGGTTTTGGGTAATAAAATATCACCTTGTACCATGCGGTAGCCCTTGTGTTTTAAAGAATCAATTTGAATCCCCTGATTTTCGAGACTTTTGATGGATTTCCAAACGGATGTACGAGAGATACTGAGTTGATCTGCTAGATATTCCCCACTGACGAAGTCATCGGTTTGTGACAGTAATTGATAAATTTTTTCTGATGTTTTCATATGTATAGTATATTATAAAAGATCTTATTTTCAAAGGAAAAGAAAAGTTAGTTTTTTTGTGTAATGCTACTAACAACAGAAACTATTGTTTGTTGAAGCTTCAGAGCTCCAACTCGTCAACAACTAATAGTTATCCTAAAAAGAGCTTGAGGAAAAACAAGTGATGTGATATACTTAACCAGTTAAATAAAAAGGAGGGTTGAATGAAAACGAAAAAAGTTATTATTTTAGTTGGTCTATTGTTATCATCTCAGTTGACTTTGATAGCTTGTCAATCACGAGGTAATGGTACATATCCCATTAAAACGAAACAATCACGTAAGGGAATGACGTCAAACAAAATTAAACCGATTAAAAAAAGCAAAAAGACAAACAAGACTCACAAAGGTGTGGCGGGTGTCGATTTTCCTACAGATGATGGGTTTATTTTAACCAAAGACTCAAAAATCTTATCAAAAACAGATCAGGGAATCGTTGTTGACCATGATGGTCATTCGCATTTTATTTTTTATGCCGATTTAAAGGGAAGTCCATTTGAATACCTTATTCCAAAAGGAGCAAGTTTAGCTAAGCCAGCTGTTGCTCAGCGAGCAGCTAGTCAAGGGACTTCTAAAGTAGCAGATCCTCATCACCATTATGAATTTAACCCAGCGGATATTGTGGCTGAAGATGCTTTAGGCTACACGGTTCGCCACGATGATCACTTCCATTATATTTTGAAGTCAAGCTTATCAGGTCAGACACAGGCACAAGCTAAACAGGTTGCTACTCGCTTGCCACAAACCAGTAGCCTTGTTTCAACAGCTACAGCTAATGGTATTCCAGGCTTGCATTTCCCAACCTCAGATGGTTTTCAATTTAACGGTCAAGGTATTGTTGGGGTAACAAAAGACAGTATTTTAGTGGACCACGATGGTCACTTACATCCTATTTCTTTTGCGGACCTTCGTCAGGGTGGCTGGGCACATGTGGCAGATCAATACGATCCCGCTAAAAAAGCAGAAAAGCCAGCAGAAACCCATCAGACACCAGAGCTATCTGAACGTGAAAAGGAATACCAAGAAAAATTAGCTTATTTGGCAGAAAAATTGGGGATTGATCCATCAACTATTAAACGTGTGGAAACACAAGACGGTAAACTTGGTTTGGAATACCCTCACCATGACCACGCACACGTATTGATGTTATCTGATATTGAAATCGGAAAAGACATTCCAGATCCACATGCTATTGAGCATGCCCGTGAATTGGAAAAACATAAGGTTGGAATGGATACCTTGCGTGCCTTAGGGTTTGATGAAGAAGTGATTTTGGATATCGTTCGCACTCACGATGCTCCAACCCCATTCCCATCAAATGAAAAAGATCCGAATATGATGAAAGAATGGTTAGCAACGGTTATCAAACTTGACTTGGGCAGCCGTAAAGATCCTTTGCAACGTAAAGGACTTTCACTGTTACCCAACTTAGAAACTTTAGGAATTGGCTTTACACCAATCAAAGATATCTCACCTGTTTTGCAATTTAAAAAATTGAAACAGTTGTTAATGACAAAAACAGGGGTGACTGATTATAGATTTTTGGATAATATGCCACAGTTAGAAGGCATTGATATTTCACAAAACAATCTCAAAGATATTAGTTTCTTGAGCAAATATAAAAACTTAACTCTAGTAGCGGCTGCTGATAATGGTATTGAAGATATTAGGCCGCTTGGTCAATTACCAAATCTCAAATTCCTCGTATTGAGTAACAATAAGATTTCTGATTTAAGCCCACTGGCATCGTTACATCAATTGCAAGAATTGCACATTGATAATAATCAGATTACAGATTTAAGCCCTGTTTCTCATAAAGAATCATTGACGGTTGTTGATTTATCAAGAAATGCTGATGTTGACTTAGCAACACTTCAAGCACCCAAATTAGAAACGTTAATGGTCAATGATACCAAGGTTTCTCATTTGGATTTCTTGAAAAATAATCCTAATCTATCTAGCCTATCTATTAACCGTGCGCAATTGCAATCTCTTGAAGGTATTGAAGCAAGTAGCGTCATTGTCAGAGTAGAAGCAGAAGGTAACCAAATTAAATCGCTTGTGCTTAAAGACAAGCAAGGGTCACTTACTTTCTTGGATGTGACAGGCAACCAGTTGACTTCTCTAGAAGGTGTTAATAATTTTACAGCACTTGACATTTTAAGCGTGTCTAAAAACCAATTAACAAATGTCAACCTATCTAAACCCAATAAGACAGTTACTAACATTGATATTAGTCATAACAATATCTCATTAGCAGACCTTAAATTGAACGAGCAACATATTCCAGAAGCCATTGCGAAAAACTTCCCAGCGGTTTACGAAGGTTCTATGGTAGGTAATGGAACAGCTGAAGAAAAAGCAGCTATGGCTACTAAGGCGAAAGAAAGTGCTCAAGAAGCATCGGAATCACATGACTACAACCATAATCATACCTATGAAGATGAAGAAGGTCATGCTCACGAGCACAGAGACAAAGATGATCACGACCATGAACATGAGGATGAAAATGAAGCTAAAGATGAGCAAAACCATGCTGACTAAACTAATCTAAGAATAACCCGATCCAACTGAATCGTCCTAATGACACCATTGTTGACTATCAAGAGAACCTCAAGAATAACCTTGAGGTTTTTTTGAAATAAATAGGATAATGAGTGAAAAGAATGGCACCTAAATGGCTAAAACATGTTATAATAGATTGTTATTGAGTCCCGATAAGACGGTCTGTTGAACGAAATGTTTTTGAGACGTTGTTGACTTCATTTGGGGAACAGTCGTTCTCCCTTTAGCTAAATTACTTCGTCTAAGGCTTATTTTGTGGTGACATCCTCTCAACAAGGAGACCGGATTCTTTGTAACTCAACGCTATTGTCAGACATTCTTTGTCTGGTTAATGGACGCTAGCCACTAGGTGGACTAGCTAGTTGCCTTACTAGTAAAACCGTAACTGATTAGCTAAGTTGGTTTTGGCCACTTGACTTGCTCAATCAGCTAGGAAGAAAGGGGTAGGCAACTTCTTGCTTTGTGGTCAATGTGACTGAAAAAGGAAGAATCAACATATTAGGGGGGACATTTTTATGTCAGAACGTAAACTTTTCACGTCTGAGTCCGTATCTGAAGGGCATCCAGATAAGATTGCAGACCAAATTTCAGATGCTATTTTAGATGCCATTTTAGCAGAAGATCCAGAAGCCCATGTGGCTGCAGAAACTTGTGTTTACACAGGTTCTGTTCATGTTTTTGGAGAAATCTCAACAACAGCATACATTGATATTAACCGTGTGGTCCGCGACACCATTGCAGAAATTGGTTATACAGAAGCAGAATATGGCTTTTCAGCAGAATCAGTGGGAGTACATCCATCACTTGTAGAACAATCTGGAGATATCGCTCAGGGGGTTAATGAAGCTTTCGAAAGCAGAGAAGGTGATACTGATGACCTTAGCCATATTGGAGCGGGTGACCAAGGGCTCATGTTTGGTTTTGCCATCAATGAAACACCAGAATTGATGCCTTTACCAATTTCCTTATCTCACCAATTAGTGCGTCGCTTGGCGGAATTACGTAAGTCAGGTGAGATTAGTTATCTACGTCCAGATGCTAAATCTCAAGTGACAGTTGAGTACGATGAACACGATAAACCTGTTCGTGTGGATACAGTCGTTATTTCTACTCAGCATGATCCAGAAGCTACTAATGACCAAATTCGTCAGGATGTGATTGAAAAAGTGATCAAGGCTGTAATTCCAGCAGATTATTTAGATGATGACACAAAGTTCTTCATTAATCCAACAGGACGTTTTGTTATTGGAGGTCCGCAAGGAGACTCTGGATTGACCGGACGTAAGATTATTGTGGATACCTATGGAGGCTATTCACGTCATGGTGGCGGTGCTTTTTCAGGAAAAGATGCGACAAAAGTGGACCGTTCGGCTTCTTACGCTGCTCGCTATATTGCTAAAAACCTTGTGGCAGCAGGCCTTGTGACCAAAGCTGAAGTCCAACTAGCTTATGCGATTGGGGTGGCTCAGCCTGTGTCTGTTCGCGTGGATACATTTGGAACCTCAACGGTTCCTGAAGCTGTTTTAGAAGCTGCTGTTCGTCAAGTCTTTGATTTACGGCCAGCAGGCATTATTCAAATGCTTGATTTAAAACGCCCGATTTACAAACAAACAGCTGCCTATGGTCACATGGGGAGAACAGATATTGATTTGCCATGGGAGCGTTTAAATAAGGTTGATGCTTTAGTAGAAGCTGTAAAAACAGTATTATAAACGACAACTTTATTAAAAAAGTAGAGTAAGTGAAAAAATCTTACTCTGCTTTTTTGTTATTAAATAAGCCTTTAAAAGGGATGATTAAAAATTAAGACGTCAATAATTGTCAGGCTTCATGATTTATGATAAAATGAAAAGGTTGAATTCTAGTATAAGAAAGTTTTGAATGTATGCGTAAAATTATTATTAATGGCGGAAAAGCCTTATCTGGAGAAGTGGCAGTTTCAGGGGCAAAAAACAGTGTTGTTGCGCTTATTCCAGCAATCATCTTAGCCGATGATATTGTGATTCTTGATGGTGTACCTGCTATTAGTGATGTAGATAGTCTGATTGAAATCATGGAGCTTATGGGAGCAACAGTAAACTATCATGGTGATACTTTAGAAATTGACCCTAGAGGGGTGCAAGACATCCCGATGCCTTACGGAAAGATTAATAGTCTTCGAGCTTCCTATTATTTCTACGGTAGTCTTTTAGGTCGTTTTGGACAAGCAGTTGTTGGCTTACCTGGTGGTTGCGATTTAGGACCAAGACCAATTGACTTGCATTTGAAGGCCTTCGAGGCTATGGGAGTTGAAGTGTCTTATGAGGGTGAAAATATGAATTTATCGACAAATGGTCAAAAAATTCATGGCGCTCATATCTATATGGACACCGTTAGTGTCGGTGCTACAATTAATACTATGGTTGCGGCAACAAAAGCTCAAGGTAAAACGGTTATTGAAAACGCTGCACGTGAGCCAGAGATTATTGATGTGGCTACTCTTTTGAATAACATGGGTGCGCATATTCGTGGAGCAGGTACAGATATTATTACGATACAAGGTGTTCAGAAATTGCATGGTACTAGACACCAAGTTATTCCTGATCGTATTGAAGCAGGGACTTATATCGCTTTGGCGGCAGCTATTGGAAAAGGTGTTAAGATCACTAATGTTCTTTATGAGCATTTAGAGAGTTTCATTGCTAAGTTAGAAGAAATGGGTGTCCGTATGACGGTAGAAGAGGATGCTATCTTTGTTGAAAAGCAAGAATCCCTCAAGGCTATTACAATTAAAACCTCTCCTTACCCTGGTTTTGCCACTGATTTGCAACAGCCATTAACGCCCTTGTTGTTAAAAGCAGATGGTCGTGGAACGATTATTGACACTATATATGAAAAGCGCATTAACCATGTGCCAGAGTTGATGCGCATGGGAGCAGATATCTCAGTTATTGGTGGTCAAATTGTTTATCAAGGGCCGTCTCGCCTGACAGGAGCTCAGGTCAAAGCCACTGATTTACGTGCCGGAGCGGCTCTAGTGACTGCTGGTCTAATAGCTGAAGGCAAGACAGAAATTACTAATATTGAATTTATCTTACGTGGCTATGCTAGTATCATTGCAAAATTAACAGCACTAGGGGCAGATATTCAATTAATCGAAGACTAAAGAGAAGCTAACGCTTCTCTTTTTTATATTACATGTGCTTAGGCTAATGATACTTAGGTGCATACTTTGTTGCATTTTATGGCTTTTTAACTGTCATAAAAAAGATAAAAATGATATCACTAACTAATATTATTAATTTTAATGCTAAAATAATGAGTTGACGGTAGTAAAGTGATAAATAAACACTCCTTAAAATATTATTTTATTAATTTTTTAAAAAAATAATATATAAATTAGATAATAAACTTGATTTTATGCAATTAATCTGTATAATAAAAGATGGAATTATTAATTATAATTTCCAAATTATCGGTAATTTAATATGCTAATGCATATAAAAATAAAAAAGGAGAAACAATGGGAAAAGAAATAAAAGTGAAATGCTTTTTGCGTAGATCAGCTTTTGGATTAGTTGCGGTGTCAGCATCAGTATTAGTCGGTTCAACAGTATCTGCTGTTGACTCACCTATCGAACAGCCTCGAATTATTCCAAATGGCGGAACCTTAACTAATCTTCTTGGCAATGCTCCAGAAAAACTGGCATTACGTAATGAAGAAAGAGCCATTGATGAATTAAAAAAACAAGCTATTGAGGATAAAGAAGCTACGACAGCTATAGAAGCAGCAAGTTCAGATGCCTTAGAAGCATTAGCGGATCAAACAGACGCTTTACAATCAGAAGAAGCTGCGGTTGTTAAAGCGGATAACGCTGCTAGTGACGCCTTAGAAGCATTGGCGGATCAAACAGACGCTTTACAATCAGAAGAAGCTGAAGTAGTTCAATCAGATAACGCTGCTAGTGACGCCTGGGAAAAAGCAGCAACTCCAATCGCTTTAGATGTTAAGAAAACTAAAGATACAAAACCTGTAGTTAAAAAAGAAGAAAGACAAAACGTTAATACCCTTCCTACAACTGGTGAAGAGTCTAACCCATTCTTTACAGCTGCTGCGCTTGCAATAATGGTAAGTACAGGTGTGTTAGTTGTAAGTTCAAAGTGCAAAGAAAATTAGTTGCTATTTGTTCTAGCAAATGAAACAAGGGAATCGAAAGATTCTCTTTTTCTGATATTTAAAAATGCTACAGTTTATAATAGCTTGAAAGACTAAATGTTCTCAAACTCATTAGAACAAGCTTTAATAAAACTAACCCAGTTGTATCAAAGGATAGATAAAGACTAAGACTGTTATAGAATATTTGCAAAAGATTTGTTATAATGGACCCAATACAGGTATTGTGAAAGGTATAATATGGATATTTGGACAAAGCTTGCAGTGTTTGCTTTTTTTGAGACTCCGAAAGTAATATTACGGCCTTTTCGCTATGAAGATCATTGGGATTTTTACAGCATGGTTAACGACACTAAAAACCTTTATTATGTTTTTCCAGAACAAAAAACTAAGGCAGCAAGTGACTATCTTTTAGTACATAGTTTTATAAAGTTTCCTTTAGGTCAGTGGGCAATAGAAGATAAAGCAACCCACCAAGTAATAGGTTCTATTAGAATTGAGCATTATGATGCTAAAACGCGTTGTGCTGATATTGGCTATTTTTTAAACTATGCCTTTTGGGGACAAGGAATTATGACAGAAGTCGTAATAAAACTTGTTTATTTATCTTTTCACGAATTTGGTCTCAAAACGTTGCGTATTATAACTCATTTAGAAAATAAGGCCAGCCAGAAAGTAGCTAAAAAAGCAGGTTTTCAACTAAAAACCTGTTTTAAAGGAAGTGATCGTAATACTCATAAAATCTGCATTTATAAAATGTACCAACTAACTAATGATAGGTGATAATCATTATGAGCAAACATCAAGATATTTTAGATTATTTAGAAAAACTTGCTATTGGTAAAAAAGTGAGTGTTAGAAGCATTTCAAACCACTTAAAAGTAAGCGATGGAACAGCCTACCGTGCTATTAAAGAGGCAGAAAATCGAGGTATTGTCGAAACCAAACCAAGAAGTGGAACTGTTCGTATTGAAAAAAAAGGACGGGTTCGTATTGACCGTCTGACCTATTCCGAAATTGCTCGGATCAGTGATTCGGAAGTGCTAGCGGGACATGCTGGTTTAGGACATGAATTTAGTAGGTTTTCAATTGGTGCTATGACTCAACAAAATATTCGTCGTTACTTGGTCAAAGGAGGGTTATTAATAGTTGGGGATCGTGAAACGATTCAACTCTTAGCTCTTGAAAACCATAATGCCATTTTGGTGACGGGCGGATTTCCAGTATCCAAACGTGTTATTGAAATGGCAAATAACCAACGAATCCCAGTTATGGTAACTCATTATGATACCTTTACTGTGGCAACAATGATTAATCACGCGCTATCTAATATTCGTATTAAAACAGATCTCAAAACAGTTGAACAGGTAATGATACCTATTACAGATTATGGTTACCTTTGCGAAGACAGCTCTGTTGAAGAATTCAATACATTAATAAAAAAAACACGACAAGTCAGGTTTCCTGTATTAGATTATAAAAGAAAAGTGATTGGTGTAGTTAGTATGCGTGATGTGGTGGATCAGTTGCCAACAACTAAGCTTACCAAGGTCATGTCTAAAAATCCAATAACGGCTAGACCAAATACTAGTCTTGCTAATATTAGCCAGAAAATGATCTTTGAAGATTTAAACATGTTACCTGTCACTGACGAAGAAAACAATTTACTTGGTATGATTACTCGTAGACAAGCAATGGAAAATTTGCCAAATCACCAACCAAATAACCCCTATACTTATAGTGAGCAAATACTTTCTAACCTTGAAGAAACGGTTGATTATTATCAAGTAGTAGTTGAGCCAACAATGATTGATAGTGCTGGTAACATGTCAAACGGTGTTATTTCAGAGTTCTTAAAGGAAATTAGTATCAGAGCCCTCACGAAAAAGCACCAAAAAAATATCATTATCGAACAAATGATGGTATACTTTTTACATGCTATTCAAATTGAGGATGAATTAAAAATATATCCTAAAATCATTACTGAAAATAGACGAAGCAGCACCATTGATATTGAAATTTTTGTGGATGATCAAGTGATTGCTAAAGCTATTATTACAACGAAAATAAATTAGAGGAGTAACAAAACAATGATAACATTAAAATCAGCCCGTGAAATAGAAGCGATGGATAGAGCAGGAGACTTCTTAGCAGGTATCCATATTGGCTTAAGGGATATTATTAAGCCTGGTGTGGATATGTGGGAAGTGGAAGCATATGTTCGTCGCCGTTGTAAAGAAGACAACGTTCTTCCTTTGCAAATAGGGGTTGATGGTCACATGATGGACTATCCTTATGCGACCTGTTGTGGTCTAAATGACGAAGTAGCACATGCCTTTCCCCGTCATTACATTCTGAAAGAAGGGGATTTGCTTAAAGTTGACATGGTACTCAGTGAGCCTTTGGATAAATCAATTGTTGATGTAGCAGCTTTAGATTTTGATAACGTACCTGAGATGAAGAAATGGACAGGATCTTATACCGGTGGTTTAGCTGACTCTTGTTGGGCTTATGCTGTTGGAACACCGTCTGACGAAATAAAGCAATTAATGGATGTCACCAAAGAAGCCATGTACCGTGGTATTGAAAAAGCAGTAATTGGCAATCGTATTGGTGATATTGGCGCAGCTGTTCAAGAATACGCTGAAAGCTTCGGTTATGGTGTCGTGCGTGATCTTGTTGGTCACGGTGTTGGTCCTACAATGCATGAAGAGCCAATGGTACCAAACTATGGAACAGCAGGTCGTGGACTTCGTCTAAAAGAAGGCATGGTCTTGACTGTTGAGCCAATGATTAATACAGGAACTTGGGAAATTGATACCGACATCAAGACAGGTTGGGCTCATAAAACCCTAGATGGTGGTTTATCTTGCCAATACGAACACCAATTTGTGATTACTAAAGATGGTCCCGTTATTTTAACAAGTCAAGGAGAAGAAAGAACTTACTAAAATGGCAGAAAAAAAATGGTTTGATAAGGTACTGTCCAAGTGGCAGTATGAACCCATTCAAGTCTTTATGAGGCATTTACAAAGTGCAGAAATGGATTTATCTGCCATTGCGGTTGCGTATTACCTTATCTTAACGGCCTTTCCATTAATTGTTATTGCAGCCAATATTTTTCCTTACCTCAATATTGATATTGCTGATTTGTTACGTTTAATGAAGCAAAATTTGCCTAAAGATATTTTTAGACCGGCTTCTGCAATTGTAGAAAATATTTTCTCTAAACCGTCTGGAAGTGTTTTGGGAGTAGCGACTTTGACAGGATTATGGACAATGTCTCGAAGTTTGACATCGCTACAAAAAGCTATTAATAAAGCCTATGGCGCTTCTCAGCATCGAGATTTCTTTATCGGACACTTGGTTGGTTTGTTGACCAGTTTAATTATTTTATTTTTATTAGCCTTTGCCTTAATCTTTTCAATATTTTCTAAAGCTGCTATTCAAGTGCTGGATAAGCATTACCATTTGAGTGATAATATCACAACGATTTTCTTGCTCCTCATTCAACCTATTACAGTTTTGATTATTTTTGTTGGCTTGATGCTACTATATTTTTTATTACCCAATGTTAAGATTAAAAAAATTCGCTACATTTTACCAGGAACCCTATTTACATCTTTTGTGATGACATTTTTGAGTAATCTGGTTGGCAATTACGTTGTGTATAATGTTGAGCGGATGGTAGATATTAAAATGTTTGGTTCAGTTATGATTTTTATCATCATGCTATGGTTTATTTTCTTAGCAAGAATCCTGATTTTAGGAGCTATATTTAATGCGACCTATCAAGAAATGTCCTTGGGGAAATTAGAAGGTCGTAGTGGTGATATGATCGCTATCCTTAAAAAAACACTTGGGAATGATTCAGATCTATCTCCTTCACAGTCTATCGAAGATAGTCACACTGATTGATACAAAAAAGATAATAAGTCGTGGAGTGAGAAACTATTTTCTTGCTTCATTTTTTATGAGGATGAATAGAAAATCATTGATCTTAGCAAATAGAAAGGCAGATGAAACGGATGAAATTGCGAACAAATGCAGGACCATTACAGGGAACGATTCAAGTTCCAGGAGACAAGTCCATTAGTCACCGGGCAGTCATATTAGGAGCCGTTGCTAAAGGGGAAACACGAGTAAAAGGACTCTTAAAAGGAGAAGATGTGCTTTCCACGATTCAAGCCTTTAGGAATTTGGGGGTCCGTATCGAAGAAAAAGATGACCAGCTTGTGATAGAAGGTCAAGGTTTTCAAGGATTGAACGCTCCTTGTCAGACACTTAATATGGGAAATTCTGGAACCTCTATGCGCCTCATTGCTGGCTTATTGGCAGGTCAACCTTTTAGTGTCAAAATGATTGGCGATGAAAGCTTATCCAAACGTCCTATGGATCGGATTGTTTATCCGTTAAAGCAAATGGGGGTTGAGATATCTGGAGAAACAGATAGGCAATTTCCTCCACTACAATTGCAAGGTAATCGTAATTTACAACCAATCACATATACCTTGCCTATCTCTTCTGCTCAGGTTAAGTCAGCTATTTTATTAGCAGCTTTGCAAGCAAAAGGAACAACACAGGTTGTTGAAAAAGAGATTACTCGAAACCATACAGAAGAAATGATTCAACAATTTGGTGGACGATTGATAGTTGATGGTAAACGCATTACTTTGGTGGGACCCCAGCAGCTCACTGCTCAAGAGATAACTGTCCCCGGAGATATTTCTAGTGCAGCTTTTTGGCTTGTCGCCGGCTTAATTATTCCTGGTTCGGAGCTCCTTTTAAAGAATGTTGGAGTCAATCCGACACGAACAGGGATTCTTGAAGTGGTTGAAAAAATGGGAGCACAGATTGTCTATGAAGATATGAATAAGAAAGAGCAAGTAACTAGTATTCGAGTGGTATATTCTAACATGAAAGGAACTATCATATCAGGAGGTCTTATCCCTCGATTGATTGATGAACTGCCCATCATTGCACTTCTTGCAACCCAAGCACAAGGAACAACCTGTATTAAAGATGCTCAAGAATTACGAGTCAAAGAAACAGATCGTATTCAAGTAGTAACTGATATTCTTAACAGTATGGGAGCTAATATCAAAGCGACAGCAGATGGCATGATTATCAAAGGCCCTACGGTACTATATGGGGCTAACACAAGTACCTATGGAGATCATCGTATTGGTATGATGACAGCAATTGCAGCCTTGCTTGTTAAACAAGGACAGGTCCATTTGGATAAAGAAGAAGCCATCATGACGTCTTATCCAACGTTTTTCAAAGATTTAGAAAGGCTGTGTCATGACTAAAGTGTTATTGGGATTTATGGGAGTGGGGAAAACAACGGTTTCGAAACACCTAAGTATGCACTGTAAAGATATGGATGCTATTATTGAAGCTAAAATCGGTATGTCTATTGCAGCTTTTTTTGAACAGCATGGAGAAATAGCATTTCGAACAATTGAAAGTCAAGTGTTAAAAGATCTATTGTTTGCAAATGATAATAGTATCATCGTAACAGGTGGCGGTGTAGTGGTTTTACAAGAAAATCGACAATTACTGAGAAAAAATCACCAGCATAATATTTTATTGGTAGCTTCTTTTGAAACTTTGTACCAGCGTTTAAAACATGATAAAAAGTCTCAAAGACCTCTATTTCTTAAGTACTCTAAGGAAGCATTTTATGAATTTTATCAACAACGTATGGTATTTTATGAGGGACTTTCAGATTTAGTAATCAGAGTTGACCATCGTACGCCTGAAGAAGTTGCCAACATCATTGAGGGTTATTAGTAGGTCATTGTCGTAATCTGATATTTATGGTTTTAAACAGGTATCTGTCTAAAGCACTTCTTATGGCAAGTTGGCTTTATTAAATATTAGGAAATAATCTTGATTATTCTATAATGATTAAAATTTTGAGAGGACAATCTGGCTAATATAGGTTATAATGGTAGTATTCGTTAAAAGTGCAATTGTAATACTAAGAGATGATAAGATATGACAAAATACCCCATGGGTGGCCTTAGTCACCATGAAGAATTACGTTATTTTTATCTCCTAAGGAATTTGAGTTACCTTAGTGAGAATGAAAAAAAAGAGTTTGCTTTTTTAAAATCTAAATTGGAAATTGGTCGAGCTTATGCTCCTTCTAAGCAGCATTATAGGAAGTCAAAACGGCAAGAACCTTACTTTGAAGATGACTACTATAACGACTACTCACCAAATGATTTACTAGAAGATGATGACGTCAATCATGACTCTTCTTTTGTTCCATATGGTTTACCGATATATCCTAAAGAAGACAGATATTTAAACAAAAAAACAAAACTTACAGCTCGTAGACCTATAGATGCTCCGCAGCCTATTGATGAAGACGATGCTTTTTTAACAGAGTCTGTTGCTCGTTGTGCTCTTCCTAGATCTCAAAAAAGGAAGCATAAGAAAAAAGGATGTATGAAATGGTTTTTTAACATTCTTGGCTTATTGCTAATGACTGTGCTTATGGGGTTAGGGTTGATGTTTGCAAAAGGGGTTTTTGATATTTCTACTAATAAAGCTAATTACAAACCAGCTGTTTCCCAAGCTTTTGATGGTCAAGAAACTCAAGATGGTACGAACATTCTGATTTTGGGTTCTGACCAACGAGTTACTCAAGGTTCTACAGATGCTCGCACAGATACCATTATGGTTGTCAATGTCGGCAACCATGCTAAAAAAATAAAAATGGTCTCTTTTATGCGTGACACTTTGATTAACATTCCAGGATACAGTTATAATGATAATTCGTATGATCTTAAATTAAATAGTGCATTTAATCTTGGAGAGCAAGAAGATCACCACGGAGCAGAGTACGTTCGACGGGCCTTAAAACATAATTTTGATATCGACATTAAGTATTATGTGATGGTAGATTTTGAAACATTTGCAGAAGCTATTGACACCTTGTTTCCAAATGGTGTTAAGATTGATGCCAAATTTGCGACAGTAGGTGGTGTAGCTGTTGACTCCGTAGAAGTTCCAGATGACTTGCGAATGAAAAATGGGGTTGTTCCCAACCAAACCATCGAAGTTGGAGAACAACGCATGGATGGTAGAACCTTGCTCAACTATGCTCGTTTCCGTAAAGATGACGAAGGAGATTTCGGACGAACCGTCCGGCAGCAACAGGTTATGTCAGCTGTTATGTCCCAAATCAAAGACCCAACTAAACTCTTTACAGGGTCTGCGGCTATTGGTAAAATCTATGCGCTGACTTCGACCAATGTTTCTTTCCCATTTGTTGTTAAAAATGGTGTTTCTGTTTTAGGAAGTGGGAAAAATGGAGTTGAGCACGTGACCATCCCAGAAAATGGGGATTGGGTTGACGAATACGATATGTATGGAGGACAAGCCCTTTACATAGATTTTGATAAGTATCAGAAAACGTTAGCCAAATTAGGTCTGCGCTAAGATATGGTATAATGGAGAGTAACTAAAGTTGCTCTTCTTTTTTGAGCAATGGTTAGCCCTAGAAAAGGAAAAAGAATAAGAATGTTGAAAAAAAATGATATTATCCAAGTTGCTATTTCAGATTTAAGCCATGAGGGAGCAGGTGTCGCTAAACACGATGGTTTTGTTTTCTTTGTTGATAATGCCTTGCCAGAAGAAGTGATTGACATGCGTGTCTTAAAGGTCAATAAAAACAGCGGTTTTGGCAAAGTAGAAGCCTATCATTACCTGTCGTCAGCTAGAAATGCAGATGTCAATTTAACTTATTTGCGAACAGGCATTGCAGACCTTGGACATCTAACTTATGAAGACCAACTGACTTTCAAAAAGAAACAAGTTCAGGACAGCCTCTATAAAATTGCTGGAATCAGTGACGTGACAGTCGAAAGCACGATTGGGATGACAGAACCTTTAGCTTACCGAAATAAGGCTCAAGTTCCTGTTAGACGTGTTAATGGTCAGCTAGAAACAGGCTTTTTCCGCAAGCATTCTCATGACTTGATTCCTATTTCGGATTATTATATTCAGGACAAAGAGATTGATCGTCTCATTAATTTTACCCGTGATTTATTACGCCGCTTTGATATTAAACCGTATGACGAAACAGAACAAACAGGTCTCTTGAGAAATATTGTTGTTCGCCGAGGTCATTACTCTGGAGAAATGATGCTGGTCTTAGTGACTACACGCCCAAAAGTTTTCCGTGTTGACCAAGTCATTGAAAAAATCGTTGAAGCTTTTCCAGCAGTGGTGTCTATTATTCAAAATATTAATGATAAGAACACCAATGCAATCTTTGGTAAAGATTTCAAAACGCTTTACGGCAAGGATACCATTACTGATAGCATGCTTGGAAACAACTATGCCATTTCTGCTCAGTCTTTCTACCAAGTGAATACGGTTATGGCAGAAAAACTCTATCAAACAGCTATAGCCTTTTCAGACCTTTCTAAAGATGATATTGTGATTGACGCCTACTCAGGTATCGGAACCATTGGCCTATCATTTGCTAAAACCGTTAAAGCTGTTTATGGTGTTGAAGTGATTGAAGCAGCTGTTAGAGATGCTCAACAGAATGCCGCTCTTAATGGCATCACCAATGCCTACTTTGTCGCAGATACCGCAGAACATGCCATGGCAACATGGGCGAAAGATGGCATCAAACCAAGTGTTATTCTGGTAGACCCGCCACGAAAAGGCTTAACAGAAAGTTTCATCCAAGCCAGCGTGGCAATGGGACCACAAAAAATTACCTACGTTTCCTGCAACCCAGCCACCATGGCGCGTGACATAAAGCGTTATCAAGAGTTGGGTTACAAACTGGCCAAAGTACAGCCCGTAGATTTGTTTCCGCAAACGCATCACGTCGAGTGCGTAGTATTGCTAATCAAGGAGTAAGGTAGCTGCCTCCACATGACAAAAATAAGGAGAAACGAATGCCTATTACCAAACACGAGATTCCCCTTTTAGAATGTGATAGTAATCCATCAGCCGTCATTATCTAGCTATTTAGCTTCCAGCTAAGTGTGTCTATGCTTTCTTAGAAGACGAGATTGAAGCTTTTGCTTTAGACCATCAAGGTAAAAAAGTAGCAGAATTCATTTCAGCCACAAAGGTTTACCCTGTTTATCAGATATCTTATAAAGGCCAAGACATTTGCCTAGCTCAAGCTCCCGTTGGCTCAGCTCCTGCGGCGCAATTCATGGACTGGCTGATTGGTTATGGGGTTAAAGAAATGATCAGTACAGGAACCTGTGGCGTTTTGGTTCCTATCGCAGAAAACCGTTTTTTAGTGCCAGTTAAGGCTTTGCGAGATGAAGGAACAAGTTATCATTACGTGGCACCATCTCGTTATATTGATATTGATCCTAAGATGCTTAGACTGATTGAGAAAACGCTTTTAGCACAGGGGTTAGCTTATCAAGAGGTCATCACCTGGTCAACAGATGGTTTTTACCGAGAAACCAAAGAAAAAGTGGCTTATCGCCAGGAAGAAGGGTGTTCGGTTGTTGAGATGGAATGTTCTGCCTTAGCAGCAGTAGCTCAATTAAGAGGCATCCTTTGGGGGCAACTCTTATTTACAGCAGATACTCTAGCAGATGTAGAGGTTTACGATCAACGCAACTGGGGCGCTGATTCCTTTAGTTTTGCGCTCCATTTATGCTTGGAAGTGCTCAATACGCTAGAAAAGGATGGAAAGGCTACTGATTTTTGAAACATGAGCTCTGCCTTCTGTTCCTATTTGTAGTATAATGAGGCTTGTATTGCTTTTAGACTAAGCTTAGAAAAGAGAAAAACAATGTCAGATTTAACACAAGAGATGACCTTAAATGTTATTAGTATTTTTGATAATTACCAAATTGAACTTGCTGAAAAAGGACACCTTATTTTAAGTACTGAAGTGACTGAGACGGCTTTGAATTATTATGGGAATGCCCATGGTGGTTATCTTTTCACTCTATGTGATCAAGTAGGTGGTTTGGTTGCTAGAACTACTGGCGTAGAATCTGTCACCTTACAGGCCAATGCTAACTATTTAAAAGCAGGGCACAAGGGAGACAAGCTGATGGTTGAAGGTCGATTGGTTCATGGAGGTCGAACCACGCAGGTGGTTGATGTGACGATTCATAACCAAACAGGAGCTCTTCTAACAAAAACAAGCTTGACCATGTTTGTGACTGGCCGACGTCATAACGGGTGATTAATGAATCATAGAAGGCTAAAAAAGTCCCAACTCTCTGAGAATTGGGACTTTTTTCCTTTATTGAGAGATACCATAAATCACCCGTTAGACGGGTGGTTATGGTTTATTTACGGTAAAGTTTGTGATGTTGGTAAACAGGGTCAAAGGTAATATTTACCCCAAGTTTTCGGAGTACATTTTTATCTTCTTCGGTTAAGATAACGGTAGAATGGGCTTCGCTACCTTTCAAATTGCCAAGTTCTTTCATGGCTAGATTAGCTTCTTCACTAGTCATAGCAGTAATGGCCAACGCAATCAGAATTTCATTGGAATGAAGCCGCGGATTGTGACTGCCTAAGTGGTTCACTTTGAGGCCTTGAATAGGTTTCACGTATTCGGGTTCAATCAAATGAGTGGTTTTATCAATCTTTGCCAAGGTTTTAATCGCATTGATGATAACAGCTGCAGTTGGTCCAAAGAGTTCAGATGTTTTACCTGTCACAATCTGCCCATTTGGTAGTTGGAGAGCAAGGGCAGGTTGGCCTGTTTGCTCTGCTTTTTGATGAGCAGCTACAGTAACGTGACGATCGTCAGGGGTGACACCGATATCATTCATCAAGAGCTCAATTTTTTTGACAGCAGATTCTGTGACTCGCTCTGCCTTGAAATCCACGAGGGTTTGGTAATAACGACGGATGATTTCTTGTTTAGAAGCTTCGATAGCAGCTTCTTCATTGACGATAGAAAAACCAACCATGTTAACACCCATATCGGTTGGTGAGGCATAAGGAGACTTGCTCAAAATACGCTCGAAGGTCCGATTTAAGACAGGAAAGACCTCGATATCACGGTTGTAATTAACGGCCGTTTTGCCATAAGTTTCCAAATGGAAGGGGTCAATCATATTCACATCATCTAGGTCTGCCGTGGCTGCCTCATAAGCCAGATTGACAGGGTGATGAAGAGGAAGATTCCAAACTGGGAAGGTTTCAAATTTAGCATAGCCAGACTTAACCCCATTGATTTGGTCGTGATACATTTGGGACATGCAAGTGGCTAATTTTCCAGACCCAGGGCCTGGTGCTGTAACAACGATAAGGTTACGACTCGTTTTGATGTAATTATTTTTCCCCATCCCCTCAGATGAGATAATATGATTAATATCTGTCGGGTAGCCCTTGATAGGATAATGCAGGTAAGAAGCAATGCCATTTTTTTCGAGTTGCTTGCGAAAGGCATCTGCAGCGGGTTGGTTATTGTATTGAGTAATAACGACAGAACCTACGTAAATATCTAACGTGTTAAATTTGTCAATTAAGCGAAAGACTTCTTGGTCATAAGAAATGCCTAAATCACCACGCGCTTTAGAATGTTCAATATTATTAGCGTTAATGGCAATTACAATTTCGACTTGTTCTTTGAGCTCTTTGAGTAATTTAATCTTATTGTCAGGTTCATAGCCAGGAAGCACACGGGCAGCATGGTAATCTTCTAACATTTTACCACCAAATTCCATGTAAAGCTTGCCATCAAATTGGCTGATACGTTCTAAAATATGATCTCTTTGCAAGTTTAAATACTTGTTAGAATCAAAAGCAATAGTCTTCATTTTTTCACCTCTGTAAAGCATTATAACAAAGAAATTCCAAGAAAGAAAAGGTTTTTTGCAGGGATACCTCATTTTGTGACTTTTTAAAAAAACTTAGGCTTGGTTCTTAGAAGAAAAATGTATCCGCTATGTTCAAAAGAACTTGACAATTAAAATGAGCTTTACTATACTAGTAACAATTAAATACTACTTTAAACATGTTCCGTGAAGCATGAAAGTCTTAACAGTAAAGAGAGTTTTTTTGTCATCTCTTATTATTTAGTGAACTTTGATGGACTTGCGGACTTGTTTCCAAGTCTTTTTTTGACCTTTGGACAAAGGGTATTCAATTAATTAAGGTAGTCAGTGAGCTACTATTAAGAAGGAGACAATTATGTCAACATTATCATTGGACACCACAAATAAGCGAGCTTTAGTGGCAGCTATTGCAGCTTCAGGAACGGATGACTTGAATGTCATGTTTCTTGCCTTTTCCATGTCTTCCATTATGACAGACTTGGGTCTTAGTGGCACTCAGGGTGGCTGGATTGCGACCATTACCAATTTAGGAATGTTGGTGGGAGGCCTCTTATTCGGGTTGCTGGCTGATAGGCACCACAAGTTTAAGGTCTTTAAATGGACGATTTTACTGTTTTCAGTAGCAACAGGATTAATTTATTTTACCCAGTCTTTGCCCTACCTGTACCTGATGCGATTTATTGCTGGCATAGGAGTTGGAGGTGAGTACGGTGTAGCCATTGCCATAATGGCAGGGATTGTACCACCAGAAAAAATGGGTCGGATGTCTTCTTTAAATGGTATTGCTGGCCAGCTTGGCTCTATTAGTTCGGCTCTTTTAGCAGGGTGGCTGGCTCCAAGTCTAGGCTGGCGTGGCCTTTTTCTCTTTGGATTACTTCCGATTCTCTTGGTGATTTGGATGACTTTAGCCATAGATGACCAAAAAATTTGGGATCATTATGGGCAAGAGGAGGAAGAATGCAGTCAACCAATTAAAATCAATGAACTATTCAAAACAAAATCCTTAACAGCTCAAACCCTTGCTTTAATGGTCATGACGACTGTGCAGATTGCGGGCTATTTTGGAATGATGAATTGGTTGCCAACCATTATTCAAACAAGCTTAAACCTTTCAGTAAAAAGTTCGTCCTTGTGGATGGTGGCTACTATTGTCGGCATGTGTTTGGGGATGCTGTATTTTGGTCAGCTTTTAGATTGCTTTGGTCCACGTCTGATTTATTCCCTCTTTTTATTAGCATCATCTATTTGTGTTTACCTTTTTCAATTTGCCAATTCCATGGCGAGTATGGTTATTGGAGGTGCTATTGTCGGTTTTTTTGTCAATGGGATGTTTGCTGGCTACGGGGCTATGATTACCAGACTTTATCCCCATCACATTCGATCCACGGCTAATAATGTTATTTTGAATGTTGGCCGTGCTCTAGGAGGATTTTCGTCCGTTGCTATTGGTAGTATTTTAGATGCCTCAGGTATTTCAATGGTCATGATTTTCCTAGCTTCTCTGTATGTGATTAGTTTTGGAGCCATGTGGTCTATTGGTCAGTTAAAAGCAGAACGCTACCAACAATTGCGTTAGCAAAGAGATGGGTGTTAGTATTTGAGTTACTTTCACTCACAAAGCTATTTTATTGATTGAGATAACCAAAAAGGTAAGCACTTAGGGATTGCTTACCTTTTTGGTTCTTTTCTTTTGTTTTACTCCGCTACTTTGGCCATAAAATGTTTACTGTTCACCCTAACTCTAGTATGACAGGCTTTTCCAATGAGTTGTTCTCCCACAAAAGCTTCCAAGCGGAAATCGTATTTTCGGCCTTCTTCTTTAAGGGCTGTAATGATAATTGTAACAGGATCTCCAATGGCTGAAGCTGCCAAATGTTGGATAGCTATCTCGCTGCCAACCGTTGTAAAGTCACTGTCGAGCTGTTCTTGGGCAAATAAGTAAGAAGCATTTTCCATAAAAGCAACAAGAGCAGGAGTAGCTAGGACATTCAGCGTTCCTGAGCCCATGGCTTTAGCCGAATGATTGGGACGGGTTTCATAAGTGTGAGAATAAATAGTCATAAGTTAATCTCCTCGTTTCTATAAGCCTATTATAATATATTAAGCGCTTACAGTCATGAAACTACTGTTTTTTTATGTTATACTTAATAATGAATTTTCTTTGAAAGGGTTATGATGCGCTTAGATAAATTTTTAGTGGCAACTGGTGTTGGAACTAGGAGCCAAGTCAAACTTCTCTTAAAAAAGAAGGCTATTTTCGTCAATCAAAAGGTTGAAACCTCTGCCAAAGCACACATTGATGAATACAAGGATTTGGTGACGTATCAAGGTACGCCCTTGGTCTATGAATCCTTTGTTTATTACCTGTTAAACAAGCCGTCAGGGTATGTGTCAGCAACCCAGGACAGACAGCAGGCTACTGTTATGGAGTTGTTAGATGACACGGCTAGGCAAAAAGCAGTTTTTCCTGTGGGTAGGTTAGATAAGGATACCCGTGGACTTTTGCTCTTGACCAATAATGGACAACTAGCCCATGACCTTTTATCCCCTAAAAAACATGTTACGAAAGAGTACTTGGCTAAAGTAGCAGGCATCATGACTGAAGCTGATAAAGATTATTTTGCTAGAGGTATTTCCTTAAAGGATCACCAGTGCCTACCTGCTCATTTAGAAGTGCTTGCTAGTGATTTACAGCAGCAAACAAGTTTGGTTAAAATTACCATACAAGAAGGAAAATTCCATCAGGTGAAACGCATGGTAGCAGCCTGTGGAAAGGAAGTGCTTGACTTACAGCGTCTCAGCATGGGACCATTAAAACTAGACCCTAGCCTTGCAGAAGGGGAGTTTAGGCGCCTGACGCCTGAGGAATTGCAGAGCCTGGCACCTTATTGTCAGAGCTCACTATAAAAAGAAACCTCCCCGGTCAGTACTGACCCCAAAAAGTTGGACAAATAATTATTGAAAGGATTTAGTTCTGTATTGGACAGGACTAAGTCCTTTTAGTTTTGCTTTAATTCGTTTGTTGTTGTAGTAAAAAATGTAATCTGTAATAGCTTCTTCAAGCTTGTCAAGTGA
>JGI2924J29684_1078280_pt1 | contig 38730 bp, 38 predicted proteins | sample BenlonsequencITS_FD_29684 | JGI IMG/M metagenome (IMG submission 29684)
CAGCTTAAGCACCCCGGAGCAAGGACAACTAATGTCTTGAGGTTGGGCTTTTCGACCCTGGCCCAACTTTGCAACAGCACCCTGTGGATGATGCGTACATCCCTATCAGTTGACTCGTAGGTCAATGCAGATCCATCAGACACACCAGCGGATAGGTAGTTGGAGTCACCAAATAGTGGTCGTGATTGTACTTCCTCACTAATACCCCAACGCAGTACAACATCATCAATGCTCAGACCATCATCAGGGATCTCGGTTGCAGAACGCACCGTGAGAACAGCTTCCCTCGACATCGTGGGGCCAGAAGCATTAGTAGCAACGGCACATAACCTTGCTCCAGACTGATCAACTGCCGTATCAGTCACGGTTAAGGAGGTGAGTCCATCTGCCGTAGTGACCTGGAAGTTGTTGTCGGTGTTAATCCTGATCCAGACTCCATTGTTGCGGTATTCCCAGTAGACATTTTCAGCTTCGAGCGGGTCCCGACACCTGGCAAAACCTTTGTTTAACCTGTCAGTAGTACTTAACGCTCCTCCCAAATTACCCTCGGGTTTAGACACAAAAATAGCCCCTTCCGGGGCTAAATAATCCATCTACCAGGTATTTAGAAGTGCTCGTAATTTCAACAGCTCCAACTAAGCGAATTACCGCAATTACAGAATCACCAAAGCTACCTTATTAGTACAAACGGACTAAAACTCGATAACCATTCCTGATCGTGCCAATTCGATAGGACCATCAAAGTGTTCCGCAGCTGCTGCCACTGTGGCCTCTGCATCAATCCATGGTGGAACATGAGTGATAATCAGTTTCTTTACGCCAGCTGCTGCCGCAATTCTTCCGGCGTCTTGGCCACACATATGCATTCCTGGTGCTTTGTCATCGCAAGAGGTGCCCCAAGTTGCCTCGCACAAGAAAATGTCAACGTTGCGGGCGGCGTCGATAAGCGCTTCGGTGTACGCGCTGTCACCGGAATACGTAATTGAGGCGCCGGTGCGGTGCTCCTCTACGCGAAGCGCGTAGGTCTCAATGGGGTGCACAACGCGGAACGGCGTGACCGTGAAATTATCAATGAGCTCTGGCTTGCGCTCTTCCCAGGCGTCGAAAGCAAAAGTATCTGACATATCGTCAACGCCATCAGGCTCATCGGAGCTCAAACGACCAAGCCTGTTGGGGGTATCTTCAGGTCCAAACAAAAGATTGCGGCTCTTGGCGGCCAGCGTTGGGTGGAACCTGCGCCACACCATCAAGGACGCAAAATCAGCGCAGTGATCGGTGTGCAAATGGGAGAAAATAACATGCGCATCAGCAGGATCTTGAATTTCTTGAACTGCTGCAAGGACACCTGGGCCCATGTCCATAATCACGGCAGGGGCGTCCGGAGAAGTTAACAGATATCCGGATGCGGGGTTACCTGGAGCGGGCACGCTACCAGAGCTTCCAAGGATGGTCAGTCTCATAAGGATACTGTGCCATGCAATTGAAGTTCGCGTGAACTTTTAGGCCAAAATGTGAATTTCTAACTACCCCTTCCCTTTCAGAGGTAGAACACACACCTGGGGTTATCCCTCGTTTTGTCTCACTTGGGAAACAATTGGTCCAAGGAATCGGCGGCTTAATTGCGCAAAGATTTCCGGATCGCCTGTTGATTCAAAGCTATAACTTGGCTCAGGATGCATGTCCGGATCGGCTAAAAGATCTTGCTGGCTCAAAATTCTCAGCACGTCTTTCGCAGTTTCTTCCGCGCTAGAGACCAAACTTACGTGGTCCCCCATTGCCAACTGAATGACACCGGAAAGCAGTGGATAGTGGGTGCATCCAAGCACGAGGGTGTCCACCCCTTCTGCTTGCAAAGGCTCTAAATAATCCTGCGCAATGTTGAGGATCTGCCTGCCGCTGGTAATTCCGCGTTCCACGAAATCCACAAACCGTGGGCATGCCACTGCGTTGACCACAATGGAGGGGCTTGCAGAGAAAAGATCCTGGTACGCACCGGAGTTAATGGTTCCCACTGTGCCGATCACGCCCACTTTGCCATTGCGGGTGGATGCCACCGCACGCCTTACTGCGGGAAGAATAACTTCCACGACTGGCACACTGTATCGTTCACGGGCATCTCGGAGAAACGCAGCGGACGCAGTGTTGCAGGCAATGACAATCATCTTGCATCCGCGTTCCACCAACTCATCGGCAATGCGGATGGCGTGCTCACGGACCTTAGCGATAGGCAACGGACCATAAGGGCCATTGGCAGTATCACCGATATAAATAACTGATTCATGTGGCAATTGATCGATGATTGTGCGAGCTACGGTTAATCCGCCAACTCCAGAATCAAAAATTCCAATCGGCGCATCAGCACCTGGCACGGGGCGTTCAATCATAGATCCACTGAAATCAGTCACGGTTGCCATCATAAGCCACCTCGCGTTGCTTCCCTTTTTATCCGTCCAAGATGTGTCACAATATGGCAATGGCTGATTCACCCGATCAAGAAACCAGACGATTCGCTGCGGTGCGAGCAACCTCGGAGACCATTGGCTCTCCTACAGCTGTGGCATCCGCGAAACGTTCACCCAAAGGCAGTCTCATTGGGTTGATCTTGATCTTGGTGGCCATCATCGTGATTGCGTTTGTCTTGTTGTTCAACAGCCTCGTTGCACCAAATAATTCCTCGAGCCCTGTGGCAAGTCCAAGCACCTCTGAATCTGTGGAGCAAACTATTTCGGAATCCCCTGAGTCACCGAGCGCGACAGAGGATCAGCCCCCAAGCAGTGCAACGGAAACTCCCCGAAACCGCCCTGCGCAACCATCACTTCCTGCGGGAGCATCACCAGCCAATGATGCTGCTGCCACCCAGACCGATGCCGGCAATTTAAACAATGTGTACACCGGGTCAGCGTCCACCTCAGCAGGTTTTGCTCAAGCCGTCCGAGATGCTTTTGTAAACCACTATTTAGACACCAATGAACTATCCGGCAGGGTGACAGCCACCAGCCCTGTCACTGGCGGAAACTACACCATGAACTGCGAAGACAACGGCGAGTACGTCACCTGCACAGGTGGCAACAACGCCGTTGTCTACATTTCTTAAAACTTCTAACTACACCCGGGGCAGCCTGTTGGACATATCGAGTCGGTTCACAATCTTCTTCATTGCGGTGCCCATTACCTTGAGTTCTTCTGGAGTGAGATCGTCAAACACCAAACGACGCACTTCCTTCACATGACCAGGGGCTGTTGCTTTAACTTTCTCCCACCCAGAGTCCGTGAGCACAGCAACGGTGGCGCGACCATCATCAGGATCGGGAACACGCTTCACCCAGCCAGCCTTTTCTAGGCGAGTAACCACTCTAGATAGATGCGATAGCGTCATATCGGACAGCTCAGCAAGCTCACTCATGCGCACCCGATGTTCCGGGGCCATAGAAATCTGCGCCATGGTGAAGTACTCAAAGTGGCTGACACCCGCAGCTTCTTTCAGTTGAGCATCCAAGCGAGCAGGCAGGCCGATTCGCATTGTCCACACATCGAGCCACACATCTTGTTGCTCATCGGTTAGCCAAATGTCCTGGGATTCGGAATTCTCACTTGTCATGTCAATTAAGTGTAGTCGCTAGGTGAAAACTATAAGCCTCTTTGGCGTTGTTGCTTTTCTAATTTCTTCTGTTGCTTCTTCGCTTTCAACGCTGCCGGGTCATCCGAGGCGATAAAAGCACCCGCACCGATTCCACCAAGTGCACCGAAAAGGTGGCCCTGCCAGGACACACCGATTTGAGTAGGTAGCAGACCCCAGAACAAACCGGAGTAAATGAACGCCAAAACTATGCCAAGCAGGAACTGTTTAATATCCTTGTTGAAAATTCCACGCACGATCAGGTAGCCAAGCCAGCCATAAATCAGGCCGGACGCACCGATGTGGTTGGTGCCGATTCCACCGAAAATCCATGTACCAAGACCGCCGATGAGACCTGCGATAATCGTGACTTCCCAGAACACGCGCTTGCCACTCATACCGATGAGGAAACTGAATATAAAGCCTGGAACGGTATTTCCAATGAGGTGGCTGAAGCTTCCATGCAACAGCGGTGAGGTGAAAATACCCCACAGTGCACTGGTATCCAGCGGATGAATACCAAAGTTGGTCAGGTTGAAGCCAGTGAGCAGCGCAATGACGATGGATGCCAAATGCACCGCCCAAATCACCACTACATAACCGATGGCGATGGTAAGACCTGTGCGCACACGGGATTTGTTTTTCAGCTGCTGATTCAGGCTGGCATCGGGCTTATTCCACGGCTTCACCGGCCCACCAGCAGGTTGGAACGCGCCAGTGGTGCTGAAATTCGTGTTGTTATACGGGCTGTTGTAACTCATGGTAAAAGTTCCCTGAAGCTTTTGAGCCCGAGTCCCGGACTCGCGGTAAGTATGGCGTCGATGATAGCGTCCTGTACGCAATCTGCAGCATGAGCCGACAATTCCGCCAGCTCAACCGGGGTAACGCCACTACCATCACCCGATGACATGGCGAAAAATGTGTCACCGTCCATCGGTGAATGCGACGGCCGCACTGCCCTCGCCAAACCATCATGGGCCACCAGCGCCAAGCGCTTCGCTTGGGCTTTTGTCACCGGCGCGTCAGTTGCCACGACGCCGATGGTCGTGTTCAGCGTCTCTGCCGCGCTTTTTAGCTTATCGACGCCCACCCCCATCACTTCGGGCCTACCAAACAAAGCTCCAGTTGTTAGGTCCACGACTTCCCCAACAGGATTCGCCACGACCCCTGCCGCGATGGTGTACTTTCCGACCCGGCGCGAGCTTTGGCCAAAACCGCCACGCAGCCGACCTGCTGTAGCACCCGTTCCTGCACCGACGCTGCCCGAACCGTTGTGTGTACCAGCGAAAGCGTTTTCAACTGCTTGTTCCCCATCAGCTGCCGTGGGCCTGTTTTTGGGATCGCCCACCAACAAATCAAAAATCACAGCGCCTGGAACGATTGGCACGATAGGCCCTTCGGGACGGACAGGGAAACCAATACCGCGGTTTTCTAGGGCTGTCATCACTCCATCGGCAGCAGCCAACCCGAACGCCGAACCGCCACACAACACCACGGCATGTGCTTGCTGCACAGAATTGTGTGGTTCTAGAAGGTCGGTTTCCCTGGTGCCTGGGCCTCCCCCACGGACATCGACGCCCGCAAATGCACCGTTAGGTGCAATGACCACTGAGCAACCCGTATCCCCCTTCGTGACGTGGCCTAAAAGGAAGCCCGCGACGTCGATAAGCATTAATTCATCATCGCTTCCAGCAAGGACTCTTGATTGTAGGCAAGCCACTGCACGAGGTTTTCGCGGTCTTCCTCGGCGGCTTCCCCGCCGCGTACATCACCGGAGGCAACGTACAGGCGGATGTCATTGAGCGCAGCCAACCAAGCGTGCGCTTCCTCCTCAGAGGCGGTGACCGCAACATTTCCGTCGGGTCCCAGCGCATCGTTAATCACGCGCAGATTTTCCAGTTTTGCTCGGGTGATGTCGCCTTCATGGAGTGAACGGAGGAAAGAATTATCGCCGTCGTATTCCTCATCGCCCTCGTGCTGAAAATCAGGGAGCAAACGCGCAAGCGCCGGATCGGTTGGTGCTTCTTTGTGTCCACTTGTCATGCCGGTCATCTCTGCCAGAGGATCCTTCGGCACAGACTGTGCACGCTGAATCAACGCCTCACTGACCGCAGCTGACAAATCACCCAACACTTCCCGCTCCATCGGCTCAAAAACCACCGCGTAACGAGCCTGGCGCATCAGCCCTTTTTTCTTCTTCCACTGCTGCATGAAAATTCTCCCCTACCCTGCCTGCTGCATTGTCGCCCACAGCCCTGCGGTGTGGAGTTTCTTCACATCACCCTCCACTTTGTCCTTCTCGCCAGAACTCACCACGGCTTTACCTTCGGTGTGCACCTGCATCATCAGCTCAGTGGCCCTCTTCTTACTGAAGCCCAACACAGTCTGAAAAACGTAGGTGACATAGCTCATCAAATTGACCGGATCATCCCACACGATGCACAACCAAGGCAGGTTTTCGCTCGACAACGTGTGCACATCAAGCTCAACATCTGGCGTGGCAAGCGGTGCAGAAGGTGACGACATGTTCAAGCTTGATTCCACACTTTCCACTGCCTTCACTTCCTGCGGGTAGTGAAGTTGGTTTTGCCTATTCATGACAAATAGCCTAGTCAACAACTATGCGTTGGTGCAGAGTAGTCGCGCTATTCCAGTAGAAATTGCAAGCTTAGGTGATATGTCATCCAAATTTTTATCCCTTCACCTGCAAGAATGCTGAATCTTTAAGCACCTAACAGACATGCTTTTCACTGATCACTCTGATAGCCTTTTCTCTGAAATTGTACCGAGCATTTGATTTTGTTCCCCTATCAATGCTGGTTTTGGTGACAAAAACTCGGCGGAAGGACCACCGAATGGAAACCCTTGCAGCACAAGCGCGCACCCTGCTAGAAAAATGGGGCGTCGCGCCGACGCACGCATCTTTCGTCGAATCCATTGCAAAGGCCATCCCGATTCTGTCGATCCTGCTGACGCTGATTGTCACCGTGAATGGAATTTCAAGCGGAAATCCGGTCCAGCCACCAGCACTGGAACAGGTACGGACCGATGTAGTGAACAAGATCAACTACGAACGCAACCTAAAGGGCCTCGTCTCGATCAGCCCGGAGCTTGAATTACACACGGCAGCCCAAACAATTGCGCAGCGAAATGCAGACTCAGATTCCGAAGAAAAAGTACCGGATCCAGAGGGCAACCTGGTGGTTCTGCAACAGAATCTGCCCTATGCAAATGCCAACGCCGATACCATCGTTGATCGGTTCTTAAACTCTCCTGATCATGTCAAACTACTGCTTGCAAACGATTATGAAGCCATCGGAGTTGGTGTGGCCTACAAGGGTGATCATGCGTGGATAGTGGTGGAGTTCACTGTAGCTCCCGCTGATTCCGTAGAATCAACAGAGTGAATACCAATCCGTCTGAATTCTCCTCAAACCGTTCAACAGCTCTCCTTACTGATAAATATGAGCTGACCATGCTTCAAGCAGCGCTCGCTGATGGTTCTGCAGAACGCCCCTCAACGTTTGAGGTCTTTAGCCGCCGCCTCCCCAACGAGCGCCGATACGGTGTCGTCGCAGGAACAGCACGAGTGCTGAAGGCGATTCGTGACTTTGTATTCACAGAGGAACAACTCGCCGATCTTGACTTTTTAGACGACCGTACCCTGGAATACCTCCGCAACTACCGATTCACCGGCCAAGTTGATGGCTACCGCGAAGGCGAAATCTACTTCCCGCAGTCCCCTCTTCTGACTGTGCGTGGCACGTTTGCAGAATGCGTCATCCTAGAAACTGTCATTTTGTCCATCATGAATGCAGATTCTGCCGTCGCTTCCGCCGCTGCGCGCATGGTCACCGCAGCTGATGGTCGCCCCATCATCGAAATGGGATCCAGGCGCACCCACGAATACTCGGCAGTCACCGCATCCCGCGCAGCATACCTCGCTGGATTCTCCACCACCTCCAACCTCGAGGCGGCCTACCGCTACGGAATTCCAGCATCCGGAACCTCCGCCCACGCATGGACTTTGCTGCACATCAACGATGACGGCACCCCCAACGAAGCAGCAGCTTTCAAAGCACAGGTTGAATCCCTCGGCGTGGACACCACCTTGCTGGTAGATACTTATGACATCACCCAAGGTGTGGCCACCGCCATTGAAGTTGCAGGTCCAGACCTTGGTGGCGTACGTATCGACTCCGGCGACCTAGGTGTGCTTGCCCGAAAGGTCCGCAAGCAGCTCGACGATCTCAACGCCCACAACACCAAGATTGTGGTCTCCTCCGACCTGGATGAATTCGCCATCGCGGGTCTTCGCGGCGAACCAGTTGACGTCTTTGGCGTTGGCACCTCCGTTGTCACAGGTTCTGGCGCACCAACCGCTGGCCTCGTGTACAAGATCGTGGAAGTTGCCGGTCACCCTGTGGCCAAGCGTTCCCGAAACAAGGAAAGCTACGGTGGTGGCAAGAAGGCTGTGCGCACCCACCGCAAGTCCGGTACCGCAATCGAAGAAATCGTCTACCCATTCAATGCCGAAGCACCAGATACTGGAAAGCTCGACACTTTGAGCCTGACCATCCCATTGATGCGCGACGGTGAAATCGTTCCAGGTTTGCCTACTTTGGAAGATTCCCGAGCGTATTTGGCCAAGCAATTGGTCTCTTTACCATGGGAAGGCCTTGCACTGTCTCGCGATGAGCCTGTTTTGCACACTCGTTTCGTGGGTTTCCCGCCGGCCGCTTAGACAATTCGGTCTCACCAAACCACAGTGCCCACGGATCGGGTTTTCCGAGTTCATGGGCATTCTGGTTTGGTTTGTCGCCCTCGAAACCGGACACAGCTGCCCATGGATCGTGTTTTCGACCTTCCTGGGCATTCTGGTTTGGCCAAGCTGAAAAACTGGCCGTGGACCCGAAAAGCTCGACTCTCTGTATCGCCGTTAGACGTGCTGTCTTAACCCACTTCAGGGGAACGTTCCTTCGAGAAACTCAATCCCTTAAATGGGCTTCTAGAGCGTTGGGGCTATTCCAGTGGGGCTTCGTATCAACTTGTTCGGGAGGCCACCGCAAAAAACTCAGATCACCTGGAAGTTGCCCGCCCAGAATCGTCCCCAAGCGCCTTTATCAAAGCAATCGAACCAGACCGTAAATCGGTGTTTCGCCTGGCTTAGTCTTTCGACTCCGATCTGGTTAGACTTGGCACAATGTCTGCGCCTGAATCACCCACAAATACCACCCCAGATCCGCTCAATGCTTCCACGGAAGAGTTGCTTACTGCTGCCGTTGAAGCGTTGGGCGGTGCCCGTCGTGCTGGACAGGAAGCAATGGCTAAGGCTGTGACCAAGGCTTTTGATACAGAGCGTCACTTGGCGGTGCAGGCGGGTACGGGTACGGGTAAGTCTTTGGCTTATCTTGTTCCGTCGATTCGTCATGCGCAGAAGTCTGATTCCACGGTCATTGTGTCTACTGCGACGATCGCGTTGCAGCGCCAGTTGGTCAATAGGGATCTCCCCCGCTTGGTGGATGCGTTGGAACCCTTGATGGAACGTCGCCCGACTTTTGCGATTATGAAGGGCCGTTCCAATTATTTGTGCATGAATAAGGTTGCCCGCCAGGAAGAGCTGAATCAGGAAGATGCCCTGATTGAGCAGGAGGATATCTCGTGGTTAGGTAAGCACATTGTGCGCCTTAATGAGTGGGCCAATGAGACTGAGACTGGCGATCGTGATGATTTGGATCCGGGTGTTCCTGATCTTGCGTGGAAGCAGGTAAGTGTTACTGCCCGTGAGTGCATTGGCGCGTCAAGGTGCCCGCATGGCGAGGATTGTTTCGCTGAGATTGCCCGCGGGAAGGCAAAGGAGGCTGATGTGGTGGTCACCAACCATGCGTTACTTGCTATTGATGCGTTGTCGGATGTTTCTGTGCTTCCTGAACATGATGTGGTGGTCATCGATGAGGCCCATGAGCTAGATGGTCGCATCACTGCTGTGGCGTCGGCTGAGATCACGGTGAATTCGCTCAATTTAGCTGCTCGCCGTGCGTCCAAGTTGGATTCCGATAAGCGGGAAGAACGCGTCCAGGAAATCGCTGGCGATTTGGAAACCTTGTTGCAAACCATGCAGCCGGGCCGGTGGAATGACATGGATGAGGGTTCCAAAGGCACACTGGTGGCATTGAAGGACGCGTTGTGGGCATTGCGTGCTCAGATCGCGGGAGCACCTGAGGGTGAGGCTGCGAATGATCCGGAGCGTTTCGCCGAGCGACAGAATTTAAGCAATCACTTGATGGAAATCCATGATGCCAACGTGCGCATTTTGGAGGTCTTCGCGGAGGAGGATCCCTCCAAGCAGTACGACGTGGTGTGGCATAACCACGATGATCGTCGCGGGGATTCCCTCAATGTGGCGCCGCTGTCGGTTGCAGGGCTGTTGCATGAGAAACTGTTCGCGGAAAACACCGTGGTTTTGGCCAGTGCGACGCTGACCATTGGTGGCAATTTCAACGCAATGGCTGCCAGCTGGGGTTTGCCGAAAGGGTCGTGGGATTCCATGGATGCCGGCACGCCGTTTGATCCAGCGAAGTCGGGTATTTTGTACACCGCTCGACACCTTCCGGACCCTGGCCGCGATGGGTTGCCGGAGGAAACGCTTGATGAAATCTACGAGTTGATCACTGCGGCGGGTGGCCGAACTTTGGGGCTCTTTTCGTCGAAACGCGCTGCGGAACAAGCCACCAAGGCGATGCGTCTGCGCCTGCCTTTTGATGTGCTCTGCCAGGGAGATGACAATACTGCCGCGCTGGTGAAGAAGTTTTCCGACAGCGAAAACACGTGCCTTTTTGGCACTCTCACGCTGTGGCAGGGCGTCGACGTCCCCGGCCGTTCGCTGTCGTTGGTGTTGATTGACCGCATCCCGTTCCCCCGCCCCGACGACCCGCTGCTGCAGGCCCGCAAGGAGGCCGCCGATGCCGAAGGCCGCAACGGTTTCATGGAGGTCGCAGCCACCCACGCGGCGTTGTTGATGGCGCAGGGCGCGGGCCGGTTGTTGCGGCACGTCGGCGACCGCGGCGTGGTAGCAGTGCTAGACCACCGCTTATCGACGAAACGTTACGGCGGTTTCCTGCGCTTCTCCATGCCCAGATTTTGGGAAACCACCAACCCAGAGACCGTACGCGCGGCACTCAAACGATTGGTGACTAAGTAAAACTAACTGCTACTGACGCTGCATGATGGGACCACCGCTGGCGGTCTGGAATGCGTAGGCATACAGCAGGAATGTAAGCGGAGTGGTCACCAACATACCGATGATCACTGCGCTGCCCAAGAAGCTCAACGCGAAGATAGCCAGTTCTAAGAGAATGACCTGACCAACGTTTTTGGACACTGCCTTCCAGCTTGCGGAAAACGCATCACCGATCGAGGCGTCGCGCAGCTGGAATGCCACAGGAACAGCAAAGATCAGCACCACGGCAGCGATAATTCCAGGAATGAGCAGCAAGATCATTCCGATGAAGATGACGATATTGATCAAGATGTAAATACCGAGCGCCTTACCAAGACCCTTCATCTTGAAGAAACTCTGAATGGTGATCTGCTCACCGCGCACAACTCGAGCCGCGTTGCGGTAGCAGTTAAGGGAGTACACAAAACTGATGAATGCCAGGACGATCATCAGCATGAACCCGAAGAAGCTGGTGCCACCCGTCGCTGCAATAGCTGCGGAATCAGAACCAGATGAGGTCGCTGCGAGCACACTAACCATCGGGAGGATCCACGCAAACATCAGCACAAGCAACACCGCGAAGTAGATCAGTGCAGACAGCACCCATGCCTGCCACGTTGCGGTAAAGCCCTTCCATGCCTGACCAAAAACAGTTCCAAGGTCAAAGGAGCGCCACTGAGCCTCCTGCATGGAAGGCTGTGGGACCTCAGGTGGGATGGGAGAACTGTAGGCGTTGAATCCTTGATCAAATGGCTGCCCGTAAGGCTGTCCATATGGCGCACCGTAGGGCTGACCGTAGTTCTGCTCGCCGGAAGGGTTGCCGAACTGGGAGTTCCAATTATTGTTGTCGTCGCCTGGGTATTGGGATCCATAAGGGCTTGTCATAACAATGTCCTTTTTCAATTGTGTGCAATAAGCGATTTACACAATACAAGGACTTGTTAATCAAAGCTCGTTTAGTTATGGAATTGCAACAACCGTCACGGTGTTGGGGGCAACCTCAGTAAAGCCGCCATCGCGAACTGGAACAGCACCAGGAGACTCGATAAGGCGCAGGAACTCCTCCGAGGGAATCTCCCTGACGTGCAGCGCAAAATCCGCTGCTTCCCACTGCTCCACCCACTCAAACGGTTGGTGCGCGGCAAGCAACATGGATGCGTGTCCTACCTGCGCAGCGGCCTTTCCCAGCGTCATCTTCAACGATTCATCAATGTAGATAACGGGGTATTCATCGTTGATCGGATTCGGCTCATCGAGAGGCAATTCCGTACCGGAAATCTGCAGCTTTTTGATATCTGCAGGCACATCCACCACTGCGCTGGGCAAAAATGCCCGAACCTTTGCAGCATCATCTTCCACAGTCACGCCGGGTAAATCTTGCACCCGATCCCACGCCGCATTACGAGCGCGACGTGACACCTTCCGAATCAAGTGTCCGTACCAACGTTCCAAGGCCGCCCGAAAATCAGGATCGGTGGATACTCGTTCGTCGAGGCAAAGCTTGACCACACTCCTCGCCGCCGCTTCCAACACATCTGTCCGCCGGGGCGGATTCTGTTTCGGAATGTGCAACGCGATCTGCATTGCCTGAACGGTCGAAGGATCCGAAGGATCCTCGCTATGTGGCCCGTCGCTAGCCCGGGCCTTGAGGAGGAGGTGGGCGTCGAGAAGCGAATCTTTAGGCATTGGTCAATGGAACGCGGTGGAAAGTGCCGTCTTCCTGATCCGCCAGATCGATCTCGTCGCGGGAAATGCCCATGATGTGCAAAACCTCGTCGAGGAATGGGTGGTTCACGGAAGTATCCGCAATCTCCTTCAGCGCAGGCTTCGCGTTGAAAGCAACACCCAGACCCGCAGCGGAGAGCATATCGATGTCATTAGCGCCATCACCGACAGCGACAGTCTGGTACATCTTCAGGCCAGAATCCGCAGCGAACTCACGGAGGAACTCAGCCTTCGCAGCGCGGTCAACGATCTTTCCGGTGACGTTGCCGGTCAGCTTGCCATCAACGATTTCCAAAGTGTTGGCGCGGACATAATCCAACTCCAACTCCTCAGCCAAACCTTCCAACACCTGGATGAAACCACCGGAAACAACAGCGGTCTGGTAACCCATGCGGTTCAGCGTACGGATCGTGGTGCGCGCACCAGGGGTCAGCTCAATAGCGGCAGCGACCTCATCGATCACCGACGCATCCAAACCAGCCAACGCCTTCACACGCTCACGCAGAGACTCCTCGAAATCGAGCTCACCGCGCATCGCACGCTCAGTAACTGCCGCAACTTCAGCTTCCTTGCCCGCGTGAGCCGCCAGCATCTCAATGACCTCACCAGTGATCAACGTGGAATCACAATCGAAGCACACCAGACGCTTAGAACGACGCAGCAAACCAGAACGCTCAATCGCAATATCCACATTCAGCTCAGAGGTAAGAGCAGCAAGCGCCTTACGCATCGCTTCACCACCACCAGGGCTGACATCCGGCACAGTCACCTTCAGCTCCAGGCCGGTCACAGGGTAATCCGAAATACCACGAATGGTGTCAATGTTGGCATCGTAATCCGCCAGGGTCTGACCAATGCGGGAAATATCCAACGCATCAACCGGATCACCCAACACCACAACAACATGGGAAGAACGAGGACGGGACGACTGCACAGTTTCCTGCAGCTCCACCACCACGGACTGTCCATGCACCTTGAGGGTGTCAGTCAGGCCTGTGGTGACGGTCTCGACACGCTCAGGTGCGATACCCACAAACGCCGCCAAGTTCAAAAAGCCACGGAACATTGACTGCTCAACGTCCAAGACCTGAACCTGATTAGCGGACAAGACCCTAAAGAACGCGGCAGTCACACCTGGGCGGTCTTTACCGCTCACTGTGATCACCGCAGGAAGATAACCTTCACGCAATGCAACCTGCTGGCCGGCTTCCAGCTCAGCGATTTCTTGGGATTCATTCTGGATGAGTTCAGTCACGGCAACAATTGTCTCATGTCTGAGCGCGGAACACGACATTGGAGACTTATCAGTCGTTGCTGGGCAATTGTCTAGTTATGGGGAATTGGGTGAGATGTATTCAGGGGTGCCCCAAGTCGGAATATGAAAAGCACCAGCCCCGGCAGATTATCTCTGCTGGGGCTGGTGCTTATTTAGTCAGGTACCGACTTAAATCAGACGCTTTTAGCGGCTGGAGTCAGATGCAAGGGCTGGGGCGGTACCCAATTCTGGAGCATTAATATCATCGTGATGTCCAGTGTGTGCCTCTGCGCGCATGCGTTCAATCATGTGCGGGTAGTGCAGCTCGAACGCAGGGCGCTCGGAGCGGATACGAGGCAAGGATGCGAAGTTGTGGCGAGGAGGAGGGCAGGAGGTTGCCCACTCCAGGGAGTTGCCGTAACCCCAAGGATCATCAACGGTAACGAGCTCACCGTAGCGCCAGGACTTGAAGACGTTCCAGATGAATGGAATGACAGACAGGCCAAGCAGGAAGGAGAACACGGTGGAGATCTGGTTGTAGATGGTGAAACCATCAGAATCCAGGTAGTCAGCGTAACGACGTGGCATACCCATGTTGCCCACCCAGTGCTGGATGAGGAAGGTTCCGTGGAAACCGACGAAGGTCAACCAGAAGTGGATCTTGCCAAGACGCTCGTCCATCATGCGGCCAGTCATCTTCGGGAACCAGAAGTAAACGCCTGCACACGATGCGAACACCACGGTACCGAAGAGGGTGTAGTGGAAGTGCGCGATCAGGAAGTAGGAGTCAGCCAAGTGGAAGTCCAGTGGTGGGGACGCCAGCATAATGCCGGTCAGACCACCGAAGAGGAAGGTAGCCATGAAGCCAACAGACCAGATCATTGGGGTTTCCCAAGTGATGTGACCCTTCCACATGGTTCCAACCCAGTTGAAGAACTTAACGCCGGTAGGAACCGAAATCAGGAACGTCATGAAGGAGAAGAACGGAAGCAAAACTGCGCCAGTAACGAACATGTGGTGAGCCCACACAGCCATGGACAGTGCACCAATGGACAAGGTTGCGAAGATCAGGCCGACGTAACCGAACATTGGCTTACGGGAGAACACAGGAATGATCTCAGAAACAATGCCGAAGAACGGCAGCGCCAGAACGTAAACCTCAGGGTGTCCGAAGAACCAGAACAGGTGCTGCCACAGGAGGGAGCCGCCGTTAGCTGGATCGTACAGGTGTCCACCAAGCTTGCGGTCATACAGAACACCCAGTGCAGCAGCGAGCAGCAGTGGGAAGATCAGCAGAGCAAGAACGGAAACAACGAAGATATTCCAGGTGAAAATAGGCATACGGAACATGGTCATACCAGGTGCGCGGAGGCAGAGGATGGTGGTGAGCATGTTAATTGCGGAAGCAACGGAGCCAATACCAGTTGCACCGACACCGACAATCCACATGTCAGAGCCAAGGCCTGGGGAGTGAATTGCGTCAGACAGTGGGGAGTACATGGTCCAACCGAAGTCGGCAGCACCACCCGGGGTCAGGAAGCCGGTCAGCATCGCGACACCACCGACGGTGGTGATCCAGAAGCCGAAAGCATTCAAACGTGGGAAAGCTACGTCAGGCGCACCGATCTGAAGTGGCAGGACGTAGTTAGCAAAACCCCAAACAATTGGAGTTCCGTACAGCAGCAGCATGACAGTTCCGTGCATGGTGAACAGCTGGTTGAACTGCTCATTAGACAGGAACTGCAGACCAGGGGTGAAAAGCTCCGCTCGGATAAGCAGGGCCATCAAGCCACCGAGGAAGAAGAAGCTGAAGGACATAATGATGTACATAATGCCCAGCTGCTTGTGGTCGGTGGTGGTCATCATTAACCATGCTTTGCTGCCCTTGCGTGCATGGCCTGTCGGCTCGGGCCTCTGAGGGGCGACGTGCCCGTCGACCCTAGGCGCCACAGCGGTCATAGGTTCCTCCTGACTACGGGACGATCCATTCGGATTACCGATCGTCCTTTAACAACACTGCCTGATCTTAGGCCACAGGCAGGATCCGATGCCAACCCAAAAAGGCCGGTATGCAGCTAACTGTATCCCCTTTTCATGCCCAAAAAAAATGTTTTTCAAACAATTCATGAGGTCGCTGCCAGGTTCAGTCACTTGTGGGCAGTGACTTTTAACCAAAGGTGTGAAGGGGTTCACAATTTGACGGACATTTCGCCAGGAAGCCCTACCCCCACGGTTAACCCCTGCCACAGATTTCACAATTCCCCCCGCCGGGGTTCAATCGAATGGTTGAGACGCCCATTCCAGGGGCGTTTTCTTCTAAAGCGTGATGTGCCGCCGAGGGGTCCACGGGGCGCCTGGCGCTCCCCTACCCCGATATGCGCTTCGGAAAAACCCGCACCTTAAGCCCCCACCAGAAAGCGAAAAACGCTCTAACGGTTGCAGTTAACTACAGCCGTAGAGCGCTTCAGCTTTTTAAAAGTTAGAAGTCCCAGTCATCATCCTCGGTGTTTTCTGCCTTACCAATAACGTAAGAGGAACCGGAGCCGGAGAAGAAGTCGTGGTTCTCATCAGCGTTTGGTGACAGCGCAGACAAGATGTTTGGGGACACCTTGGTTTCATCCGCTGGGAAGAGTCCTTCGTAGCCAAGGTTGTTGAGGGCCTTGTTGGCGTTGTAGCGAAGGAATCGCTTAACATCCTCGGTCCATCCAAGATCGTCGTAGAGATCTTCGGAGTACTGAGTTTCGTTATCGTAAAGATCGTAGAGCAGATCGAAGGTGTACTCCTTCAGCTCTTCCTGACGCTCTGGAGTCTCCTTCGCGACAGCCTTTTGATACTTGTAGCCAATGTAGTAGCCGTGCACTGCCTCATCGCGGATGATCAGGCGGATCACGTCGGCGGTGTTGGTCAGCTTGGAGTGGCTGGACCAATACATTGGGAGGTAGAAGCCGGAGTAGAACAGGAAGGACTCCAGGATCACGGAGGCGATCTTGCGCTTTAGTGGATCATCGCCCTCATAGTAAGACAGGATGATCTTTGCCTTGCGCTGCAGGTTTTCATTTTCCTCAGACCAACGGAACGCATCGTTGATTTCCGCGGTGGAGGCCAGAGTCATGAAGATGTTGGAGTAACTCTTTGCGTGCACGGATTCCATGAACGCAATGTTGGTTAGCACCGCTTCTTCGTGCAGTGAATCTGCGTCTGGAAGCAGGGAGATTGCGCCGACAGTGCCCTGAATGGTGTCCAGCAGGGTAAGTCCGGTGAACACGCGCATGGTTGCGGCTTTTTCAACCTCGTTGAGGGTTCCCCAGCTCTTGATGTCGTTGGATACTGGGACCTTTTCTGGGAGCCAGAAGTTACCGGTCAGACGATCCCAGACTTCAAGATCTTTGGAATCTGGGATGGAGTTCCAGTTGATCGCCTTTACAGGTGCAACATGCTCCTTTAAGTAAGCATCGTGAACACTGAGATCAGAATCAGCAGCCATTAGGTGCGCTCTTCCCTTCTACAAATTTTTTTGCTTTTCGACGCCACAATGCAGCGCGATTTCAGATCGCCAGCTTACCCCAACCGAAGCCCTTCAGAAGACCCGCCCCAGCCTATCAATTTTGGTCAAGTCGCCTAGCTTTAGACCTAGCTTTAGAGCGCAATCCCCCACCCCAAAACGTGATCTTAGTCACTTATTTTCCATTACGCCCCACAGGGTTCAGTGTCAGACTAACGCCACAAGACCATCTCCATCAGCCCTCAACTTCAACCACTTATTGCCCTAAATTATCGCCACTAGCACGTCATTTAGAGAAAACCTTTAATGTGAAACAGGTCTCAAACTGGGCCATTTTCAAGCCTTCAAAAAGGTGGGAAACTTAGCCAATCCAAAGCCCAAAAATGCGGGTTATGCTGCGCTAACCTATGCTGACAGCCTTGCGGAAGTTGTGTACGTTAGGGGCCATGACAATCAACGAGAAGATCGCATCAGCTTTCAACAACCAAGTGACTGCAGAGCTTGAAGCTTCAATGGTGTACCTTCAGCTCTCCTACGTTCTAGACGATCTGGGCCTCACCGGCATGCGCGACTGGATGAAGGCACAGAGCAAAGAAGAGCTCGAACACGCACAGAAGTTCGCTCAGCACCTTCTTGACCGTGACTACACCCCACAGATCGGTGACATTGCACCACCAAAGCTTGATGTCACCTCCGCTATCGAGGCTTTCGAGGCTTCCCTGGCACACGAGCAGAAGATCTCCGGCCTGATCCGCGAGCTCGCTGCCATCCAGGACGCTGAGAAGGACTACGATTCCCGCGCACTGATCGACTGGTTCCTCAACGAGCAGATCGAAGAAGAAGCAACCGTCGGCGAGATCATCGACCGCCTCCGTATCGCTGGTGATTCCGGTTCCGGAATCCTGCGCATCGACGGCGAACTCGGCTCCCGCTAAATTCCCCGCAGTTTTTAATGCTCCACTCCCCCACTAAAGGGGAGGGGAGCATTTTTTATTCTCTAGGTATTCCCTTAATTAGTGCTCTTTTCCAAAAACATTGGTATTTGCTCGAAAGCACAACTTAAAACAGTAATAATGGTAATCACATTCTTTTCTATTAAGTAAGCAAGTACACCGGCCCATTAAAGAGGCACCATGACCCCAGCAAACGAAAGTCCTATGACTAATCCATTAGGTTCTGCCCCCACCCCAGCCAAGCCACTTCTTGACAGTGTTCTTGATGAGCTCGGTCAAGATATCATCAGTGGCAAGGTTGCTGTCGGAGATACCTTCAAGCTGATGGACATCGGCGAGCGTTTTGGCATTTCCCGCACAGTGGCACGCGAAGCGATGCGCGCTTTGGAGCAGCTCGGTCTTGTCGCTTCTTCACGTCGCATTGGCATTACTGTTTTGCCACAGGAAGAGTGGGCTGTTTTTGATAAGTCCATCATTCGCTGGCGTCTCAATGACGAAGGTCAGCGTGAAGGCCAGCTTCAGTCTCTTACCGAGCTTCGTATTGCTATTGAACCGATTGCCGCGCGCAGCGTTGCTCTTCACGCGTCAACCGCCGAGCTCGAGAAAATCCGCGCGCTCGCAACAGAGATGCGTCAGTTGGGTGAATCTGGTCAGGGTGCGTCCCAGCGCTTCCTCGAAGCGGACGTCACTTTCCACGAGCTCATCTTGCGTTATTGCCACAATGAGATGTTCGCTGCACTGATTCCGTCGATTAGCGCGGTTCTTGTCGGCCGCACCGAGCTCGGCCTGCAGCCTGATCTGCCGGCGCACGAGGCGCTAGACAACCACGATAAGCTTGCCGACGCCCTCCTTAACCGCGACGCCGACGCCGCAGAAACTGCGTCCCGAAACATCCTCAATGAGGTGCGCAGCGCGCTGGGCACGCTGAACTAACGTGATACGCGCACTGCGTTTGCCACTGCAAGGGGAATGTCTTGAAACATTTCCCCGATCTGCAGGCGCAGTGTGGCAATATCGCTAAGAGCTTCAACGACCGTGACCGTTGTGCCCACGGTAATTCCCACTCCAGTGAGGTACCGAACCACTGATGGGTTTCCGTCCCTAACACGTGTAACCGTGGCAGATGCGCCAGCTTTTAGTCCCAAAAGCATGAGTCCATCATTGATGGTCATCTCCCCAGATTCGGTGGGGATGGGATCCCCGTGAGGATCCAACGTTGGATAGCCCACTGCCTGAAACATCTTCTCCAACACCAGTGGAGACACTGCGTGCTCTAATAAATCTGCCTCGCCGTGTAGTTCATGAGCGCCTAATCCAAGCTTCTCAGACAGATAGGTCTCAATGATCCGGCGCCGCCTGATCACGTTGATGGCGATGTCTCGACCTGCGGGCGTCAGCTCGATGTCCCCGTAGGGACGGTAATTGACGAAGCCCTCAGGGTTGAGTTTTTTGAGCGTCGCCGACACCGTTGATGCGGTAACTCCAATTACTTCAGCGAGTTTTCCTGTTGTTGGTTCCTCATCCCATTCTTCTGCACGGAAAAGTGCTGTGAGATAGTCCTCCACAACATTCGAATTACCCCACTGCGTCAACTGTTCACCTTCTTAATTCGCCGCCGATGTTTGATAAGTGTGCTCGACAACCGTTTCAGAAGCATATTCAGGAAGCACTGCAACTAACGCAAGCAAGGCCACTGCCAACGCACCAGAAATATCTTTGCGCACAGCTTCAGCTGCCCACGCCAACACAAAAGAGGCAGCAACCACTGCGGTACCAAAAATCAGCATGGTCGCCACAGGTGACGCCGACAGCTCAGAAAACCTGAGCACAACAGCAGGGATTGCTGCGACAGCACACATTGCCAGCGGAATTCGCGGAAACATAGGTGGATCACTCTCCTTCGAGGAACTGCTCGAAGGTCTCGCTCACCTAGTTTTAGGCACGTGGGCCGGGTACACAGATCTTGCGTGCCAGTATGTCGACAACCGCGTTTGTCGAGCTACTCCCCTTCAGCAACAGACATCGTGTCAGCTGGCAATCGTGTGTGTCTACGGACAAGAAGATGTTTGAGTGATCAAACAACCACGTCACACCATGTGGAGGAAGTTTCTGGGCATAAAAATATCCCCAACCTTGTGCAGGTCGGGGATATTTTTAAGTGCTTTTACAGCATGCAGCTGACGCAGCCGTCAACTTCAGTGCCTTCCAGAGCAACCTGGCGCAGGCGAATGTAGTACAAGGTCTTGATGCCCTTGCGCCATGCGTAGATCTGCGCACGGTTGATGTCACGGGTGGTGGCAGTGTCCTTGAAGAACAAGGTCAGTGACAGGCCCTGGTCAACGTACTTGGTTGCCACAGCGTAGGTGTCAATGATCTTCTCGTAGCCGATTTCGTAGGCGTCCTCGAAGTACTCAAGGTTGTCATTGTCCATGTGTGGAGCTGGGTAGTAAACGCGGCCGATCTTGCCTTCCTTGCGGATCTCAATCTTGGATGCGATTGGGTGGATCGACGAGGTGGAGTTGTTGATGTAGGAGATCGAACCGGTTGGTGGAACCGCTTGCAGGTTACGGTTGAACAGACCGTGCTCCATCACGTCGGCCTTCAGCGCAGCCCAGTCCTCAACGGTTGGGGTGTGGATGTTCGACTTGGCAAAGAGTTCCTTGACCTTGTCGGACTTTGGTGCGAAGTCGTTTGCATCGAAATCATCGAAGTACTCACCGGTTGCATACTTGGAGTTTTCGAAGTTCTTGAAACGCTCTCCACGCTCAGTAGCGATCTTGTTGGATGCACGCAGGCACTGGTACAGCACGGCAGCAAAGTATGCGTTGGTGAAGTCCAGGGCTTCCTCGGAGCCGTAGTGCATGTGCTCGCGACCGAAGTAGCCGTGAAGGTTCATCTGGCCAAGGCCGATGGCGTGAGCTGCTTCGTTGCCCTTACGGATGGAAGGCACGGAATCGATGCTGGTCTGCTCAGACACTGCAGTTAAGCCGCGGATTGCGGTTTCGATGGTCTTCTCAAAGTTTGGTGAATCCATAGCCATTGCAACGTTGAGGGAACCCAAGTTACAAGAAATGTCTTCGCCGACCTCTGCGTAAGTCAGGTCATCGTTGAATTCAGATGGGGTGGACACCTGAAGGATCTCAGAGCACAGGTTTGAGTGGGTGATGCGACCTTCGATTGGGTTGGATGCATTCACGGTGTCTTCATACATGATGTATGGGTAACCGGACTCGAACTGGATTTCTGCCAGGGTCTGGAAGAACTGACGCGCGTTGATCTTGGTCTTGCGGATGCGGTCATCATCCACCATCTCGTCGTAGTGCTCGGTGATTGAGACGTCTGCGAAAGGCTTGCCGTAAATGCGCTCCACATCGTATGGGGAGAACAGGTACATGTCATCGTTGCGCTTAGCCAGCTCGAAGGTGATGTCCGGAATCACAACACCCAGGGACAGGGTCTTGATGCGGATCTTCTCATCGGCGTTCTCACGCTTGGTATCCAGGAAGGACAGGATATCTGGGTGGTGAGCGTTGAGGTACACAGCACCTGCACCCTGACGAGCACCCAGCTGGTTAGCGTAGGAGAAAGCATCTTCCAGAAGTTTCATCACTGGGATAACACCGGAAGACTGGTTTTCAATCTTCTTAATCGGTGCACCGGCTTCACGAAGGTTGGACAGCAGCAACGCTACGCCACCGCCACGCTTGGACAGCTGAAGAGCAGAGTTGATGGAACGTCCGATGGACTCCATGTTGTCTTCGATACGCAGGAGGAAGCAGGATACTGGCTCGCCGCGCTGTGCCTTGCCGGAGTTCAGGAAGGTTGGGGTTGCTGGTTGGAAACGGCCAGACATGATCTCATCGACCAGGTTCTCGGCCAATGCGCGGTCGCCGTCAGCGAGGGTGAGGGCGACCATGCAGACACGGTCTTCGAAACGCTCGAGGTAGCGGCGACCGTCGAAGGTCTTCAGGGTGTAGGAAGTGTAGTACTTGTATGCACCGAGGAAGGACTGGAAGCGGAACTTGAATCCGTATGCGCGCTTGAAGAGGTCCTTGATGAACTGGAAGTCGTACTTGTCCAGAACGATTGGGTCATAGTACTTGTTTTCAACCAGGTAGTCGATCTTTTCCTGCAGGTTGTGGAAGAAGACGGTGTTCTGGTTGACGTGCTGCAGGAAGTACTGGTTTGCAGCTTCACGGTCTTTCTCAAACTGGATCTTGCCGTTGTCATCGTAAAGGTTGAGCAACGCGTTAAGAGCGTGGAAGTCCATCTGGTCTCCGCGTGGCACGACGGTGGTTCCCGATGCAGTCAAAGGAATGTCCCTTTCAAAAGAGGTGTGAACTTTGTATTGATTGATTAAGTTTTAAGGTTTATCGCGAGGTAACTGGTTCTTGTGGTTCCAGCCCCAAAGCTTGGGCGTTTTGAGTAAGACCTCCACGAAGGATACTTACATCTTCCTCATTGCCCATGAGCTCGAAACGGTAGACATAGGGCACTTTACATTTCTTGGAAATGATCTCGCCTGCCAACCCAAAATCGGAGCCGAAGTTTGAGTTTCCACCTGCAACAACTGCCCTGATGAAGCTGCGGTTGTGTTCATCATTTAAAAACCTGATGACTTGTGGTGGGACCGGGCGGGAGTTTTCTCCAGTCATGGAGACTCCACCACCATAGGTCGGGGTGATTAGCACGTAGGGCTCGTTGATTTTCAGCGGTTCTTCCACCCTAGTGAGGGGGATGCGCACGTTGGGTAAATCGAGCTTTTGTACAAAACGATGCGTGTTGTCGGTGGCCGAGGAAAAATACACGATTAGCATCCTCGAACTCACTTCCCTTCTAAATACCGTTTGTGCGCAAGCCTAGTGTGCTTGCTGGTATCAGTTTCCCCCTTCAAGGGCGTTGAAGGGAAGAACTGAACTTCTATTGTTCCCGATTTCACGGCCGCGTGGTTTCAACCCGTAGGTGATTTGCTGAATTCACGGGAATTAGTGGTGAAATACGAAACGCCGCCAAATATTAGGCGACGAGCGTTGGGGAAGGTCACAAATGGTGTGACGTGCATGGCTCACCTGTTCGATTAAACAGGTCGTGCCACGAAGTGCAGTTTAGGCAGCTGCGGTTGCCATTTCACGGATGCGCTCTGGGCGGAAACCGGACCAGTGGGAGCCATCTGCAACGACAACTGGTGCCTGCAGGTAGCCAAGTGCGAGGACGTACTCACGTGCCTCTTCATCAAGGCTGATATCAACGAGGTCATACTCAAGACCAGCGCGGTCGAGGGCCTTCTTGGTGGCATTGCACTGGACGCAAGCTGGCTTGGTGTAAACGGTGATTGCCATTTTTTGGACCTTCCCTTATCGGCTTTAGCGGTTGACGCTAATGCCTCATCTCACTTTTTTAGATCTGTTTTTAAAGTCTTTGCATCGCTCAAGGCGACACAACAAACACTATACTTTGTGGTGAATAAGCGCAACTAGCACTACATATAGTAGTTACATGGTGAGTATTCCCAGGATGGCAGTTCTTCAGCCACCACATGTAGCGATCCTTTGCTCCACCAAACTCTAGATACGTAATTACATTCATGTCATTTACGCAGTTCGCCACCCCACCCAAGGGGTGTCCGTTACAGAATCGTTACATTAATGACGTCGCATTACAACCCAAAACACTCCCCTACCCAGACCGAGCCACAACGCACCCAACACCACAAAAAGTAGGTCCGTCACATCGCCCCCATCAATCAAAAGCGCAGATATTAGACCGCCACGGCAAGAGTCAGACAGTATCTAGAACAAATATTCGCAATACTCACTTTCGCATGCATAAAAACAACCAGGCACCGAACCCTCCACAAGGGAGGAGACGATGCCTGGCTATTTGTATAAACCGGAAGTTAATCGAAAAGATTAACCCTGGCGAGCCTTGAAACGTGGCTCTTTCTTGTTGATCACGTAGACTTTGCCACGGCGACGCACGACCTGGGCGCCCGGCTTGTTCTTCAGCGACCGAAGGGAATTGCGTACCTTCATTCGGGCGCTCCTTTCTCTCATGCGCTATATAAGGCTATTTTTCAGCGGTTAGATGGACAAATAAACACGTACGTCTAACCAGCTATGACACGAGGAACTATCTTAACCGACTCCAGCACTAAACTCCAAACCCTTGGCCCGCACCGCCAAAGTTTAGCGCGCCCCAAGACACCACCGCGCCATGTTTGCCTAGGATTAGGTACATGACAAACACTCAAACCGAGATCATTAATGAACTAAAGGTGAGCCCAGCAATCGACGTGGCCAAGGAAGTTGAATTCCGTGTGCAGTTCCTCGTCGATTACCTGCGGGCTTCCCATACAAAAGGCTTTGTTCTTGGTATTTCAGGTGGCCAGGATTCCACTCTTGCGGGACGACTCACGCAGCTGGCAGTAGAGCGCATTCGTGCGGAAGAAAACAGCACGGATTATGTCTTCTACGCAGTTCGCCTCCCCTACGCGATCCAGGCAGATGAGGACGATGCGCAAGTTGCATTGGAATTCATCGCACCTGACAAGAGCGTGACCGTCAACGTTAAAGACGCAACGGACGCCACCGAAGCAACTGTTGCAGCTGCTTTGGAACTTCCTGAGCTGACCGACTTCAATCGGGGCAATATTAAAGCTCGCCAACGCATGGTTGCCCAGTACGCAATCGCAGGCCAGTTGGGCTTGCTGGTTATTGGCACTGATCACGCGGCTGAAAACGTCACGGGGTTCTTCACCAAATTCGGTGATGGCGCAGCTGACCTGCTTCCTTTGGCAGGTTTGAGCAAGCGTCAAGGAGCTGCCATTCTGGAGCACCTGGGTGCACCTTCAAGCACGTGGACCAAGGTTCCTACCGCTGATTTGGAAGAGGATCGCCCAGCGTTGCCAGATGAGGAAGCACTTGGTGTGTCGTATGCGGACATCGATAATTACCTGGAAAACAAGCCCGATGTCAGTGAAAAAGCCCAGCAGCGCATTGAGCACCTGTGGAAGGTGGGCCAGCACAAGCGCCACCTCCCTGCTACCCCGCAGGAAAATTGGTGGCGTTAATCCAACAGTTTGAGTGTCGCTTTGGCGGCGTGGAGTAGTTCCACGCCGTAGCTTGGCCCATGAGACGCCGCATGTACGGCCAAAGGGTGGAGTTGGTGCATGGGGGTGCGTTCACGCCACCCGTCTGGCAGCGGGTTGATAGACAGATAACCTTCCCGGATTTCATCGAGATAGGGTGCGCCAAATACATCAAGCATCGCGAGATCAGTTTCGGGATGACCGCCGTGAGCTGCGGGGTCAATAAACACAGGCCCGTCTGTGCCAAAAAGTAGGTTGCCAAACCACAAGTCGCCGTGGATTCTGGCGGGGGGAACGTCATCGGGAAGTTCGCTAATCAAATCACAAGCGGCTTCCACGACCCAGAGTGCGTGCTCGGTGAGGTGATTTCGCCTGCGTGCCCGGCGCGCAAACGGGAGTACGCGTTGCTGGGAGTAAAAAACACCCCAGGTGGGCGTCGATAAGCATGCTTGTCCCTGGGTGCCGATGTAGTTTAACCCCGCCCAGCCCGCTGGTGGACAGCCGAACGCTGGGGCGCCGGCAAGGTGGATGCGGGCGAGCTCTTCGCCGGCCTTGAAGGCCGCATCGGGTGTGGGCAATTGCGTTTCGACGCCAACAGTCGTGATCTGCTCTGCGTCGGCGCTAACAACCTGTGCCACAGCTGAAGATGCTTCGGCGAGCCAGCGTAGACCTGCGGCTTCCGCCAAGGCTGCTTGGGGTTGTGCGGGGCGTTTAGTGAAATGTGGCAAAGCTAGTAGCGCTCAGGCTCCTCGCCGAGGGTGAACTCACGGCCAGTGATTTCATTCGGAACAATACGGACATAGTTGTACTTCAGGGTTGGAATCCAAGGCTTCAACTCCAAAGTGTCGGCGTAGGCGATCTCATCCAGCTTGCGCACAATCTCTGCGGTCGCACGAACCACCACGGACCAGGCCTTTCCGTCCTTGACCTCATCGGCTTCAAAGAGCACATCGTGGTTGAGATTCATGCTGAACAACTTGTTGCCCTCAGCTGTACGAATGTAAATTGCGCCCTTATCCACAATGAAGTTCACCGGGAAAATGTCCATCTCATCGCTGCGACGAACCACCACGCGACCAAGAGACACCGACTGCAGGCGCTCCAAAGCTTCCTGCTCATTGAGGATGTTGACTGGATTGTCCATAGTTATCTCCACTCCCACAAACTAAAGAAAAAAAGAATATCCGGTACTAACCAGTCTAGCCCTCAATTACGCGCTTGACCTGCTAATGAACACGCACCGCGGTACGTCCGTGAAGCTTGCCAGCCATCAAATCTTCGCCAGCTTGAGCAACATCCTTGACATCAATCACAGTGGTCATATCATCTAGCACCGCGGTATCAAGATGCTCGGACAGCAACGCCCACGCACGTCGACGCAGCTCACGGGGTGCATCGACAGAGTTAATGCCAACCAAATGCACGCCACGAAGAATAAACGGCAACACCGTTCCCGGCAGATCCGGCCCCTGAGCCATGCCACACGCCGTGACAATTCCGCCCCATTTTGTCTGAGCAATCGCATTGACAAGTGTGTGGGATCCCACTGAATCCACTACACCCGCCCAACGCCCCTTCTGCAGCGGCCGGCCCTTTTCAGAAAGCTCCGCGCGATCAATGATGTCGCTTGCGCCCAGGCTGGTCAGGTATTCGGCATGCGCTTCTCGACGCCCCGTCACCGCGACCGTCGTATATCCCAACTTATTCAGCAGGTGAAGTGCAATCGAACCCACACCACCAGTCGAACCAGTTACCAGAATCTCCCCATCCTCCGGTTTGATACCTTGATCGACCAGAGCATTCACCGATAGCGCAGCCGTGAAACCTGCAGTACCCAACGCACCCACCTGCTGCGCGGAGAAGTTAAATGGAATATGCAGCAACGGTTCAGACGGCACTTTCAGCCGCTGCGTGAAACCTCCATGCCGGTTCTCCCCCAAACCAGCGCCATTCAGCACCACTTCATCACCACGACCAAAGCGAGGATCAGCGCTCTCGATCACAGTGCCCACCACATCGATACCTGGAATCAGTGGCACAGTACGCACCACTCCCTTATCACCCTTCAGAGCCATTGCGTCCTTGTAATTCAAGCTGGACCAACCAACCTCAATTAGAACGTCACCTTCCCCCAAAAATGATGGATCAGAGAACGTGTCCTGGTAGGAGGTGGTGAAATTTCCATCCTCATCCTGGCTGAGAACAACACTATTGATTGGACCTTCAGAAAATATGTGAGCTGGAGTCATAGCCCCCGAGTGTAATGAAAAATGTCCATCCGGGGCATGGAATTTGGGGTTTGGAATTTGGGGTGGAAGCTTCCGGAAGACAAGGTGCTTAATGGGAGGATTGGCACACATTTCCAACCCTCGACACACAGATAACCAAACACTAACAAAAATCTTTTACACATAGAAGAGTTCTATGACTTGATCCACAATGTGATGCAAATCATTGACCCTCACCCCGGACCAAGCGCTTAATGAAGGCAAGCCAAACTTAACTAGTAGATAGGATTGCAATGACCGAATCGCAAGATCTCGCCGCATTCGTGGAAGCTGCCAAACTCAATGATGCAAGCCCCGAAGCCGTAGAGCAATTGAAAATCAGAGTGCTAGACACCGTAGGCGTTGCCATTGGCGCACTGGATGCCGAACCGATTGTCGCCATTCGAGGACTCCTGGAAGACCTCGGGGGAACCGAACAGTCAACACTTATTGGTGGTGGCAAAACCAGTCCGGAACGTGCAGCATTTTTCAACAGCGCATTAAGCCGCTACCTCGACTTCATGGACGCCTACCTAGCAAAGGGCGAAACCAACCACCCCTCGGATAACTTCGGAGCAGTGCTCGCTGCAGCCGAAAGCGTTGGCGCCTCTGGAAAAGACCTGCTCACCGCATTCGCCGTGGCCTACCAGGTACACACCAGACTTTCAGATGTCGCACCAGTTCGCGCCAAAGGTTTCGATCACACCACCCAAGGAGCATTCGCAGCGGGCGCATCTGCTGCCAAGGCACTGGGTTTGCCAGCTGATCAAATCGCCAACGCACTGGCCATCGCAGGAACAGCCAATGTTGCACTTCGTGTCACTCGCACTGGAAACTTGAGCCACTGGAAAGGCCTTGCCTACCCACACGTGTCCAAAGAAGGAACCTGGGCAGCACTGCTCGCAAGCCGAGGTATTACCGGTCCGGAAGAAGTCTTCGAAGGCAACAAGGGATTCAAAGAGTCCGTCTCCGGACCGTTCGAGATCGATTGGTCCAAGGAAGACTTGGAAAGCGTTAAGCGCACCATCATCAAGAAACACAACGCGGAAATTCACTCGCAGTCAGCGCTTGATGCAGCCCAAGAAATACGCGCACAAGAAGGCTTCAATGTGGACAACATTGAAAAGATTCACCTGACTACTTTCGACGTTGCCTACTCCATCATTGGCGGCGGCGAAGAAGGCGACAAACAGCTTATTCGCACCAAAGAAGAAGCCGATCACTCACTGCCGTGGATGCTCGCTGTAGTTCTGCTGGATGGTCAGCTCAATCCCGAACAGTACGAACCATCACGCATCGTTGCTGATGATGTACAAACCTTGATGAAGAAAATCGAAATCACACCGTCAGATGAATTCTCTGATCGCTTCCCTGACCACATGCCAGCTGATCTAGAAGTCACACTAAACGATGGCTCGGTGTTCAAAGCTTCACAAGATAGCTACTTAGGCTTCCACGACAATCCCCTAGATTGGGACAACGCGCGCAAGAAATTCGATGCCCTTGTCACACCATTCACCGGTGAAGAACTACGTGAAGAAATCGCCACGATCATTCACGAGCTCGATAGCCGACAGGTTTCTGAACTCACAGAAGCCCTGGCCAAAGTCTCCACCACCCGCAGCTAAAACTTTTTGAAAGGAGCTCATCATGAGCAACGCAGTACCCCACAACGTTTCCTTCAACTTTGTTCCCCGCGCTTACCGTCCAGAAAAGCCCCGCACATTCGGCATGACAGAAATTCGTGCACCGTACTACTCCACTTTCGGCACCCGACACCTCCAGGATGTCTTCGATGTTGCAGGCCAGTGGGTGGACGGCATCAAATGGGCAGGCGGTTCCTTCTCCCTGGTGCCGACCGAACAGGTGCGTGCTTTTAGCGACATCGCCCATGAAAACAATGCCTATGTGTCTTCCGGTGGCTGGATTGAAACTGTGCTTCGCTACGGCGACGACGCAGTTGATCATTACTTAAAGGAAGCCAAGGAAGTCGGCTTCGATGTTATTGAGATTTCCACCGGATTCATCATGCTCAACACTTCAGGTCTTCAGCGCCTGGTAGAAAAAGTGGTCAAGGCAGGCCTCAAAGCAAAACCTGAACTAGGACTACAGATTGGTTCCGGAGGCGACTCTGGTGAGGCTGAACTTGCAGCCGAAGGAAAGAAAGACATTGGCGATCTGGTTGACCGCGGTAAAAAAGCTCTCGACGCCGGCGCATCCATCATCATGATCGAATCCGAAGGCATCACCGAAAACGTCACCGAATGGGATACAGGCGCTGCCGCGTCCATCATCAATGGACTGGGATTAGAAAACGTCATGTTCGAAGCCGCCGACGGCCCCGTCTTTGAGTGGTATGTCAAAAACTACGGCAACGAATGCAACCTGTTCGTCGACCACAGTCAAATTCTGCAACTTGAAGGGCTGCGCCAAAACATCTGGGGCAACAAGAGCACCTGGGGACGAGTAATCAACCCTGCGCCTTAAATACCAGGTCAGGGAGGGCACGAGGCTACTTTCCAATGGAAAAAGCCGCTGATTTTTATCAGCGGCTTTATTTTTGTGGAGCTAACGGGATTCGAACCCGTGACCCCCACACTGCCAGTGTGGTGCGCTACCAGCTGCGCCATAGCCCCGTTTTTCAACTCCTGTTACTCTAGCCGAGCGATGTTCAAATAACCAAATCGCCCACATCGATACACGAATTAAAGCAAAAATCCCCCTGACCACCCACAATATGTGGACGATCAGGGGGATTTATTTTCCTTCTAGATCAGTTCTTTAAGAAGCTAGAACAGTGGTGATCCAGTCGGAGATGTTGCCTTCAACATCCTTGCCGTCCTGGAGGACGCGTGGTGAGGACAGGCTGCCGGTTTCTTCAGTGAGTTCTTCACCGTTTGCGGTTGCCAGGTCGTATGCGCGCTGGATGTTGTCGCCGTTTCGGATTGCGTCTACTACGGAGGAGTCTGCGCCAAGGGCTTCAACGCCGTCTGCGAAGTCATCATCGGACCACTGGTTGTAGATCTCGGACTGATCTTCCATGAGGAATGCGCGGAAGTTCCAGTAGAGGGTTGCGTCGTTGGAGTCTGCCACTGCAAGGGCTGCTGCCAATGCGTGGGTGGAGTGGCCGTCGATGTTTTCGCGGTCAAGGAAGTTCAGTGGCTTGATTTCGACGACCAGGTTGCCGTCTTCGATCTGAGTCTTCATGTCAGCGTCGGTGGCGAGGGAGAGCTCGGAGCAGTGAGAGCAGGAGAAGTCTTCAAAAAGCTGCACGGACTTTGCGTCGGCGGAGGTGTTTGCGGAGGTCAGCGTGATGGAGTCGGAGCCTACTTCCATTGCCAAAGAGGTGTCTTCGTAGTCGCGGTCACCAAGCTTGGCTGCTTTTGAGCCCTGGCCTTGGATGACGATGAAGCCGACGACGACGATTGCAACGACGACGATCGCCACCATTGCCCAGAGGAAGTTCTTGCTTCCACCTTGGTTCGGATTCTGAACTTTGTTGCTCACTTGTTGCCTTACTTTGATCTGTTTTGTTTTCTTGAATTCTCGCAGGGGGCGATCATTCCAAAAATCCAACGCTACCTACCGTTGTGTGCAGCATCGGCTACTTCTTCGACCTTAAACCATGTGCACTTTATTTGACACGTCCACTAGTTGCGCGAGACGAGATTCACAGGAGATCTTTCTATCTCCTGTGAAACTTGTCAGCAAGTCCGCAGTTTTACTGTCCGAGTACTTCGCTGACCAACGCTTGGGCTTCCTTCTGAACCTGGGCGAGGTGCTCTTCGCCCTTGAAGGATTCTGCGTAGATCTTGTACTTGTCTTCGGTGCCGGATGGGCGTGCTGCGAACCAGGCGTTTTCGGTGGTCACTTTTAGTCCTCCGATGGCTGCGCCATTGCCGGGAGCTTCGGTGAGCTTAGCGGTGATTGCTTCGCCGGCTAGTTCGGTGGCGGTGACCTGTTCTGGGGACAGTGCCTTCAGGATGGCCTTTTGTTCTCGGTTGGCTTCTGCATCGGTGCGGGCGTAGGCAGGTGCACCGAATTCTTCGGCGAGTTCTGCGTAGCGCTGTGATGGGGTCTTGCCGGTTACTGCAATGATCTCAGCTGCCAGGAGGTCAAGGATGAGGCCGTCCTTGTCGGTGGACCAGGTGGTGCCGTCCATGCGGAGGAAGGATGCACCTGCGGATTCTTCACCACCGAATCCGATTTCGCCGGAGATCAAACCTGGGACAAACCACTTGAATCCGACTGGAACCTCAACGAGGGTGCGGCCAAGCTGCGCCACAACGCGGTCGATCATGGAGGAGCTGACCAGGGTTTTGCCCACTGCGGTATCTGCGGACCAACCTGGGCGGTGAGCAAAGAGGTACTCAATTGCTACTGCGAGGTAGTGGTTGGGGTTCATCAAGCCAGCGTCTGGGGTGACGATGCCGTGGCGGTCGGCGTCGGCGTCGTTGCCGGTTGCCACATCGAACTTGTCTCGGTTGTCAATCAGCGATGCCATTGCGTGTGGGCTGGAGCAGTCCATGCGGATCTTGCCGTCGGTGTCCAATGTCATGAAGCGGAAGGTGGAATCAACGTGTGGGTTGACCACGGTGAGGTTGAGGCCATGGGTTTCTGCGATGGCACCCCAGTAATCCACGGATGCGCCACCCATTGGGTCTGCGCCGATTCGAACACCAGCTTCGCGGATGGCATCGATGTTGACCACGTTTGGCAGGTCAGCGATGTAAATGCCCTTGAAGTCGTAGGCAGTGGTGCGCTCGTCGAGGACACCGGAAACTGGAACTCGCTTCACGTCTGCAAGGTCGCCGCGCAGAATATCGTTGGCGCGGTTGGCGATCCAGTCGGTGGCGTCGGTATCTGCAGGGCCACCGTTGGCTGGGTTGTATTTGAATCCGCCATCACGAGGAGGGTTGTGGGATGGGGTGATCACGATGCCGTCGGCGTAGGGGCGGGAGGGTCCTGCGGTGCCAAGGATGATGCCATCGTTGTGTCGTAGGATCGCGTGGGACACTGCGGGCGTCGGGGTGTAGCGGCCGTCGGCGTCGACAAGCACTTCGACGTCGTTGGCAATGAGGACCTCAAGCGCGCTGATCATCGCTGGTTCGGACAGCGCGTGCGTATCGCGGCCGATAAACAGCGGGCCGACCCAGTTTTTTGGCTGCTGGTTGCGGTAGTCGACGATCGCCTGGGTGGTTGCCAGGATGTGGTCCTCGTTGAAAGCGCTGTCCAGCGCGGAGCCACGGTGTCCGGAGGTGCCGAAAGCGACCTGCTGATCAGGGTTGTTCACGTCCGGCTTGCGGGTGAAATATGCGGTGACCAGTTCCGCAACATCGATGAGATCTTCTGGTTGGGCGAGTTGCCCGGCGCGTTCATGTGCCATGTTTGCTCCTTAAAACACCAATACTTTCTCTTCATCTTCCCCTCAAAAGCAATTGTGCGCACGAGATACGGCAAAATTCACGGAGTAGGGTGGCTTAACATGCAGAAACTCATCCAAGGGCTAGGTGTCGGCGCGGGTGCCGCGTTGGGGGTGTGCGTGCGCCTTGCGCTGACGTTGTGGCTCGGCGATTCCGCCTGGCCGATCCTGACCATCAACGTGCTGGGAGCGTTTCTGATGGGCTGGTTGCGCCCCAACGCGTTCTGGGGCACAGGTTTCCTGGGCGGCTTCACCACCTTTTCGGCCATGATGCTTAACGACGTCTCCTTCTATTTCTTCACCGCTGTGGGCTGCATTCTCGCCTGGTTAGCTGGGGATCGGTTGGCGCGATGATCTTTCTTTATGCAGCTCTCGGCGGTTTTTTCGGAGGCTTTCTGCGGTGGAGCCTTGCCCAATTATTCCCCGGAAAAAGGGCCACCCTGGCGGCGAATACCCTGGCGTGTCTTGCTGGTGGATTTTTTGTGTCGTTGGATCTTCCCCATCTCTATACGGTTTTGTTGATCGCTGGTTTCTGCGGCGCCCTTTCCACCTGGTCCACCTTGGCTAAAGAACTTGGCCAGCTATTGAATGAAAAGAAGTGGTGGCCGATGCTTGGCTATCTCAGCCTGACTTTTACACTTGGATATTCTGCTGTTTTTCTCGGGATGCGGCTCTAGAATTGTAGAATGAATCGTTCAACAATTTCCCCAGTTGAAGCCCGCCAGCAATTCCGCGCAGGCCTTATCCAACCCACCTCCGGCTGGTCCGCGGGTTTTGCCCAAGCCAACCTCATTTCCATGCCCCAGGATCTGGCTTATGATTTCCTGCTTTTTGCTCAACGCAACCCCAAGCCCTGCCCCATCTTGGAAGTATTAAATGCTGGCGAAACCTTCGGCGGAATTTTCGGCTCAAACGCCACCGAAGCAGACATCCGCACCGACGCGCCCCAATACCGCATTTACGCACACGGCGAACTTATCGATTCCCCCGCCAGCGCCGTCGATTATTGGCGCGACGACCTCGTCAGTTTCATCATCGGCTGCTCCTTTACTTTTGAACATCCCATGGTCCAAGCAGGCGTTCCCGTCCGCCACCTCGAGGCCGGCCGCAACGTCCCCATGTATGAAACCTCACTTGCCTGCCGACCAGCCGGTTCCCTATCAGGAAACCTCGTGGTGTCACTGCGCATGATCCCCGCATCCCAAGTCGCGGATGCCGTCCGCATTACCTCCCGCTACCCCGCGGTTCACGGAGCACCAGTCCACATCGGCGATCCTTCACTGATCGGAATCGATGACATCAACAACCCTGATTTCGGCGATGCCCCGCTGTCCGAACCAAGCGACGTCCCCGTGTTTTGGGCCTGCGGAGTTACCCCTCAAGCAATGGTCATGTCCTCCAAGCCACCGCTGGCGATCACTCACGCACCCGGACACATGCTGATCACCGACGCCCCAGATCTGGGATTCCAGGTTCCTTAAACCTGGATCCACCGATGTGATTTGGGTGTAACGGCGTGGGAAAATAGGAAATGCCCTCCTGAACAGGAAGAATCAAGCTTAGTTAGAGTCCTTCTTCCCCTGCCAGAAAGGCACCTCACAGGTGCAATTATTACACACCCCCGCAGCCATATCCATTTCCTTCGACGACCCCAACCTCATCTCTACCGCAGGGCTGGTCCCGACCATGGCCCTGGCCGAGGACCGGTTAACAGTACCAACCGACAAAGGTGCTAACCCAGGTGCCAAAATCACGACCCTCATTGCGGGGATGGTCGCCGGTGCCGACTCCATCGACGATATCGATGCACTCCGCCACGGCGGTATGCACCGACTCTTTGACTGGATCTACGCCCCCTCCACGTTGGGGTCGTTCCTCCGGGCCTTTACCTTCGGGCATGTCCGCCAACTCGACGCTGTGGCCTCCCGGTTCCTGGTGGGTCTGGCAACACAGGCCCCGGCCCTGGTCCCGGTTGATGCTTCTACCAGTGATTACGTCTTCATCGATGTTGATGACACCATCATTAAGGTCCACGGACATCAGAAACAAGGCGCTGGTTTTGGTTACTCCGGTATCCGTGGACTCAACGCCCTGCTGGCCACAGTGACCACACCAGAGTCAGCACCAGTGGTCGTGGCCCAACGATTACGGAAAGGATCGTGCGGTTCCCCGCGGGGTGCAGGCCGGTTGATTGCTGATGCGGTGGCTACCACCCGGCGTTTGCCGGGGATGGAGGATGAGAAGATCCTTCTACGCGCGGATTCTGCCTTTTATGGCCATCCCAGTATCAGTGCTGCGATCAAGGCAGGGGCGGATGTGTCTGTCACGGTGCGGATGACCCCGAATGTCAAGAAAGCGATCGCCCAGGTCCCTGATGATGCGTGGCAGACAATTAAGTACACCAACGCGATCTTCGACGAGGACACCGGGCGCTGGATCTCGGTGGCCGAGGTCGCCGAGATACCGTTCACCGCATTTACCTCCCGGAAGAAAACCGACCACATCCCCGGACTGCTGGTGGTACGCCGGATACCGGAGCTGAATAACAAGGATGTGGATCAGCCGGGGTTGTTTGATCTACACCGCTTCCATGCGGTGTTCACCACCGCCGACCCAGGCATCCTCGATACTGTTGCTGCGGATAAAACCCACCGTCAACACGCAATCATCGAACAAGTCAACGCGGACGTAAAGGCCAGTGCGTTGGCGCATATGCCATCAGGTGTATTCACCGCCAACAGCGCCTGGTTGGTGTGTGCGGTCATGGCGTTCAACCTCACCCGCACAGCCGGTGTGATCGCTGCAGGCGCGATGGCCAGGGCCACCACCGCAACGATCCGGCGGAAACTTGTGGCCGTTCCGGCCAGGATTGCACGCAGCGCCCGGAGATTGATTCTTCACTTGCCACGGAACTGGCGGTGGGAAACCCAGTGGTCAAGATTGTGTGATCACGGCCGTTTACCACCGTAACCGGTAGCTCCCTGACTACCTAAGCCGAGCTTTCGGCGTGAGATGACAACAATTCGTGGAACAACCAGACGACGACGTGATCTGGGGCTTACTCCTACCCGAAAACTCCAGACCCGCCCAGAACCGGAATCAGGACATCACCGAGGGCACGTCGGTGGATCCAGGCTTATTCACAAGCACTCATGATTTTCCAGGGGTAAGATCAGGCAGTTCCCATTGTTTACCTACCAAGGAATACCTAAATGAAACTTTTTCATAGGGCTGCAAGCGTCGTAGCCGCAGCGCTATTAGGTACAGGTGCTATTGCGCCTGTGGTTCAGAGTCAACCTGATCAGACAGTCACCCTTGATCATCAAGAGGCCTACATCCAAGAATTTCACCGCGGGGGCGATAGACCACCTATAGTCGATGGTGTCGGTGGTTATTCAGATGAAGAAGTCGCACAGATCCATGAAGCGATCCGACAAGCTTACGTTTCTGGTGAACCACACGATGAGCTAGTTCCTGGTGAGATGTGGTCAGACAAGATTGACCTGCCTGCAACGATCGACAAGGCAGCTGCTGATGAAGCTGAGATAAAGATCGCGCAGCAACAATCAGGGTCGCAGGCCAGGGCTCTTGCTGCACAGTGCCAGTTTTTCTGGCCGTCTCCTTACCAAGTGTGTGGGGCCATCTTGGAACGGTATAACCAACAAGGTGGGCCGTTGAGTTGGATGCTATTGCCAATTGAGAATCAAGCGCTTAACCCTGATGGACAGGGATATCGTCAGCGATTTATGTCCGGATTTATTTATTGGCATCCCACTACTGGTGCGCATGCAGTTAATAACTACAGTGCGCAAATATGGGAGCGTCATGGGTGGGAGTCTGGCTGGATGGGGTACCCCATCGGTGGTGAAGTCCCTGTTTCGGGGTCGAATCTCATTGACGGTGAGATCAATGGTTGGGTGCAAACGTTCCAAGGTGGGCGGGTCTATCGTACCCCGATGCTTGAGGGGTTCCAGATTGCCAGTATTAACGGCATGATTTTAAATAGATGGTTGGCTATTGGCGGGCCGGATAGCGCTCTTGGTTTTCCCATTGCCGATGAAGCTGTTGCATCCGATGGTGTGGGTCGATTTAGTGTTTTCCAGAATGGTGTACTTTACTGGCACCCTAATCACGGAGCATGGGAAATGACCGGATTTATTGAAGAAGTATGGAAAATGCGAGGTGGCTTGGATTCTCAATGGGGTTATCCCACATCCGCCCCGGTGTTAGATTCAGATGCCCCAGTGGAAATTGCCCAAAACTTTTCTGGAGGCGTTTTCGACCTAGCAACCGAGATCGAGGATGCTGGTTTTAGTCCGATCGAGGATAAGGAGATGAGCAACTTGATACTTGAATATTTTGGTTATTTAGGATTCGATTTCCCTGGAAGCTCTTCTCGAGAGTTGGTGCAAGACCATTCTAAATCAGACTTGATGACTCTTAGGGCTAGTAGATGTGCGCTCAAGGATTCTTCTCAGGCAAGTTTCGGTGGGGTGACGATTCCTAGCCACTATGACTACTGGGGATGTCTTGACAAGTCCGACCGACCCGACCCTGATGCTTATGGGCGCCATGACTACTGCACTCTTTCGCCTGATTCGTATGGTCCCCTAGGGAAGAAGGCTGAGTTTAGTGGGGCTTGTGCAAGACACGATCTGTGTATGGATGCCGTTGATGCGAATGGCACGGGGTATGCTCCGTGCCACCCGGCTTTTTATACGTGGATGAGCACAGTTTGTACTACCAACTATGCTGAGGATGCTAATTTCAAGAAGGGCTGTGTGAATACCGCGAAGGCCTACTATAAGGCAGTCCAATTAAAGAACCCGAATTAGAAATATGCGTGATTATACGATTTTCGTAATCAGACTACTATTACTATATTTAATAGTATTTATCGCTTTTTGGATTTGGTCTCCGATAACTTCTGAATCGTACCTTGAAGCTGTGGTGATGGCCTTCGCGGTGTCTTTGATTACCGCGTTGGTGACAAGTGCAGTTACGTACCTAGCTTCGCTAAAAGTGATAGCATTCGTCGGCTTTCTTGGTTTCGTCAGTTTAATAGTTGGTGTCTATTTCTGGATTACTGTTCCAGACGGGATTTTGGACGTCTTCTTTGTGCTTTTTGGCAGCGGTATCTTTCTATCCGAAGTGTTAATTAGCCTGAAGCGCTACTCGCGCTCGTCAAGTTTTTGAGACAGCTTGATTGACTTTTCTTCTTACGCTGCTGCTAGTGTCCTGCGCCGTTAATTCGTTTTAAGTATCGGGCGATAGAGGAAAGGATCTCCTCCGCGGTTTTGGTCCAGATAAACGGCTTAGGATCCTCGTTCCATGCTTTCACCCAGTTGCGTAAATCTTTCTCCAGGGCCTGGACACTCCGATGATCAGAACGCTGGAGTAACTCCCGGGTCACCTCAGCGAACAACCGTTCAACCTGGTTGATCCAGGACGAATACGTCGGGGTGAAGTGCATGTGAAACCGTGGATGCTTGACCAACCAGGTATTGATGGTCGGGTGTTTATGCGTGGCGTAGTTGTCACAAATAACATGAACATCAAGGTCCTGGGGAACAGTCTTGTCGATCTTGACCAGGAACTTCTTAAACCTGGATCCACCGATGTGATTCAGGTGTAACGGCGTGGGAAAATAGGAAATGCCCTCCTGAACTGGAAGAATCAAGCTT